>Ga0073904_10000046_pt1 | contig 68793 bp, 64 predicted proteins | sample KloWWTrecipitate_FD_66668 | JGI IMG/M metagenome (GOLD analysis project Ga0073904, IMG submission 66668) | Active sludge microbial communities from Klosterneuburg, Austria, studying microevolution and ecology of nitrifiers - Klosterneuburg... | ecosystem: Engineered > WWTP > Aerobic digester >... | reverse complement strand
CGCACACGGTGTGCCCCAGCTGCGGTTGGTACAAGGACCGCGTCGCTGTAGAAGTCGGCTGAGCCGCGAGGCTGCCATGCTGCCGATCGCCGTCGATGCGATGGGTGGCGACCGGTCACCTGGCGAGATTCTCGCTGGTGCGCATGCCGCCGCTGCGTTGGGTATTCCAGTCGTTCTCGTCGGGCCCGAGGGGCTCGACGGGTGTGGTGATCTCGCGCTGATTCACGCGTCGGAAGTCATTGCGATGGACGACGACGCTGCCCAGGGGGTGCGTCGCAAGAAAGACTCATCGCTCGTGCGCGCTGCCGAGGCCGTACGCGACGGCAAGGCCAGCGCAATGGTGTCGGCCGGTAACACTGGCGCAACGATGGCATCGGCGCTGCTGCGCATGGGCCGCGTGAAGGGCGTCAACCGCCCCGCCATTGCCACCCCGATCCCGGTCCCGGGCGAGCGTCCGAACATCTTGCTCGACGCTGGTGCCAACGCCGAGGTGCAGGCCGAGTGGCTGGTGCAGTTCGCCACGATGGGTGCCATCTACGCCCGCCACCGGTTCGGGATCGAGCGCCCCACCGTCGGGCTGCTGTCCATCGGCGAAGAGCCGGGCAAGGGCGACACGCTGCGCAAAGAGGCCTACGAGCTGCTGGTCAATGCACCAGGCATCGACTTCATCGGCAACGTCGAGGGTCGCGACCTGATGAGGAAGACCGCTGATGTCATCGTCACCGACGGTTTCACCGGCAACGTTGCGCTCAAGACGCTCGAGGGCGGGCTCAAGACGCTGTTCAACGCACTACTCACCGCCTTTGCCAGCAAGCCGGAGTACAAGGAGCCAGCCGATGCGCTGCTGCCCGCGCTGCTGCCGCTGCACACGGAGATGAGCCCCGACACGCAAGGCGGCGCGGTGCTGCTCGGTGTCGACGGCATCTGCATCATCAGCCACGGTTCCTCCGGCGAGACTGCGATGGTCAATGCCATCAAGTTGGCCGAGGAAATGGTGAAAACCGGCTTGGTCGCAGAGATCACGGCTGCGTTCGCGCCGACGCCGTAGCTGTCGCGGCGGGTACCACGACGGCACTCCAGCAGGCGCTAACCTCGATCGTCCCACGACTTCCAGGAGTATCCGGTGCCCGACGAAACCAACGCTGACCAGCCGCTCGACCGCGAAGGCGTCTTCGAGATCGTACGCGCCAACCTCTCCGACATTCTGGAGATCGACCCGTCGTCCATCTCCGAGGGCCAATCCTTCGTCGACGACCTCGATGCCGATTCACTCGCACTCATCGAGTTGGTCGAAGCGCTCGAGGAAGATCTCGCAGAGCGTCATGTCGGGTTCCGTATCGAGGATGAAGACCTCGTTGATCTCAAGACCGTGCGTGATGCGGTCGACTACGTGTTCGACCGGGTCAAGGGCAACTGACATTTCGGTTCGGTCCGAACCCGATCTCTCCGAGCTTCGGCGGCACCTCGGCTACGAGTTTCAGGACCCGGAACTGCTCTTGCGCGCCCTCGCGCATCGCAGTTGGTGCGCGGAAGTGGGCGGGCTACCGAGCAACGAGCGTCTCGAGTTTCTCGGTGATGCCGTCCTGGGCTGGGTGGTCGCCGACCTGGCGTTTCGGCACTTCGGCGACTTGAGCGAGGGCCGTCTCACCGACCTGCGCAAGAGTGTCGTCAACGCCTCGGCGCTCGCGGAAGTGGCGCAGGAGATTTGCCTGGGCGACTGCATTCTGCTGGGCAAGGGGGAGGCGGCAGCCGGCGGGCGCTCCAAGCCGTCCATACTCAGTGATGCGTTCGAGGCGGTGCTCGGTGCCGTCTACATCGATGGTGGGCCGGCCGCGGCGTTCGACCTCGTCGAGCGGCTGTTCACGGAGCGGATGGCGGTCGCTGCACTGCGGCTCGACCGGCTTGATTACAAGACCGTGCTGCAGGAACTGACCGCTCGCCTGCACGACACGGCACCGGTGTACGTGCTCAGCGACACCGGCCCGGACCACGACAAGCTCTTTTTCGCGACCGTCATCGTTGCAGGGAAGTCGGTAGGTGCCGGTGAGGGCCGTTCGAAGAAGACCGCCGAGCAAGCTGCGGCCGAGCAGGCGTGGCTGGTGCTGACCGCTGCCGCCGAGTAGACGGCCGTGCCTGAGCTACCGGAGGTGGAGACAGTTCGTCGTGGCCTGGAGGTGCAGGTGCTCGGCCGGCGAATCCTGCGCGTGGAGGTGGGTCGTGAGCGGTCGGTGCGGCGCACCTCGCGCCAGGCAGTGATCGACGGTCTGACCGGGGCGACGATCCTCAGTGTCAACCGGCGCGGGAAATACCTGCTGTGTCCGCTGGACACGGGCGATGAACTGATGATGCATCTGCGGATGAGCGGACGCCTGCTTGTCGCTGATGCGGGCACCGAACGTCCGGCGCACACGCACGTGGTGATGCATCTTGCCGGCGAGCCGGCGCAGGAACTGTGGTTCGTCGACCCACGCACGTTCGGTGAAGTTGTGGTGTTCGACCCCGCCAACGTCGCCGTCGAGCTGCCGGAGTTGGCGAAGATGGGTGTCGACCCGATTGCCGATGGGCTGACCCGCGCGCAGTTCGCTGGCCTGCTGCGCAGCAGGTCGCGGCAGATCAAGGCGCTGCTGCTGGATCAACACGTGATCGCCGGCATCGGAAACATCTATTGCGACGAGAGTCTGCATCTGGCCGGCGTTCGATGGGACCGGAGGTCCGACGCAATCACGCCGCGTGAGATCACCAAGCTGCACGCCGCGATCATGACCGTGTTGTCAGAGGCGATCGAGGCCGGTGGCAGCACACTTGCCGACACGCAGTACGTGGGTGTCGACGGCGAGAGCGGGTGGTTCCAGCTGAGCCACCGGGTGTACGACCGTGCCGGGCAGCGCTGCATCACCTGCGGTCGGGCGAACATCGTCAAGGTCGCCGTCGCCGGCCGCGGCACCCACTTCTGCCCTCGCTGCCAGCGGTAAGGCACCCCCCGCCCCCTTTTTACGTCAATCACCCCGGTTCACAGGCCCAGGCCACGGCCCGACAGCGGTTACGTACAGCGGGAAGCGGCGGGCGCGGCTGGGCCTTGATAACGTCGCCGACGCTGTGTTTCTGAAAGCCCTCACCCTCAAAGGTTTCAAGTCCTTCGCCGACGCCACCACGCTCCAGCTGGAGCCGGGGGTGACCGTTGTCGTCGGTCCCAACGGGTCGGGTAAGTCCAACGTGGTCGACGCCATTGCGTGGGTGCTCGGCGCGCAGGCACCCAGTGCGGTGCGCAGCCAGAAGATGGACGACGTCATCTTCGCCGGAACCGCCAAGCGTCCCGCCCTCGGGCGAGCCGAAGTGACGCTCACACTGGACAACTCGGCGGGCCTGCTGCCCATCGAGTTCACGGAGGTAACCGTCAGCCGCACACTGTTCCGCACCGGTGAGAGCGAGTACGCGATCAACGGTGTCAACTGCCGTTTGCTCGATGTGCAGGAACTGCTCAGCGACGCCGGCGTGGGCCGTCAGCAGCACGTGATCGTCAGCCAGGGTCAGATCGACGCCGTGCTCAATGCCCGGCCCGAAGACCGCCGTGGCATCGTCGAAGAGGCCGCCGGCGTGCTGAAGTATCGCCGCCGCAAGGAAAAGGCCGAGCGCCGCCTCGACGCCACCGAGGCCAGCCTGTTGCGGGTGCAGGACCTGCTGCGCGAGGTTCGCCGTCAGCTGCGCCCACTCGAGCGTCAGGCCGACGCCGCTCGTCGCCACGGTGCGCTGGTGGCCGAACTCGACGGGCTCCGTGTCTTCCTTGCCGGCCGCGAGATCGCTTTGTTGCGGACGCGCATGGTGGCGCAGGCAGGAGAGAAGGTCACGCTCACAGAGGCGGAGCGGACGTTGCGCACCGAGCTCGCAGCTCTGGACACCGGGGTGATGGCTGCCGAGGCTGAGCTGACCGCTCGCGGCGACACCGACCTCAGCGATGAGATGGTCCGCGTCGAACAATTGCGTGAGCGTGCACGTGGCATCGCCGCGGTGTTGGTCGAGCGTCGCCGGTCGATGGAGCGTGACCGCGGGCAGCTGATGGACAGCGGTGTGGTCGCCAACCTGGAGGCTGACGCGCAGCGTCTGCGCGACGAACTCGCCGGGGTGGAGGCCGACCTCGTTGCGGTTGGCCCTGAAGCCGAAGAACTGGCCAACGAGGAAGCACTCTTCACCGACCAGCGGCGCGAGACGCTGGCATCCATCGACGGAATCTCCAACAGCACGTCGGCAGCCAGTGCCGCTGCGGAGGTTCGCGGCGAGCTGCGTTCCATGCGCGGCAGCCTCGAGCGCGCCGATGTCGAGCTTCGCCGGCAGCGCACTCGCCTGGATTCATTGCGCCAGCGTGCCGAGCGGCTCGACGGTGACTGCGAACGCCTGCGCATCGAATGCGAGTTGTCGCAGTCCGCGGAAGCCGCACTGGTGTCCGACGTCGAGGCGGCCGAAGCGCGACGCCTGGCTGCCGACGCAGCGCACGATTCCGCACTCAGCGGCCGCCAGGAAGCTGCTGAGGAATCATCTCGTTGGAAGGCCCGCGCGGAAGCACTGAATCTGGCACTGGAAGGTGCTCGGGCTCGTGCGGGCGCCAAGCACCTGGCTGGCGTCGAGGGCGTGTTGGGCACGTTGCTCGACGTTGTCGAAATCGATCCTGGCTGGGAGCCGGCGGTGGAGGCGGCGCTGGGCGAGGCGTTGCAGGCGGTCGTCGTGGCCAGTCCCGCCGCTGGTCGCAACGCGTTGCAATCCCTGCAGGCCAACAACGTGCACGGAGCTGTGCTGGCACTGGGTGCTCACCCGGCCGGCGCGCCGGCAGCGCCCGGCGGCGGCGACGCCGTTCGCACCCACGTTCGCAGCCGCCATGCGGGCGTACCGGAGCTTCTCGACGCGGTACTCGGCGGAGCCGTGCGCGTCAGCCGCTGGGACGAAGCACTCGACCTGGCCCTCGACGACCCGCTGGCAGTTGTCGTCACTCCCGACGGCGACCGGTTCGGCCCAACGGGTTGGCGCATCGGTGCCGCCGGCGGTGGGGCAACGGCAGCCGCGCTGGAAGAGGCCCAGGAGCGCTCGGCGTCGGCAGCAACCGAGCTCGCCGAGCGTGAAGCAGCCCTCGCCGCGGCGAAGACGGAACTGCAGTCCGCCCGTCAACACGAGAACGAACTCACTCGCAAGCTCGATGCGCACGATGCTGGCTTCTCGGCCAACAGTGAGGCCCTCACCCGTTCGCAAGGCGAGCGCCGCGAGGCCCAAGCGGAGATCGAGACAGTCGAGCGTGGCCTCGGCGACGCCGAGGAGCGCGCCGAGCGCGAGCGTGCCCGTATCAGCGAGCTGGAAACCTTGGTTCCCGCGCTGGAGGCCGACGAGGCCGCCGAGGCGGAGGCTGCCAAGGCCCGCGGCGAAGCACGCGCCAGACTTGATGCGCAGACGGCGCGCCTCGCCAGCAAGCGCCAAGACCTCGAGGTTCGCAACGCCGGCCTGCACGAGCGGCACACGTTCTTGGAGCGTCGCTTGGAGGAGACCGAACGCCGACTGGAAGCCGACACCGTCGCCCGCGCCGAGGCGGCCCAGCGCCGACTCGCAGTGGAGCGCAGCCTGGAAGCCGTCGAGCGGTTGGCGGCCCTGGTCGACAGCCATCGCCACATCGTCGAAGTGCGCCACAACGAGCTGCTCGAGATCCGCCGTCGGCAGAGCGACGAGGTGCGCGGCATCGCGCAGCGTCTCGATGCGCTACGCCGCCGTCGCAGCGCTGCCGAGAAGGAACTGGAAGAAAGCCGCGAGCGCATGCGCCGCGTGGAGATCGACGAAGCCGAAGGGCGCATGCGCATGGAGGGTGCCGTCGAGGCGCTGCGTCGCGACCACGACCTCGAGCCGGCGCAAGCCGAAGCCTTCGAGATGCCCGCCTTTGCAGAAGGTGTCGCTGAGGGCACCAATCCGGCCGCTCGCGTACGCGACCTGGAGCGCGAGCTGCGCTTGATGGGGCCCATCAACCCGCTGGCACTGGAGGAGTTCAACGAACTGCAGGAGCGCCATCGCTTCCTGGAGGAACAGCTGGAGGATGTGCGTAACACGCGCCGCGACCTGATGCGTGTGATCAAGGCAGTGGACCTGGAGATCCAGACCGTGTTCTCGGCGGCGTTCGCCGACGTCAGCACGCATTTCACCAGCCTCTTCGCAACCCTCTTCCCCGGCGGCATGGGTCGGCTCATCCTCACCAACCCCGACGATCTGCTCAACACTGGCGTCGAGGTGGAGGCCAAGCCCAGTGGCAAGAACGTGAAGAAATTGTCGCTGCTGTCCGGTGGCGAGCGCAGCCTGACCGCACTGGCCTTCCTGTTCGCGGTGTTCCGTAGCCGTCCGTCGCCGTTCTACGTGATGGACGAGGTCGAAGCTGCACTCGACGATGTCAACCTGCATCGCTTCCTCGGTCTGATCCACGAGTTCCGCCGTGAAGCGCAGCTACTGATCGTCAGCCACCAGAAGCGCACCATGGAGGCCGGTGACAGCCTTCTGGGCGTCACGATGCAGCCCGGCGGCTCGTCGAAGGTCGTCGTCGAGAAGGTCAGCACCATCGCCTGATTCCGACGAGCTGGTCTCACCGTGCAATCGGGCGGTTGGGGTATTCTCTCGAACTCAACAGCTACACGGACAGTCGTGATCTCATGTCGAACAACACACCACCCGCAATTCAGCTCGTCGGCCTGCGCAAGGCGTTCGGCCTCGGAGAGCACGAGGTCGTCGCCGTCAATTCCGTCGACCTCAGTATCGATGAGGGTGAGTTCTTCTCGCTGCTCGGTCCGTCCGGCAGCGGCAAGACGACGGTGCTGCGGATGATCGCCGGCTTCGAGAGTCCGACGGCGGGCGCCATTCTGCTGCAGGGCCGCGACGTCACCGGTCTTGCCCCGTTCGACCGCGACGTCAACACCGTGTTCCAGGACTATGCGCTCTTCCCGCACATGACCGTGCTGCAGAACATCGAGTATGGCCTGAAGGTCAAGAAGGTCTCCAAGACGGAACGCCGCGCTCGTGCCAACGAGATGTTGGAGTCCGTTCGGCTGGGTAGTTTCGGGCATCGTCGGCCGAACCAGCTCAGCGGCGGGCAGCGTCAACGTGTGGCGTTGGCCCGAGCGCTGGTCAACCGACCCAAAGTGCTGCTGCTCGACGAGCCGTTGGGTGCGCTCGACGCCAAGCTGCGCGAAGAGATGCAGGTCGAGCTCAAGGAGATACAGCGCGAGGTGGGCATCACCTTCGTGTTCGTCACCCACGACCAGGGCGAGGCGCTCAGCATGAGCAACCGGATCGCTGTGTTCAACCACGGACGTATCGAGCAGGTGGGCACACCGCGCGAGATCTACGACAAGCCCGAGACGGCGTTCGTCGCCGGCTTCGTCGGCACCAGCAACGTGTTGTCAGCGGCGCTGTCGCGCGAGTTGATGGGGGTTGCCGCGGTGCACAGCATTCGCCCTGAGCGCATCCGCGTGGTGCAGGCCGTCGCCTCCGACGGTGAGATCTCTGTCGCCGGCGTCGTGACCGACCTGCAGTATCTTGGTGCGGACAGTCGTATCCGCGTGGAACTACCGGGCGGCGAACACCTTCTCGCCAGCGTGCCGAGCGACGGGCTCGTTGGGGTTGCCATGGGCGGTCCAATCCGCCTGGCATGGTCGCGATTTGCGGCCTACACAGTCGACGAAACAACCACCTCTGAAGGGGGAGACCAATGAGGACCACAAGAACCGCAATGGCGCTACTCGCGTCGTTGTCGATCATCGTCGCGGCCTGCGGCGACGACGAGAAGGTCGCGTCGACAACTGTCGCGACCACCATCGCCAGCACCGCGGACACGGCCACACCCGACACCACCGGTGGTGATGTCGATTACATGTGGACACCGAACGCCGATCTGTTGGCCGGCGCCGAGGGGCAGGTCAACATCGTTGCCTGGGCCGGCTACGCCGAAGACGGCTCCACCGATCCTGCGTACGACTGGGTCACGCCGTTCGAGAAGATCACCAGCTGTGCGGTCAACGTCAAGACCGGTGCATCCAGTGACGAGATGGTGCAGCTCATGCAGAGCGGTGAGTACGACGGTGTGTCGGCCTCTGGCGATGCGACGCAGCGCCTGATCGCCGGCGACGAGGTTGCGGCCATCGACCCGGCACAGTTCTCCAGCTACGCCGACATCTTCGAGGGCCTCAAGCTGCAGCCGTGGAACTCGGTGGACGGCACGCCGTACGGCATTCCGCACGGTCGTGGCGCCAACCTTCTGGTGTACAACACCGAGGCATTTGCGGGTGCTGCTCCGGATTCCTGGAGCATCATGTTCGAGCCGGGCAGCCCGGCCGACGGTTCCATCTCCGTCTACGACAGCGCCATCTACATCGCTGACGCCGGCCTCTATCTGATGGCGACGAAGCCCGAGCTCGGCATCACCAACCCGTACGCGCTCGACCAGGATCAGTTCGACGCGGCGGTCGCACTGCTGAACGACCAGAAGGCGCTCACCAGCCAGTACTGGGGTGACTACACCGTGCAGCAGAGTTCGCTGGAGAACGGCGACGTGCTCGCCGGCACCACCTGGCAGGTCATCGTCAACCTGGCGCAGGCCAATGGCGCCAAGATCGATGCAGTGAAGCCCGTCGAGGGTTCCACCGGTTGGTCCGACACGTGGATGCTGTCGGCGAAGGCCGCAAACCCCAACTGCATGAAGTTGTGGATGGACTGGATCGCCTCACCGTGGGCCAACTCACAGGTTGCCGTCTGGTTCGGTGAGGCTCCCAGCAACGCCAAGTCGTGCGATCTCGAGGGCATGGCCGAGCACTGCACTACGTTCCACGCGTCGGAGGACGACTACTGGAAGGACGTGTGGTACTGGACCACCGCCACCGAGGAATGCCTCGACGGCCGCACCGACGTGAAGTGTGTGCCCTACACGAAGTGGGTGGATGCTTGGACCACCCTTCGCTCCTGAACGACGGTGAGGGCCCCGCCGTCGGGGACGTCGTGACCGTCACGAACGGGGGAGGGAGGGCCGTAGGGCCTTCCCTCCCGTTTCGTGGCGTCAATCGCGCCTTCCACGGGCGTCGTCGGCTGGGCGTCGCCAGCACACTTGGCCTGCCGCTGCTGTGGATGCTGGGGGTCTATGTCGGCTCGCTGTTGTTGCTCATGGTCAGTTCGCTCTACGAGCTGGACTCGGCGACGCAGAAGCCCAGCAACACCCTCACGATGTCCAATCTCAGTGAGGCATTCACGAACACCAGTGTGATCTGGGTGATGGCGCGAACGACACTGCTGGCGTTGACGGTCACAGTGATCTGCTTCTCGATCGCGCTGCCCGTCTCGTTCTTCATCTCGAAGATCGCCTGGCGTCGTACTCGCCGTGGCCTGGTGGTGGCGATGCTGATGCCGCTGTGGGCGGGCTACCTCGTCAAGGGCTACGCCTGGCGCGCCATGGTCGCTCCGGCGGGCGGCCGGTTCGCCGCCGACGGAAAGGGCGCCGGTGGTTTCCTCGACAGCACCTTCGGCTGGACGCCCGGGTATGGCCGGGTCGCCATCGTCATCACGCTCGTCTACTTCTGGTTGCCCTACATGGTGTTGCCCATCTACGCGGGCATCGAGCGGTTGTCGCCATCGCTGCTCGACGCCGCTGGCGATCTGGGTGCCAAGCCGTTTCGCACGTTTCGTTCGGTGATGTTGCCGCTGCTGCTGCCCGCGGTCGCCGCCGGCTCGATCTTCACGTTCTCGCTGACCCTCGGCGACTACATCGTCCCGCAACTGGTCAACAACGGCAAAGAGAAGTTCATGTTCGGCACGCTGATCAACAGCACGCTGGGGGCGCCCAACCAACCCCTCGCCGCGGCCTACACGTTGTGGCCGCTGCTGATCGTCGTCGTGTACCTGTTCGCGATGAAGCGCCTGGGCGCATTCGAGAACCTGTGATGCGGCTCTCTCGGTTCTCGCGAGCGACGTTGTGCGCTATGACGGTGCTGACCCTTGTGTTCCTGTACCTGCCGCTGCTGGTGGTCGCACGGCTGTCCTTCAACCCGCAGAAGTCGGTGTCGTGGCCGGGCTGGTCGGGTTACACGACCTCCTGGTGGGGGAAGGCGTGGGAGGCCGACGGGCCCCGCGAGGCACTGCTGAACTCGTGCAAGGTCGCCTTCGCCTCGATGCTGATCGCGCTCGTACTGGGCAGCCTCGCCGCGTTTGCGATGACCCGCTTCCAGTTCTTCGGCAAGACGTCGGTGTCGTTCCTTTTGGTGCTACCGATCGCGCTCCCGGGCATCGTCACCGGTATTGCGTTGCAGAACACCTTCTCACGCACCATCGATCTCGGGCTGTTCTCCTTCAAGGTCGGCTTCGGCTTCCACTCGCTGATCATCGCCCACGCCACCTTCTGCGTGGTGGTTGCGTACAACAACGTCGTGGCCCGCTTGCGGCGATCGTCGCCGAACCTGCTCGAGGCCTCTGCCGACCTTGGTGCGCACGGCTCGCAGACGTTTCGCTACATCACCTTTCCGCTGGTCCGGTCGGCACTGGTGGCGGGCGGCATCTTGGCGTTCGCACTCAGCTTCGACGAGATCGTGGTCACGACCTTCACTGCCGGGTCCGGGTTCGAGACGCTGCCGGTATGGATCTACGCCAACTTCAGTCGGCCCAACAACGTGCCGCTCGTCAACGTGATGGCCACCTTCGTGATGGTGGTGTCGATTCCGTTGGCGTGGCTCGCACAGCGCCTCAGTGACGGTGGCGGCGAGTCATGACCCACACGCGGGGCTGAGCGTCGCTCCACGACACGGGTAGCGTGGCGACGCCATGTTGTGGATCTATCTCGTACTCATCGCCGCCGTCCTCGTTTTCGGTGTCGGCGTCGTCCTTGTCAACCGTCGCCGATCGGCAGCCCCTGCAGCGCCAGTGCGCCCGGCACTGCCGCCGAAGCCGAAGCCTGTGCCCGTCGAGGTGGCTCCCGAACCGGTCTCGGACGTTGTTGCACAGGACACGGTCGTGGAGGAGCCGGCGGGGCTCGAACGCCCCAACTTCCGGTCGCGGATGTCCAAGGCGCGCTCGGTGTTCACGGGCGCGTTGCTGGGCATCGCCGGGCGTACGGGCATCACCAATGAGACGTGGGATGACCTGGAGGAAGCCCTGCTACGTGCCGACGTCGGCGTGCGCGTCACCGATGAACTGCTGGGTGGCTTGCGCACCCGTGTGAAGGCCAAGGAGATAACGGAACCCGGTCAGCTGTTGGCCGCGCTGCAGGTCGAGATGACGTCACGTCTCGCTGGCGCCGACCGCTCGTTGCATCTCGTGCCCGGTGATTCCGACAGCCCCAACGTGTGGCTTTTCGTCGGCGTCAACGGTGTCGGCAAGACCACCACCATCGGCAAGGTCGCGGCGGTGCAGCAGCAGGCCGGAGTCAGCGTGCTGATGGCGGCGGGCGACACGTTCCGCGCCGCGGCCGCCGAGCAGCTGACCACATGGGCCGAGCGCAGCGGTGCCGAGATCGTGCGTGGCAACGAGGGTGGCGACCCCAGCGCCGTCATCTTCGACGCCATCGAGCGTGCGGGCGCGCGTGGCATTCAACTGGTGCTGGCGGACACAGCCGGGCGCCTCCACACCAAGACCAACCTGATGGACGAGCTGCGCAAGGTGCGCCGTGTCGCGGCCAAGGGCAAGGGTCGCGTCACCGAAGTTCTCCTGGTCATCGACGCCACCACGGGCCAGAACGGCCTCACCCAGGCACGTGAGTTCGGCGATGCCACTGACGTGACCGGCGTCGTACTGACCAAGCTCGACGGCTCGGCAAAGGGCGGCATCGTGTTCGCCATCGAGACCGAGCTCGGCCTGCCGGTGAAACTCGTCGGACTTGGAGAGACCATCGGTGACCTCGTGCCATTCGAACCGGTCGAGTTCGTCGAGGCCCTCGTCAGCCTCGACTGAAATTCCTTGGGAACCGAGGCGACGCTTCGCAGCGTCGAACCAGGTGAACGACGTGCACCACACCGGTGCCGGTCCGTCCTCATCACACAAGGAACCATCAACATGCTTCGCTCACGACGCTTCGCCTTCGCCGCTGCCGCCATCCTCGTCGGTCTTTCTGCGTGTGGCGACTCCAGCCCACGCACGGTCGCCGGGCGGTCGCCGGTCGTCATCCAGCTCGGAGGTGGCTCGTCGAGCGGAGCCGGTAGGGAGGTTGCCGCTGCTGACAAGATGATGGCGCAACCGCAGGACATCACCTTCGTCTTCGACGGTGACTCCTCGACGGTTGGTGCCGCCGGTTCGGCATGGACGCTGCCCGGTGGTGGCACGCCCGACGCCGCTCGGCTCATGAAGCTGGCTCAGCTGCTCGGAGTGGATGGCGAGTTGCGAGAGCTGCCGGCCGATCAGGGCGGTGGCTGGATGGTCGGTGCCGCTGACTACAGCACGGCAACACTGACCGTCGGTGCTGATGGCATGTTGAGCTGGTGGTTCAACCCCGCCCCGTCGACCGTGGAGAGTTCTGCCGACTGCGTGTACGTGGATCCAGCCATCGACGTCGTGCCGGCCGACACGACCGGTGAGGTCACGACCGTTGGTGGCGACGCGGTCGTCAGCCCGCCCGACGGCAGCTGTGATGCGCCGTTGCCGCCCGCCAATGTTCCCGACAAGGCGACTGCCGAAGCAAAGGCCAAGCAGCTCTTCGCCGAGATGGGCTACGACAACTCCAACTACGAGTACGAGACCTACGCAGATGAGTGGGGGGCCAACGTCACGGCCTATCTGCTCCTCGACGGCATGCGGAGCCCGCTCGCGCTGTCGGTCGGCTACGGCGCCGACAGCGAAGTGACCTGGGCAGCGGGCTCGCTGGCCGAGCCTGTCGCGGCGGGGGAGTATCCGCTGGTCGGCGTCGACGGCGGCGTGGTGCGCCTGAACGACCAGACCGGTCAGTGGGGCGGCTACTGGGGTGGCCCCATGGCCCGCATGGAGAGCACCGGTGCCGGCGAGGTCGTCGCCGATTCTGCAGGTTCCGAAGGCGTCGCCACATCCGACGATGTAGTGGCTGTGCCCGAACCGACCGAGACTGCCGGTACGGAACCCGGTCAGGTTGTCGAGCCGGCCACCATCGCCCTGCCGGCACTCGAGCCGGTAACCGTTCACCTCACCGACGTGACGTTGGGCCTGACCATGATCTGGGCCGCCGACAACACTGTCTGGCTACTGCCGGCATATGAGTTCGATGCCGACGACGGCGGTCAGTACACGGTCATCGCCGTCGACGACAGCTTCATCCAGCTGCCGACTCCGTACCCGAGCGACTCCGCACCGGTCGAGACAGTCGCGCCCGCCGAGTCCGTGGCCCCGGGCGACACGGGCGTGGCTCCTACCACGGCCGACGACACCCAGGCCGTTGCCGAGGAAGTCGGCAAGTCGATCGTCGGTCTCTCGGTGGACGAGGGCACCAAGGTCGCCGAGGCTGCCGGGTTCACGGTCCGAGTCTCGACGCTCGACGGGGTCCCGCAAGCCGTGACCGCAGACTTCCTTTCGAATCGACTCAACGTGTCCGTGGGTGACGGCGTCGTGACCGGCATCGACAACATCGGCTGACGCATCCGGGTCGTCGTCACTCGGCGCAGATAGCGTTTCGCCTCGCATGTTTGATTCCCTGTCGTCCCGCCTCGAAGGCATCGTCAAGCGGTTGCGCGGCAAAGGCCGCCTGACCGAAGCCGATGTCGACGAGATGCTGAAAGAGATCCGCACCGCGCTGCTCGAGGCCGACGTCAACGTCGGCGTCGTGCGCAACGTGGTTGCCCGCATCCGCGAACAGGCGGTGGGCAGCAAGGTCAGCGAAGCGCTCGACCCCAGCCAGCAGGTCATCAAGATCGTCAACGCCGAGCTCACCGCCATGCTCGGTGGCGAGACGCTGAAGATCTCGTATGCGTCGCGCCCGCCCACCGTCATCTTGATGGCCGGCCTGCAGGGGTCGGGTAAGACCACCAACTCGGCCAAGCTGGCCCGCTGGTTCAAGAGCCAGGGCCGCCAGCCGTTGCTGGTCGGCGCCGACCTCCAGCGCCCCGCCGCGGTCGAACAGCTACGCACCCTCGGCCGTCAGATCGACGTCCCCGTGTTCAGCGAGCCCGGCGACCCGGTCTCCACCGCTCGCCGCGGTCTGGAAGAGGCACGCCGTCTCGGTCGCGACGTGCTCATCGTCGACACCGCCGGCCGTCTGGCCATCGACTTCGAGTTGATGGAAGAGGTCCGCCAGATCTCGCAGGCCGTGCAGCCCGACTACACGTTCCTGGTCATCGACGCGATGACCGGACAGGACGCTGTCGGCGTCGCCGAGGCGTTTCACGCGACGCTGGCCATCGACGGCGTCATCATGTCGAAGATGGACGGCGACGCTCGCGGTGGCGCTGCGCTCAGCGTCAAGGAAGTCATCGGCCGGCCGATCGCCTTCGCCAGTACCGGCGAGAAGCTCAGCGAGTTCGAGCAGTTCCACCCTGACCGCATGGCCGGGCGCATCCTGGGCATGGGCGACATGCTCACCCTCATCGAGCAGGCCGAGCAGGCGTTCGAGAAGGACCAGGCAGAGGCCGCTGCCACGAAGCTGATGGAGGGCGAGTTCACGCTCGACGACTTCCTCGAGCAGATGCAGGCGCTGAAGAAGATGGGCCCGCTGGGCAACCTGATGGGCATGATGCCCGGAATGCCCAAGGAGCTCAAGGGCGCCGAGATCGGCGACGATCAGCTCAAGCCGATCGAGGCCATCATCCGCAGTATGACCCCGCTGGAGCGGCGCAAGCCGGAACTGATCAACGGCAGTCGCCGCAACCGCATCGCCATGGGCAGCGGCACCACGGTTGGCGACGTCAACCGCCTGGTCAAGCAGTTCGGTGAGATGCAAAAGATGATGAAGCGGATGGGCGCCACGATGGGCGGCCGGCCCGGCAAGAAGGGCAAGAAGGGCAAGCCCGGTCGCGGTTTCCCCGGAATGCCCGCTGGGATGGGCGGAATGCCCGGCATGCCCGGTGGTGGAATGCCCGGTTTGCCTCCCGGAATGGGTGGGGCGCCGGGTGGCTTCCCCAACTTCAATTGATAGCCTTACGCAGTTCGTATTTCGACGTCGTCAACGCATTTTGTATAGGGAGCACTGAAGTCGCATGGCAGTAAAGCTGCGTCTCACTCGGGTCGGCAAGACCAAGCAACCGCAGTACCGCATCGTGGCGGCTGACAGCCGTTCGCCTCGCGACGGTCGGTTCATCCAGATCGTGGGCACCTACAACCCCCGCACCGAGCCTTCGTCGCTCAACGTCGACAACGCCAAGGCCGTCAAGTGGCTGATGGACGGCGCACAGCCGACCGAGCGGGTCAAGAAGCTGCTCGAGATCTCGGGCGCCTGGGCCGAGTTCGGCACCGCTCGCGCGGCGAAGTAATTCCCAGTCATGACCGACGTTCAGACTGAAGATCAGCCAGTACTGGCACCCACCGCCACCGCCGTGCTCACGCATGTCGTGCGTTCCATCGTCGACGACCCCTCGCTGGTCATCGTCGAGGGCGCCGAGAGCCGTGGTCGGGTCAAGCTCGAAGTTCGCGTCGGCCCTGGCGACCTCGGCCGCGTGATCGGCCGTCGTGGCCGCACTGCGCAGAGCATCCGCACCGTGGTGCGCGCTGCCGCCACCCGCGACGACGTCGAAGTCGACGTCGACTTCGCTGACTGAGCCCGTCGGCTCGCTGGCAGCAATGCCGACAGACAGCACGCTCGTCGAAGTTGGCCACATCGGCCGCGCCCATGGTGTGCGCGGCGATCTGTACGTCGACCTGATGACCGACCGCACCGAACGGCTCGCCGTCGGTGCCCGTGTCAAGGCTCGCGACAAGTGGCTGACGGTCGAGGCCGCTCGTCCGGCCGGTACCCGCTGGCTGGTCCACTTCGCCGGTCTCGCCGATCGCACGGCCGCCGAAGCATTCGTCAACTCGACGTTGCTGGCCGAGCCGCTGCCAGCGCTCAGTGACGACGGGTTGTACGTCAGCGACCTGATCGGATGCGACGTGGTCGGCACCGATCAGCAGTCGTACGGACGGTGTGTTGCGGTCGTCGCCAACCCCGCGCACGACTTGTTGGAGCTCGAATCCGGCGCGCTGGTCCCGATCGTGTTCATCGTGGCAACGACCCCCGGTGTCGTCACGATCGAGCCGCCCGAGGGCCTGTTCGACCTTTTGTAGTGGTGGACCCACCGCTCGCAGCGTTTGCGAGTGCGGGTAGAATACAGCTAACGACGGGAGAGTCATGGTTGTGCGGGTGAAGGAATCTCTTGATGGTGATGGTGCAGTTGCGGTTGCGGAGCCGCATCGGTCGAAGTTGTCGACCCAGCGCGCGAGTCATACCACTCAACGTGCTGACAGTCTCAAGAAATCTGCAAAGATTGTATCTCGAAAGCGCCCGGCGTCGTCATTGTCCCGTGCTGCCGGCGTCGAACAGAGCCCTTATTTGACAGCGCAGGAGGTGGAGACGATCGAGAACGTAGAGCAAGTCCCGAAACCTTCAGCCTCGGAGTCGAGACTGGGGCGGCACAAGTTGAAGGTGACGCTAGTCGGAGGCGACGCGTTAGCGTACGCGCTCGGCTTTGGCGTCGTCATACAAGTGGTAGGGTATCCGGCTCAACGCGGCCAATGGCGTGCGCTGGTGGTCGTCGCTGTGGCGACTGCGATCGGCCTCCTCGCCATGAAGGCACAAGGTCTGTTTCTCGCTCGGGTGAGCGTGGTCAGGGTCCTCGAACTCACCCGTAGCACGAGGGCAGCAGCGCTCACCGCGGGAGGGATGATCATCGTCGACCGGGTTCTTCGCACGGGTGTACGAATTCGATATCTCGTTCTGGGCGCCATTCTGTCGTGGTTCTTCATTGTGGTGAGTCGCTCGATTTTCAGGTCGTGGCTGGCCCTGCGGCGAAGTGACGGTCAACACCAGCGGCGGGTCGTGTTCGTCGGAACCGACGACGAAGCGTCTCGCCTCGTCGAGCTCTTCGACACCCACGCTGATCTTGGAATGGCGGTGGTGGGTGTCGTTGGCAGCTACGACGAGGCTGTGACGACAGGACTTGCTACTCGCTGGATCGGAGAAGTGAATCTCACAGAAGCGCTCGTCGCGCGGCTCGACGCCTCTGGAGTCGTGGTGTCGCCGAACGCGGTCAGCGCAACGCGCCTGAACACGTTGATTCGCAACATACAGAACGTCGACGGCCACGTGCACCTCGCGACCGGTGTCTCCGGCATCGACGCGCGTCGACTTCGTTCGCTGCCGCTGTCATATGAGCCGTTGTTGTATGTCGAGGCGTCGTCGTTGTCGCGGTTGCAGGTCATCGTAAAGCGAACATTCGATGTCGTGGTCTCGGCGCTGCTGCTCATCCTGGCTGCGCCATTGTTGGTCGTCATTGCTGTACTGATCTGGGCTAACGATCGCGGGCCGGTGACCTTTCGGCAGCGTCGGGTCGGCTTGGGCGGAGCGACCTTCGATGTGTTGAAGTTCCGAACGATGGTGGTCGACGCCGAGGCAAAGCTTGCGACGTTGCAGGCCGCAAACCAGCGCAACGGCCCGCTCTTCAAGATGGATCGCGATCCGCGAGTGACCAAAATTGGTCGCTTCCTTCGTGAGACGAGTCTCGATGAGCTCCCTCAGCTGGTCAACGTGCTGCGTGGCGAAATGAGTCTTGTGGGCCCGCGTCCGGCGCTTCCGTCTGAGGTCGCCAACTTCGATCTCGACTTGCGTCAGCGTGAACGCGTGCTGCCTGGTATCACCGGGCTCTGGCAGGTGGAGGCCCGTGACAACCCGTCGTTCATGGCGTACCGTCGGCTTGATCTGTTCTATGTGGAGAACTGGTCGATCACGCTCGACCTCATGATCATCCTCCGCACTTTTGAGCAGCTGCTGCTCAAGGCAGTACAGCTGGTTGTTCGTCGGATTCGCCCGACCTCGCCGGCAGTTGCCGATGAGGTGTTTGTCGCGTCAGGGTCGGTGGCCAATTGAGTTCACTTCCGCCCCGTTCTGAACTTCGGCTCGGTATGGACCTCGTCCACGTCCCCGATGTTCAGTCGTCACTCGACACCTTTGGCCAGCGGTATTTGAGGCGCGTGTATACGGACCGCGAGCTCGCCACCTGTGCTGTCAACGGTGGCTGGTCGGCGGCGCGCTTGGCTGCGCGATTCGCAGCAAAGGAAGCCGCTGTGAAGGTGCTCAGGCCTGTCGACGGTTTGTCGTATCGCCACATCGAGGTCGTGAACGACTCCACCGGCGCCCCTGAGCTTTCGTTCACCGGCAGTGCACAACTGCGTGCCGATGCTGTTGGACTTCAGGGTCACACGCTGTCACTCTCACACGACGGCGCGTATGCCGTGGCGGTCTTCGCAGGTCTGGTCGCGCCATGAGTGGGGAACTGCGACGTCCGTCAAGTTCGAGAGGTTCAGCAAGATGTCGGGAGGAATAACGATGGAGCGCGCTCTCATTGTTCGTAAGGTGCTCGAAGAGCACGGAAAGCTTGGCGTCGATGTCGCCTCTATTGGCGACGACGAGAGTTTGTACGCCTCTGGACTGACGTCGCACGCGAGTGTGAATGTGATGCTGGCGCTCGAGGATGAGTTTGACATCGAGTTCCCGGAGCGGATGTTGAAGCGGGCGACCTTCGAGTCCATTTCCAACCTCAGCGGTGCGCTCGAAGCGCTCCTCGGCGCCGAGTAGGTGTCCGGTGAGGACTGAAGTGCAGAGCTCTCCGAATGCTGCTGCTCTGTTTTCAGCGCTGCAACTGATTTGCCGGGACGTTGTCGGCCCGGCGGCGGTTCAGGTCGATCGCGACTCGGTGTTTCCGACGGATTCCATTGCAGCATTGCGCTCGGCTGGGCTGCTTGGTGCGCTCGTGCCGACGACCTACGGCGGCGGTGGGTGCTCCTACGCCGAGATCTCGGCGATGTGTACCGAGCTGGGTCGTAGCTGTGGTTCGACGGCCATGGTGTTTGCGATGCACCAGATTCAGGTGGCGTGTGTCGTCGAGCACTGCCAGGGTCAGCCTCACTTTGACGAGTTTCTTACGGAGATCGCCTCCCAGGGCCGGCTCATCGCCTCCGCGACGTCCGAGGCCGGGGTTGGCGGCGATGTCCGTAGCAGCGTGTGCGCAGTCGAGGTTTCCGGCGACAAGTTTGCCCTCGAGAAGAACGCAACTGTCATCTCCTACGGCGACTATGTCCACGACATCCTCGTCACCGCCCGGCGCAATACGGAAGCAGCTGCAAGCGACCAAGTCATCGTGCATGTGCAGCGGCCGCTGCTAGAACTAGAGCCTCGCGGCACCTGGGATGCATTCGGTATGAGGGGCACGTGCAGCATCGGCTACCTCCTGCGGGCCACCGGTGCCGTCGATCAGATCGTTCCGCACTCGTACAGCGACGTGTCCGAGCGCACGATGCTGCCTGTCACCCACATCCTGTGGTCATCGCTGTGGCTCGGAATCGCGGACGATGCAATGGACAAGGCGCGAATCTTTGTGCGTACCGCTGCGCGCAAGTCGCCCGGTGTCACCCCACCAGGAGCACGTCACCTCGCCGTCGCCCAGGCGGCGCTGGATGCGATGCGCGCCGGCGTACTGGTGGCGCTTGACGAATACGAGGCGGTTCGACGGGATCCCGAAGTTGCTTCGACTCTCAGTTTCGCGATCCGCATGAACGAGCTCAAACTGACGGCATCGGTCGCCGTCGTTCAGATCGTCCAGGCCGCTATGAACGTGTGCGGAATCGCTGCGTACCGCAACGACACACCGTTCTCACTGGGGCGACACCTTCGTGACGCTCACAGTGCCGCGGTCATGGTGCACAACGATCGCATCATTGAGCACAACGCCAGCCTCTTGTGCGTGGCAAAGGAGATCTGAGCAATGTCGCCCGAAGAACTCGTCAAGTCACATCTCGCGATGCGCGACCGTTTGTTCGCGGCGGGCCTGCTGATCCCAACTGGCGCCGATGGTGTGTACGGAAGATCCGCCGAGTTCGAAAAGGTGATCGCTGGATTGAAGCGGGCCGTCCGAGCTGCCGGATTGGCCGAGCACGCGGTCGAGCTGGAGTTCCCCCCGCTCTTGCCGAAGAAGACATTCGACAGCATCGGCTACCTGCGCAACTTCCCCCAGCTGTGTGGCGCAGTCTTCTCGTTTCGAGGTGGGGAGCCAGAGTATGCGTCACTTCTCAAGACGCTCGACGGAGGTGAACCGTACGCGCATCATCTCAGTCAGAGTGATCTGGCCTTGACACCGGCGTGTTGCTATCCCGTGTATCCGACGCTCCAGAACCAGGTGCTCGCCGAGGCGCAGGTTTTCGAGACCAGTCAGTATTGCTTTCGCCACGAGCCCTCGCAGGACCCGATGCGGCTGCAGGCCTTTCGGATGATTGAGCACATTCGCGTTGGCACACCGGATGATGTTTTGGACTGGCGCGAGCTATGGCTCGAACGAACCCCGGCACTGCTCACCGATCTGGGCCTTCAGGTTGGCTCCGATGTCGCGAACGATGCGTTCTTCGGTAGAGCCGGCCGTTTGCTCTCGATGAGTCAACGCGAGCAGCAGTTGAAGATCGAGTTCCTCATTCCTGTGTTCGGCGATGAGCACCCCACCGCGTGTGCCTCGATCAACTATCACCAGGATCATTTCGGCGAGCTGTTCGAAATACGGACACCGTCGGGCGAGTTGGCGCATTCGTCGTGCGTGGGGTTCGGTCTCGAACGATGCACTGTCGCGTTGTTCGCGGAGCACGGTATGTCGATCGACTCGTGGCCGGCGGCCGTCAGAACTCGGTTGTGGGGATGACGGTGCACTCGCTGCTGCCGATCACCGCAGCGAGCTACGAGCACCACTGGCTGCACGACGATGACCGCGATTGGCCAGAGACCAACTGTTACGTAGATCTCTGGATCGAGGTGCTCAACGCGCTGAATCTGGACCCGTTGGCGAGCCTTGCCTTCACTCTCGATGTCGGCTTCAACGGTGAACAGTGGGACTTCTTCAAGCATCCCGCCAACGATCTCTGGGAGCTCTACGGTCTCAAAGTTGCGGAGATCAACGTGTGGCGGCCTTTGGCCGACCATGTCATCGCTCACATCGAGCTGGGGAATCTTCTGACGTTGGAAGCCGATGCATACTTCCTGCCCGACACGGCCGGAGTGTCGTACGGAACTCAACATCAAAAGACGACCATCGTGCCGCAGATGATCGACGTGGACAACGAGCGCCTTGGTTACTTTCACAATCGCAGCTACTTCGAGTTGGACGGTGATGACTTTCGTGGCGTGCTTCGAACTGAGTCGACGCAGACGTCACTTGCCCCGTATGTCGAAGTGATCGACACGTCGTTGCTGCGCCAGCCCACCCGTGAGGAGCTGGCTGACGTCGCAGAGCGTCTCGTGCGGGTGCACATCGGCAATCGGCCAGATGGGAATCCGCCCCGCGAACTCGCGACGCGGATTACGGCCGATCTGCCATGGCTGCGCCAGCATCCCGACCGGTTTCATGGGTACGCATTTGGCACCCTCCGTCAGCTCGGTGCCTGGGCGTCGACGGCTTCGGAATTCGTGAAGTGGCTGGAACGCCCCGAACTCGATGGTGCCGCGGAGGCGCTCGCGTCGATTTCAGCGACAGCCAAGACGTGTCAATTCAAGTTGGCTCGCGTTCTTGCGGGCCGCGACGTCAACCTCGACGAGTTGTTCGACCGAATGTCCGAGGCATGGGATTCGGTCTACGCGCCGCTGGTTCGGGTGTATGGCTCCTGAGACCACAGAGTTGACCTCATGGGAGGTTGCCGCGCTGGCAGCAGGCAGCTGTCAACACCCGTCCGATCTCGCACTCGAGGGTGCAGCATGGTTGCCAATGCGCGTCCCTGGTACGGCGGCCGACGCATTGCGAGAGCATGAGCAGTGGGATCTCGGGAAGTCGTTCGACTTCGACGTCGACGACTGGTGGTTTCGAACCAGTTTTCCCGCGGAGCCAGGGAATGCCCGACTGCGTTTTGGTGGCCTGGCGACGGTCGCGGATGCCTGGCTCAACGGGGAGCACGTCCTGCACAGCGAGAACATGTTCCTGGCGCACGACATCGACCTCGCCGTCGAGGCCCAGAACGAGCTGGTTGTCGTATGTCGCTCGTTGCGTCAGCACCTCGCCATCCGCAGGCCCCGCCCGCGGTGGAAGACGCGACTTGTTGAGGCACAGCAACTCCGGTGGATACGCACTTCGTTTCTCGGTCGGATGACTGGCTGGAACCCTGAGTGCGCTCCTGTCGGACCGTGGCGTCCAGTGACTGTCGGTCCAGTGCCCGAGCTGGCGGTTCTCTCGCTGCGGGCGCGCATGACCGCCGAGGGCGGACTGCTGGAGGTCGACGTCGAGCTGACCCGTGATGCATCGGCCTCCGTCTGGCTCGAGCTCGACGGAGCTCGCGCTCCAATGCGGGTCGCGCCAGACGGCGACGGGGGGCGGCTGGTTGGGGCGCTCGCTCTCGACAGCATCGCGCCATGGTTTCCTGCAACTCACGGAGCACCCGCGTTACACGACGCCTACGTGGTCGTGGAGGATGCGGGTGGGACGGAGCAGTTCTCATTGGGCCGCGTCGGCTTTCGAAGCGTAGAAGTCGATGAGGGCGCTGGGGCATGGCGGCTGCGAGTGAACGGCGTGGCCGTGTTCGCGCGCGGGGCCTGTTGGGTCCCGATCGACATTGTCCGCCTGTGGACGGAGCCAGCCAACCTGCGAGAAGAGTTGCAGCGGATGGTCGACGCTGGCTGCAACATGGTGCGGGTGCTGGGAATCGGTGCGTATGAGCAGTCCGAGTTCTATGAACTCTGCGACGAGCTGGGTTTGATGGTGTGGCAGGATCTCATGTTTGCCAATATGGATCAGCCTCTGGACGAGGAAAACTTTCACGCGTCCGTGGTTGCCGAGGTCGAGCAATTCCTCCAGGCGCATCAGTCGCATCCGTCGATCGTGGCGGTGTGCGGCGGCAGCGAGGTAGAGCAGCAGGCAGCAATGATGGGTGTCGAGCCGGCGATCGGCCGCAACCGTGTGGGACGAGATGTGCTGCCGGCTCTCGCGGCCTCGGTGCTCCCCGACGTGGTCACCATTCCGTGCAGCCCCTCCGGCGGTGTGTTTCCCTTCCACGTCGACACCGGTGTCAGCCATTACTACGGCGTCGGCGCCTACCTGCGGCCCTTCACCGACGCGCGGCTGGCCGGCGTGAAGTTTGCGTCGGAGTGTCTCGCCTTCTCGAACGTTCCGAGTCGTGAGTCAGTCGATGAGCTGCTGGCCAATGCAGAAAGTCCTGCACACTCGCCGCTGTGGAAGCAGCGAGTTCCTCGTGATCGGGGTGCAGGCTGGGATTTCGAAGACGTGCGCGATCACTATGTGCAGGAGTTGTTCGGCGTTCGTCCGATGGAGGTTCGTTACTCCGATCCCGACCGATATCTCGACCTTGGCCGCGCTGCAGTGTGCATCGCAATCGAGTCGGCCCTCGGTGACTTTCGCGACCCCAACTCTTCGTGCTCTGGCTCCTTGGTCTTCATGCAGCGTGACCCATGGCTCGGCGCAGGCTGGGGTGTTGTCGACGCGGCCAGCCGACCGAAATCTGCATATTGGGCGCTGCGGCGCGCTTGGGCACCTCGGACGGTGTTGCTGCGCGACCAGGGTCTCAACGGACTCCATGCAGACGTGGTGAACGACTCCCCGACAGCCATCTCAGGGTCATTGCAATTTCGCCAGTTTGCGATGGACGGATCGGTCTTGTCGACGGCGTCGCAGCTGGTGCACGTACCCGCGCATTCATCTGGCCGGTACTCCGTCGACGCGGCCTATGGCTACTTTCGTGACGTTTCTTACGCCTATCGCTTCGGGCCGAGCCAGGCCGACGTTCTGGAGGCAGTGCTGGAGGTCGACGACAGCGTCGTGGCGCGCGCGCACTACCTACCGCAGGGGCACAACCGAGAGCGACGTGCCGACATCGGTTTGCGAACCACGCTCGCGACGGACGGGTCGACGCTGACGGTCGCGTCGGATCAGTTCGCGCACTTCGTTTCCATCGACATGTTGGGCGCCACGGTTTCCGACAATTGGTTTCACCTATCCCCAGGTGATGAGCGGGTATTGTCGTGTGCTCCATCCGGTGGCGTTGCAGCCATCAGCGGTGAGGTAAGAGCACTCAATGGATATGGTGCCCGCACTATTCGAATCGACGGGAGGCCAGCGTGAATGTAGTAGTGGTATCGCCACATCTTGACGATGCAGTGCTCTCGGTGGGAGCCACGATGCGCAGCCTCTCGCGGCGCGAAGTTGACGTGCAGCTGGTCACGGTGTTCGCGGGTGACCCTGAGAAGGAAGATCGAGCCAGCTATTGGGATGCCAAAAGGGGGCTCACCAAGAAGACCGAGGTCTTCGAGGCGCGGCGAGGTGAGGACCAAGCCGCTGCCGCCGTCTTGGGTGTCGAGCCGGTGTGGCTTCCGTTTGACGATGGCGCGTATGTGTCGAGACGCGACCCGGATGAGATTTGGGCCCGTCTGCGGCCGTTGTTGTACGGGGCCGCCGCAGTCCTGCTGCCCGGTTGGCCGCTGGTCCACGCAGATCACAGATTTGTGACGGCGATGGTGATGCAACGATTGGCCGCCACCGTTCCCATCCTCCTGTACGCCGAACTTCCGTACGGGGCGAGGCCGATGTCACTGGCGAGATCGCTGCTCAAGGGGCGTCAAGCTGCACCGATCGCTGCCGCCCTCGGATCGTCGTTGGTCTGGCGAAGCAGCTGGACCTCGGCTGAAGACCGAGCGGCGAAGCGAGCAGCCGTTGCCGAGTACAGAGGCGAAGTCGCCGCGCTCGGACTCGATGCGCGCCTGAGCTCGCTGTACGACAGTGCGCTGCGGCGTGAGTTGCTGGCCAGCCACCCTGGCGCGGAACCACCAGCGTTGCTCTTCGGAGCGGGTCAATGATCGGCCAACCACATTGGTTGGGGCCCGATAACAAAGTCTTCGCAATGGTGCACCGGCCGCCGGACAAGGTGCGCGGTTCGGTCGTCATCGTTGCCCCGCTGGGGTACGAGGCGGTGGGTTCGTACCCGACGCTTCGAACTCTGGGAGAGCGTCTCTCCGACATGGGATTTCTTTGCCTTCGTGTTGGCTTCCCACTGATGAGCAACTCCTTGGCGGTATCCGGCGAGGATCAGGTGCCCGCGTGGCGCGAGACCGTCTCACAAACGGTGGCTGAGGCTCGCCGGTTGTCGTCGACACGGGTCGCCGTTGTCGGACTTCGGTTCAGTGCCACGGTGGCCGCGCAACTCGCTGCCGAAGATGGTCCGGACGCGCTCGTGCTGTGGGATCCAGTCGTCGACGGTCGGCGCTACGTACGTGGCATGCGGTTGCTGGTTGCTGAGCAGCCGCACAACGACTCCACAGGCGACATCGTTGCAGCCGGCATCAACTTCTCGGCGGAAACGCTTCGTTCGATGAACGCCACCAAGCTGCAAGTCGACCGTGTGACGATTCCGGCGCTCGTGCTGCAGAGAAGTGACGCCTCTTCTGAGCCATCCGTGGCGGCCAACGCCCCGGGCCTGACCACAGTCGAAGCTGTGGCTGGAACGTCCGAGATGCTCGACACCGATGCCGAGTTGGCCGTGGTGCCCTCTGCGATCCTCGACCGCATTGGTGCGTGGCTGGCTGCTGAGTTTCCCGCCACCGACGCGGTGCTACCAGTTCCGCTCGCCTTGTGTGACGTCACCCGGGAAACTCACGGTTCCCAAGTTCTCTTGCATCAGGCCCTGCGAGTGGGCCCGCGGAAGGTGTTTGCAGTGACAACGACGTTGGCCGACACCATGCCGGAGGCCGCCGTCATCTTTCTCAATAATGGTGCCGCACCCAACCTCGGTCCGGGTGCCGCCTGGTTGGGCTGGGCCGCCGATGTCGCATTGGATGGGGCAATCGCAGTCCGGCTCGACGTGTCTGGAATCGGCGACACTGCACGACATCCGCGACAGACGGATTCCACGAACTACCCCATCTCTGCTGCCGACGATGTGGGGGATGTCATCGACCTGCTGACGGCCCGCGGAGTTGATCGGGTGGCATTGGTCGGTCTGTGCTCTGGCGCATCACTTTCGTTTGACGCGGCGCTGGCGCGGGATGAAGTGACGATGATCGTTGCGATCAATCCGCGATTCGACAAGCCGTTCCACGACAGTTGGCGACGTGAGGTGCGGGCGGCCGGTCAGTCGAACAGGTTTCTCTCGATTCCACTCTCGAAGTCGACGCTCTTTCCCTTCTTCGACAAGCTGCCGACTGCGATGTGGCGGACGCTCTTTGCGGCGCGGTTGCTGTCGACGCCGACGAAGGCCATCGAAGGCGTCGTCAACGACCGACGAAGCGTTCTGCTGGTGTTCGGTCACGGCGAATGGGGCCACCGCGCGCTCGTCCGCCGCGCTCCGAAGCAGCTCGCGCGACTGAATCGGCACGCACGCTTCACGCTGACGAAAATCGACACCCTCGAGCACAACATGTTCGCGCCCGATGGTCGCCGCGATGTCGAAGAAGTCGTTCGTCACCATCTTCGGCGAGACTTCTTTCCAGCTAGCCGGAGCTCACCCCATGCCGTTCCCCAAACCCAACCGGAGTCTTCCGAATGACACAACAATCCATCGCTGAATTCAAGCGCTCAGAACGTGTCGCAATTGTCGGTCTCGGCTACGTGGGGCTCCCCATCGCGCTGCGAACAGTGGCCGCTGGCTACGACGTCGTCGGAGTTGAAGTCGACTCGCGACGCTTCGAGTCGTTGCGCGAGGGGATCAGCTATGTCGAGGACATCGCCGACCACGAACTGGCCGAGGCCACGATCACCGGGCGCTTCACCGTGGTCAACAGCATCGCGGATGCGGTGACCTTCGACATTGCGGTGATCGCGGTGCCGACTCCGCTGCGTGACGGCGCACCGGACCTCGCCTACGTGCGGGATGCCACCACGGAGCTGGGCAAGCTCCTCGCCGTTGGTGGGTGTGTGATCCTCGAATCAACGACGTATCCGGGGACCACCGAGGACCTGATGGTGCCACTGCTGGAGGCTGTCTCTGGCCTTCGCGCCGGCACCGAATTCCACGCTGGCTTCAGTCCGGAGCGCATCGACCCGGGCAACCTGACGTGGACGCTTGCGACGACACCCAAGATCGTGTCCGGTATCGACGCGGGTTCGGCGAAACGAATTGGAGAGTTCTACTCCGCCATCGTTGACAACGTGGTGCCGGTGTCCGGTCCGAAGGTTGCAGAACTGGCCAAGTTGCTGGAAAACACCTATCGCCACGTCAACATCGCGCTGATCAACGAACTCGCCATCTTCGCGTATCAGCTGGGGATCGATATCTGGGAAGTCGTCGATGCTGCTGCCACGAAACCGTTCGGCTTTCAGCGCTTCACACCCGGCCCGGGTGTTGGCGGCCACTGCTTGCCCATCGATCCGAGCTATCTCTCGTGGCAGGTCCGCCGCCAGCTTGGTCACGCCTTTCGCTTTGTGGAGCTGGCGAACGACGTCAACGAGCACATGCCTGACTATGTGGTGCGGCGCATTCAGTTGGCGTTGAACGACATCGGTTTGGCAGTCAAAGGTTCTCGACTTCTGCTCTTGGGACTGGCCTACAAGAAGAATTCCGGCGACGCCCGTGAGTCGCCGGCGGTTCGTGTTGCTGAACTGCTTGCCGAGCTCGGCTCGAACCTTCGAGTTGTCGATCCGCTGGTGAAGTCCGACTTCGTGGCGGAAGGCACTCGCGCGGAACTGACTGTCGAAGAGGTTTCATCTGCCGATCTCGTGGTCGTGCTGACGGATCACGATGAGCTCGACTGGGACATGGTGCTGGCCAACGGCCGTCACATCTTCGATACTCGCAACCGTCTGAGAGGTGATCATGTCCAGCGAATCTGAGCAGGTCCGTGAGTCGGCCGTTCTGGCACCCGTCTTGGGTGACACTGCAGGACTGATCGCCTTCGCTGCTGACGTCACCGAGACGCTCCGCTACGACGACGGGATGTACTGCTTCGACCGTCAATGGGACGCTGCCTCGAATCGGGGTCGGTCGCACCGATACACGCTGATGGTCGCGCTTGGCTTCTCGCGAGCGGCCGCCAGCGGATACTCGGTGCCTCGAACCGCGCTCGCGTTGGCGGATGTGGCTCTCGCGCAGTGCGAGGAGTTCACTGCAGGTGACAAGGGCCTCGCGTTGTGGTTACTTGCGCGGCTCGGTGATCAACGGGCTGTGGCCCTCGTCGGCGAGCTCTCTGCGGTCTCGGATGAATCTTTGCGCCCGCTGGAGGGCATGGAAATCGCGTGGCTCGTGATTGGTGCCGCGGCGGCCGTTGAATCTGGCCTGGAGGCGGGCGCCTTACTCGATCGTTTCCTCGCCGTGCTCAGGTCCCGTCGCGCTGCGTCGACTCCGCTGTACCACCACCTCGGGACGGATGCCCGTCGAGCGCACCTCCCCAACTTTGCGACACAGATTTACAGCGTCCTTGCGCTGGCCGACGTCGGCCGTATCACCAACGATGCGGTTGCGCTGGCCGATAGCCGTCGGCTCGCCGACCTGTTAGTGGAGCTCCGAGGTCCGCAAGCGGCGTGGCCGTGGCTCTTCCACGCGGAAAAGGGCACCGTTGTGGAGACCTACCAGGTGTACTCGGTACACCAGGATGCGATGGCACCCATGGCGTACTTCGCGCTGGCAGAGGCCACCGGCGACGATGCATATGCTCGTGCCGGTGCCGAAGGTCTTGCGTGGTGTTTCGGCGCCAATGAGCTCGGGTTTCAGTTCCACGATTCGACTCGCCGCTTCGCCCACCGGGCCATCAAGCGCGGCGGCTGGGCTGATCGCGCCGAGCTGTGGCTCAACACCGCTGCGGGGATATCTGGGATCGAGCGCCGAGTTCGACTTGGTGAGGCTGTGGTGAACACCACCTGTCGCCCGTACCACCTTGGGTGGATACTGGAAGCGTGGGCCGGCAGGGAAGTGCATGCACGCCACGTTGGGGGCCCGAAATGACGGAGTCCTCTGCGACACGCCGTCACCTGTTTGGAGTGGAGGTTGACGCGCTGACGATGGAGCAGACGGTGGCGCGCATCATGGAACTGGTGACGGCCGGAGTGCCGGTCCAGCATGTAGTGCTCAATGCGTCCAAGGTCGTCATGATGTCCAAGGACGATCGCTTGAAATCGGTGATTTCTGCCTGCCCGATCGTGAATGCTGACGGCCAGTCCGTGGTTGTCGCCAGTCGACTCCTGCGCCAACGGTTGCCAGAGCGCGTGGCGGGTATCGACCTCTTCACCGAGCTTGTCGCCCGCGCTGCCAGCGACGGACGGAGCGTGTACTTTCTCGGCGCTCGCGACGAAGTGCTGCAGGAAATGACGTCGAGATTCCTGGCCCAATACCCAACATTGCGGATCGCCGGCTCCCGGAATGGGTACTGGGCCGACGATGCGGAGGTCGTCACCGAGGTACGCGCAGCTGCGCCGGACCTTCTGTTTCTGGCTATCCCGAGCCCTCGCAAGGAGTTCTGGTTGGCCGAGCACATGCCGGCGATGGGCGTGCCATTCGCAATGGGTGTTGGCGGCTCGTTTGATGTTGTGGCGGGCAAGGTCAAGCGTGCCCCGGTGTGGGTACAGCGAATCGGATGTGAATGGGTGTATCGATTGGTGCAAGAGCCGCGGCGGATGTGGAAGCGGTACCTCGTGGGCAACACCTCGTTCATCTGGCTCACCCTCAAAGAAATCTGGAGGACCCGCTAGTGCGCGTCGCAGTAGTCGCCGGAGCCCGGCCCAATTTCATGAAGGTTGCGCCGCTCCTGCGTGCCTGTGCCGCCCGTGGCGTCGAGGCCCTCTTGGTTCATACTGGGCAGCACTACGACTCCACCATGTCGGGAAGTTTTTTCGACGTCCTTGGCCTGCCGGATGCCGACATCAACTTTGGCGTTGGTTCGGGCACACATGCTGCGCAGACGGCAGGAGTGATGGTTGCGTTCGAAAACTGGCTCGGCACCGTGGATGTCGACGCCGTGCTGGTCGTGGGCGACGTGAACTCCACCATGGCATGCACGATCGTTGCCGCCAAGCTGGGTATCCCCGTTGCGCATGTGGAGGCTGGCCTGCGGGCGTTCGATCGAACGATGCCAGAAGAAGTCAACAGGGTCGTGACCGACGCGTTGGCAACGTGGCTCTTTGCTACTTCGCAGGACGCAGTCGCCAACCTGTTCGCTGAAGGGATCGAGCCAGCACGTGTGCACCTTGTCGGCAACGTGATGGCGGACAGCTTGTTTCACTCCATCGAGCGAGCTCGACTTCGCAGGCCGTGGGAGGTCTTCGATGTTCCCGAGCGCTTTGGACTGATCACTCTGCATCGCCCAGCGTTGGTCGACGACATCGAACGCCTTTCGACGGTGCTCGAGACGCTGCGAGGTTTGGGTACCGACGTGCCGTTCGTGTTTCCCATTCATCCGCGCACGCGTGCCAACGTGGTGCGAGCGAACCTCGATGTCTCCGCATTCCACCTCATCGAGCCGCTCGACTACTTGGACTTTCTTGCCATGCAGGAGCGCGCTTCGGTAGTGGTCACGGACTCAGGCGGCGTGCAGGAGGAGACCAGCCTGCTGGGTACCTGGTGCGTCACTGTGCGAGAGAATACGGAGCGGCCGATCACCGTGACCGCCGGCACGAACACGCTGGTAGGTTTCGACATGCCGCGACTTCAGGCGGCGGTGGGTTCGGCACTGTCAAAGGGCGATGCCCTACCCGCCGTGATTCCGATGTGGGATGGCAAGGCCGCCGAACGAATCGTCGACATCCTTCTTGCCGGCGCTCCGACACCCGAGTGGATTCCACCTGCGCTCGCCATCACAGAAGGGAATGCCGTCGATGCGATGTTCGCGTAGCGGCCCCCAACGATGATGCCCGAGGAACCCAACACAGCTGTCGGTCCCACCGTCGGTGTGATCATCGTGACGTACAACAGCGCGGAGCACCTCGATGACCTGTTCACATCGCTGGACTCCGCGCTTGCGGGCGTGCAATTTCGATTGGTCGTCATCGACAACCAATCATCAGACGGCACGGCGCAACGCGTCCGCGACCTGGGTTACGAAGCGGTCGAAATGGGGCGCAACGCTGGCTACTCGGCGGCAATCAACGCAGGGGTGCGGGCACTCGATGATGCCTCGACGATTCTGCTCCTCAATCCAGATGTCGTCCTCGACCCTGCCGCGGTCGTGACCATGCTTGCGGTGAGTCAGGATCCGCGGGTTGGAGTAGTCGTGCCGCAGACCCGCGACGTTGGCGGAGCCCTCTCGCCAAGCCTGCGTCGTGACCCGTCGCTCCCTCGTGTCTGGAGCGGTGCATTGCTCGGCGCCGAGCGAGTTCGCAACATCGCGCTGCTTTCCGAGCGTGTCGCCAACCCAGATCTCTACCTGCGGTCGCATGATGTCGACTGGGGCGTCGGTGCAATCATGCTGATCACGCGCGAGTGCATCAACCGCGTGGGCGACTGGGATGAATCGTTCTTTCTCTACTCGGAGGAAACCGACTTTTGCCAGCGTGTTCGTAGGTCGGGCTTGGCAGTTCGCTACGACCCGAGCGCCGTTGCGTACCACGAGGGTGGGGGAGGAGTCCACAACCCTCGCCTGCGCAGCATGATGGTGGTGAACAAGGTTCGCTTGTATCGTCGCCAACACTCGTTGGTGGCCTCTTCGCTGTTCTATTTCGCTAGCGTGCTGAACGAGGCCTCGCGGGCGGCAATGGGCAACACAGCAGCGCGGTCCGCTGCTGCTTCGCTGATGTTCCCGTCTCGTCGACCCCCGGAGATCCAGTGTTCCGATTCGTTCTTGCCGCGATAGCACTCGCCCTTTTACTGCCCGGATGTGTCACAGCCTTGCATCTCGGGCTGATGTCGCTTGCCTCGATCTGGTACCGGGCGCCAGACCTGGTGAACGACCCCCCGGCGATCAAGTTTCTCGTTGTCATTCCGGCGCACAACGAGGAGCTCATGCTCGGGGCGACGTTGACGGCCATCTACGCGCAAAAACGCGAACGCGATGAGGTCATGGTGGTTGACGATCGCAGCACCGATCGGACAGGAGAGATAGCCAACTCCTTCGGGGCGCTCGTGCTCCCTCGGGTCGAGGGCGACGAGCCCGGTCGCGCTGCCGCTCGTCAGACCGCGATTCGCAGGTCAAAGTCGATGGATTGGGACGCGATGATGATGGTCGATGCCGACTCCATTGTTGAGGAAGGGTTTTTCGAAGAGTGCGAGCAGGCGCTCGCGGCAGGCGCTGTGGCGCTGCAGGCTCGTAGCGAGGCGGCCCATGGGCGTCGGTTGGTAGATCAGGCTGCGCTGGCCTCGTTCGCGATTCAGGGCGTCACGCTTCCCCGCGGACGCGAGGTGCTGCGGTTGCCGGTGCGATTGCGTGGCACAGGAATGGTGCTGCGTCGGGAACTGGTTGAGCGCCTCGACTTTCGCGCGAAGGCGTCCGAAGACCTGCAGGTCTCGCTGGACCTCGTGCAAGAGGGTGTGCGCATCAGGCACGTCGAGCGGGCGCGTATGCGTTCGGCCAACGCTGACTCGTGGAAGATCGCCTCGACCCAGAAGCAGCGCTACGAGGCCGGCCGAATGGCTGCTGCTCGCGAGTTCGTTCCGAAGTTGCTTCGATGCCGTACGTGGGCGGGGTTTGAGGCCGCGTGGTTCTTGGTGTCGCCCCCATTCGCTTCGGCTGCCGGGTTCTTGGCCCTTGGTCTGGCATTGGCACTGATAGCGAACGCCACGGTGCTGGTGTGGGTCGGTCTCGCCGGTCTGGCCGCGCTGGCGTTGGCCTTCGCGGTGGCCTCAGTCCAAGCACGGGTCGGATGGCGTGTACTTGCCGCACTCGCAGTCGCGCCGTTTTTCATCCTGTGGAAACTGGTGATCCAGTTGAAGTCGGCCGTGCGACTTCGCGGCGGTCTCAAGGAGTTCGGGGCGACGGAGCGTCGCTAGGTCGGGTTTGTCGGCTCTGCGGGAGCTTGCGATCGGTACCCGGTCAGAACGTGTCTCCCTGCATGCGCGTCCACCACTCGCCCACAAGTCGGTTGAGGGTGACATCGCCGCGCGTCGCTTGGGCGGCGAGCCCGGCCTCGCTGCTGTGCGCGACCACGAACTCGTTGCGCTGCACATAGCCGCTGGCACGTGAGCCAAGCCCGATGAACAACCGTGGGTCGCCCTGGCCCATGAGTGCCGCGCAGCCGTTCCTCGAGGCCTGTCGGCACATACTGGAGAGCACTGCGTCGTGGTACCCGTCGAGCGCGAGCAACAGCACAACCTGTCCGATGTTGCCCCGGCTCGGGTAGTAAGCCGCCACGCCCACGTCGCGGCCGGTGTGATCGAGGTACGCCTCGAGCTGTAGCGGGCCGTACTGCTGCTTGGTGCGGCACATGTCGATGAGCCACTCCCACTCCTCGAGCTGGGCGTCGAGATGCAGGTAGCCCTTGGCGCCGACGACGGACGTGAAGCTGCGCACCCTGCTGACAGCGGCTGTCTGTGCTTGCAGGCTGTCGTCACCGCTCGTCATCTTGCGCGCCAGAACTCGATCGACGGGCGAGGCCACAGGACGGCCGATCCAGGACAGCGGCGACGTCGCACGTCGCCGCTGCAGCGCCAGCAGCCCAAGCCGCGCCGGACGCAACGGGAGCAGCCAACGCATGGTCTGCAGCCTGGCGACAGATGCTCCCAGCGACATCCACAGCCTCAACGCAGCGACGTTCGCAGTGTCGGTGATTGCGAGGTCGTGGCCGCCGCCGAGATATCGCCGCATGATGCGCATTGCCGCCATAGGGTCGCCGCGGTCAGTGTCGACCATGAGGTTGCCGCCGACGGCGACGCGGAGCGACCGTCCGTCGAGCTGGACAGGGAGTGGAACAACCCCCATGAACCCAGTAATGGCATCAGCTTCGACCGCAACGATCGATGGAGTGGCATCGTTGACCCAGGGATTCTCGAAGTACAGCCGGCGGAAGTATCGCTCCATCTCGTCGATCGACTGATTCGGGTCCTTTCGGAACGCGCGCAGAAAGAGCTGCACTACGCCCGGTAGATCGCCGGCGACTGCGGCACGAATCTCCGTCATCGTAGGAGGCGGCTGGCCGGCGCAGTCGACTTCACTGTTGTGCGTTCACCACGTCGGTGACGGGTTCGGCCCGTCGATTGCGCGGGCGGCGAAGCTTTTCGGCGAGGAGCCCCGCGGCGAGTGTCGCGACCACGCCGAGTCCGGCCACGATGATCATCGAGCGCAGCGTGCCGCTGAACACAGTCGTCGCCTTGTCGGGGACGACGATGGTCTCTACCTGGATGAAATAGGACTCGGCCGTCCCTTGCTGCTCCTGCAGCACTCGAAGCTGCGTACCGATCTCCGCGATCACCAGGTTGGCGTCGCGGATTGCCGCTTCAGCCGAGGGTCCTTCCGCGGCGACGTCGACGATCGGGCCCCGATAAAAGTCTCGGTTCGCCGCGATCTCGAATGTTCCGTCGAGTCCGGCGGCTTTCAAGGACTTGCCCATCTGTTCGGTCTCGAGTACCCGCACGAGAATGTCAACCATCACCGAGAGATCCCCGAACCGGCTGTACGGATTCTGGAACTCCGGCGGGATCGTTGGGTTCTCTTCTGTGACCTCCGGAAGCGCGGGAGGATTTAGCAAGACCACTGCCCCGCTGGCACGGTAGGTCGTTGGGCTGACGAACAGCACTGCCACACACGCCAGGATCGAGATCAGCGCAACCGGGATGACTATGAGTTTCTGGCGCCACAGCAAACCGAAGAGCGATTTGATGCTCAAGTGTCGACCCGTTCCCTTCCTGTCGCCGAGTCGATCGTTCTCGACGGGGTAGTCCAGAATTCTACCCGGGGTATTGCACTTCGCCGGGTCGCCCGACGGTATTCCGAAACGCGGAATGCAGATCGACGGCTGACCGAGGCTGGATCGCGCCCTGAGAATCGACAAGCGAGTGCAGTAGCATTCACGTAGTGCGGTCGGTCCTCAGCTCACTCGGCACGGTTGGACGAGTGGGCCGCTTTCTCGGACGCTTCGCCGAGTGGATCGCCCTCGGAGTCCTCCTCATGATCGGTGCGCACTCAGTGCTCACGTACGAACCGCGCTACGTCTCGAGTGCCGCACTGGTCTTCGTCGACTCGCCCACCGTGGAGCAATATGCCATCGCAACGCAGCTCATCGTCGATCCGCTGTCGCAGAGCCCCCTCGCTCGCTTTCATGACGCCACCATCGTCGGCGACGTGTTTGCGCGGCGCTATCGCAGTGCTGGCAAATTGCAGGAGCTGCGTTCGAAGGGCCTGGAGGGCAAGCTTGTCATTACGACCAAAACCAGCGTTCTGAGCGCGACGCCAGACCACGGCCCTGTCTTCGTCATCACGGTCGTCGGACCCACTCCAGCAGCGGCGGAGAAGGGAGCTGCGCTGGTACTTGCCGACGTCTACGCAGAGCTTGCGCAGCAGCAGGCGGGCTATGACCCGGCGCTGTCCGTGGGTGCGGCGTTGCTGGGTAGTCCCAGCGAGGGTGTCCCGGTCGTCGGCAGCCGAATGCGCGCCACGTTCGGTTTCACCGCCCTGGCCGTGCTGGTTTTTGTGGCGGTTCGCGGTACGCGCCTCCAGGTGCAGCAGGCTCGTGGTGGGAGTTGAGGGAGGTTCGGCGCTTTCGGTCGCACGCCTGGGTATGATTGTGACAGTTTCATTTCATTATTGGGTTCCGGAGACAACGTCACCGGGGTGGCGGCCAGCGAAACCAAGCGCTACGCGCAACACCCACAGGAGCCGCCGTGAAACCCTTCGTTCGAAATGTCAGGCGCACAGCCGCCATATCGCTGGTTGCGTTTGCAGTGCTAGCGCCCTCGCTTGGCAACGCCCCACAGAGCGTCGGAACCGTCAGCGCTGGAGCGCCGTCTGCGCTGGCCGCTCTGTCGGGCGTGGTGGGACCTGCGAATGCGACCGCCGTTGCCGTTCGCTCGACGCCACCGGCGCCACCGCCGTCGGCCTTCCCGACGTCGGCGTCCGTTGGCCTCCCCTCGGGCACCTCACTGCGGAGTTGGCCGTGGTCACTGAGCACATCCGCGGCCACTGGAGTGCCCGTCGAGCAAGTGAACGGTATGACGTGCCTGGTGTTCGACGGTTACCTCGTCAGCCTTTCCGGCTCACAAGCCTTGATTGTCGACTCACCATGCGTCGTGTTTCGTCGGTCGAGGTTCATCACCTCCGGTGATACCCATTCGATGGTGAACGCGGCGTCGGCGTCGAAGTACCTCGAGGTCGGATTCAGTGACTTCGACGGCGGGCAGTGGCACACGCGGGGCATTCAGAGCGACTATGCGTCCATGTTCATCCATCACAGCGAATTCACACGCTTCGGTAACGCAGCGGTGGAGATGAACGACCGTTCCGGAAAATCCACAATGACCGTCGAGAACAGCTACTTTTACGAACCGCCAGGTTGGCAGAAGGCGGCCCACGCCGATGGCATCCAAATGAGTGCCGGTGGTGGCGCGTCGATCCGTAACAACACCATCATCATCGAGCCCTTCGGTGGCGCCGTCGGCGACTACAGCTACATCAGCAACTCAGCGATCGGCATCGGAACCTCACTCGGCAACATCGGAGCCGTCGCGATCGATCACAACCTCATCTCCGGTGGCGGCTATTCCGTGTATGTGCAGGACAAGGAGTATTCGTTTACGTCGTCGGTCTCCGTTACCAACAACGTGTTCAGTCGTCAGCTGTCCACGACCTGTGGAGTCTGGGGCCCGTTGTTTCCGAGGGATATCGCGCCTGGGTTGGTGTGGACCAACAACACGTGGGACGCGGGAGAGGTCATGACGCTGCAAGAGGCGTTGAGCTACTGAGTGTGGGATCGCACGAAGTTGCCGTACGTAGAGTTGCGGCCGTGCAAGTTACTTGGTGGCGCCGTGTGCGTTGCGGACGTGTTGTGTTGGTGCTCGCGCTGCTCTGCGCATGCACCGCCACCGGGAGCAACGAGTCGAGCGATGACTCGCTGGACGGCGCGGCGCGCTCGTACCCCGCAACGATTCTGCCGATCAAATCGTTTCCCACCGCGTCGACCACCGGCGTGCCAAGGGACCAACCCCTCACCCGGTGGGATGGACCCCTCACCACGAGCGAGGCTGACCTGCCAACCACCGTCGTTGGCGGTCGGGTGTGCGATGTCATCGATGGTTACCGGTTCGAACTCCAAGGCGACCAGCAACTTCGCATCGACTCGCCCTGTGTGGTGATTCGTCGATCGAGCTTCGTGACCAAGGGCGAGACGAGTTCGTTGGTCATCCAGGCAGAGGACAACGAACAGCTGGACGTCGACCAGAGCACGTTTGATGGTGGCCCGCTGCATGTTCGGGGCGTCCAGGCCGACTACGCCGACGTGACGGTGCAGCGCAGTTTGTTTGTCCACTTCGGAAACGCTGCGATCGAGATGAGCGACAGGTCGGCGACCGCAACGTTGACGGTCGAGGGATGCTTCCTCAGGGAAACACCGGGTTGGCCTCGTGACCAGCATGTGGATGGAGTTCAGATGAACGCGGGCGGCCGGCTCGAGGTGCGAGGCAACACGATCATCGTTGCGCCGTTCGGCGGAGTGCCGGGCGACTACAGCTACGTCAGCAATTCGGCGATCGGGGTCGGCGCGACTCTCGCGAATGTCGGGGGTGTCAGCATCGTCGGAAATCTGCTGGCTGGCGGTGGGCACTCGCTGTACGTGGAAGAGAAGGATTTTCGTATGACGGGTTCGGTGACGGTCGCGTCCAACGTCTTCGACCAACGGTTCTTCTCTGCAGGCCCGTTGTACGGAGTGCTGTACCCCGACGGGGTGCCTGCCGCCATCGATTGGAGCGGCAACACTTGGTCGGACGGTTCACAGGTGGACCTCGACACTGCACTGCAGGCAGCCGCATAGCGTTTCTTGACGATTTTGCGCTCGGGGTCGATTCACTTTGCGCCGATATCGGTTGCATGACAATTTCGTGGCCGTCGCGTAATACTTCCGCCGGGACGAGGGAGGTCCTCAAGTTCGTTGCACCTCACGGGCAGGTGGACGACGCACTACGCCCAGCATCGACCTACTCGGCATTCGGAGAAGGTTGCGCTGAGAAGCGACCCGGCCGATTCTCCAGCAGGAAGCTCACGATGTTGTCGTTGCTGCTGCCTGCGATGCTCCTTCCCAAGTCGTGTGTCGCCACCGCGGATGCCCAACGGGCGCCAGCTCCGAACCTGGTCGTCATCTCCTCGACGTCGTTTAGCGCCACGTGGATGCCGGTGACGCGGGCGGTCGCGTACGACATCGGTGTGCGGCCTGCCGGGGCCACGGAGTTCGTGCTCCGGGTGGGCAACACCACCGCATCGGTCACTGGGTTGCTGTCCGACTCGACCGCTGAGGTGCGCGTGCGTCCGGTCATCAAACTCAAGGCAGGCGCCTGGTCGAAGTCGGCCGTGATAAAGCTGCCCTCGTCGTCGCCGGCACCCCCCGACATCGCCTTCGTGATCGCGCCCACTACAACGATGACCGTGACCACCGAACCGCCGTCTCCGGTCATCACCTCGCCCCCGCCTGTCGTTCAGCCGGTGACTGTTCAGCCGGTGACGATTCCGCCGACGACTGTTCCGTCGACGACCGTTCTGCCGGTGACTGTTCCGCCGACGACCGTTCTGCCGGTGACTGTTCCGCCGACGACGGTTCCGCGGACGACGGTTCCGGCGACTGTTCCGGCGACTGTTCCGCCGACGACGGTTCCGCCGACGACCGTTCCGGCGACTGTTCCGCCGCCGACGGTTCCGCCGGCGACTGTTCCGCCGACGACTGCTCCGCCGACGACCGTTCCCGGAAGTGTGACGCACGGCCGCGACCTCACGAAGTCGATGGTCGGGCCGCGGGTGCCTGCAGCACAAGTGTTCACCACCCGCCAGACCATCACTGTCCCGGGTGTCTATGCGGCCATCGACTACCAGGCTGGTGTCGACGTGCGAGTCGCTGGCGTCTCTTTCGTCGATTGTCGTTTCTCCAGCACCAACGTGGCTGACTCGGCCGTCGTCTTCACCAACAAGCCCGGCACTGTTTTCCGCTACAGCGAGGTCGACGGCAAGTCGCGTGTCTATGTCGCGATCAAGGCCGAGAACGGCGCCGATGGATTGGTCATCGAGCACTCCTACATGCACCATGTGGGCCACGGCCTCAACACGTCCGCCGTGTCGTGGAGGATGACGGAAAGCTGGATCGACAACATCGTCGCTCCCGATCCGGCGCCCTACCCCGGCGATGAGCTGTGGCACGCCGACGGCATCCTGTCGTGGGGTAGCAACACCCTTGCCGAGCGCAATGTCATCGACCTGGGTTTCTTGAGTCAGACCGCGGCTGTCAACCACGGCACCTGGTCGGGCTCTGGTGCGGTCAGCAACGTGACCTACCGCGACAACGTGCTCGCAGGAGGAGGCTACGCGGTGTACTTCGAGGAGCGCAGCTACCCGCTGACAGGATTGACGGTGGTCGGTAACGATCTTCGAACGGGCTCGTTCGGGTACGTCTACGCCGGCGCGCGACCCGCTCGTGCGCCGGTGTGGACGAACAACCGCCGCCCAGACGGGTCCTTGGTCAACTGGTGACCTCCCGCCCGAGGGGAACCCCTCCGCGAACCCTTCACCAGTAGAGTTTGTTGCTGCTCGCCATCGGGCGGCACAACGAAGGGATCAGGCGGTGAACGTGCCGAAACGCAGCAGTGTCGACGACCAAGCCGCTCTGCGAACCGGCGGTGTTTCGGCATCTCCGACGCCCACGTTCGGCTCCGAGGCCTCGGCAATTTGGAGCAGCACCGGTGAAGCCCGATCGAGTCCGTTGTTGCTGCTGCAGATCTTTGTGTGGATGATCGTCGGTTTACCAGCCCGTCTCGTCGTCGGTGCGATTGGCTCCTTCGGCTCGCCTGCGTCGTTGGTTGGAATCATCTGTTTCGCACTCTGGGCGGTTTCGGCGGCTCAGCCGGGTTCGCTGGCGAGGACAGTCTGGCCGGTACGGAGCGCCGCACTCGTCCTTGCGATGCCGACGATGGTCTCCTATGGGGTGATGCACCTGCATAGCAACCCGGCGGATGAGGTCAACGGGTCCGATCGCGGCTTGCTGTTCTTAATCGTTTGGTCGGGTGTCGCGTTGCTAGCAGCCGAAGGATTACGCGGTACTCACGAGATGATCAGGCTTCTACGGACGCTCACGGCTGCGGTCGCCTTTGCGTCCGCAGTCGCCATCACGCAGACCCGTCTGGGCTTCGACCTGACGACGCGTATGGCACAGATCCCGGGGCTGACAGTGGCCGGCGACCTCGAGTCGGTGCTCTCCCGGTCGGGTTTTCGGCGGCCCGCAGGGACGGCTACGCATCCGATCGAGCTCGGGTGCGTGTTGGCCGTCCTCCTTGGCTTCGCGATCGTGTTGGCCGTACACGACCACGAGTGGTCGCGTTGGCGAAGGTGGACAGCCCTTGCGGTGATTGCTGTCGGCATTCCCAGTTCGATCTCGCGTTCTGGCATCATCGGCGCCGCAATCGCGTTGGTGTTCTGGTGGGCGGGCGCCGACCGACTGAACCGTCGCCGCACGCAAGTGGCGCTGCTCGGGTTCGGTGTCTTGGTGTTTGTGAGCACGCCCGGCCTTCTCGGGACGCTGAAGAACTGGTTCGCGGGATGGTCGACGGATGAGAGCATCAGCACGCGCACTGACGACTATCCCGTGGTGGCACGATTCATTCGGAACTCACCGTGGATCGGCCGCGGCCCGTCCACTTACCTGCCCAAGTTCCGGATCCTCGATAACCAGTGGCTGCTGTCGATGATCGAGGTCGGATTACTCGGCGCGCTCGGGCTCGCTGCGTACCTTCTGATTGGCGGCATTCTGGGCAACCTGGCTCGCAGTGCCAGCACCGATCCACTGGTTCGCGGCATTGGTCAGGCGATGATGGGGGCAAGCGTCGTCGCCATCGTGTCGTCGGCCAGCTTCGACTCGTTTTCGTTCCCGATGTTCCCTGGAATCTGGGCGGCGATCCTGGGCATGTCCGGGCTGATGTACGGATGCGTCCGCGACGGGGTCTATCGATCTTCTCCCGCAACGAATGAGCCGGTCCGTTCGCGGATGGTCGCCCAACGTCCTGCTCGACGGAGAGCTGGGCGTCGTGCCACCTGACGCGCGCTTCGAGACGCCCCCGGAGGCGGAGGAAGCCGAAGGCCATGGCGGCGTCCGCCGCCAGGCCACCCATGCGCTGAAGTGGAGCAGCGCAGCACAGCTCTTGTCACGTGCTGGCGCGTTCACCATCGGTCTGATCCTGGCGCGTTTGCTGGTACCCGAGGAGTACGGCACCTACGTCGTCGCACTCGGTGTCGTGACCATTTTGCTCACCGTCGATGACATGGGACTGCGACAGGGTTTGGTGCGTCTCACCAGTGAAGACGAGGCGCCGTCCCGCACGGCGCTCACCCTCGCAACGATCAGTGGACTCGTCGCTTACGCGGTCGGCTTCCTCATCGCACCGGTGGTCGCCAGTGTGACGTCGACGCCCAACTCCACCTCGATGATTCGGGTGTTGTGCCTGGCTCTGATCATTGACACGCTGTTGCACGTGGTGCCCAGCGCGGCGCTACAGCGCCGCTTCCGGCAGGACCTACTCACCCTCAGCGAGCTCGCTGGTCTTGTCGTCGATTTCAGTGTCACCATTCTTCTCGCGGCTACCAACCATGGCGCCTGGTCGCTGGTGTGGGGGTCGTTGGCCGGTCAGGTGGCGCGGTCCGTCGCGAGCCAGTTGCTCGCCAGGGTGCGACCGAGGTTCGGCTTTGATCGGCAGATCGCTCGCGAGCTCATTCGTGTGTCCGGACCTTTCGCGCTCGCGTCGTTCGTCGGTGCAGCATTGCTGAATGTCGACTACTTGCTCGTCGGCAACATCCTCGGCCCGGCCGCAGTCGGCTTGTACCTCATTGCCTTTAACGTGTCGAGCTGGCCGACATCGCTCGTCGGTGCTGCGGTGCGAGGTGTGGCGGTCCCTGGGTTCGCGCAGCTCACCGACCGGGGTGGCGATGTCGCGGCGACGTTCAGCAAGGCACTCGTGCTGCTCGCCGCGGCAGGCATACCATTTGTGACGCTGCTTGCGGTAGCGCCGGAGTCGGTGATCACCGGTCTCTACGGCGATCAGTGGGGGGCCGGTGCCGGTGCCCTGCGGTTCCTCGCCGTGCTTGCCCTCGTCCGTCTGCTCGGTGGCCTCGCGGATGACGTTTTGTTCGCCCTCGGTAGGTCGTCATGGATTCTCGCGAAGAACACGATCTGGATGGTGGCACTCGCTCCAGCAATTGTCGTCGGCGCCCACGCCGACGGACTGCGTGGCGTCGGGATCGCGCAGGCGGCCGTCGCGTTGGTTGTTGTCGTGCCGACCCTCGTCGTGATGATCGCCAGATTGCGGCTGTGGCACCCCAGTGCCCTTCTCATTGTCAAGATGGCCCCGGGTGCGGTGCTTGCTGGAGTCTGTGGGTGGATGGTCGACAACAACCTGGATGGCAGCGCGTTCGCGCGAGCAGCGGCGAGCGGGGTTGTGATCCTGGGGGTATTCGCGTTGACCCTGTTGCCGTTTCGGCAACAACTCAGGTTCTGAGCTACTCGCCGGCTCCGTTCGTGGGCGGCTGAGCTGCATCGCTACTCGCCGACGATGCCGCCCGCTTGCGGATCCAGGTACGTAGCTTCGCCACCCGATCGTCGCCCAGCCGGCGGCGGAAACTTTCGGCGCTGTAAGTGACTGCCTGTTGCGTCCACACAAAGCCCGTCCATTTGAGGTTTCGTCGGTAGAAGGTGATGTCGCGAGAGAACCACTCCTGGTCGGCCCAATCGCGCTTGTACCGTGCATCGCCCAGGCCGAAGCTGACGTCCGACACCGAAGCATCGGCGCAGGCGTCCTCGATGACATGGCACAGCAGGCCAGCACCCGGGGCCAAGCCAGCGTGTCGCTCGTCGAAGGCGGTCTCGTGAAGGGTCCACAAATCGGGAAACACGAAAGCCGTCCAGTACGCGCACGCCGCGCCATCGATCTCGACCACCCACGCCCGGAACCATCCTTCGCGTAGACCGACTCGGGCGATGTCTTCGTGGAATTCGTCACGTTCGAAACCGACGCGTAGGCCGCGTTGGTAGCCCCGCGAAGAGACGAGTTCGAGCGCTGCGAGGAGCGTGTCGGGATCGTCCACATCCTGCGGGAATCGAACAATCTTCGCTCCGCCGCCGGACTTGTCGAGCTTTCGTCGCGACCGCCGGATGCCTTCTCGTTGTCGCGAGTCTCGCGACGCGACGACATCGCTGTACGAGCCGGCCACGCCGACCTGCAGGTTCACCATCTCGGGGCCGATCTGGCGGCGCAATCTCCACTGACTGGCGAGCAGAGCGCCTTCCACTGTTGAGCCGCGCCGCACACACATGAACTGCACGATGTCGGCCTCTCGCCGATCGATGGCGGCGGCCGCTTCATCCGCAAGTCGCGGATCACCAAGGACGCCGTCGTTGACGACAGCCAGGACGCGACCTTTTACCGAGACGAGCGTCCGAAAGAACGCTTGCAGCGGCACGCGCCGTTGTTCGATTCGAGCGAAGAGAGCAGCCGGTGGCTCGCCCTCCTGGACGAGCACCCACGGTTCCAAAACCTCAGGACGAGATCGGACGACGGCGACGAAGAGAGGGAGGCGGGTGTCAGCCGCCCGATGCGGCACTCGATCAAGTTGCTCATGGACCAGGCTGAGGTCCGTCAACGATCGCTGTACTCGCCCCATAGCTGCCAGCCTACTTGCGTCACTCTGCAGCGGAGCGGGTGCGCATCTCAACTTCTCAAGCGGCCTGCCGATATCGTCTTGGCTCAAGTCGACTCCAAGCGAGCGAGAGAAAGGACATCCATGGCGCTCTCCCGATCCCTTCGCAATGTCATCGTCGATGGTCCGCATTCACTGGGTCAGCGCTCTCGCAGCCGTCGCTGGAAGGTGTTCACCGACAGGTTTCCCGACCTCCAGAACATGACGGTGATTGATCTCGGCGGCACCGCAGAGTATTGGCTGCGGGCACCGATTCGCCCCAAGCACGTGCACTTGCTGAACCTCGAAGAGGCGCCGACGACCGACCTTCCCTCGTGGATGCGTCACGACATCGCGGACGCCACGATTATCCCCGATGGGCTCGCGCCCGGCCCATACGACCTGGTGTACTCGAACTCGGTGATCGAGCACGTCGGTGGTCACGAGCGCCGCGAGGCATTCGCTCGCAATGTCGCGGCCCTGGCGCCGAATCATTGGATTCAAACGCCGTACAGGTACTTCCCGGTTGAGCCGCATTGGGTGTGTCCATTCATGCAATACCTTCCGCTGGCGGCGCGAGCTCGCCTCGGAATGCACTGGCCGTTGGTGCACACGCGTCACGAGAGCATGGAGGTCGCGATCGCCGCCCAGCTGCAAGTCGAACTGCTTGACATCACTGGCATGCGCTACTACTTCCCCGACAGCACGATGGTGTACGACCGGATGGCCGGTCTCGTCAAGTCCGTGGTGGCGGTGCGAAACGCGTAGGGGCTCAGCTCGCTGGCTGCGAGTTCTGCGCTCGCCTGAGCACCTTGCCGTTGGTCGACTTCGGCAGCGCGTCGACGAACTGCACTATTTTGGGAACCTTGACGGGTTCGATCGTCATACGCAAGTGTCGCTGCACCTCGGCCTGTGTCAGCGTCTGCCCTTCGCGCAACACGATCTCGGCGACGACCGCCTCGCCCAGCAGATCGTCGGGTACTCCGAAGACTCGGGCCTCGGCAACGGCTTCAAGGTTGGCGAGATGCATTTCGATTTCGTGTGGTGCGACCTTCTCCCCGCGAGTCTTGATGATGTCGTCGGTCCGGGAAACGAAATGGAAGAATCCGTCGGCGTCGACTCGAAACAGATCGCCGGTACGGAGTGTCCGCTCGTGCGGGGTGCGACCCGGCGACACGACCTCAGATGTCGCTCGGGTGTCGTTCCAGTAACCCAGCATGACGTTGTCGCCGCGGACGACAAGCTCTCCGATCGCGGGGGCCGCCAGGCGTTGGCCGTCACCGTCTTCCAGCCACAGATCGATGCCGTCGATGCCCCGACCGACCGACGTGGGGCGAGAGGCAAGTTCCTCGGGCGGCATGAACGTGGTTCGCAGGCACTCGGTCTGACCGTGCATGGCGAAGAGGCGCGCCGACGGAAACCGTGCGCAGACCCTCCGCGCCAGCGATGCGGGCAATGCCGCAGCGGCGCTGGTGATGTACCGCAAGGTCGACGTCGACGACGTCGACGACGTCGACGTCGTATCGGTGTCGAGATCGCTGAGCATTACCAGCAGTGTGGGAACGGCAGCGAGTCCCGTGACGCTCTCACTGTCGATGAGGTTGACGAGGTCGAACGGGAACCCGACGCCTCGTCGGAGCACGAGTCGGCCACCACACTGAACCGTGACAAGCAGTTGCAGGAGGCCGTAACCGAATGCGAGTGGGAGCACGCTGAGGACCACGTCGTGTTCATCGTGCTCGAGGTAACCCGTGACTGCCCGCACCACCGTCGAGATGGAGTGATGGCTGTGAGTCACGCCTTTCGGAAGACCGGTCGACCCCGACGTGTAGATGATTGCGGCCGGCGCGTGATCGTCGACGGTCTGAGGCCGGAACGTCGCGAGATGGTCGGTCGGGTCGGCGACATCGATCAACACCATCGCAGGCTTGCGATTCGTCGGTCTCGCGGCGGCCGCAGTGGTCGCTACGCCCAACCTCGTGGTGGTCGTCACGATGGCGGCGGCGCCGGAATTCTCAAGCCGATGGGCAAGGCTCGCGGCAGGTGTGTCGGCGTCGGCGAACACCAGGACGCCACCGGCGAGCCAGACGCCAAAGATGCTCTCCACGGCCTCGATCGAGTTCGGCAGGAGGATGACAACCCGGTCACCAGTCACCACTCCAGCCGCCTGCAACCGCGCCGCCAGCTGCATGCTGTGGTCGCGCAAGTCTGCATACGTGATGGAGTCGCCGTGGCACACGACCGCAACCTTGTCGCCACGCCGTTGCGCAGCTCGCTGCAGCGACTCGTCGAGTGTCACGCTCAATCGCTCGCAGTACGACCGACGAACGTAAGGATCCGGTCGATCGAATCGAGGTTGGCAGCGACGAGGTCGCTGTCCGCGAACGTGCGGCCGAGGGTTGTTTCGATGTGCGTGATGAGTTCCATCGCACCGGTCGAGTCGATCAGCCCGCTCTCGAGCAGCGATGTGTCGTCGCTGACCGCTCGTTCCGTGTACATGAAGTTTTTTGCGATGAAGTCCCGAAGGTTTTCGCGAAGGTCGTCAGCGTGCATCTGTGGGTCCCGAAGTTGAACTGGTGTTGGAGACATCGACGTCGAAGGCGATGCGGCCCGTCTCGGAGGGTGCACCACCGCCCTCGAGGAGTTGATGGTGAAGTAACTGGACCGACAGTATGCCGATCAGGGCCATGTTGTCAGCATTCGTGACCGTACCCGCTCCGTGCGAGTCGCGCACCTGTCGGGTGAGCTTTGTGTGTAACGCGCCCACCATCTTTGGGTCGAAGACGCCGGTGCGCTCGACGGCCTGGGCCGAGAGCAGGTTGCTCACGTAGTCGGGTGCCGTGTCGCCGACGAAGCAGACTGCGTCAGGTGCACGGTACGGCTGCTTCTTGCGCGCGAGCACCTCCGGTGGCACCAGGTCGGCAGCGGCTCTCTTGAGCACATGCTTCTCATCGAGGCTGCGCAGCTTGAACGACGACGGCAGGGAGTTGCAGAAGTCCATGACGGTGCGGTCGAGGAAGGGGAATCGACCCTCCACGCCGTTGGCCAGCAGCTGACGATCGCCCTGCGTGGACAGGACGTACGGGTTCAGCAGGGTGGTGAATTCCAGATACTGCGCCCGTTCAAGCGGCCCCCAAGCGGCGAACGCAGCGGGCAGGTGGTCGAGGACGTTCGGCATCGGCGCCGTTCGCAACTGCTCGGTGATCGTCGGGGAGAAGAACCGCTGCAGAGCACCAGCACTGCGCCATCGCGGACCGTGAGAGAAGCCGGGATCGTCCGGCTGGTCGAGCCCTACTTGCCAGAATGCGCGTGCCATCCCACGGGCGCGTGGCGTCGCATGCGAGAGGTACGGGTAGATGCGGTCGAAGAGAGCTGGCCGAAGGTCCGACGATGGTTGCCGGGCCCAGAATCGCCTGATCCTCGCCTCGCGGAAGAGGTCGTAGCCGGCGAGTATTTCATCGGCACCCTCACCGGTAAGGACCGCCTTGACTCCGGACCGACGAACGGCTCGGGAGAGCAGGAGCATCGGAGTGGCGGCGGTTCGCAGTAGCGGGCGTTCCGCGTGCCACACAGCGCTGGGGAAGGCGTCTGCGATGTCCTGGTTGGTGACGCGTAGCTCATGGTGTTGCCCGCCCAGTTCTGCGGCCACGCAACGTTGGAAGCGGGTCTCGTCGTGTTCTGCGCTGTCGAAGCTGATGGAGTAGGTGGACAACGACTCTCGCTTTGCGTCATCCAGCAGCAGAGAGATGACCGAACTGTCCAGACCGCCGGAGAGGTATGCGCCGACAGGCACATCGGCGCTGGTGACCCGGAGCTCCGCAGCGACGGCGAGCCGCTCACGCAGCTCGACGGCGGCATCAGCGACGGTGCCCGCGAACGTCGGGCACGATGGTGGGTAGCTCGGCGTCCAATGCACGTGATCCGTGCGGCGCCCGTTTTCGAAGATGGAGTACGTGCCCGGCAGGATCTCTTCGACCCCGACATACGGAGTAGATGGTGCCTGTGCGCCCCAATACGTGAACGTCTGCGCCAATCCGCCCGCGTTGAATGCTCGGGGTGCCGTCGGGTCGGCCAGGAGCGCCTTGACCTCACTGGCAAACGCGATGAAGCCCGAGGTCGGTCGGACGAAGAGGGGGCAGATGCCTGAGGGGTCGCGGCTGAGCACCAGGGTGCGACGTGCGAGGTTCCACAACGCCATGCTCCATTGACCGTTGAACCGTTCGAAACAGGTGGGTCCCCACGCTTCGAACGCGTTGACGATCACCTCGGTGTCACTGGTCGTGCGGAAGTGGTGTCCCAAGGCCTCGAGTTCGCGACGCAGTTCGCTGTGGTTGAAAATCTCGCCGTTGAAGACGATCCACCATTCCCCGCCCGCATTGGTGAGTGGCTGCGCTCCTGTCGTGAGGTCGACGAGCGCCAGTCGTGCATGGACCAGACCGGCGTACGGGTCTTGATAGATGCCGAAGCCGTCCGGGCCGCGATGGCGAATGGCCGAGATCATTTGGGTCAGCAGGTCTCTCGACGGTGGAGCTACCTGATGGCTCCACCGGACGAGCCCAGCAAACCCGCACATCGATCAGCCGACTTCCGGGACGGGTGCGACCAGCAACCCGTGGAGGTGCAGGCCGGCCGTGCCTCGTCGCTTCGCCTCGATGTCGGCGAAAATGCGACTGACCTGCTCCTCACTGAGACCGAGGACTTCGGCGGTCTCGGCGGCTGGAACGGAGTGGTTGTGCGCGTACAGGCAGAGATCCATCTCTCGGTAGGGGAGCGCGAAGTAGAACTCCTCCTGCGTCTGTTCCAACGAGAACGTGTCGGTGGTTGGCGTTCGGTCGAGGATCGACTGCGGCACCCCGAGCGCAGCTGCGACGGCGAACACCTGCGTCTTGTAGAGGTGGGCGATGGGCTTGAAGTCGGCCAGCCCGTCGCCGCCTTTGACGAAGAACCCTTGGTCATACTCCAGACGGTTCGGCGTCCCGCACACCGCATAATGCAACCGATCCGCGTGGTAGTAGGACATCATGGTGCGGGTGCGTTGCTTGAAGTTGGTTGCTGCTACCAACTGCAGGTACGCCGCGACCGGCATCCGGTAGACCTGCTGTGCGCCGGTGGGGTCCTCGACGTTCAGACGGGTGATGCTGAGCCGATCGCCATCGAGCAACGACGGGATCGTGAGCTTGTGCTTCCACTCGGCACCGTACTCAGGCACGACCTGGCGGATCGCATCAATCTGTCGTTCGTAGCACCCAGCCCCGTCCAACGCCGCCGTGATGTCGTCGACAAGCAGATCCGCGCCGAACACCGTCGCCAGGGCCGTGGCGTCACCGCGCGAAACCTCGGAGGACGACGCCTCCGGCAAGCTCAGCAGTAGAACCCGTTCGGGGCCCAATGCTCGTACACACAAGGCGGCACAGACGGAGCTGTCGATCCCGCCGGAGGTGGCGACGACCACTCCCTTGCGGCGATACTGGTGGACGAAGTCGACGATGGCCTTCGCCACGGTCTCGATCTCGCAAGCGACATCGATGTCTAAGGATTCTTTCGAGAAGGAGGGCATCGGGCCGTTCAGTCGGGTCGGTTGGGACAGCGCCGCGATTCCCAGTGTAATCGGAGCCGACCCGGTACCTATGCTTTCCAAATGCAGTGCGACACACGGGAGCGGCCTCTGCGTTGGTATCGCTTCGGTGCCTCAGTGATCGTCGCGGCTGCATGCGCCTTGTGTGCGGCGGCGGTCGTGCTCGGTCGAGACCGTGGCAACGACGCGCTGCTCTACTTCTACCCGGCCGGCGATCGTGGGCATCCCGGTCTCGTTGGGGTGGCCACCGCAGTCGGCCTCTACTCGATTGCACTGATCGGCGGAATGCTGTCGCTCAGCGTCTCCGACTCCGATATGCGACGGGGATGGGTCGGCCTGGCCGGTCTCTTCGTGTTCGTTGCGGCCGACTATCTGCTGCAGCTCCACGGGTTGGTGCCGTTCGGCGACCTCATCGCCCGCCCCTTCTACTGGGTCGGCCTCTTCTTGGTCGCGCGACGTTTGGCCCCCGCACTTGGCGGTCGGCAAGGCCGTGGCTTTCTGGTGCTCGGGGTGGCGCTCTTCGCCCTGTCAGAGATCGTGGATCTTTATCCGCCGGGTGACGACCCGAGCTACCGGTTTCACCAGTTCGTTGCCGTCATCGAGGAGTCGGCCTTGACGATCGGAGCCTGGAGCTTGACCGCTGCAATGCTGGGCTTCGCGTTGACCGAGTTGAGGCCACAAGCTGCGATCAGGGACGAAGTTGCTGAACCCGCACCACTGCGTCCAGGTTGAGCGGCCCGTACACGTGGGGGAACGGCTCTGGCGCCTCGCCGAGTTGTTCGACGACGAGCGGTACGTCGAGCAACGACTCGTCGATGTGCAACAGCAGAAGGGCGTCGACATCGGCGTAGAACCGCTCGACGGTGGCGGGCCACTGCGCAGCCGTGCTGCAGTGAATGAAACCTTCCTCTGCCAGCTCGACGCCCCGGCTCGACCCGGTGTGCTCGCCGGCCGCGAGTGATTGTTCCCAGCGCTCGGGATCGGTGAGGTGAAAGATCATCACCCGTAGAATTGCAGACGCGATGCGCATCGACGTCTTCACGATCTTCCCCGGGCTCGTCGACGGCTTCTGCGCGGATGGTCTGCTGGGTAAATCCCGTCAATCGTCGCTACTCGATCTGCGTCTGCACGACCCCCGCGACCACACCACCGACCTCCATCGCACGGTCGACGACTCGCCGTTCGGGGGCGGCGCCGGCATGGTGATGAAGGCGGCGCCGTTGTTCGACGCCGTCGACGCGGCGCAACCGCCGCGCCCTCTGCTGTTGCTCGGACCGGGCGGCCGTGCGTTCGACCAGTCCGTCGCGCACGAGTTGGCTGCTCTGCCCGGTTTCTCGATGATCTGTGGCCGCTATGAGGGTGTGGACCATCGGGTGCGCGAGCACCTGGTCGACGGCGAGCTGAGCATCGGCGACGTCGTGCTCAACGGCGGCGAGGTCGCTGCCTGCCTGGTCATCGAGGCGGTGGTACGGCTCCTGCCAGGGGCCATGGGCAACGCCAGCAGCCCCGTCAATGAGAGCTTCGGTGTGTCGGGCCTGCTGGAGGAGCCGCATTACACGAGGCCAGCAGAGTTCCGTGGGTGGGACGTGCCCGAGATCCTCCGCAGCGGCGATCACGCTCGAATCAGCCGCTGGCGCCACGCGCAGGCCCTGCATCGGACACTTCGCGACCGCCCGGACCTGATCGAGGCGCGAGGAGGTCTCAGTGAAACCGACCTCCGCTTGTTGGAAGAGTTCCCATCTGTCACCTATCCTTGAGCGTTCCTTTGACGACCGCTGTAAGAGAGTTCGCGCCATGAAGTCCACAGATTTTGTTGACAGCCAGTCCCTTCGTTCCGACATCCCGCACTTCGGGCCCGGTGACGAGGTCAAGGTGCACGTCAAGGTGGTCGAGGGCAACAAGGAGCGCGTGCAGGTGTTCCAGGGCAACATCATTCGCCGTCAGGGCGGCGGCGTGCACGAGACCTACACGGTTCGCAAGCTCAGCTACGGCGTAGGGGTCGAGCGCACCTTCCCGGTGCACACCCCCACCGTGGTGAAGCTGGAAGTCCTGAAGCGCGGCGACGTTCGCCGGGCCAAGCTCTACTACGTGCGCGATCGCATTGGTAAGCGGGCCAAGATCAAGGAAAAGCGCAGCGCCTGATCGGCGTTCGTCATCGGTGTAAGCAGCACCCACGTTGAGCTCTGACGATCTCGAGAACTTCGAGGCCGAGCGAGAGCTCCAACTCGCTCAGGAGTACCAGGACGTCGCGGCCATGTTCCGCTACGCCGTGGAGACTGAGCGCCGTTTCTACCTGGCCAATGAAGTCAACGTCACCGTCACTGGCGACCCTTCACGCCCGGTGATCGAAGTGGAGCTGGCTGACGCATGGGTATGGGACATGTACCGCAAGACCCGGTTCATCCCGAAGGTTCGCGTCCTCACGTTCAAGGACGTGAACGTGGAGGAGCTCCCGCCGCTGGAGATCTGACCGGCGCTTCACCATCCGTGCGCCAGCCGTCGCTGGCGGCCAAGGCGCGAGGGCGTTTCGGAGAGAACGAGGCAGCCCGGTGGTACGTGCGGCGCGGGTACGTGGTGGTGGCCCGCAACTGGCGTTGTGCTGCCGGTGAGGTGGATCTGATCCTGAGTACGGGCGAGGTGGTGGTGTTCTGCGAGGTGAAAGCGCGCGCCAGCAGCGAGTTCGGTGGACCTGAGGCGGCGGTCAACTGGTCGAAGCAGCGTCGGCTGCGTCGCTTGGCCGCAACCTGGCTGGCGGAAATGCGTCCGGCACACTCGGTGACGGTTCGTTTTGACGTGGCCGCGGTGGTGGGCGCGCACGTTACGGTCATCGAAAGTGCGTTCTGATCTGGTCGTGGCTGTGCTTACATCACTGGATGGATCTGCAGGGCAAGCATGTGCTCATCACGGGAGCCTCGCGAGGAATCGGTGCGGCGATGGCGCGTTGCTTTGCAAAGAGCGGCGCCCGTGTGTCGGTTGCCGCTCGTTCCGGCGACGCACTTGCCGAATTGGCCGCCGAGCTGGGCGGTGTGGCGTTCACCGTCGACCTGCTGGACCGCTCGGCGGTGGACGAACTGGTTCCGCGCGTCGAGCGTGAGGTCGGGCCCGTCGACGTGCTGGTCAACAATGCCGGGCTCGAATCCAGCCAGTGGCTGGCGCGAGAGGAACCGCAGTGGATTCGCGATGTGGTGCGAGTCAACCTGGAGACGCCGCTGATCCTGACACGGGCGGTACTGCCGGGGATGCTGGCTCGCGGGTGTGGCACGGTGGTGTTCACGTCGTCGCTGGCGGGTACTGCCGGGTTTCCCGGTATGTCGGTGTACTCGGCCACGAAAGCAGGGCTGAACAACGCGGCGGCAGCGTTGCGGCTGGAGCTGCGCGACACGCCGGTGAACGTCACCCTCGTTGCTCCCGGGCCGGTCGACACTCGCATGTGGACCCTGTTGGAGGATCAGAGCGAGTTCGACCCAATGCTGCGGCGTTTGAATGCGCTGCACCTCATTCCGAAGAAGTCACCCGAGCTGATCGCCACACGCGCGGTTCGTGCGGTGGCGAAGGGCCAGCGGCACGTGCGCACGCCGCGCCGGCTGGCGGCAACGTTCTGGCTGGGTGAAGCGCCGCAACGCCTGACCGAAGCGTTGCTGGCACGGGTGCCGTTCATGCCGGCGGCGGATCGTGTCGTCGCCGACACGACGTCAGCCCAGGAACGCCCAGACGAGTAGCGCCACGCAGGCGAGGGCGGCGAGCCCCACGAACGCATAGTCGGACTTTCGCGGGACGTGCTTGCGGTGCGGGTTGAGGCCCATGCCATCAGTATCGTCGCCCCACATGGAAACAGTGCAAGTCTCCCGCGCAGATGGCATCGTCACGATTACCTTGGACCGCCCGGCAAAGAAGAACGCGATGAACGGTGTGATGTGGGATGAACTCCTGGCCACCTTTCGCGAGATCGCCGGTTCGGCGCAGGATCGAGCAGTCGTGATCACCGGTGCCGCCGGCGAGTTCTGCAGCGGCGCTGATCTCACCGGTGGTGGTGCACAACAGCATCAGCTGGCTGCCATGCGTCACGTGGGAGACGTCGCGCTGGCGCTGCACCGGCTGCCGCAACCGACCATCGCCAAGGTGCGTGGCGTCGCGGTGGGCGCTGGATGCAACCTTGCCCTTGGATGCGACCTCGTCGTTGCTGGAGACACAGCCCGCTTCTCGGAGATCTTCGCCAAGCGCGGTCTCAGCGTCGACTTCGGTGGCTCGTGGCTGCTACCGCGTCGCGTTGGAATGCACCGAGCGAAGGAACTCGCCTTTCTGGCCGACATCATCGACGCCTCCGAAGCGGAGCGCATCGGGCTGGTCAATCGCGTTGTACCCGATGCGGACCTGGATGCATTCGTGCAGGACTGGGCGCTTCGCCTGGCCGGCGGCCCACCGATTGCGTTGGCACTCACCAAACGACTGTTGAACAACTCGATGCAGGTCACCATGGAGGAAGCGCTCGACGACGAGGGGATGGCTCAGACCGTGAACTTCGGAACCAAGGACACCCCGGAAGCGATCATGGCGTTCATCGAAAAGCGCGCACCTGGTTTCCAGGGTCGCTGACACCCTCGGCCCTTTACAGGTCACTAGCGTGGAGACACGATGCGACGTGCGAGGTGGGTGTGCCTAGGTCTCTTGGCCGTGATGAGCTGGAACGGAAGCGCATCTGCTGTGCCGCCGACCGACCCTGTCGACCCGCTCGCACCGGTCGACACCGTTGCGCCTGACACGACGCTGGCCCCTGGAGAGCTGCCACCCGCGCTGGGGCCGCTTGTCGTCGTGCCGACCGGTTGCGCAGTTCCAGAGCCTGCGACCGCTGTGTTCGTGGGGCGATTGGCCGATACCGATGTGCCGCCGACAACAGCCAGGTTCCGTCTTGACCGTGTCCTTGCCGGCAGTCTGGAGGGGTTTGTCAGCGGTCGTCTCGTCGACGTGCGCTACGGCGACGAGACGCGGTTCCTCACGATCGGCTCGCAGTACGTGATCGGTGTGGCGGTCAGTGCCTCGACCGGCGTGCTGGTCAGCACGGTTCGGGAGGCCGCGCCACTGTTCGGCGGCGACGCGGTGATCGGGGCCAACGACAGCGACATCGATTGCCCACGGGTGCAAGACCCCGTGCGGACTTTGATGGCTGACGGTGGCCCGGTCGACACGGGTGTGTTGACGCCGATGAAGGGTCAGAGCCGAGCGCTGCTGTCAGCCGTGCTGCGACCATTTGCGGTCGCGTTCGCCGTTCTGTTGTTGTTGGTGGCGGTGAAACTTGCAGTGTTCGCTGTTGGGCGCTCGCTGCGTGATGTGTCGTTTGCACAGCCGGCTCCCAAGAAGACTCGACCCCGGCAGCATCAACCCGGCTCACGCACCGTCGAGTAGCAGTCGAGCCCGCAGCTCCTCACGTAGTGTCGTCCAGTCGGGGATGTCGACCTGCTCGGCGGCCCCCGTCGTACGGCACATCACCAGCACACCTGCAGCGATGGGCTGACCGAGGATCTCCTCGAGCGCCAGCGCGTACGCCGACAGCTGAACTCCGTAGCGGGCCAGGCGCTGCTCGCGTTCGGGCCCGTGGGCGATCTGGTCGGTCTTGTAATCGACCACCACCAGCCCCCGCTGCGGGTGACGCACGAGAAGGTCGATGTAGCCCTCGACCACGGTGCCCGAGATCTGCGTGGCAACGAACAGTTCTCGCCAATGCTGCCCCGCCTGACCCTGGGCGACGATTGGTGCCTGCAGCGCCGAGCGAGCGAGCCGGTCGATGGTTCGCTCGAGCCCGATGACACCTTCGGCAGCGGCCTGGGCGGCTGCGAGGGCAGGGATGTTTGCGCCGGTGCGCAAGTCAGCGAACTGCAGCACGGCGTGCACCGCTCGCCCGACGGCGGTGCCGTACCTACCACGCTGCCATGGCGGCAGATCGAGATCGACCGGCTCCTTGAGCAAGCCAGGGTCATTCGGGAGGCCGGCGTCGTGGGTGGGTGGCGTGTGCACGGGAGCGGCGCGGGTGGCGAGCGCAGTTGCGCTGAGCGCCGCCGGACGGCTGGCTGTGAGCAGATCTGACTGCCAGGTGGAGAACCACGTGCTCTCGTCGGCCCAGGGCAGCTCGCTGGCCGGTGCTGTTCGCGGTGGCATGACGGCGTCGGTGCGTTCGAACGCCCTGTGGGTTGCGGCCTCGCTGGCCAGTGCCAGCTCGTTGGCAGCTGAGCCATTCGACTTCTGTCCACGGTGCAGCGAGACCACCAGGTGATCCATGGCTCGCGTGCATGCGACGTACAGCAACCGCTGGCGTTCGGCCCCGCTCATCTGTTCGTCGACCGGAGCGAACTGGATGTACGTCGGGTCCTCCTTGTCGCTGAGCGTCCATGTGTTCGCAGGCCACACCACCCGGCGACCACGCACGCCATTGGGCTTGGCGGTGAGGCCCGAGACAATGGTGATGGGGAACTCCAAACCCTTTGCCGCGTGCACCGTCATGATGCGAACGACGTCGTGGTCGGTCTCGGGTAGCACCGTCTCCGCGACGAAGCGACCTTCGTCCCCCTGTAAGCGGGTCCACAGCAGATAGCGGCGTACACCGTGGCCGCCGGCCTCGCTCCAGGCTCGAGCCTGATCGACAACAAATCTCACGCGTCGCCACACATCGCGGCTGTCGCGTTGGGCGAGTGCCAACTCCATGACACACCGCTCGTCGACGAGCCAGGACAACAGCTGCGAGGGAGTGCTGTACTTGATGCGGGTGGACACCTCGCGAAGACAGAGCAGTGCGCGGGCCACCGGGTGTGACTGCAGCTCGGCCGGTGCGTCGGCCATGAGGCGCCATGACTGACGGTGGGTGACCTTCCACTCGTACAGGTGACGGTCGCTGCAGCCGAACAGCGGCGTGCGCAGTGCCGACACGATGGCCAGCTCATCGGTGGGGTCGTCGGCGGCACGCAGCGCCAGCATCAACGCCCGAATCTCTGGTGCTGCGTACACCAGCGAGCTGTTCTCCGCTCGATATGGCACCTCGCGTGCAGCGAGCGCTACCTGTAGAGCGGGAAGCGAGAGTCGTGATGGCAGCAGAATGGCGATGTCGCCTGGCTCGCAGGGCTGCAAGGTTCCATCGCGCCACACGGGCCATTTCTCGGCCAACGCCTGCACCACGATCGCAGCGACGTCGGCGGCTTCCTCCTCGCGGAGCTTCTCGGCTGCTGCTCGTGGCAGGTCTGTGTGCGCCTGCGCCCCGAGTACGGTGACGGTGCCGTGGTCATGACCGCCCTGACGGGCCGCGACCAGCGGTTCGTACGCGGGTTGCACGTCGGGCTCGAACTGGATCAGCTGGCCCATGGTCTCGTTGACCCATGCGATCACCGGGCTCGCGCTGCGGAAGTTGGCCGACAGCGTTGCGCGCTCAGCGCCGATCTGTTCTCTCGCGCGCAGGAACTGGGCGATGTCGGCGCGTCGAAAGCGGTAGATGCTCTGCTTCGGGTCGCCCACGACGGTCAGCCGTCCGGGTAGCGGCAGCAGGGTCTTCCAATCCTCAGTCTGGTCGGAGGGCTCGGAAGTGATGCGTACGGCCAGCTCCAGCTGGATCGGGTCGGTGTCTTGAAACTCGTCGAGCAGGAGGTGTGTGTAGCGCTGATGCAGCTGCGTGCGCACGTCGGCGTTGGTGGCGGCCAGTTGCCTGGCCAGCACCAGCAGGTCGTGGAACTCGAGCTCGCCATCGCGTTGGCGCAGCTGCACCGACTCCAGCGTGAAATCGCGCAGCAGCGCCCCAAGCGTCAGTCGTCGTTCCTCGTTGCACAGCTTGAGAGCGTCGGCGGCGGCGGTGACTGCGGCGACCAGGGACTCGCGATACTCGATCAGAACCGATGGTGAGCCGTGGTGTTTCTTCCACATGGTGGCGTTGCCGCCCTTCGTCTTGACCTTGGCCAGCTCACCCAGTTGGCGCAGCAGCTCTCCCAGTGGCAGCGGGTTGGAGAACACTCCCACCCGGTCGGCAAAGGCCGCACAAACATCGAACTGCGAGTCGTCGGGCGGAGGGTCGAAGGCGCAGACCGAGGCGCAGAGTCGTGCCAACCCAGCCTGAATTGCCGCGTCGGACACCGGCGGCGGCAGCGCTGACGAGACGCGCTCGGTGACGAGATCCCAGTTGGCCTGGAAGTCCTCCGCCATGATGCGGCCACCTCGGTCGATACCGAAGTTGTCGTGCTGGCACAGCTCGACGAGTCGCACGGACTCAGGATTGTCGAGCAGCGTTTCGAGGAAGTCGGTGAAGCGTTCGTGGAAGGCCGTGGCGCTCTGCACCTCGTCGAGCACGCCGAACTGTGGCGGCAACCGGGCCTCGACCGGGAACTCGCTGAGCAAGCGTCTCGCGAATGCGTGCAGCGTGCCGATGGGTGCCTGATCGAGGTCGTCGAGTGCTGCCTGCGCCGTGGAGCTGTTCGTGCCGGCTGCGGCAGCCTCCAGCGAGCGACGAATTTTGTGGCGCAGCTCCGCGGCTGCCTTCTCGGTGAAGGTGATCGCGGCAATGCGGCCAACCGGGATGCCACTGAGGATCAGGTTGACAACGCGTTGCACCAACGCGGTCGTCTTGCCACTACCTGCACCAGCCTCCACGAACAAGGTGGTGGACAGCGCGCCGGTGACGAGGTCTCGATCGGTCTGGTCAGGTGCTGGCGGCAGCGCCGTCTGTGATGGTGGCGCGGCGGCGGTAGTCGAGAAGAGGTCGAGCTGATCAGACATCGGCGACCTCGCCGGACTCGAGGTCATCATCGGCGAGACCCAACAGGGCATTCACCCGCGGATCGGCCTGCTTGCGCTCGAACTCTGTCCAGCGTTGTGCGGTTCCCAGGTGGTCCGGATCGCAGTACTCGCATTTCACATAGCCGACACGGAACTGTGACTTTTCCGGCCTGGCGACGAAGACCCCCGACCGAATGCCACCGATGATGTGTTGCAGGGCGGTGGTCACCTGTGGCCAGGAATTGTCGTCGATGGTCGCCGCGACACGGGCGTACTTGCCCTTGCCGAAGAACCCGTACTCGGCGGTCACCGCCGGCCGGTGACCAGTAGTGCCGTGCGCATCGGCCGTCATGGCCAACGCAGCAGCGGCGTAGGCCGGCAGCTGCAGCTTCGTACCGGCCGCTGTGGGGTCGGCGCTGGTGATGCCGCGAAAACTGTCCGGCTTGCCGGTCTTGTGGTCGGTGACCACGAAGCTGCCATCCGCGCACCGATCAATTCGGTCGACGGAACCTCGCATCCGAACGATGGTCCCATCGTCGAGTGTCAGCTCGGCGGCAGCGACCGCGTCGAAGCCGAAGCGATACTCGGAGGCCACCACGTGCGCGCGACGGGAAACCACGAGCTCGCTGTCGCGACGTAACCAGGCGGCAAGTTCGAAGCGCTGGCGGCTCTGCTCGCTGTGCCAGAACGCCGTGCGCCCGGTGGCACCCTGCTGCTCCAACTTGCCGGCAACTTGGTCGAAGGCGGCCAACAGCGCTTCCAGATGGACGGCCCCCCAGCCATGGGCGTCGGGTTGTGGCAGCTCGCCCACGATGACGCGTCGGTGAAAGAGATCGAGCGCGTCGTGCACCAGTGTGCCGCGGTCGCGGGGAGTGATCTGCAGTTGCTCGTCGGGCTGTTCGACCGGCTGCAGACCCAGCACGTGTTGCATGAACCAACCATGCGGGCACGCGACCCATGCCTCCAGGCGGGTCGGCGAGACCGGTTTGGGGCCGAGCGGATCGATGTCGAGGCCACTGAGATCGCCGTCGTACTCGGTGAGGACGGGAAGCTCGCGTGCGGCCATCATCACCGCGCCGAGCCGCAGCGGTTCGAGTTGCTGTGCCAACGGATGCTGCGCCAACGTCTGGCCAGCCCGGCTGGCGTGGGCGAGGGCACGGATGCGATGCTGCGACAACGTCGCAGGAAACGCAGCATCGGCCAACCCGGCGGCGAACGACGGCACCGAACGCGTCTGAGTGGGGGAGGTGAGCGCCAGCTCTGCGACCCAGCGTGATTGCTGGCGCAGCGCAGTGGCTCGCAGATCGCCGCGCGGGCTGAGCAGCACCGCTCGCTCGCTGCCGGCGAGCGCGGCCCACAACTGGCGTTGCTGGTCGGCCGCTAGGTCGGTGTTGACCGGCAGGGCGCCGTCAGTGAGCGCTCGATCGCCATCGCCGAGGAGCGCTTCTGGCGGCGGAGGGGCGGGCAGCAGGCCCTCACATGCGCCCACGACCACGAGCAGGTCGAATGGCTGGCCGACTGCGAAGGACAACGGGCCCACATGCACCCCGACGCCGATACGACCCACGCGACCCGGGGCGCTTTCCAGCTCGGATTCCAGCGTGTGGGCGAAGACCGTGCGGGTGACAGGCTGCGCCAACGCGTCGAGCCGGCCGAGTCGATCGAGTGACGCCTGTACGGCCTCGAAGGCCTCGCGCTCCTCGGGGGGTAGCGCCTGAATTCCGCGCTCGCGGCCGAGCCAACGATCCAGAAAATGGTGGGCCAGGTCTGCCCAGTGCTGCCATGGCAGTTGCTGGTCCGGTGTGCCGAGCCGACCCCGTAGGTCTGCAACGAACGCTTGCAGGGACATCGCTGCGTCGGCGTCAGCAATGTCGCGTTCGTTGCCCAGTGCTACACCCCGCTCGCGCGTGCGGGCACTGTACGCGCTGAGCCGGTCGTTCCAGTCGGCGTCACCGGCGAGGCCGGCGTCACGAGCCACACGCTCCCACCGCTGGCGTGGCGCGACCGAACCGTCGGCGAGCCGTGCCGGCACGTGGGCGAGGAGCGCGAACAGGTCGGCCCGACGAATGCCGCGCCGGTCGAGCCGCAACAGATCGAGGACCAGTCGCGCGGCGAGGCGTTCGTGGATGGCAATTCCAGGTCGACCGTTCCATGGAATACCTGCTGCATGCAGGTGCTCACCAACGAGACGAGCGTACGGGTCGTTGCGCGGCCAGACGATGCCGATGCGGTGCAGCGGCGTGCCATCGTGGACGGCCGCCACGACACAGCGCACAGCCTCACGTGCTTCCTCGTCGGCATCGGACGCGTCGACCACTTCCAGCGGAACACCGTCGGGAATGCGGTGCTCGCCCTCCAACAGCACGACCTCGCCGTGCGCAGCAAGGGCATCGAACAGCGCTTGCTCGCTCGCACGTAGGCGCTGGGGTAGGAACACCACCGTTCGCCCTGGCGCCGCGCCAACCGCACCGCACGCGGCGTGCAGCAGGTCGGCCTCGTCGTACCACTGGCCGGCCAGGACAGCATGCACATCGCCGCAGAGCCGCGTGACCTCGCTGCCACGAACTGAGCCGTGCATGGCCAGACGATGGCGCAGCGGGCCCGGTACGTGACGCAGGTCGCGGTAGGTGTTGCGCAGGGCAGTGATGGTGGCCTGATGGTGCGCAATGGGCTGAAAGATGCCTGCCGATGCCTCCAGCACCTGCCGCACCGCAACGTCGACGACGGGTGTGGAGACGGGGCGCTTGCCGCTCTGTGCCAGTTCCTGGCCGCCCAGAAGTTCGGCGAATCGGAATGCCGTGACGAACTGCGCGGCTGCGATGCCGCCATTCGCTGCCAACCAGCGGCGAGCGGCGACGCCTACGGCATTGGAGTGGACCACGACCGTGACGGCGGCAAGTGGGTCGCCCCCCTGCACCCGGTCGACTGCTTCACGCAGGGCGCGAAACGCCGACGGGCCGTAGGGAGTGGTGAGCCGGTGTAACGCCATTCGAGTGCACTCTACGAAAAGGGTGCGCGACAGTTTCCCATCTGACCCGTCATCGTCGGGTCAGAACGCGAATGCGGCCTCAGCACGCGCCCGCAGGTCTGCCACGGCATGTCCCAGGCCCTGCGGGTCGCGGTACAACGCGCTGCCTGCGACCAGGATGTTGGCGCCCGCGCCCGCAGCTGCGGCGATGGTGTCGGGCCCGATGCCACCATCGACTTCGATGTCGACGGTGTCCGTGAGGCCCTCGGCGGCGATGAGGGCACGCAGCTCGCGGATCTTGGGTTCCATCGTGGCGATGTACTTCTGCCCGCCGAAGCCGGGGTTGACAGTCATGATCAGGACCATGTCAACCAGGTCGAGGACGTGCTCGACCGCCGAGACCGGGGTCGCCGGGTTGAGCGCGACCGACGCCTTCGCTCCCAGCTCGGCGATGTTGCCCAGGGTGCGGTGCAGGTGGGTGCATGCCTCGACGTGCACGATCAGCCGCTGGCAGCCGGCCGTGATGTACTCGGCTGCCATCACGTCGGGGGTCAGCACCATGAGGTGCGCCTCGAACGGCAGCGAGGTGTGCTTGCGGGCGGCAGCGATCACGTCTGGACCAAAGGTCAGGTTGGGCACGAACTGGCCGTCCATGACGTCCCACTGGATGCGATCCACGCCGGCCGCTTCCAGCGCGGCCACCTCCTCGCCCAGGCGGGCGAAATCTGCGGGCAGGACGCTGGGGGCAATCTCGATCCGAGGCACGACGACGACAGTAGTGCGCGACGTAGGCTCGTCCACGATGGCTCACCAGGCGCGCCCCCTCGACGAAGTGGTGCACGTTGAGAAGATGGCGGCCGGTGGTGACGCGATTGCCCACCTTGCGGATGGCCGTGTCGTGTTCGTCGATGGGGCATTGCCGGGTGAGACGGTTCGCGTGGCCCTCACCACCAGCAAGCGTGACTTCGCCAAAGGGGTGGCGGCGGAGGTTTTGCAGCCGTCCCCGCACCGCGTCGTGCCACCCTGCCCCGAACTGGCGAAGGGTTGCGGCGGTTGCGGTTGGCAACACGCAGCCCCCACAGCGCAGTTGCAGTGGAAGGCCGATGTCGTCACCGATGCCCTGCGACGCACCGCGAAGATGCCCGATGCGGACATTCGAATCGGCGGCAGTGTCAGCCCCTGGGGGTATCGCACCAGCATGCGCCTCGCTGCGACCAACGACGGACGCGTCGGTTTGCGGGCCGGTTCCAGCCACCGTGTGGTCGCGCTGGACAGTTGCATGGTGGCGCATCCTTCGCTGGCAGCGCTGTTGCCTGCTGCGCGTCTCGCTGGTGGGGAAGAGCTGTCGGTTCGGGTCAGCGTGGCGACCGGCGGGGCCACTGCATGGTCATCGTCAGGAGGCGTGCGGTTCGAGGGCTCGGCTGGCCACGTGGCGATTGGCCCTGACGCAACGCTCTTCGAAGATGTCGCCGGTGTACGGCTGCGAGTGACGGCGGCTTCGTTCTTCCAGTCCGGCCCCGCCGCGGCGGAGCTGTTGGTCGGAACCGTGCGTGACGTGTGTGGCGACGCGTTGCGAGATCTGCGCGGCCCGCTGCTGGACGCGTACGGGGGCATTGGACTGTTCGCGGCAACGCTGGGTGTCGGCGAAACAATCGTGGTCGAGAGCTCCCCGTCGTCGTGTGCTGACGCGGCCGTCAACCTTGGTGACCTCGCGACCGTGCACCGGACCCCGTTCGAGGAGTGGACGCCACGGCCCGTCGAGCTTGCCGTGGTCGACCCGGCTCGCGCAGGGCTGGGCAGAGCGGCAACCGACGTGTTGGCAGCCACCGGCGCACCGGTGGTGGTGTTGGTCAGCTGCGACCCCGTGTCGCTCGCCCGCGACACCACGCTGCTCGCCGCCCACGGCTATCGACACGCGGGCTCGATCGTGCTCGACCTGTTCCCGAACACGCCGCATGTGGAAGTGGTGACTCGCTTCGAACGTTCGTAGTCGGCGGTTCAGCGCAGGTTGCGCATCGCCTTCTCGACCCGGTCGAGATGGGCTGCACGCTTCGCGTCGGTCGTGGTGTCGATGCTGTACAGCGAGATCCACTTGGTGCGCGCTCGCTTGCTGCACAACACCCGCAAGGAGCGGCTGATGATGCGCTTTCCGCCCTCGCCCTCCAGCGCGTTGACGAACTTGCCCGAGCCGTGGCTGGTGATCACCACCAGTTTTCGAATGTTCTGGAGCAACGGGCGGATGCGGTTGGCGCCCTCGGGGAGTTCGTAGGCAACTCCGGCCACCCACACGCGGTCGATCCAGCCTTTGAGCATCGCCGGCTGCCCGGCCCACCATGTGGGGTAGACGAACACCAATGCCTCACACCACCGCAGGTTGTCGGCGTAGGTCGCGATTCCCGGCTTCGTGTCGGGAGGTGACAGATGGTTGGTGCGTTCCCACGCGGACAACTCGGGTACGAAATCATCGGCGTACAGGTCGCTGACGCGTACGTCGTGGTTGCCCGCCAGGCCAACGAGGGCACGGTCGCGGGTGGCCGCTGTGAACGAGCTCTGCGAAGGGTGGCAGTACACCAGATAGACCTTCACAGCGACCGCATCTTCTTCTCGACGCGGTCGAGGAACTCGTTGCGCTGCGCGGGCGTTGCGGTGTCGATCGCGTACAGCCCCAGCCAGGACGTACGCGTGCGCCACCCGGTGTTGAGCCGCAGCGCGCGGGTGAGCGTGCGTCGACCGTTGTCGTTGATGAGTCGCACGTATGCGCGCGGCGACCCATATGTGCTGATGCCGACGATGCGACGAATGTTTCCGAGGCCCGGCCGCACCTTGCCGTCCGCGTTGAAGACGAACGCGACACCGGGCACCATGACCCGTTCCAGCCATCCCTTGAGAATTGCGGGCACCGAGCTCCACCACGTGGGATAGATGAACACGAGTGCGTCTGCGCCCAGTACGAGCGCACCGTGGTCGGCCACCATCGGGTCGATCGCCGGTGTGTCGCCGTGGTACGCGAGGTGATCGTCGGCGCTCATGGCCGCACGGAAGCCGAGCGCATACAGATCGAGGAGGTGAACCTCGTGGCCCGCCCCTCGCAGGGCGGCGCACGCCCGATCGGCGACGGCGTGACTGAGGCTGTCTGAGTTGGGATGGGCGAGCACCACCGCTACTTGCATGCGAGTTCCACCATAACCGCTGCGTAGAGTCGCAGCACGATGCGGCCCGCGCCACACATTTCGATACGGCGCTGGACGCACTCGTCACCGGTACCGGCATACCTGATCGGGTTCCTGCTGATCGGTATCGCGCTGAGCCTGGCGGGCCCGGCGTTGTCACATCTTCGTGACCGCGTGCACACCTCCGACGGTGGTATCGCGTGGGTGTTCGTCGGTCAAGCGGCCGGGTACATCGCTGGCTCGGTGTTCGCCGGCCACGGCCTGGACGGCGGTCGCGGACATCGCCGATGGGTGGCGGCGATGGTGTTGTCCACCGCATCGCTGGCACTCATTGCGTTGGCACCGACGTTGTTGCTGCTCGTGTCGGCCTTCGTCGTGTTGGGCTTGGCGTGCGGGCTGTGCGACGTCAGCGGCAACACGCTGGTGATGTGGAGCAGACCGGAAGGCCCCGGCCAACTGTTGAACACATTGCACCTGTGTTTCGCCCTCGGCGCGATGGTGACGCCGTTGCTGGTCGACCGTTCGCTGTACGCCTTCGATTCGGTGTGGGGCGTCGCGCTGCCGATGGCGGCACTCACTGCGGTGTGCGCGTCGTTGATGTTGCCGTATCCGTCGCCGGCACGAACGCGTCTGGCCACGGTCGAGCGCAGCCATGTGGGTGGGGCGCGCATGATGCACGTGTCCGTGATCTGTGCGTTCTTCTTCGCCTACGTAGCTCTCGAGACCGGATTCGCGAACTGGATTCACACCTATGTGGAGCAAATCGGGTACGGCGATGCGGGAACCGCAACTGGTGTGACATCCATGTTCGGGGTCGGGTTCGCAGTTGGGCGCGCAGCCGCCATTTGGACGGCACGACACGTCACATCGGGCTGGACGGTCGCGCTCACCACCGGCATGTCGCTGGCCGCCTCCGTGCTGTTCGTCGTCTTCAACGGGCCGGGTGTGATGCTGTGGCTCGTGACTCTGTTCTTCGGCGTATCCGTCGCGCCGCAGTACGCATCGATGCTGGCGTTCGCCGAGTCGCACCTGGCGCTGAGCGGCCGCAATACCTCGGCCATCGTGGCGGCATCCGGCATCGGCGGCCTCCTGATGCCGTTCGTCGTCGGGCAGCTGTTCGACCGCGTCGGGCCGCAGGCGCTGCCCCCAACGGTGCTCACGCTTGCGGTGCTGACCGCAGCGGTGGCGGCGTATGGCGGCCGAATTTTGCTGCGTGCTCAGCGGCCGCCGGTGACGTCGATGAACGCGCCCGTCACGTAGTCGGCTTCCGGCGAGGCCAACCACATGACCGCAGGCGCCACTTCGGCAGCGCTGGCGCTGCGCTGCATGGGAATCGTCGGTGCCATTCGTTCCAGGCGACCGGGTGGCGCATGGAGGTGGAAGTCGCTCTCGATCAACCCGGGGCGAACGCCGTTGACACGCACGCCGACGTTGGCGAGTTCCTTGGACAGTCCCACCGTCATCGTGTCGAGAGCGCCCTTCGATGCGGCGTAGTGCACCCACTCGTCGGCGCCGCCGAGCACTGCGGCCTTCGATGAGATGTTGATGATGCTGCCACCTCGTCCGCCGTGATCTGTGCGCATACGCGCGGCCGCCTCGCGGCTGCAGAGGAACGGGCCGCTGATGTTGACCGCCCACAGTCGGGTGAGCATGTCGGCGGTGACGGTGTCGAGCGGCCCGTAGCCACCCGCGGCACCTGCGTTGTTCACCAGCACGTCGATGCGGCCGAACCGTTCGTCGACAGTTGCGAACATGCGCACCACATCTGCTTCGTCGGCGACGTCCGCTCGGACTGTGACCACGCGACACCCCGTCTCGCGTAGTTCTGCTGCCAGCTCGTCGGCTGCATCGGCGGAGGTGGAGTAGTTCAGCACGAGGTGGTAGCGCTGCGCGGCTGCAGCGCGGGCGATTGCGGCGCCGATACCGCGGCCTGCGCCGGTGATGAGCATGACCGGGCGGTCAGCCATCGAGGCGGCCGATCAATCGGGCGCGGATCGCTGGCCACTCAGTGGGAATGATGGAGTACGCCGCGGTGTCGCGGGCGCTACCGGGCTGCGTGAGGTGGCCCGTGCTCGCTCGGTGCTGACGCAGGATGCCCTCGAATTGGGCGCCCAGGCGTTCGATGGCGTCACGGCTGCGCTGGTTGAGAGCATCGGTGCAGATGGCCACACGAAAGACGTTCCACTGTTCGAACGCCTGCGTCAGCAACAGCAGCTTGGCCTCGGTGTTGATCGAACTGCGCTGTGCATCGGCGGCCAACCAGGTGCCGCCGATCTCCACCTCGGCCGGTGTGTCGCGGCCGGCGTACCACGTGACGTTCAAGAAGCGAGTGCACCCGACGGCGGCCCCATCGGTCAGGCGACGCTGCACGAACGGCACGACGACATCGCGCTGGGCATCACCCAGTAGCCAGTCGATGTAGCCGTCCATCTCGGCTTCGTCGGCGGGCACCGGTGTGTAGCCGTACGTACTGCGATCCTGATTGCCGGCTGCCAGCAGTTCTGGCGCATGGTGACGCGTGAGAGGTTCGAGTTGCACGTGGGTGCCGGTGAGGGTGAATGGTTCGAGCCGCATGAACGCACAGCTTCGCACTACGGTCGCTGATCATGAGGGTTGTTTCTTGCAACAGTTTTGGACCGGTCAGCAACCTGACGATCGAGGAGCGCCCGTCGCCGCCGATCAGCCCTGGCCAGGTGCGCATCGCGGTCACCGCCACCGGGGTCAACTTCGTCGACGGGCTCTTCGTGCAAGGGCTCTACCAGATCAAGCCGCCGCTGCCGTTCGTGCCCGGTGGCGAGATCGCGGGTGTGGTCACCGAGATCGGTGAGGGGGTCGAGTCGCACGCAGTGGGGGACCGCGTCTTCGCCAGCACCGGGTTGGGTGGCTTCGCGAGCGAGATCGTGTGGCCTGCCAAGCGCACGATGCGTACCCCCGGCTCGCTGACCGACGGCCAAGCCGCCACCTTCGTACAGAGCTACGGCACCGCGTGGTTCGCGCTGCACAATCGTGCCAAGGCACAGGCGGGCGAGTGGCTGCTGGTGCTGGGTGCCGGCGGCGGCGTCGGGCTGGCCGCTGTCGATGTCGGCCATGCGCTGGGGATGCATGTGATTGCCGCCGCATCGAGTGAGTCGAAGCGTGAGATCGCCGTGGCGCACGGGGCCGAAGCTGTCATCGACACGTCGACCGAGGATGTGAAGACACGAGCCAAGGAGCTCAGTGGCGGGGGAGTGCACGTCGTGTACGACCCGGTGGGCGGTGCGCTCGCCGAGGCTGGGCTACGCAGCCTGCGCGACGACGGCCAGTTGTTGATCATCGGGTTCGCCGCCGGTGAGATTCCGCGACTGCCGGCCAACCAGATCCTCCTGCGCAACCGACGCGTGACCGGCGTCGATTGGGGCGGATGGGTCGGCGGCCATCAGGCGGAGAACGAGCAGCTCTTGGCCGACGTGCTGGCGGCCATCGGCAGCGGTGAGCTCCACCCTGTGGAGCCCACCGCGTACGCATTGGATGATGTCGCCGTTGCCCTGCAGGACCAACTGGACCGCAAGGTCACCGGCAAGAGCGTGCTGGTGCCCTGAGCCAGCACAGCCCTGTCACATGCCGAGCCATGCCTTCAACAGGTTGAGTGATGCGGTGCGGGCATCGCCATCACCGCTGAGCGTTGCGCTGGTCTGGTAGAGGTTGCCGTTGCCCTCCCAGTACACGCTGTTGCCTTCTCCGGCGTAGAAGCCGTCAGCCCCATCGAGCGGGATGATGTCGATGTTGAAGTTGGACTTCGCGAACGCAATCTGGCCGGCGATGGTGCCGCCGGGGATCAGGGTCAACGTGATGCCCGGAAAGTCGTCAACTGCACGAAGCAGCGTGCATGTCTGCTGGTACCCGGCATCGCCGACACCCAGCGGCTCCTTCACGGCCTCCCCGATGGCTGCCTCGATGGTGGCCAGGTCGGGGATGGTGGTGCACAAGTCGTCGGCAGTCGGCGCTTCACCGGCTGCATCGGTGCCTGCATCCACGGTGGTGACGGCAGGGTCGACGGGTGCCTGTATGTCGCCGCTGGGCTGTTGCGCAACCGCGCCGCCGTTGGCCGGGTTGTCGGAACTGCATGCGGCGCAGAGACCCGCTGCCAGTAGTACCGCACCGACCTTGTACATCAATCGATTCGCCATTTCGTGCTCTCCCGTTGCTCGCTCCGAGCAGCAGCTGCTCGCCGGGGAACAGTAGCGTTCCTCGTGATGGTGAGAGTGCGGGTGCCCGTCGATCTGTCACTTTCCGGTTGTCAAGATTTCGAAAGTTTCAGCTCAAGTCCCCACGGAATGTGCCGATAGCAGAGTGGGTACTTCAGCTGATCCGACGCAGCAGGTACTCGACGCCGCCGATCTCAGCCCGTGCGATGCGCGCCGTGGGGACTCCCAGAATCGAGTAGTAGGCGAGACCCAGCACTTTCCACCGTTCCTGTCGTGCCCTAGCCCGGCTG
>Ga0073904_10000043_pt1 | contig 69689 bp, 53 predicted proteins | sample KloWWTrecipitate_FD_66668 | JGI IMG/M metagenome (GOLD analysis project Ga0073904, IMG submission 66668) | Active sludge microbial communities from Klosterneuburg, Austria, studying microevolution and ecology of nitrifiers - Klosterneuburg... | ecosystem: Engineered > WWTP > Aerobic digester >... | reverse complement strand
GCTCCGAACTGAAGTCCCGGGGCTCCGAACTGAAGTCCCGGCGATCCGAACCCGGCTCCGATCCGGCTCCGAACCGAACTCCAAGGGTAAACCGATTCCGATGGAGCGCCGGGGCTTCAGCCCCGGCGTGGACGCCTCCCATGGCGGCGCGACCGCCATGCCTTCCCCGTCCGACGGGCCTCGGGAGGCCGATTGCGCGGCTTATGACCGTCGTCATACCTGAGGCCCCGACGCCCGCGTACGCTGCCGTCTGCGCGGCTGTGTATGGCAGAGTGGCCTTCACCTTCCGGGAGTCCGATGGCATTGGACCACATGTGTGCGGCGGCCGATGCCCGCCATCGGGGCGTGCGGGCCAGTCTCGCGGCGGTGAGCGAACTGCTGCCGACCATCGCGGGAGACGGCCCCCCTGCACCCGAGCTGCTCGCGCGGTTCGAAGACCTGGCGGTCTTTCTCGAGCGCCACTGCACCCGGGAGGAGCAACTCCTGTGGCCCGCGTTCGCCGCCCTGGCGGAGGCGGCCCGGCGCCAGCAGCCGCGCCCACCTCTGCCGTTTCCCACGATGCTCCACCCCGTCCGGTTGATGGAGAGCGAGCACACGCAATTGCGCGCGCGGCTGGACCACTTGCGGGATCTCACGGTGGAGCTGGCGCTACCCGTTGACGCCGTCGACCGCTGGCGCAAGGTGCGCGACGGCCTGGCTACCCTCACCGCCGCCGTGGCCGACCACGAGCGCTACGAGGACGAAGTGCTGTACCCGGAAGCGCTCGAAGTGGAACGACGGCTGGGATAGACGGAAACGGCTGCCGTCAGCCGTTTGCCTTTCGTCTTTCGTCCCGGTCACAATATGATTCCGTCCGTGTCCAGCCATCCCTCCGAAGACGTGCTCCGCCGCATCCCCCTCCTCCGCCGGCTGAGCCCGTCCGATCGGACCCGAATCGGCGAGTGCGCACGGGTGCGATCGTTCGGGCGGGGCGAAGAGGTGTTCCGGGAAGGCGATCCGGGTGACGCGTTCCTGCTGATCATCGACGGCCGCGTGAAGGTCTTCAAGTCCACTTCCTCAGGCAAGCAGATCATCCTGGAAATTTTCGGCGCGGGCAATCCGCTGGGCGCCGTCGCCGTCTACGAAGGCGCGCCGTTCCCGGCCTCGGCCGTGGCACTGGAGGACACCACGCTGCTGCGGGTGGAGGCGAGAGACTTCTTCCGCCTGCTCGAGCAGCACCCCGCGCTCGTGCGCGGGCTCCTTTCCGGGTTGACCATCCGGATCGCCGAGCTCACGCGCCGGTTGACCGAGCTGACGGGCGGCCGTGTCGAGACGCGATTCGCCCGGCTGTTCCTGAAGCTCGCCGATCAGATGGGCCGTGCCGAGCGCGGCGGCGTGTTCATCCCCTTGCCCCTGGCGCGGCAGGAACTGGCGGACCTGACCGGCACGACGATCGAGACCTGCATCCGCATCATGAGCCGGTGGGAGAAGGAGAACGTGCTGCACACCGACAAGGACGGGTTCGTGGTGCTCGACCGGGAGGAGCTGGAGGCGGTGGCGTCCTGAACGGCCGATTGACGATCGGGGGATTGGGCCACGCCGGCAGGCCTACAGATCGGCCCGTCCCAGCCGGCGCGCCGCAATCCATGCCGGCACCGCCACCCACACCAGGAAGGACAGAGCGATCATCGCCCCGGCGGAGGCGCTGCCTCCCGTGAACCGGAGCAGGGCGAGCGACGCACCTCCGAAGGCGGCCGTGCCCTCGATCGCGAGGTAGGCGGCCGTGCGGCCCGCGTCCACCGGGTTGACGAGCGCGGCCGTGATGAGCAGCCGCGACGCGGCGCCGGACTTGAGCAGCGACGCGACACCGAGTGCGGCCAGGTCGAACAGGATCACGGCGACGAACCACACGACCAGCGCGAGGCCCAGCGTCCGGGCCCGGCGACCGGGTTCACCGCTGGCCAGAGCCGCCGCGACGGTGACGAACACCGCCGTGAGCGCTAGAGACAGCGCCACGACGACGAGGAACTGCGAGGCGCCGTAGGGCCCGGCCGACCACTGCACGGCGAGGCCCGCCACACCGAAGCCGAGCAGCTGAGCCGCGCCCAGCGCCAGGAACAGCCCGAACACGCGGCCGGCCAGGATCACCGCCCGGGGCACGGGCTGCGCGTAGAGAATCTCGGCGGCGCCGCGATCGGGCGACAGCGTCAGCGCGCCGAAGACCAGCGCGGCCAGCGGTACGATCAGCAGCACGAGCTGAACCAGCGACACGGCCGTCCGGGCGAAGTCCTGCAGGCCGTGGCCGCCCGAAAGAATGTAGCCCGATGAGGCGACCAGCAGCGCGAGCCCGGCGAAGACCGCGGCAAACCACTGGAGCCACCGCGAGCGCACCGCGAGCAGCAGCTCGTGGCGCGCGCAGAGCCAGAGTGCGGCCATCATGGGCGCCCTCCCGCCAGCAGCATCGACCGGTCGTAGGGGTGCCCGCCCCGCGCGTCGGGATCGCGGTCTCGGTCGCCGGTGGTGCGATGCGCGATCAGCCCCGAACCCATCGGCGTCTGCAACCCCGGCACCTCGGTGAGTACCGCGTCCTCGACCGCGATCCAGTCGCCCGACAGGTGGTCCGCGACCACGATGACCGTGCCCGCAGGCGGTGGGCCCGGCCGGAGCGACGTCTGCAGGCACCCCAGGTCGTCGAAGAGCCGCGGCTCTTCGCCAGGCGCCAGCAGCTCGGCAGCCGTCGTCGGCGACGAGATTACCATGCGGCACGACGCGCACACGTCGTGGCCGAGGTCCAGGGCGACGGGCGTGGGCGGCCCGGACGCGCAGGCGGCGGCCACGAGCGCCAGTATCAGCAACGTTGGGCGGCTCATGTGGCGCCTCCCACGATGGACCGGTAGAACTCGTCCAGGCGCCCTTCTTCCGCACTCAATCCTTCGATCACACCCCCGGCAGCGCGCACGGCGTCGAGCGCACCGAGCCTGGCCGCGGCTGGTCCCGGCACCAGCAGATCGTCGCCGGCCCACGCGGCCTGCGGCGCGATCGCCTGCACGCGCGCCAGCACCGACGCCTCGCAACGGGCCAGGCGCAGGCGCATCACACCGCGGTCGGCGAGCCGCGCCGCCAGTTCGCCTGCCGTGAGCGTGGCGGCAAGACGGCCTTCCACCAGGATCACAATCAGGTCGGCGAGCCGCTCGACGTCACCCAGTTGATGCGAGCTGAAGAACACGGTCTGCCCGGCCTGCCGCCGGGATCGGATGAGCGCGTCGAAGGCCGAGAGCCCGTCGGGGTCGAGCGCGGCCGTGGGCTCGTCGAGCAGCAGGATCTCCGCATCGGGCAGCATGGCGACCGCCAGGCCAAGCCGCTGGGTCATGCCGCCAGAGTAGGTGCCGACAGCGCGGTTGCCGGCACCGTTCAGCGAGGCGAACCGCATTACGCGGTCGGTCGCCTCTCCGGGCACGTCGCGCAGGCGCCGGTAGAAGTTCACCACCTCCCGGCCGGTCAGCGCGTCCGGAAATGACACTCGCTGTGGCAGGAAGGAACAAAGTCGTCGGGCCACGGCGTCGCCGGCCGGCCGGCCCTCGGCGCCCAGTCGCACCTCGCCCGACGTGGGACGCACCAGCCCGGCGGCGGCCTTGATCGTGGTCGTCTTACCCGATCCGTTCGGGCCGAGCAGGGCGACGACCGCGCCCGCTGGCACCTCCACGGTGAGCGCATCCACCGCCCGGTGGATGCCGAACACCTTGGTGAATTCCCGGTATTGAATCACACCGCACGTCCCACGTCGCGCCGGCGACGAGTGAGGGGTGAGCGTCCGCCGGCCAGCAGCACGAACGCGCCACCAAGGGCCATCGCGGCCGGCCACGCCGCCGCACCCGCGCGGGCGGCCGCCGGCCGATCGGCGGGCGTGAGTGGCGGCACCTCGGGCAGCGCCGGCATCCGCACGAGCGGCCGCTCGTCGAGCACGGGCACCGCGTCGAGCACCGGGAAGGCCCGTTCGGCCGCGCCCAGCGCGCGGGCGGCCAGACCCTGCGCGAAGAGGTCCGCCGCCGTCATGTTCCCGCGAAGGTGGTCGAACACGTTCGACAGGCGGTAGGGCCGGTCGGCGTACCCGTCGCCGTCCAGGTCGGGTTCGTCCTGATCGGACCAGTAGTTGCCGGTAAAGCGCGTGTCGGTGCGGCGGCCCACCAGCCACAGCGGCGTCAGGTTTCCGACGAAGGCGTTACCTTCGAAGACGTTGTCGCCGCTCGAATCGTAGATGACCAGCGCCATGTCCGACATGGCGACGATGTTGCGACGGAAGCGATTGCGGTACGACCCCTCGATGAAGATCCCGCGCGCGTTGTCCGCGATCAGGTTGTCGTCGGCCACGACATCGTCGCATTCCTTGAAGAGGAGCCCGGCCGAGGCGAAGCCGCGATTGTGAAGGAACCGGTTGCGACGGAACGTGATGCGGCGGGAATACATGATCGCCGCGCCGGCATCGCCGTTCGCGAACGTGTTGTCCTCGAATAGATTGTCGTCGGAGTACATGTAGTGGATGCCGTACCGTAGATCGCGGGCGGTGTTGCCGCGGACGACGCCGCCGGGAGACGACTGGATGTAGAGGCCGTCGCGCACCTCGATGATGACGTTGTCCTCGAGGCGAAAGCCCTTGGTGTTCCACACGTGGATGCCCGACCCGATCTCGCCCGGCGGCCGTCCGGGCAGGCCGTTGATGCGCGACCGTTCCACCACGGCGCCATCGGCTTCCCTCAGGTAAATACCGAAGAGCGTTTGCCGGATGTGGCAATCGGTCACGCGGGCTCGCGGTGCGTCGATATGGATACCCGAGGTGTCTTGTCCAAGGTCCCCGCCGCCGCGGCCATCGATGTCGAAGCCCTCGATGCTGACGTCGGCTGCACGGACGCGGACGACACTGCCCGCGCCGGATCCGAGGAGGAGCGGACGGCCGGTACCGACCAGGGCGATCGGGCGATCGATGACCAGATCGCCCTCATAGGTGCCCTCGGGGACGACGATGCGGTCGCCGGGGCTGGCCCGGTCGATCAATGCCTGCAGCGGCGAGACCTGGCCCCCGCGGGATTCCACTTCTGGCGGGCCCGGAGGCGGCAGGCCAGGAGCGCCGGACGCGGCCGCCTGCAGCAGGCCCGCCGCGAGCAGGGCAAGGCCTCTCATGGCGTCAACCGGCGGGTGCCGGCACATCGGGAGTGCGCCGGGACTGCCACCAGGTCGAGACGAGCGCGCCCGCCAGCAGCAGCATGACGCCCAGCATCGCGTAGGTGCCGGCCCGCGGATACGAGTAGACCTCGAAATTCGCGATCTGGCGGTAGCCGAACATCGGAGGCATGAAGGGCGGCACCTTCACGGCGGCGTCGGGCGCCAGGTCGTGGCCGTATTGATAGAGCTTGTAGCCGAACGACCAGAGCGAAAAGGCCCCGAAGTACACGAACAGCATTGTCACGTCCATCACCGACGCGACCGTGGCGTGCACGGCGGCGCGGAGCACCAGGAGGCCGAGTGCACCGATGACGAACGGCATCCACTGGAGCTCGGCGAACGACGTGTCGGCGAGCTCGTGCATACCGATGTAGTGGTTCAGCACGTTGATCTCGTGCACGTCCTGGCCGCCGTTCCCCCCGGTCAGCGTGTACGCGTAGATGTCGAGCCGCAGCCCGTCCCGATACTGCGGCGCGAACATCGTCATGTTCCAGAGCGGGACGAAGTAGATGGTCACCAGCAGGCCGGCCGCCACGACGAGCATGAGCCGGGATCGCCAATCGATCGGCTGGTCCAGGAAGCGCCGCGTGGATGAGGACTGCATGATGACCACCTCTGACCTTTCTTGGTCTACTCTCCGTCTGTCGTCTGCCGGCCTACTTCGCGATCATGTATCCCTGCATCTCCTGGTGCAAGGCCGAGCAGAAGTTGGTGCAGTAGTACGCGAAGACCCCGGGCTTGGTCGCCGTGAAGGTGACCTGCTTGGTTTCACCGGGATCGACCACCAGGTTGATGTTGTAGTCGAGCAGGCCGAAGCCGTGGAGCTCGTCGGTCGTCTGCTCGATGTTCGTCACGGCGATCGTCACGATGTCACCGCGGTTCACCTCGAAGGATGTGGGCGAGAACGAGGATCGGACCGCGACCATCTTGACCGTCACCCGGTTGCCGTTGCGCGTGACGCCGGCCTCGTTGACGTCCCAGACCGCCAGCGGATGCTTGTTCTCTTCCTTGGGATACACCTCGATCGGACGGATCTTGTCGGCCTTGATGATCTGGGCGTAGTGAGGCTCGGGCTCGGTGAACGCGTCGTAGAGGAGCTTCATCTTCTCTTCGCTGATGTCCACCAGTTGCGACGACTCGGGCTGCGAAGGGCCGACCGAGAGATGGCGTCCGTGCGACAGCTTGTTGAGGCCCACGAGGAAGTTGCCATCGGGACTGACCGTGTCGCCCTCGGCCGCGGCCAGGTGACCGATGTTGTAGGACATGGGCACCTTGTCGACGACCTCCCAGGTGCCGAGCTTCCACTTGGCGATCGCGCTGTCGAGGAACAGCGAGGTGTAGGCGAAGCCGTCGGGCCCGAACTGCGTGTGCAACGGGCCGAGACCCACCGGCACTTCGGCGTCCTTGATGGACTCGTACTTGAGCACCGGGATGCCGTCTTCCTCCCCGGTGAAGTCCTTGTTGCGAATGGCGGTCTGGACCTTCTCGAAGTTGAAGGCCGTGGTGACGCCCTGGAGTTTGCCGGAGCCGACGATGTACTTGCCGTCAGGCGACACGTCCACGCCGTGGGGCGACTTGCCGCAGGGCATCAGGTACACGAGCCCCGGTACCTTCGCGGGGTCGAGGACGCGCACTCCGCCGATCATGTCCCCCAGGCCCGCGGCGATGGCCTTCTCCGCGGCCCGCCAGTCCACGGCCGCGATGTAGTCGCGGTCGCGCTGCGACGCGGTGACCTCCAGCTTGCCCGTGGCGCGCTCGGTGTTGTAGGAGGTGAAGAACATCCAGCCGTCCGACACGAGCTTGCCGGCGTCGCCGATGTCGTAGTCGAATGGCGGCATCAGGATCTCCCAGCCGAGCGACATCTCGCCGCTCTGCGGGTCGATCTTCACGCCGGCCACGATGCCCTTGTACTCGGTGGCGTACTTGTCGATGCCCACCGGCCGCTGCGGCACCGGCACCGAGAAGCGGGTGGCCATCATGGCGTATTCGGTGTTGGGCGTCACGAACGACGACCCGTGGTTCCCGTGCAGGTTGGGCACGGGGCCCAGAATCTGCTTGGTCTTGAAGTCGCGCAGGTCGATACGGGCGATGCGGCCGTTCATCTCGTTGATGAACAGCCAGCGTCCGTCGTAATCACCCTTGGTCTCCGAGAGCGCCGGGTGGTGCGCGTCGCCCCACGTCAGGTCGCCCAGCATCTTCTTGCTCTCGTCGTCGAAGCCGTAACCGGTGGCTGGGTAAGGAGTGAAGACGGGAATCGTCGAGAGGTGCCGCATCGACGGGATGCCGTAGACGTACACCTGACCCGAGTGTCCTCCGGACGCGAACATGTAGTACTGGTCGAGGTCGCCGGGCGGCACGTAGGTCTTCAGGGCGGCGACCGCCACGTCCGACTGCACGGCGCCGCCGCCGGTGGACCGCCGCGGCGCGCTGGGGGTGCACTGGCTGGCGGCCAGTGCCAGCCCCACGATGGCGAGCACGCTCGCCCACGGGTACCGATTGCGTCGCTCCATGATGACTGCCTCCTAATGACTGGGTGCCGGTGTCTCGGCGGCGCGCTGGCGCTGGTGCTCGGCAAACGCCTCGCGCAACTTCTGAATCGCGGTCTGTCTCTGTTCGGGCGTGAGAATGATCTGGCGCGAGAGCACCACGCTCATCGTGCCCGTCGGGTTGGCCAGGAAGTCGTCGATCGTCATGCCGAACCGGCTCTGCACGTCCTCGACCGCAATCGAGAGGTCGGGACCGATCTGCGCCGGGCTCTTCACGCCGAGTGAACTGACCGAGTGGCAGACGAAACAGCCTGTCTGCACGAACCAGCCGCCCGGCCCGGTACGCATGGCGACCTCGGCCTGCAGTTCTTCTGGACTCCGGGGATCGACGCGCGGCGCACCGGCCAGGTAGTGCGCCGGCAGATCGCGCCGCTGCCACGACATGACGAGCATAGACAGCGCCTGCGCCTGCTCGGTAGAGAAGTTGAAGTTGGGCATCACGGTGCCCTCGGACAGCGCGCGCGGATCCTTGAAGTGCGCCACGTGCCAGGCAAACGTGGTCCGCTGCCCGGAGAGCCGGCTGAAGTCGTACTGCTCGGGCGCCTTGTCGCCCACCTCCGTGAGGTCGGGCCCGATCGTGCCGCCGAACCCGTTGATGACGTGGCAGGCGCGACACCCCTTCTCGTTCACCAGTTCCTTGGCCAGGTTGATGGCCGTGGCGCCGGCGGTTTCGCGGTCGTAGCGATGGCAGCTGTTGCAGTTCATCTGCATCAGCGCGTCCTTGTCGGTGGCCAGCGTGTACGACTCACCCAGGCTCCGGCTGAGCAGCGGCTCCTCCCAGTGCGCCACCTCGCCGTGTGCCGCCGCGGTGTCGATGGCCCAGCCCTGCCCGCCGTGGCAGGCCGTGCAGCCGAACTGCTCGAGCGGGTGCGTCGCGAGGGGCGCCACCGGGTGGGTGCGCCAGGGCTGCTCGGCCTGCTCGAACCCCTTCCAGTTGATCGCCTGGTGACAGGTGGTGCAGCGGTCCGCACGCCCGAGGTCGGCCACCCATATCTGCTGGAGCCCGCTCGGCACGCCGGCCGCCTGCTCGGCGCCGAACTGCTCGGTCACCATGCGTCGGAACTCGTACTGGTAGTACCGCCAGTCGTGCGCGCGGTCGCTCCACATGAAGAGTGTGGTGCCGATCACCAGCACGACCCCGACCAGCGCCAGCACCGGCCGATCGATGGACGGAAACGGAGAGTTAGTGCGCTGTTCCATGTCAGATCCTCGCCGGGATGTCCGGCCAGACCTCCCACGGCCAGTAGAAGTTCCAGTAGGGGCCGCGCAGGGCCATCCCGACGAACGTCAGGACGAGGATGCCCAGCACGAGGAGCAGGAACACCATGTTCTGGCGCGCCCGCACCCGAGGCAGCCACACGCCCGCGGCCAGCACGGGCGAGCGGTCCAGCCACGGCCACGCCGTCAGCAGGGTGACCAGCAGGCCGGGTAGCAGCACGCCACCCACGAACGCACCGTTCAGCGTGAAGGAGCCGATCCGGATCGTCGTGTCGGTGACGATCTCCTGCAGCCACAGGAAGTACCACGGCGCTTTGGCCGGGTTGGGCGTCACCAGCGCGTTGGCCGGCTCCTCGAGCGGCGAGGCGATGAATACGGACATGATGCCGACAATGGCAATGGTGCTCAGCGTGGCGATAGCCGCCCGCCGCACGAGATCCGGTACCGCATTCACCGTGGTGCCGGGCGCCTCGATCGACTGGGCGCGGATGACCGGGGCCTGGCCGCGCGTCACGCCGAGCAGGGTGTAGGTCTTGGTGGCTACCACCGGCGTTTCGACGGGGCGTTCCACCACCGCGTCGTGCTCGGCGATCGCCAGCCCGCCGTCCTTGCGCACGCGCCACATGTGGTACGCGAAGAGCCCGCCGAGACCGAGCGGCAGGATGACGACGTGCAGCACGTAGAAGCGGATGAGCGTGGCTTGCTCGATGGTGCGTCCGCCAATCAGCAGCTCGCGCACCGTGGGGCCGATTCCAGGGATGGACGACGCGATGTTGGTGCCCACGGTGACGGCCCAGAACGCCAACTGGTCCCACGGCAGGAGATAACCGGTGAACGACAGGAACAGCGTGGCCAGCAGCATGACGACGCCCAGCACCCAGTTCCACTCGCGACGCTGGCCGCGTCCGGCGCCGTTCTTGTACGCGCCGGTGAGGTAGACCCGCACCAGGTGCAGGAAGACCGCGATGACCATGCCGTGCGCCGCAATCCGGTGCACCGCCCGGATCCACGAGCCGAAGGTGATGACGTACTCGATGTCCTTCACCGACTGGTACGCGCGCTCCACCGAAGGCACGTAGAGGAAGAGCAGCGGGAGCCCCGACAGGATCAGGAGGAAGAACAGCGCCGCCGAGATGGTCCCGAGCCAGAACGAGTAACTCCACGCCATCGAGGCCTTGCTGACCTTGGCCGGAAAGGCGTGGAAGGCGAAGTTCGAGGTGATGGCATCGCCGGCTTCGCGGTCGGACCGCGGCCGCAGACTCCACAACGGGTCGGGATGGACGCCGGGTGCGTCGGGCTCGGCCTTGCGTCCGAAAAAAGGCATTGGCATGACGTTACCCCGCCGTGAGCCGGAAGTCGGTATCGACCTCGGCCGCCAGGTCCACTACGAGCTGTCCATCGTCGGGCGCGAAGGACAGCCGGTACCACGCGAGTGGCTTGGGCGCCGGCCCCGAGACATTCGACCCATCGCCCTTGTACTCGGACCCGTGGCACGGACAGAGAAAGCGATGCGTGAGCCGGAGTTCGCCGGCGCCAGAGCCCGCGGTCTGCAGGTTGGCGAGGGCCTCGGCGCGGACCGTGCAGCCCAGGTGCGTGCAGACGGCGGAAATGGCGTGGAAGGTGTTGCCCTGCCGGAAGACGAAGAGCCGCTCGTCGGGCAGGAACTTGAGGCCGTCGGGGAAGTCGGCCGGCGATCCCAGCTTGACGGTGGTTGGCGAGTCGTACGACACGTTGGGCACCAGCGACCGCAGGGACGCAGCCCCCTGGGCGGTGAGCGCGGCCACGCCCGCGCCGGCCCCGAGCTTGAGCAGGAAGTCGCGCCGGTCGGACGGCGCCTTGGCGAGGGTGTCACTCATGGGTCCATCGCTCCGTGATGGTGAAGCGCTCCATCGTCATGGCGTCGGTGGGGCAGCGAATGGCACACAGCCCGCACCGGATGCACCGTTCGTCGTCCTTGATCATGGCCGAGAGCGGGAAGCCGCCGGCATTGGCGCGTGCGGTCAAGGTGTCCTTGAGATCGGGATCGAGATCGAGCGACTCGAAGGGGACGATGGCCAGGCAATATTCCGGGCACACGTCCACGCAGCGGTTGCAGAGCACGCACTTCTCGGGGTCGTAGATGGTCTGCACGTGGCAGACCAGGCAGCGCGCCGCCTGGTCGCGGGCGGTGTCGGGATCGTAGCCGGTTTCAACCTCCGCGATGCCGGTACGACGGCCGATGTCGAGCGTTGGGGGCGCCTCGCGATCGAGCCGCTCGAAGCCGGCGATCATCTGGTAGTGCGTCGTCGGCAGCTTCTCGATGAGGATTGTGGTCTCGAGGCGTGCCCGGTCGGCCGCGAGAAATTCGTGGACCGAACGCGCTGCGCGCTTGCCGTTGGCCACCGCCTCGATCAGGTTGCGCGGGCCGAAGGCGACGTCGCCCCCGGCGAAGATGCCCGGCGCCGAGGTGGCCAGCGTCACGGGATCGATCCGGATGGTGCCGCCGGGCGTCGTCTCGATGCCGTCCTCGGGTGTGAGAAACGACAGGTCGGCCTGTTGCCCGATGGCCAGCACGCAGGCATCCGCCTCGAGGGTCAATACGTCGTCGTCGTTGTACTGAGGCGCGAAACGGCCGTTGGCATCGAAGACGCTGGTGACGCCGCGGAGCTCGAGGCCCGTCAAGTGCCCGTTGCCAATCAGCCGGCGGGGGCCCCGCCGGGTGATGAAGCGGACGCCTTCTTTCGACGCCTCCTCGAACTCCTCGTGGCCCTGGGTGGTCCGGAGCACCGGCATCTCGTCGAGGCTTTCGAGCGACACGACCGTCACTTCCGCCGCCCCGCCGCGGAGGGCCGCGCGCGCCGAGTCCATGGCCTCTTTCAGCCGGGCATCCGTTTCGGCGCCCAGATCCGCTTCGGTGGCCTCGGACGCCGGTTCACGGCCTGCGCGCAGGGCCGTGCGGGCGGCGTCGAAGGCCACGAAGCCCCCGCCGATGACGACCACGCGCCGGCCGAGGTCGAGGCGATAGCCGCGATTCACATTGAGGAGGTAGTCGACCGCCTTCACGACACCGTCGAGCTCGACGCCGGGAATCTGCAGATCTCGGCCGCGCGACACACCCACGGAGAGAAACACCGCGTCGAACCCGGCCTCGCGAAGCTGGCGCAGGCCAAAGGCGGGCGTGAGCGCGGTGTTCAGCTTGAGCGTGACACCGAGTGAGACGATGCGGTCGATTTCGGCGCGGAGCAGGGTGCGGGGCAGGCGGTATTCGGGGATGCCGAAGCGCAGCATGCCGCCCGGCTCGGCCGCGGCCTCGAAGATGGTGACGTCGTAGTCGAGCAGCGCCAGGTCGTGTGCGGCGGCCATCCCCGCAGGCCCGGCGCCGATGATCGCGACCCGGCGTTTCGGCCCGGTGGCCGGGGTTACCGGCGGCGTGCGATGAAAGGCCATCGGGAGGTGTCCGGCGTACCGGTTACCCTCGTCGATGCCCGTCGTGCGGAGCTGGTCCTGGGTGTCGGGGCGAATCGACTCCACGCCGAACTGCTCGGTGACGTGGCGCTTGAGGGCGCGGATCGACACCGGCTCATCAATCGCACCCCGGCGGCAGGCGTCCTCGCACGGCGCGGCGCAGACGCGGCCGCACACCGAGGCGAGCGGATTCGGCGCGCGGGCCACTAGATACGCCTCTTCGAGGCGGTTCTCGGCGATGAGCTGCACGTAGCGTCCGGCATCGGTCGAAACCGGGCAACCCTGCTGGCACTTGACTTGGGCCTTCCAGTGGTCGAGATCGGGGAGCACGACGCGAATGCCCATGGTTGTCTCCACCGGCGATGGTATGGCGGATTGGCGTGCGGAGGGCATGACAACGCTCATAGGGGGGTGGCCGGCTGGAACTGGCGCAGGGCAGCGGGCAGACGACGGCCCATCAGTCGACGACGACAGCCATTATACGTTCTGCATGACTCGCGCCACCAGGCCGCCGCGCCGACGCGGCGGAGCCTGAGCGCCCTGGGCCGGGCCGGCGGCCGGCGCGCGGGACTCAGGTCGCGTCGAGTCCCCGGGCCATGAGGATCTTGCCCGAGCGCACGAGCTCGATGATACCGAAGGGTTTGAGCAGGTTGACGAAGGCATCGAGCTTTTCGGTCTCGCTCGCGCAGCGCATGATCAGCGACTCGGCGCCGAAATCCACGACCTTGGCCTTGAAGTTCTCGGCGATCTGCAGGAGCTCGGTGCGTTCCCTGAGGCCGGCCTTGATCTTCACCAGCGCCAGCTCGCTCTCAATCACCGGCTGGCCGGTGTGGTCGATGGCGTGGACCACGTCCACGAGCTTTTCGAACTGCTTGATGATCTGCTCGAGCGTGTCGGGATCTCCCGAGCAGGTGATCGTCATGCGCGAGAACTCGCCCGGCGCGGCGCCAAGACCCGCAATCGACAGGGCGGGCGAGACCACCAGCGACTCCATGTTGTACCCGCGGCGTGAAAACACGAGCGACACGCGCACCAGTACTCCGGGCTTGTTGCGCACCAGCAGCGAGATGGTGTGCAGCGGCGCCGTGACCACGTCGGTCACGACGTGGCGGCGCGGGGCCTTGCCCGGATCCAGCTCGAATTCGGCGCCGCGTGGTTCGGTGATGGTTGGCATTCATTTCCTCGAGTTCGGTGCAGACTCCGTTGCTGTCGTCACGCTAGGTGGACCCCGTCGGCTTCTCCATCTTCACCTTCGGTCGTTCGACGATCATGCCGGAGTAGGGCGCGCCGGCCGGGATCATCGGGAAGACGTTGTCTTCCTTCACCACCTCCGCGTCGATCAGGCAGGGACCCTCGTTATAGGCCATTGCCCACTTGATGGCCTTGTCGACGTCGCCGGCGCGCGTCACGCGCTTGCCGGGGATGTCGTACGCTGCCGCGAGCTTGATGAAGTCCGGGTTGCCTTCCAGGTCCGCGCCCGACAGGCGGTTGTCGAAGAACAGCTCCTGCCACTGGCGGATCATGCCCAGGTAGTGGTTGTTGATGACCAGGATCTTCACCGGCACCTTCTGCAGCTTGGCCGTGGCCAGCTCGGCTACGGTCATCTGGAAGCCGCCGTCGCCGACCACGCACCAGGTGGGCGTGCCCGTGGCCATCGCGGCGCCAATCGCGGCGGGAAAGCCGAAGCCCATGGTGCCGGCACCGCCGCTCGAGATCCAGTGGCGGTTCCGCGTCGTCCGGCAGAACTGGGCCGCCCACATCTGATGCTGGCCGACGTCGGTGGTGATGATACAGTCGCGGCCGCCCAGCGTGTCGAGCCGATCGAGCACGTGCTGGGCCCGCAGGCCGCCCTTCCGCGCGTACTTCAGCGGGTACTGGCGGCGCCAGCCGGCAATCTCCTTGAGCCAGTCGGCGGTGTCGAGCTTGTGGACCAGCGGCACCAGTTCCTCGATGGCCAGACGCGCGTCGGCCGCCAGGCAGACATCGGGGCGCACCACCTTGTTGAACTCCGCGACGTCGATGTCCACGTGAATCTTCGTCGCCTCCGGGCAGAACTCGGAGAGCTTGCCCGTGATGCGGTCGTCCCACCGCGCGCCGATCGCCATGATTAAGTCACAGTGCTCCACCGCACGGTTGGCGTAGGCCGTGCCGTGCATGCCGAGCATGCCCAGGTGCAGCGGGTGGTCCTCAGTGCAGGCGCCCTTGCCGAGCAGCGTGTTGACGATGGGCGCTCCGAGCGTGGTGGCCAGCTGCAGAATCGCCTGGCCGGCGTTCGAGATCACCGCACCGTGGCCGACGTAGAGCACGGGCCGCCGGCTCTTCGCCAGCAGGGCCGCGGTCTTGTCGAGCAGCGCCCGATCGGGGCGACCCGGGACGTGGTACCCCGGCAGGTTGACCGTGTCCACGAATGGCGCGGTGCACGGGCCCTGGGTCACGTCCTTGGGCAGGTCGATGAGTACCGGCCCCGGCCGGCCCGTGGTGGCGATGTGGAACGCCTCCCGCATCACGCGCGGGATCTCGGCGGCCTCCTTGATCAGGTAGCTGTGCTTGACGACCGGATACGTGATGCCGGTGACGTCGGCCTCCTGGAAGGCATCCTTGCCGAGCATCGAGGTGATGGTCTGGCCGGTGAGCACGATCATCGGCACCGAATCCATCAGCGCGGTCAGCAGGCCCGTCACACAGTTGGTGGCTCCGGGGCCGGAGGTGACCAGAACCACACCGGGCTTGCCGGTGGCCCGGGCGTAGCCGTCGGCCATGTGGGCGGCGCCCTGCTCGTGCCGGGTCAGGACGAACTTGATCCTGGAGTCCACCAGCGCATCGAAGATGGGCATCGCGGCGCCGCCGGAATAGCCGTAGACGACCTCCACACCCTCGCGTTCCAGGCACTGGACCACCTTTTCGCCGCCCGAAAAGACCTTCTGGGGCGGGGCAGGTACCGAGCCGGACCTGGCTGGGATCGCATGACCTAACTCGGATGATTTCGTTGAAACAGACCGGTCTGGTGGTGAAATGACGGCTGAAGTCGCAAATTGTTTGGCCAAAATGACGGTCTCTCCCTGGTGACGCTCACGATCGTGCCTTAGGAGCTGCCAATTTGGCAAAGAACAAATTGTTCTAGGGTCAAAACAGAATCTTTGGGGCGAAAGTGGTTAAGACGACTGCGCTCCGGCATCCCGCGTCCGACCCGGTGCGAAGTAGATCGCCGTCCAGCCCGTGACGGGCTTGAAGCGCTGCTCCTTCGAGTAGAGCCGGAATGCGCCCGACGGGGTAATGGCGCCGAGCAGCAGCCACTGCTCGACGGGCGTGCCGAGGCGTTCGGTCAGCTCGGTCCACCCGAACTGGGGGCTAAGCTTGGTGGCTTGCACGGTCCAGCCCTCTTCCAGGCGCTCGTGCAGCACGACGAAGTTGGCGGTCGGGTCGAACGCGAAGTATCCGCGCTGCTGCAGGGTGAGCCGCCGAAGTTCTTCGCCAGAGGCCTGGGGTGTGGCGATCTGGAACGTGCGATGCCGGCCGAACCGCCGGCCGAGCGCCTTGCAGACCAGTGCATTGTAGAAGTCGTTCTCGGTAGCGCACAGCACGTGGCTCAGGTGCTGGGCTTCCAGGGTGTGCTCGGTGTGCTCGGATAGGATCTCGCCGTAGTACACGTCGATGCCGGCCATCCGCGCGTCCCTCAGCCGGTGATACGCGCCGTCCACGAGCAGCACGTCGATTTTGAGCTTCTTGAGTGCCGTGGCCAGCGCGCGTGTCCAGCCAGTGGCGCCCACGATCAGCAGACCGTTGTCGCTCCGGGCCGCCAGTCCGAGCCGGCGCCCCAGCGGAGCGATGGTGAGGCCGTGCGCCAGGACCGTGGTGATGATGACGACGAAGGTGATTGGCAGCAGCCTCTCCGCGTCGGCGTAACCGGCCGCCTCCAGAGCGGGCCCGAAGATACCCGCGGTGGCTGCGGCCACGATGCCGCGCGGTGCAATCCAGGCCAGCAGCATCTTGTCCTGCCGGCTGATCGGCGCACCGACCGTGGCGCACATGATGGACAGCGGCCGCACGATCAGCAGCACCGCCAGGACGAAGCCCAGGATGCGCCAGTCGAGTAACTGAAAATGGGTGGCCTGCAGTTGCGACGGGATCACGATAAACAACACCGACACCAGCACGACGGTCAGGTGCTCCTTGAAGTGCTGCAGCACCTCTCGCTCGACCAGTTGCATGTTGCCGATGACCAGCCCCATAAGGGTGACGCTGAGCAGACCGGCCTCGTGCTGTACGAGATTGCTGGCCCGGTACACGACCAGCACGAGCACCATCAGGATCGGCGCCTTCAGGTGTTCCGGCACTTCACCCCGGCGGTAGAGCGAGCCGACGAGCCATCCGCCGGCGCCGCCGAGCACGGCCGCCGCGCCGATGGCCGCGCCCACGCCGGCCGCCGTCTGGGCCCATCCGCCGCCGATGGTCAGGTACTGGAAGCTCAACACGGCCAGCAGGACGCCGACCGGGTCGTTGACGATGCCTTCCCACTTGAGGAGGGAGGCCGACTCCTTCTTGAGCCTCGCCTGCCGCAGCAGCGGCAGGATGACCGTGGGGCCCGTGACGACCAGAATCGCGCCGAGGACGACAGCCACCGGCCAGCTCAGTCCGCCAATCAGGTGAGCGGCCAGGCTGCCGAGCAGCCAGGCCAGCGGGGGCGCCACCACCGTCAGTCGGCCGATGCCGCGGCCCACGCGGCGGAACTCGCCGACTTTGAGGTCCATGCCACCTTCGAACAGGATGATGGCGACGCCCAGCCCGATGAGCTCGGTCAATTCGGCCTGCGACAGCCCGAGATGGATCACACCGGTCACCGGCCCCAGCACCAGCCCGGCGGCGATGAGCACGACGATGGCGGGCAGACGAATCCGCCAGGCCAGCCACTGGCTGGCGAGCCCGGCGGCGAGGATGATCAGGAGCGAGGTGGCTGCGTGCATGACGGTCGGCGCGGCGGATCGGTGAGTCTACCGCACGGCCGGGTTGCACGGCGGGATTCCTGCGGCGGTATCACCCGCCGTCAATAGCATCTACTGGGGATCGAGCAGCGCCTGCAGCCGAGCGAAGGGGAACGTGGCCTCGAAGCGCATCCGCCAGGCTTCGTCCTGCGGATGGCCCTCCGACCACTCCCATTGCAGCGCCAGCACCTGCACGTCGTGCGGACGTTCCTTCGCGAAGTACTGCGGGTTGAGGCGGACAATCGCCCGTCCCGCCCTCGTGTCGCCGTCGCTGAACTCACCCCGGAACCCGAACGAGGCGAGCACGGCCGGATGAGCCATGTCCGCGGCGCTGGCCTTCTGGCGATACTGCCTGATGTAGGTCACCTCTTCGTTGACGGCCGCACTGGCCTTCGCCTGATTGGCGGGGAGCTGGGCCTTGATCTCCTTCAGGTTCCGTTCCATCTCGGCGACTATCGTGTCGCGGAGTTCACCGGTCAGCTCCGCGCGGGTCTGTTTGATCTGCGCCTCGAACTCCCTGATGACATCCTGGAGCTGGGCGCTCGTTGACGCCCCCTGGGATTGCCAGTGACGTTCGAGCGCGTCGAGAAATTCGCCGCGCGTGACAACCGTGTACGGGGACTGTCCCTCCCTTGTCACGAGCACGGCGCGGCCTGACCTGGCCTGGAACGCCGGGAGTCCGCCCACGGTTCCGTCCCGTGGGGCGAGCTGGAACAACTGGACGGGCGCACCCGCGATCTCGACGGGTTCGCCGAAGCTGCTGAGGAAATCTCCGAGATCGTTCGCCACGAGCGTGGCCTGGCTCCTGGTGCTGCCGATCTCGTGCACGTCACCGCTCGTCGTGTCGCAGATCGACATGAGGTACAGCGCCTCGAACCCAAAAACCAGCGGTCCGTCGACCGGCGGCTCGGCTTTGCGGACGAACCGCTGTCCCTCCGACTCGATCCGAAGAGTGTCGGCGTAGGGCTCCATGAGCAACGAGCGAAAGGCCGTGGCCTTCGTCAAGGCGGCGGTCTGGTCGGCTCGCGTGATCCCTTGCCCCTGCTGCACCGCGTCGGATGAAAAGGCCCACGTCCCGGCGGGACCGCTGGCGGGCACCGTGCACCGGATGATGGAGGCCGGATCCAGGCGTGCGACCTCGCGCGGCACGCGGTCCACCAGATCCGCCATCCTGAACCCGGTCACCAGTACTCGTCCATCCGGCATCAAGTAATTCGTGTGCGGACCGCCGGCCGCCACGGCCGCCACACCCGTCAGCGGCACCGTGACCCGTCCGTTGGCCCACGGGCCGTTACTGAGCTGTGAGAAATTGTTTCCACCCCAGCCGTGCACGGTCCCGTCGGCCATCATGGCAAGGACGTGAACCGCCATGGACGATGTGGCGATCTGCTTCACACCGATGAGACCCGCGATGCGCACCGGTGTGGCGCTCTTCGGGAGCTTCCCTTCGGGCACACCCAGCAGGTTGTAGTCGTTCTTCCCCCATGCCACGACGGACCCGTCGTTGAGCAACGCGACGCCCGTACGGCCGACGCCGTACACCGATCGCGCACCGGTCACACCCGCCAGCCTCACCGGCGTCGCCTTGAAATCCACCGCGTCGTCGCCCATCTGGCCGTACTCGTTAGCGCCCCATCCCCAGACCGTTCCATTGCGGCCCATCGCCAGACCGAACGTGGTGCCGGCGGCGATGGCGGCGATGTTCGACAGCCCGATCACCGGGCGAGGGAAGGGCACCGCGTAATGGCTCCCGGAACCCGCGCCCTTGCCATCGCCGAGCGCCCCGAGGTTGCCATCGCCCCACGCGACGACGCGGCCGTCCTCGCCCAGCGCGAGGGCAAAGCGGGCGCCGGCGGCCACTTGGGTGACGTGGGACAGCCCAGCCACCGGCGAGGGTGCTGGTACGGGCGGCATCGCCTGGCCGGGCCGCGGGAACACACCGGCGGGCCCGTGCCCGAGCTGCCCCTCGGTGTTGTCGCCCCACGACAGGACCGAACCGTCGGCCAGCAGGAGGAGGCTGAAGTTCTCGCCGGCGGCCGCGGCGACGGCGTTCGCGATTCCTGGCAGCACCTCCGGCTCCCGGCGGACGTTGACCGCATCCACGGTGCCCCGCCCGAGTTGCCCCCGATCGTTATCGCCCCAGGTCAGCACCGTGCCGTCGGTACGAATCGCGATGCTGTGGGCCTGGCCCATGGCCATCGCGGGCCGGCCCTGACCGGGAGCGGAACCAGACGCGCCTCCCTGAGCAGCCGCAGGAAAGATTGTGGTCAGGACCGCCACGACCGCGAGACAGAGCGCCGCAAACGATGGATGGGCCCCCATGGGCGGACTATAGGTGCCAGCCGACCGATCGTCAATTGGTGAGCCGGGCCCTCGGCTAGACTGATGCCGTGGAGCACACACCGTGATCAGGAAGATCGCCCTCGGACTGTTCGCCCTGGTCGTCGTGCTCGGGGTCGCCGGCACGATCGCCGTACGCTCGCTGATGGATCCCGAGAACATCCGACAGACCCTCGAGCACCAGGCCTCGGCACGCCTGGGGCAATCGGTGCGGGTGGGTCGCGTCGATCTGGCGTTCTGGCCCCGCGCCGGGGTGACGGTGACCGATCTGGCGATTGGCGAGCCGGCCACCTTGACCCTCGCGCGCACGGAGGTCAGCACCGCCATGCGGTCGCTGCTGTCGCGCCGTATCGAGGACGCCGATGTGGTCGTCGAGGGCGGCGACATCGACCTGCCTCGCCTGCTGGCGGCGCTGGACCAGTTGACGGCCGCCCCTGCCGCGACGCCTTCGCCGTCGGGCAACGCGCCGGCGGGTGACGCCGCCGTGACGCTCGTGAACATCCGCACCCTGGCACTCCGGAACGTCCGTGTCACGTCCGGCACGCGCACGGCCGTGTTCAACCTGCAGTCGTCGCTCGAGGGCGACCGCCTCACCATCGACCGCGTGGCCGTGGCGTCGGAGGTCACCTCGCTCGAGGGGCAGGGCGTGATCGACAGCGTGTCGAAGAAGCGGGCGCGGTTGTCACTGACGGCCGACTCGCTCGACCTCGACGGCCTCATCGCCTTCGCGCAGGATTTCGCGGCCTCGGCGGCCGGCGCCTCTGCCTCCCCGTCAGAACCGGTGTCGGCCCCGGCGGTGCCCGGTGATCTCGACGTCGTGCTCGAGTTGAAGGCGGCCAAGGGCCGCGCGGCCGGTGTGGCCTTCGAGCACCTGAGTGCGACCGCTCGGGTGACCCCCACCGGCCTCGCGTTCGAGCCGTTTGCGTTGGGCATCTTCGGCGGCCGTCTGGAGGGCACGGTTCGGGTGGACCTGTCCGGCCCGGAGCCGGCACTCGCGATCGCGGGGACCATGGCCGGCGTCGACATGACCCGCGTGACCGAGTTCGCCGGGCAGTCGGGATCGATCACCGGCACGCTGTCGGGCTCGGTGTCGGTGTCGGGGTCCGGCGCCGACCCGGAGCGTGCGCTCGCCGGGGCCCGCGGGCAGGGCACCCTGGCCATCAAGGATGGCACCATGAAGGGCCTGCAACTGGTGCGCCCCATCGTGCTCGCGTTCGGCAAGCCCGACGCGGCGCAGCCCTTGAGCGGCGGCGAGGCGTTCTCGCAGATGGCTGCCAGCTACACGCTGACCGGCGGCGTCGTCACGCTGACGGACCTGTCGTTCGACTCCCGCGATGTCGAGTTGAGGGGCGGCGGCACGCTCACGCTGAACGGAAGCATGCTCGACGTCAAGGCGGATGCGAAGCTGTCGCCCGAGCTGACCGCCCAGGCCGGCCGTGACCTGGTGCGTTACAGCGCCGAGAACGGACAAGTGACACTCCCCGCCACGGTGACGGGCACCCTGGAGGACCCGAAGGTCGGGATCAACGTCGGCAGTGTCGCCAGGCGCGCGATGACCAACGAGCTGAAACGACAGACCGAATCGGTGATCAAGGGGCTGCTGGGACGCCCGAAGAAGCCGAAGTAGCCGGCAGCGCGCGCCGGGCGTGCTGGACCTCTTCTTCGGTGAACGCGGCGGCCACGTACGGTTCCCCTTCGAGCATCGTCGTGATGTCCTTCAGTGAGAAGCCTCGGGTCCGCAGGCGTTCGGTGTCGATGAACACCTGGCTGTTGGCCGCATCGCCGTAGTAGGTGATGACCTTCTTGTCATCAGGGTCGAACGCGCCGTGGATACGTGCCGCGATGTCCGTGATGTAATGGCGGCGGCCCTGCTCGGGTTCCATCGGCATGCCATGGTCCGCGGTGATCGCCACGACGAGGCCGTTCGGTCCGGCTTTTGCCGTCAGGATGTCGAGCAGCCGCGCCACCTGGCGATCCAGTTCTTCCATTTCGACCTTGATCTCCGGAGAGTCGGGGCCGTAGGCATGTCCGACGTAGTCGGGGCCCTTGGTGTTCACGAACAGCAGGTCCGTGACGTCGTCGGCACCAAACGCTTCGTTGGTGGCGACGGCGGCCAGAGCCTCGCCCTCGAAACGCTGGAAGAGGCTCGACGAGCGGAAGGCTGCCGGGTTGTTGATCTGGTGCCCCATCCATGTGCCGCCCGCTTCTTCCCAGAAGGGACGGCCGTTGATCGCCTTCAGGTAGTCCGGCAGGCGATAGCAATCGGGATTGGTCTCCCAGCCGGCATCACGCGTCGAGTAGCTCGACGCCATCACCTTGCGGCCGCTCACAATGCACGCGCCGTGGCCCAGCAGGCCGGCCGTCGCGCGAATCGCGCCGCCTTGTCCGACGATAATCGCGCGCCCGTCGGTCGTGAGATTCCAGACATCGGCGAGCGTGAGCGCCATCATCTCGTCCGGGTTGAGGTCGAGATAGGTTTCCTGCGGCTTGCCGGTGACACGGTTGAACAGGTTGTTCACGACGAGCCCGTGGACGCTGGGATCCGCACCGGTGCCGATCGTCGCGTGACCGATGCTCGTGAGCGTCGGCAGGTAGTTGATGCGTGTGTTGCGGAACCAGGCGCCGTCGCGGCGCAGCCGCGTCAGCGTCGGCATCACGTCCGCGTACTTGTCGAAGTAGTCGGCGCGCATGCCGTCGAAGACCATCAGCACCACCAGGCGCGGCCGCGGCGCATTCGGCGCCAGCGCTTCCATCAACACGCGACCCGCCATGGTCGGTGGCCGGTAGGCGCCGATGATCGAGGCCAGTGTCGGTGCGACGTCCTGCTGGACGGCCGACTGCGTGTAGTCACCGGGCACGATCTGTCCCGGGCCGTAGAGCAGCAACGGGATGTGGACGTCGTACTCCCACGGCGAACCGTGCATGAACGGATAGGGACCGCGACTGGTGATGACGTGGCCCTGTCGCGGCACGATGAACACCTGACCGCTGCGCCCAGGGAAATACGCGCGCGCGAACATCTCGAGCCATCGCTGCCGTTCGGCGCCGGTCACGGCATTCGTGACACCGCCGCGCGCGGATGCCGGCGACGTGCTGGCCGGCGGGCGGCCGCTGGCGCAGCCCGCGGCCAGCGCCGTGGCGAGGAGGAGTCCAAAGAGGCGGGGCATCAATCTCAGGTTGGGCATACGACGGGGAGGAGGCTAGCACAGAGAGGTGACCAACGTACGGCGCGCCGCCATCCATCAGGCATGGCGGCGCGCCGTTGGCAGCTGCGAGGAGCCCGGCTTCAGCCTGGAATCCTGGCTTCGACGCGTTCAGCGTCTGTAAAGGGCCCACCCAGGCCCGGCATAGACATATCCTCCGCCTTTGGAGTCTATGACGAGCAGAGAGACGGATCCGCCGACGACGGAGCCGAGCTGAGATTCCGAGAGTTCGCCCCCGGAAATGGCGGCTGCGGAGGGAACGTCCTGCGCAGTGAAGTTGTAGCCCTTGCTGTTTGCAAAGGCGACCACCGAAGCGGTATCGGAGGTATCGAGTGCGGTGAGTTCGTCGCGAAGGGCTGAATTGCTTCCGACGGCTTGGGCGAATCGTTCGATTTCACTGTTCATCGAGGTTCCTCCTGGGGTTGAAGATCGCAACAAGGTTCGCGAGTCACCGTGCCTCCCGCAGCAGCCCGCCCTGGTACAGCCGCTCGAGCCACGCCACCGCGGTCAAGACCGGCATGCCGTCGTTGGCCAGTTCGTGCGCGACCTCCTCGGCGCAATGACGCCCGTCCGAAAGGAGACGCCCGAGCAACGCAAAGTGTGCGTTTCCCTTGAGTTCGTGGCGTCGGTAGCGGGACGTCAGCACGAATCCGTCCGTGGCCGACTCGAAGCACAGATCGGCGCGGAGCGCGACTGGGTCGCGCCCGGGCAGGCTATCCCGCATCACCTGCTCGATGGACCGTCGCACGAACGCAAGGAACGACCCTGCGTCGTCGAACCGCCCCTCGCCGTGAACGATGTAGCCAAGCGGCCATTGGTCCGACGCGTTGGTCGGGCTGATGAGCTCGATCGTCCGATCGACCATGTTGACCAGGTAACCGATCGTGCATTCCAGCGTTGTCTGTGGGGCGGTGTGTGAATGCCGATACTGCTGCAGGATCTCCTGCTCCGAATTCAGCCGTCGGGCGTGTCTGAGGGCGCTGCCGCAGTGATTCTTGGAGGTCAGCGCACCTGAGTTGTGCAAGGCCAGTGCGACGTGCGCCATCTCTTCGGGTGCGAAGGCGCGGAAGATGTCGTGCAACGACTTGACGCTGAGCACGGAGAACCGATCCCTGATGGCCGGATTGGCGCTGCGCATCGCCAGCAGCCGCCGCGTCCACTCGACGTCCTTGAGCGGCTGCGCCGTCGTCGTATGCGGGTAAGAGCCGCAGATGGCGTGGAAATCCGACAGGAATTCAAGATAGTCGGAGTTGTCCGTTGGTTCCGTGGCGTGAAACAGCACCGAGCTGTGCATGGCCGCCCCGAACAGACCGTGCATCGACTCGACGACGTCGCGCCAGAGCTCGGCATTCTCGCGCGTGTGCAGAAACGTTTCCTGAAGCGTCGGCGGGGAGAAGGCACAGAACCAACATTGCTTCGAGCACCCCTTGCTCAGCTCGAAGGCGAAAAGGGGTGGGGCGAAATCATACGGTGCCGGATAGGCCTCGCTGTTGACGCGACAGATCTGACGTTTGCGCCACGTATCGACGCGCGCAATCCCGGTGGCGAGCCTGGTCGCCTGGACCGCTTCGTACGCCTCGGTGCGGGCCTGTTTCCAATCGAGCCAGGCTCGGCCGATAGGGGCCTTCTTCAGTTCGGCTTCCAGCCCCGGCGAATCCGCCCCCGCCCTGGCGGCGACTTCGAATACCCGAACGAATGGCGAAAGGTGCTCGGCTTGGAGCTCGACGCGCGACTGCGCGAGTATTGTGGCCAAGCCCTCGGATGGGCCGGTGACCGCGGACCTGAAGCCGGGGTCTCCCATCCAGAGGTCGAACAGCCGGTCGATGTGCGTGAAGTCCCTGGGAATGGCCTCACTGCTTTCACCTGGGTGACTCATGGCCGGTTGGCACGGAGTGAATGCTGCAGACATTGGGAAACTGAACGCCCCGAGGAGGCTCGATGCGATCCGGTTACCAGATCAGCACGGTGGAACCTTTGACCAGTACGCAACTGGTCGAGTCCCCGGCGCACAGAACGCCCCTGCTGAACGACATTCCTCCCGCGACGGCATTGAGCTGAGCATCGCTGAGCTCCCCCTGCTGGGAGGCAAAGCCGCGTACATCTTGGGTCGAAAAGGTGTAACCCTTCGAGCGCGCCAGCGTAACGACCGCGTCGATGTCGGCCCCAAGGGCGGTGAATTGATTCCGGAGTGCCTCGTTGCTGGCAATGTCCTGCCCGAACCGCAACAACTCGTTATTCATACGCCCTCCCGTTCAATTTGAGCTTCAGCGACAGCAGCCGGCAGACACACCCGATCTGAGACACGGGGCAGGATAGCATCGGTGCCACCACGATCCAACTTATAAGGCGTGGAACATTCGGAACAGCCAGGCGAAGTCACGGTCGCCGGAGATCTGCTGGCGCATCCCCGCATAGCCCTCCGTATAGCCGTTCCAGCAGTTGTAGACCACGCCGCTGAACGCGGGCGACCACAGGGACACGAACCAGCCGCGCCACTCGCTGGTATAGCCGTAGTGTGACGAACCCGGGAAGACCAGGTGCGCGTCGTAGCCGGGGTTGATATCCATGAGGACGGGCACACCGGCGAGCCACCACCGGACAATGTAGTCGTACTTCTTGGTGAAGCGCGCGCGATTGGTCTTCCCGCCCAGCCAGATCTCGGGAATAAAGGCCTGCACGGCCAGCATTGACCGCTGCTGCTTCAGATGAGGGCCGAGTTCTTCAGGATGGCCGATGTAGGTGTCGGTCAGTTCGTCCTGCCACGACGCGAACACGCCGCCGCTCGAGCCGGCCACGAACGCATCGATGTGGACGCCGCGCGGATGCGACGCCGTCACCGGCGCTCCGGCCACCGTCTGCAACTGCGGCCAGATCGACATCCAACCGCTCCAGGCCTTCGACGGGTCGTCGTCGTGCTTCCAGACCGCCTCGACGACGCGTCCGCTCGCATCGGTGGCGAACAGGTGGAGGATCGTGCCGTCGTGTGACCAGAGGGCCTCGACCGGTGCGCCACCGACCGAACGAACGCCCGAACCGATGTCGAACCACCCCTGCGGGCGGAAGCCGAGCGGCTCGCGTGAGTCCCAGTACGTACTGCGCACGATGCCGTCGTTGCCGGTGACGAAGAGGTCGAGATGCTTGGTGTCCGCCCACAGTGCGGTCACCTTGGAGCCCGGATTGGTCCGTTTCTCCGGTCCGATCTCGAACCAGCCATCGGCGCGGTAGCCGTCGTCACTGTCCCACCAGATCGAGCGGACGATGCCGTGACTGTCGGCCGCATAGAGGTCGAGATGGTCCTCGTCGACGTGGATCGCGGTGACGGCGCCACCGGGATGGAACACGGTGGACGGCGCGATCGCGAACCAGCCGGCTGCCCGGTAACCGCCTTCGTTGTCGTCCCAGTAGGTGCTTTGGACGATCCCGAAGTTGTCCGTGACGAAGAGGTCGAGGTGATCTTCGTTACCCCAGGACGCCGCGACCGGTGCGCCCGGCGGACAGCGCATCTCCGGATGGATCTCGGCCCAGCCCTCAGGGCGGTAGCCTCCCGGTTGGTCGGCGTCCCACCAGATCGTGCGGACGATGCCATCATGGTCGGTCGCGAACAGGTCGACGTGCCCGGCCGTACGGCGGATCGCGGTGACCAGCGAGCCGGGATGAAAGATGGTCTCGCGATGGATGGGAAACCAGCCGCCGGGCCGATAGCCCCCGGGTTGCTCGTCATCCCACCACGTCGAGGCGACGGTGCCGTGGCTGTCGATGACGTAGAGATCCAGATGAGTACGGGTGGACCAAGTCTGCGTGACGGGCGTGCCAGGCTTGACGCGCACGTTGTGATGCGGTTCGAACCATGGGATCCATCCGTGCCAGTCGCCGATCGTGAACGAGTGCTTCGACGGCAGGATGTCCAGGGTGAAACCAACGGCGATGCCGGTTCGCTGATAGACGGCGTTCGCGACAGCATCGAAGCCCGCTGCGAACGCCGCGTCGCCGTCGTCAGGCAGATGGCGCGACGCGACGTGCAGAATATTGACGGCGTAACGGGGAGCGCCGCTGCTGTCGTAGATCTTCGCCCACTGCTCCGGCCAGTACGGCTTGGCGGGATTCACCAGATACCGGTCGATGAGGTCCACGAGTTGTTCGACCAGCGCCGGCGCCGGATGGCCCGCCGCGCCGGGAAAGTCGTCGGAGAACACATACGAGTGTGAGACGCCGTCCGCGGTGCCGGCCGCCGACTCGATGGCCGGCATGATCACGAGCGACGTCTCCGCGACCAGTTCGAACAGTTCGTCGTGCGCGAAGGTGGACGTCTGCATCGGCGCCGAGAACGCCCAGCGGTTCGAACCCCGGGCGCCCCAAGACGACATCACGACGACGTTGGTGCCGGCACTGGCGATCTCGCTGACGGCGAACGCCCGGTCAGCGCGGTTCTCCGACCAGGTGAGGTGGCGCCCGTCTTCCGGCCAGACCGTGTAAGTCTTGTCGTTACGCGAAGTCGGGTACTCGTACCACTGCTTTGCCCAGAAGTCGTCGTCGCCGTGCTTCCAGTTGCCGGCGAAGAAGTACACCGCCTTGATGTGGCGGTCCTCGAGGCCTGGATTGGCCAGCCTGCCCCAGATCGACATGACCACCGACATTAGCAGGGTCGGTGGGTGCGTTTCACGGTACGATGACCGGCGGGGCTGGCCGCTGGCCGGCACGCTGACGGAAGCAGTGAGGGCCGCGACACCAGACGTCGACGGCCAGGGAGACAGAGCATGAGCGACCGCGTGAAGTACATCCTCGACGACACTCGCCTGCCCACACACTGGTACAACGTGGTGGCCGACCTGCCCGTGCCCCTGCCGCCGGTGCTGCACCCGGGCACGATGAAACCCATCGGGCCGGACGACCTGGCGCCGCTGTTTCCCATGTCGCTCATCCTGCAGGAAGTGTCGACCGAACGCGAGATCCCGATTCCCGAGCCGGTGCGTGATGTCTATCGTCAGTGGCGGCCCAGTCCCCTCTATCGGGCGCGCCGGCTCGAGCGTGCGCTCGATACCCCGGCGCGGATCTACTACAAGTACGAAGGCGTCAGCCCGGCGGGCAGCCACAAACCCAACACCGCCGCGCCTCAGGCCTTCTACAACAAGGAGGCCGGCATCCGGAGGATTGCCACCGAAACCGGCGCGGGGCAGTGGGGTTCGGCGCTGGCGTTTGCCGGCGCGGTCTTCGGCATTGACGTGCAGGTCTTCATGGTGCGCGTGTCGTACAACCAGAAGCCGTACCGGCGTGCGTTCATGGAGACGTTTGGCGCGAGGTGTACCGCGAGCCCTTCGATGGAGACGAACTTCGGCCGCCAGGTTCTCGCGGCGACGCCCGATAGCAACGGCAGCCTCGGCATCGCGATCTCCGAAGCGGTCGAGGTGGCCGCGTCGAACGACGACACGAAGTACGCCTTGGGGTCGGTCCTCAATCACGTGCTGCTGCACCAGACGATCACCGGGCAGGAAGCCCTCGCCCAGTTGGCCATGGCCGACGACTACCCGGACGTCGTCGTGGGGTGCACGGGCGGCGGAAGCAATTTCGCCGGCATCGCGTTCCCGTTCATCGGCGAAAAGCTGCGACATGGGCGCGACGTTCGCATCGTGGCCGTCGAGCCGGCAGCCTGTCCGAGCCTGACGCGGGGGAAGTACGCCTACGACTTCGGCGACACGGGGCACATGACGCCGCTCGTCAAGATGCACACCCTGGGGTCTGCCTTCATACCGCCCGGGTTCCATGCCGGCGGCCTGCGGTACCACGGGATGGCTCCGCTCGTCTCGCACGTGAAAGCCCTGAATCTAATCGAAGCGGTGGCCTTGCCGCAGGTCGGCTGTTTCGAAGCGGGCGTGCTGTTCGCGCGACAGGAGGGCATCATTCCCGCGCCAGAAGCGAACCATGCCGTGAAGGGGGCGATCGACGAAGCCGTCCGGTGTCGCGAGGAGGGGGTGTCGCGCGCCATCCTGTTCAACCTCTGCGGCCACGGGCACTTCGACATGCAGGCCTACACGGACTACTTCGCGGGCCAGTTGACCGATCAGTCCTACGACGAGGCCGAACTGGCGATGGCCCTGGCCGGGCTGCCGTCGGTGTCCTGACCGGTCGCGTTGGCTCCGGGCCGTCGGCACGGTGGCGCGAGGCCCGACATGGGCGCGCGACCGCCGTGCCGGACTTTTCCGTCCACCGCCACCCCGCTCATGTGGCCTATCGGGTTCCGCGCGTCGATTGCCGCCGTGCGGCGAAGCGCCAGAGCACGCCGAGCCCGGTGATGCCGGCGAGGAACCCGATTACCAGGCCCGCGAGAATCGGCACGAGGCCTGCTGCGTCCACGCACGTCATGACCCGGCAGCCCAGCAGGTAGGTTAGGTAGAACACGGCGCCACCGACCACGAGTGCCCCGGCGACCGCGAACAGGACACGGGCGAGTACGAGGCGCCACCGTCGCCGGCTGAGCACGATGACGCCGAGCGTGATGACGAGGACGAGCGGCGCGGCGTCGACCACGCTCGAAATCCAGGAGGGCAGGTGCGCCGGGGCCGTGCCGGTCTCGGTCGGCGGCGACGGCTCCGGTGGAGCCGTCTCGAACTCCCTGATGCGATCTCGAACAGGCTCCTGCATGGTTCGGTCGCGACCGGCGCCATTCTGCCACAACCACACCGTCAGGCCCACCTCCCGTCGCCTCTTCACGATCGGGATGAGGCACATCGCCGCTGCCATCACCATCAGCATCGTCGCCCGCGTGTTGGCCGAACTGAGGCAGAGGATCGGCCGGCCGAAGACAACGGCAGAGCCTGAACTCGAGTTGAGCGATTGCCGCGCGAAGTCTGTACGATAGGGTGAAGAGTCCACACGCGCGACGCGCACAGGAGGTTGCCGTGATGTCCGATCTACCGAACAAGTCCTCTGCCCACCGCCGCCCGCACCCGCAGGCGATGGCGGCGCCCTACCTCGAGTTCGATCTCGCCAGCCAGTTGCACCGGCTTCGCTCGGAGCCCGAGTGGGACACGGGCCAGAACGCCGTGACGCTGGTGAAGTACGACGACCTTCGAGTCGTGCTGATTACGCTGAAGGCGCGCGCGCGCATGCCTGGGCATCAGACAGCAGGCCGCATCTCGATCCAGACGATCGAGGGGCAGATTCATGTGCGGGCGGAAGGTCGCACGTTCCACCTGCCCGCCGGCAACCTTCTCGCTCTCGACCAGGGCCTGCCGCATGACGTGGAAGCAGTCGAGGACAGCGCCTTTCTGCTGACCATCGCCTGGCCTGGCGATCTGGAACGGCCTGGCGGGTGATGGTGCCCACCCGCTCCGGATCGACGCTGGAGGACGAAAGGCCCTGGGCACCGCCGCGGACGGGCCGCCTGGTCGAGCGACGGGACCCGTGGGAATTGGCTCGCCACGGCGCGAATGCGGGGCTGCTGGCGGGTCTGGCGCTCGGCCTCGTCGAGATCCTCGCAAGTAGCGTGCTGCGCGGCAATCCACGTCTCCCCCTGGACTTCGCCGTCGCCATCGTTGTCGGCCCGGAGGCGCTCGCGCCGGGATTCCCCGTCGGTGCATCGCTGGCGCTCGGGACGGTCATCCACTTGCTGCTCTCGGTACTCTTCGGCGTGACGTTCGTGGCCGGCCTCGCGCTGACCTTCCAGCTCAGCGCCCGGCCGTGGCTGATGCTCGTCTACGGCATGCTCTTCGGGGTGACGGTCTGGGAAGTGGACTTCCTGGCCGTGTTGCCCGTGGTCGCCCCTGCGCTCACGGGGCGGCTCGATCTCGCCATGCAGTTGTGGAACGGGATCGTCTCCTACAGCCTCGTGTACGGGCCTCTCCTCGCGGCGTACGTCATCTGGCGCCGTCCCGGCATGCTCGATCGGTGGTGGCTGATAGCCGAGGGCGAGGTTCCGTGATGCCACCGCTGGCTGACCTCGGCTTCCCGCTGGGTATCCGTCTCACTCACGCGTTCGACATCGTCTTTGTCACCCTCCTCATCCGGAGCGGCATCGAGATTCTTGGCGGCCACCCGATGCTGTACTTCAATGACGACTGCCGGCCGGGCAGCGAGTGGGTCCGGTTCACGAACAAGCGGATGTTCCGCGACCAGCGCTGGACGGCGGAGGATGAGAAGCAGCCGTACACACCGTGGCTCGCGCTCCCCGGTCGGGACAACCTCGGGCTGGGTCGCTTCTGGCACTTCGTGGCGGTCGCCGGCTGGCTGCTCACGGGGCTCGTGTATCTGCTCGTCCTCTTCACGACGGGACAGTGGCTGCGGCTCGTGCCGACCTCGTGGACCATTGTTCCGCAGGCCTGGGAGGCAGCGCTCGGTTACCTCAGCCTCCACCTGCCCGGCCCGGGACATCCCTATAACGCCCTTCAGCAGTTGACGTACTTCGCCGTCGTATTCCTGCTCGCACCGCTGCAGATCGCGACGGGCCTCGCCATGTCTCCAGCGCTGGCCGGCCGCTTCCCGTGGTTCCCCCGGCTGTTCGGCGGGCGTCAGGCAGCCCGAAGCCTCCACTTCCTCGGGCTGATGGCCTTCGTGGCTTTTACGGTTCACCATGTCGCCCTGGTGATCGCTCACGGCCTGCCGCACGGCCTCGCCACGATCGTGCTCGGGGTCGAGGCGCCGACGGCGGCACAGCAGGCGATCAGCATCGCCATGACGCTGGTCTTCGTCGCGGGTCTCGTCGCGCTCCACGTCTGGGCGACGAGATGGTCGCTGACCAATCCTCGCCAGGCGCAGGATTCGCTGCAGGCCTTGGTGGATCCCATCCAGGCCCGGCTGCTCCAGCCGCTCACCTCGCGCCAGCGTCACCGCCCCTCCGACATCACGCGCGATCCGCGGCCCAACGGCCGGCCTCCGCGTCATGACGTATACGTCCACCTCGCCAGGTGTGGCTTCGACGGATGGCGGTTCGAAATCGGCGGCCTTGTCGAACAGCCGTTGTCGCTCTCGCTCGACGACCTGCGCGGTCTCCGGACCGAGCATCAAATCACACAGCACAAGTGCATCCAGGGATGGAGCTACACCGCCGGATGGGACGGAGTGCCGCTGGCCGCGCTCCTCGAACGCTGTCGCCCCACGTCTGCCGCGCGGTACATCCTGTTTCGCACGTTCGATGAGAAGTGGGAGGAGCCCGGACACGGCGAGTATTACGGTGTCATCGATCTTCCCCTGGCCCGCGCGCCGCAGTCGCTCCTCGCGTTTGGCATGAACGGCAGACCTCTGCCCGTGGCTTTCGGTGCCCCCCTGCGGCTGCGGCTGGAGAGCCAGCTCGGCTACAAGATGGTGAAATGGATCCGGTCGATGGAGCTCGTCGCCAGCTACGATGACATTGGAGAGGGCTGCGGCGGCTGGCGCGCCGACCTGCTGCACTACAGCCGGCTGGCGCCCATCTGATGACAGCAGAGGACAAGACGATGACTGACCGAGACGAGACGGCCGCACCCGACTTCCGGGCAGGCGTGTCATTGCAGCAGCTTCCCGACGGTGGCCTGCTCGCCGGACGGGTGGATTCAGACGAGGTGGTCCTGGCCAGGCGAGGCGACGAGATCTTCGCGATAGGGGCGCATTGCACGCACTATCATGGGCCGCTGGCCGAAGGGCTCATTGTCGGCGACACGGTGCGCTGTCCGTGGCACCACGCCTGCTTCAGTCTTCGCACCGGCGAAGCGCTACGTGCGCCGGCGCTCGACCCGGTCGGCTGCTGGCGCGTGGAGCGGGCCGGCGATACGGTGTTCGTCCGCGAAAGGCTGCCTGCACCCCTCCCGCGCCCGTCCGCCCGCTCGCGCGCGGAGCCAACCTCCATCGTCATCGTCGGTGGCGGCGCTGCCGGGCTGGCCGCGGCCGACATGCTCCGCCGCGAAGGGTACGGTGGCGCCATCACGATGCTCAGCGCCGACGAGGCGCCGCCGTGCGATCGTCCGAACCTTTCGAAGGATTTTCTGGCCGGCACGGCGGAGGCAGACTGGATCCCCTTGAGGTCGCCGGAGTTCTACACCGAACAACGCATCGACCTGGTGCTCGGTGCGCGGGTCGCGTCGCTCGATGTAAGGGGCTGCCGGGTCGACCTCGTGGACGGCCGGTCGTACACCTTCGGCAGGCTGCTCATGGCGACAGGCGCCACTCCCGTTCAACTGACCTTCCCCGGCGAGCCGGCGATTCCGATCCATTACCTGCGCACGTTCGCTGATAGCCAGGCGATTATCGCCAGCCTCGCTGGCGCCACGCGGGTCGTGGTCGTCGGTGCGAGCTTCATTGGCCTGGAGGTCGCGGCATCGCTGCGCACCCGGGGGCTTCTCGTGGACGTCGTCGCGCCCGACACGGTGCCTCTCGGCCGGGTCATGGGGGAGACGGTGGGCGGATTCATCAGGAAGGTGCACGAGGACCACGGCGTGGCCTTTCACCTGGGCGCCACCGTCAGCCGGATAGACGATCGGACCGTCACGCTGAGCGACGGAACGAAGCTGGAGGCGGACGCCCTCGTCGCGGGAGTGGGCGTGCGGCCTTCCATCGAGCTTGCCGAGAAGGCCGGTCTTGCGGTCGATCGCGGTGTCACCGTCAACGAGTACCTCGAGACAAGCGCTCCGGGTGTGTTCGCCGCAGGCGACATCGCGCGATGGCCCGACCCGCACACCGGCGACCGCATCCGCGTCGAGCACTGGGTCGTGGCGCAAGGCCAGGGGCAGACGGCGGCCAGGAACATGCTGGGCGGTCGTGAGGCGTACGATGCCCTGCCGTTCTTCTGGAGCCAGCACTACGACATCCGCATCAACTATGTCGGGCACGCCGAGGCCTGGGACGATGTGGCCATTGATGGCAGTCTCGACGCCCGGGACTGCACCGTGACGTACAACCGCGCCGGCCGGACGGTGGCCGTCGCGACAATCGGCCGCGACCTTCAAAGCCTCGAGGCCGAGAGGGCGATGGAGAGCGGCGGCGAGGGATTCACCGGCCGGCAGTCGCCCGTGGGGAGATGATCGTGTGGCTGGGTCTGAATCACGACCCTCATCGCGTCGCCGCGTCGAATGATCCCGCTCGCGTTGTCAACCGAGGAGCAGCCTGATCAGCCCGAGCGCGAAGAGCAGGCCGAGCAGCGTGAGGGGCCAGAAGCGGACCAGCGCACGGACGACGTCGCGCACGTTCTCACCCACACGCTCCCAGACGAATGCGGACAGCATCATCGCCGGGATCACCATGACGACAAGAGCGAAGACCTGAAACACGCCCGGCACGCGTTGCACGGTGTCCCCACCGAACCCGACGATCAGGAACAGGAACGCGAGATAGCAGACGATGGTCAGCAGACTGCGCGCGACCTCGCCGGGGGTGCGGGCCGCCGCCACGAAGACGCTGGGCGCGGTGTGACGGGCCTTGAACACGCCCGGCCGGATGCGCATCTTCTGGTAGAGGTGATCCTCCGCCACGATATCGGCCGGTCCCTCGCCCTCCTCGAGCGTGTCGGCCGCGCTGCCGGCATTTTTCTTGAACTGGCGATAGAGGCTCAGGCCGATCCCGAGGCGTTCTGCCGCGTCGATCTCCTTCCTGGTCGGAGGTTCGGACGATGGCGCTCGGTCGGACATCGGCTGCGCGCTCGCGCGCCAGCAGTCTACAGCAGCCTCGGACGAGCCGCAAACCGTCGGAGCTGTCTGGCCGCGCCGAGGTTCGGGCGTTCGTTTCATTCTGAATCTCCCGCCCCCATCCGAGCCGGGCGCCCGGCCAGAGGGCGGGCCATTTCGCGTCGTCGGCCCTGCTCGCGGCGTGTAAGCTGTGATCGGCGCAGGATTCGGTTCGACAGGCGTCGTCCGGATTTCGCGGTTACGTTCGCGGAGGTCAGACGTGTCAGACACCACCAACGATGTCGTCGCCCGGCAACCTGGGGCCAGTGTTGCGGCCGAGGATGGACAGAAGGCTCCGAACCGGATCACGGCGTTGCAGGGATTCGGGCAGTCGGTCTGGCTGGACTACCTGCGGCGCAGTCTGTTCGCGAGCGGTGAGTTCGGCCGGCTGATTGCTGAAGACGGGCTTCGCGGGGTCACCTCCAACCCATCCATCTTCGAAAAGGCGATCGCGGGCAGCACCGACTATCTCAACGCCCTGCAGGACATCGAGCGGCGTCGCGATCTCGAGCCCATGGCGCTGTACGAGGCGCTGGCCATTCGCGATATCCGTGATGCCGCCGACCTGCTGCGCCCGGTGTACGACGCGACCGGACGGACGGATGGTTACGTGAGCCTGGAAGTGTCGCCGTACCTGGCCCACGACACTACGGCCACGATCGAAGATGCGCGTCGCCTCTGGAGCGCCGTCAGTCGCGACAATGTGATGATCAAGGTGCCGGCCACCACCGAAGGCGTGCCGGCCATTCGTCAACTGGTCAGCGAAGGCATCAACGTCAACGTCACGCTGCTGTTCGGCATCGCCCGGTACGAAGAGGTCGCGCAGGCCTACATCGACGGCCTCTCGACATTCGTCGAGCATGGCGGTCACGCGGCCAAGGTGGCCAGCGTTGCCAGCTTCTTCGTGAGCCGAATCGACACGATGGTGGACGGCCTGCTGACGCAGCGACTGGCGACCGTCACCGATGAGGGCGTCCGCGCCTCGCTGACCAGTCTCCTCGGAACCGTCGCGATTGCCAATGCGAAGCTGGCCTACCAGCGCTATCTGGCGCTCGGTCGCACCGCCGAGTGGCAGCGACTGGCCGCCAAGGGGGCGCATCCACAACGTCTCCTGTGGGCGAGCACCAGCACCAAGAATCCTCGGTACCGGGACGTCCGATATGTCGAGGAGCTGATCGGCCCGGAAACGGTGAACACGATGACGCCGGCGACGCTCGAGGCGTTCCGCGATCATGGGCAACTCGAGGCAAGGCTCGAAGAGCACCTCGAGAGTGCGCACGAGGCGATCGAGGGGCTGGCGCGCGTGGGCATTTCTCTCAGTGAGGTGACCGACCGGCTGACCGAGGATGGAGTCACGTTGTTCAGCGAGGCGTTCGACACGCTGCTCGCGGCCGTGGACAAAGGACGGCAAAGCGAGCTCACGTCGATGCTGAATCGGCAGCGCCAGACGCTCCCTCAGGATCTCGCGGTCAAGGTCGCGGACGTGGTGGCGGAGTGGCAGCAGTCGGGCAAGGCACGGCGTCTGTGGGGACGCGACGCCACGCTCTGGACCGGTGGCGACGAGAACCGCTGGCTGGGCTGGCTGGACGTCACCGACGATCAACTGGCGCACATCGGTCCGCTGAGAGGCGTCGCCGCGGAGGTGGCCAACGCCGGCGTGTCGCACGCCGTGCTGCTCGGCATGGGTGGGTCGAGCCTGGCGGCGGAGGTGATGCGAACGACCTTCGGCACGATCAAGGGCTTTCCCGAGCTGCACGTGCTGGACTCCACCGATCCCGCGCAGATCGCGGCGACCGAGAGCGCCGTGGATCTCGCGCACACGCTCTTCATCGTGTCGAGCAAGTCGGGCACGACACTCGAGCCCAACATCCTGCTGCAGTACTTCCTGGAGCGCGTGACGGGAGTGGTTGGTGAGAGCCTGGCGGGCGGCCATTTCATGGCCATCACCGATCCCGATTCGGCGCTCCAGCACACCGCGGAGCGCGAGCGGTTCCGTCAGGTGTTCTTCGGCGTGCCGAGCATCGGCGGACGCTATTCGGCGCTCTCGAACTTCGGACTCGTCCCGGCGGCGTTGATGGGCGTCGACATCGGGCGGCTGCTCGACCGGACGGAACTGATGGTGCACTCCTGTGCGGCGAGCGTGCCCGCCGAGGAGAACCCGGCGGTCGTCCTGGGCGCCATCCTGGGGACGCTGGCCGGCGCGGGCCGTAACAAGGTGACGCTGGTGACCTCGGCGGGCATTTCGGGCCTCGGCGCCTGGCTCGAGCAACTGATCGCCGAATCCACGGGCAAAGACGGGAAGGGTCTGATCCCCGTCGATCGCGAGCCGCTCGGCGATCCGGGCGTCTACGACCAGGACCGGCTGTTCGTCCATCTGCGCCTCGATTCCCAGCCGGATCCCGTGCAGGATGCCGCGGTCGACCTACTGGAGCGCGCCGGACAGCCGGTCGTGCGGATTGGCGTCGCCGACCTCTACGGCATCGGTCAGGAGTTCTTCCGCTGGGAGATGGCTACGGCGGTGGCCGGCGCCATCATCGGAATCAATCCGTTCGATCAGCCCGATGTGGAAGCGAGCAAGGTCGCCACGCGCGAGCTCACCTCCGCGTTCGAAACAACCGGCACGGTTCCCGCTGAGACGCCAATCTTCGCCGAGGCGGGACTCGAGTTGTTCACGGATGCGAACAACGCCGCAGCCTTGGAACAGGTACTGGGCGGCGAGCGATCGATCGTCGCGTACCTGCGGGCGCACCTGAGCCGGATTCAGCGCGGCGACTACTTCGCGATGCTTGCATACATCGCGATGAACCAGCCGCACGAGAAGGCTTTGCAGGCCATGCGACAGGCGGTCCGGGACCAGAGGCGCGTCGCGACCTGCCTGGGCTTCGGCCCACGCTTCCTGCACGCGACCGGTCAAGCCTACAAAGGGGGGCCAGATACCGGCGTCTTCCTTCAAATCACGTGCGACGATGCCGAGGACATTCCAGTGCCAGGCCGGAAGTATTCGTTCGGTGTGGTCAAGGCGGCTGAAGCGCGTGGGGACTTCGCGGTCCTCGTCGAACGCAAGCGCCGGGCGCTCCGAGTGCATCTCGGCGCGAACCTCAGCGCAGGATTGAGGGCGCTCGGAACGGCGCTCACGAGCGCGCTGCACGATGGCCGCCATGGCTGAATCGGCCGCCACCCCCGGCAGGTCGAGAGACGTGCGTCTCGTCGTCGCGGACGTTGACGGCACGCTGCTGACGCCAGACAAGATCCTGACGCCGCAGGCGCGTGAGGCCGTTCGGAACGTCATCGAGGCGGGCATCGCCTTCACGATCACGAGCGGCCGTCCGCCACGGGGCATGAAGACGTTGATCGACGAGCTTCACCTTCAGGGCCCCATCACTGCCTTCAACGGCGGGTTGTTCGTCCAACCCGATCTCTCCGTCATTCGTGAACGGGTGGTCCCCGCCGATGCCGTGCAATCCGTCATCGACATTCTGGCCAGAAACCAGCTCGATGGCTGGATCTACACCGACACGGAGTGGCGCGTTCGATCGCGCCACGGCCCTCACGTGGATCGCGAAGAATGGACCGTCGGGTTTCCGCCGACGGTCGTGCCGGCATTTGCGGGTGCGCTCGAGCGCGTCGTCAAGATCGTCGGCGTCAGTGACAATCACGACGACATGGCCCGCTGTGCCACCGAGGTGCAGCAGACGTGTGGGCAACACGTGTCGGCCGCCCTCTCCCAACCGTACTACCTGGACGTGACCCACCCGCAGGCGAACAAGGGCGAAGTCATCACCGCCCTGTCGGCGTTGCTGAACATTCCGACGTCGCAGATCGCGACCATCGGGGATATGCCGAACGATGTGCTCATGTTCATGCGCAGCGGCGTCAGCATCGCCATGGCCAACGCGAGCGCGGAGGTGCAGCGCGCCGCGAAGTTCGTGACCACGTCGAACACCGAAGAGGGCTTCGCCCGGGCCATGGAACGATTTGTTCTTGGCGTGCCGGCCGCCTGAACCGCAGCGTGCCTTCGTGGGGACGGGTCAAGACCGACCATGTGGCCATTCACCAAGGAAAGGCCTTGGCCCACGTGCGGACCACAATGCCTCCAGGCCCGCGACTACGTCCTCCACCAGGTCGTCGGGGTGTTCGACGCCCGGGGAGAGCCGCACGAGCGCCTCCGACAAGCCGAGCCGGAGCCGCTGTTCCACGGGAATGGACGCGTGGGTCATGGTTGCGGGGTGGCAGATCAGAGACTTCACGCCGCCGAGGCTTTCGGCCAACGTGAAGAACCGGCGCGACGACACGAACGTCGTCACTTCGTCCGGGGTGCCGTCAATCTCGAACGACAGCATCCCGCCAAACCCCGTCATCTGGCGGCGCGCCACCTCGTGGCCCGGATGGCCCGGCAGCCCCGGATAGTAGACACGCGTGATGCGTGGGTGAGCGCAGAGCACTTCGGCAAGCCGGGCGGCGTTGGCGGCCTGGCGCTCGACGCGAAGCTCCAGCGTCCGGAGCCCGCGAAGCGTGAGCCAGCAGTCGAAGGGCGACGGCACCCCGCCAATGGCGTTCTGGAGAAACCTCACCGGCTCGAAGACAGCGGGGTCGCGCGCGAGCACGGCGCCCTGGATGAGGTCGGAATGGCCGGCCAGATACTTCGTGACGCTGTGCACGACGAGGTCGGCACCGAGCGAAAGGGGCTGTTGAAACACGGGCGTCGCGAAGGTGTTGTCGACCACCACCAGCGCACCGTGCGCATGCGCGGCGTCAGAGATGGCGGCGATGTCCGACACGATCAGGCGCGGGTTGGTCGGCGACTCGAGCCACACCAGCCGGGGCCGCGACGCGAGGGCGGCGCGGACCGCGCCCAAATCGGTCGTGTCCACCGGGGTCGTCCGGATGCCCAGTGGCTCAAACACGCGCGACAACAGACGCCAGGTGCCGCCATACACATCCTGTGGCACGACGACCTCGTCGCCGGCCCGCAGGTAGGCCTGCAGCACCGCGTGCTCCGCGGCAAGGCCCGACGCGAACACCGCCGCGTGCTCGACACCCTCGAGGGCCGCCAGCACGGCTTCGAGTCGAGCCCGCGTCGGGTTGTTCGTCCGCGAGTAGTCGAAGCCGCGGTTGACGCCGGGCGACTGCTGTTGGAACGTCGAGGTCTGCACGATGGGTGCAACGAGGGCGCCGCTGGACGGATCGCCTGATTGGGCGGCGTGAATGGCGAGAGTGGCAAGACGCATGGAATCGGACTCCTGTTGAGGCAGTGAGAACTACACAGACGCGGGAACACCGTGCGCACGCTCGTCCGGGAGGGCGAGCTCGGTCCGGGCCAGAAGCGCCGGAGGCTGATACGGGTGCGGTGAGGACGGCAGCTGGCACGCGGCTCCTTATCTCTCCCCCGAACAGGGGGCGGGAGTTAGCACCCGGGCGTCTTGCGACCTGGTTGCTGTGGCGTCCTCGGGCCCGATCCCTCGGCCACTCTCGATAGCGGTGGTGCGGCGTGGGCCGCCGTAAAGTTGAATCAATATATTTGGATACGATGATTCGAGTCAACCCCGATACTCCGCCTGGGGCGGCTCTCAGCTTCGGCGACTGCCTGGCCTACGCCGCGGCCGTCGTCGCGGGCGACACCCTGCTCTTCGTGGGCGATGATTTCGGCCACACGGACGTGCGCGTCGCGCCCTGACCAGCCGACCCTGAGGCTCCGGGCCCGTTCCAAATCCCAATTCCGCAACGCTTCATGTGCGGCGTCCGGACCGATACCGCCGTCACGTCGCCGAAGCGATAGCACCGCGCCAGCTCGAGGGGTGATCGCAGCAGTCACGCGTGGAAACGCTATACCATGCCCCCTGACCTCCAGCCAGGAGACTCGGATGAGCCCATCGGGCAAGCGAAAGCCCAGCCGTCGACCGTCATCCAGCAAGCGCGCGCAACCCAGTCCCGCCGCGCCGGTGGCCGCCGAGGTCGAACAGGACCTCACGGCCAGCGATTTTCCCGACCTGCCGGCCCTGGTGCACTATGTGCGGCAGGGGCGGTGTGCCCTGTTCGTCGGCGCGGGCCTGTCGGTCGGCGCGGGCCTGCCCACGTGGCGGCAGCTGATGGAGCGCATCGTTCTGGCCGTCACACCGTTTGCCGTTGCGCCCAAGGCCCTCGAGCAGCTCGACGCCTTCGCCGCCGCCACCACCAGGGCGCAGCCAGACGTGATGAATCCTCTGGCACAGCGGGACATTCTGAAGCTGTTCACGCGCGTGCTTGGCCCGGTCCGCGGCCGCGAGCTCTTCAGCGACCAGTCCGGATCGATCGACATACACGACGGCACCGCGTACCGGGATGCGATCACCCGCGTCAGGCGCGACACCGCCATCGCGCAGGAGCTCTCTACGCTCCTTGCCGCCGGGAAGTTTCCGGAGCTGGCGGGCTACTGCCGCGACCTGCTGGGCCGTCGGCGTTTTCACGATCAGGTCCGTCACGAACTGCGGCTCGACGGCGACATTCCAGACGTGCACCAGGCCATCGTCAAGACGCCCTACGCGTGTATCGTTACGACGAACTTCGACAGCCTGCTGGAAGATGCGTACGCGCTGTGGGGCTCACGGGGCGTGCCGAAGGCGCCGACGGGAGCGGAACTGGCGCAGCTGGGAACACTGCTGTTCGACGACGCGTTCTTCATCCTGAAGGCCCACGGCGATCTGGACGACGAGTCGAGCATCATCTTCACGAGCGAAGACTACCGGCGAATCATCCACTCGAATCCTGCATTCCAGGCGATGCTGACCGGAATCCTCCTCCGGCATGCCGTTCTGTTTGTCGGCTATTCCCTGTCCGACCCCAACTTCAGACTGTTGCTCGACAGCCAGCTCACGATCTTCAACGAGCAGGTACCGCCGCGTTACGCCCTCATGGAGAGCGTCGGCGAGGCCGAGCGCGAGATTCTGTGGCGCACGGCGAAGCTGCGCGTCTTCAGCTACGAGAAGGGGCAACATGAGGTTGTGGGACGATTCCTTCGCGCCCTGGCGTCCCGGGCCGGCGACCCACCGGCGTCGGGTGCCTCGCCTGAGTCGCGCCCACCAGCGGCTGCGGCGCGCACCATCCTCGCTCGGCCCTCTCCGGCGAGGTGCTTCGAGCTCGCGATCGGCGGCAGCGGCCACCGGATCGCGATCGAGCTTCGCGAGGAGGTCCCCGGTACGTTGCCCCGGCCGATCTGGAGCGGAGGCAGCCAGTGGCCGGCTTGGCCGGAGCTGAGGCACGGGCTGAAGGCGGTCTTGTCCAGGGTCGACGTCGAACTGTCCGACCTGAGCGCGATCGGGGCGCACCTGCAGCGCAGCATGCCCGACGATCTACTCAGGCACCTGGACCAGATGCCTCCGGAGACACCGGTGATGCTGTCGCTGGCGCCTCAGACCGACACCGTACCGTGGGAGTGGCTCATCGTGGAAGGGTCGCCCCTCTGCCTGCGCAATCCCGTGGTGCGGCGACCGACCGGGATCACCGACAAGGCACGGGGACTGCGGCTGGCGAGTCGCCCCTTGCGCGCGCTCGTCGTCGGCGATGCAGGTGCCGGCAACGGGTCCGACGTCGCGCGGCTGCCAGGCGCGGCCAAGGAGGCCAGGTACGTCGCCCAGTTGCTCAGGGAACGCGACGCGACGGTGACCTCGCTCGAACGGGAGGAAGCGGTCTACGCCAGGCTCGTGTCAGAGGTGATGGAGGGTGATTACGACATCATCCATTTCGCCGGTCACGCGTGGTTCGAACGATCGGATGCCCTGCTCTATCTTTGGGATGGTTCGGTTTCGAGTTCAGAGCTGGCGTCGATCCTCAACCGGCGTCCGCCCACCCTGCTCGTCCTCAATTCACACTACACGGCATTCGCGCCGTGCGGCGTCGTGCTCGACGATCGGCCGGGCGCTGAGACGACCGGGCCGCCCGGAGTGGATCGGCCCTTGCCCCCGCCGCTCGGGTTCATGGGCCTTGCGTCGCGGAGCGGTGTCGGCGCATTCGTCGGCTGCTTCGGGGGCGCCGTGCGAGACGACAGTGCCGCGCAGTTCTCGATCGAGTTCTACACGCAGTTGCTGGCGGGTAGTCGCTTTGCCGACGCCCTGTACAGTGCCCGCAAGGCGACGACCAACGTCAACGACACAACCGGACTCTACTATTCGGGCTCTGGCTACCCCGAGACCGTGCTCTCGAGTGGATCGGTTCGCTGAGCCGTCTGCACGTGATTCTGCCGATTGTTCCCCGGAAGCAGGGTGGTTGGGCTCGTCATCGAGCGGCCCGGCCTTCTCGAACGCGGCCCGCCGCAGCCGGTCAGGTACGTTCGACGGTCACGTGGTTGATGACGATGTCCTTGACCGGGCGGTCCTGGGTGCCGGTGGCCGTCTTACCCAGGGCATTGATGATATCCATGCCCTCGACGACCTCGCCGAAAATGGCGTGCTTGTTGTCGAGCCAGGGCGTGGGCGCCAGCGTGATGAAGAACTGCGAGCCGTTGGTGTTGGGGCCCGCGTTGGCCATCGACAGCAGGCCGGCTCTTTCGTGGCGGAGACCGGGGCCGAACTCGTCCGCAAAACGGTAGCCGGGCCCGCCGCGGCCCGTGCCTTCCGGGCAGCCACCCTGAATCATGAAGCCGTCGATGACGCGGTGGAAGACGAGGCCGTCGTAGAACGGTCGGGTCACAGGCTTGCCCGTGGCCGGGTCGGTCCACTCGCGGGCGCCGGTCGCCAGGTCGGTGAAGTTGGCGACGGTCTTCGGAGCCTTGTCATCGAAGAGCCGGACCTTGAAGGTGCCGGCCGAGGTGTCGAACGTTGCATGCGTCATGCGAGGATCTTAACAGCTGGCCCCGGAGGGGTCCCGGGGGATTAGAATATCGGCGCGTATGCGAATCTCCGCCGCGTTGCTGGCCGCGTGTTTGTTCCACGTCTCCCCTGCGGTCTGCGCCGCGCAACCCCAGGCGTCGCGGTTCACCGATCGCACCGAGTCCACCAGCGACGAGGTCACCGAGGTCAAGGGCCGGGTCGCGCTCGAGGTCGCGGGCCAGCCGGTGCCGAAGCGGTTCGTGCTGCGCTATCCGGCCGAACGGTCGCGGTGGAACGGCTCGCTGGTCATCGGCGCGCACGGCGGCTCGGGCGGCAACAACTTCGACCCCACTGGCAAGGTGATTGGCACGGACGAGACGGCGCTCGATGACGTGATTGGCCGTCATGCCGTCGCCGCCGGCTTTGCCTACGCCAGCGTGGACCGCGACGGCGCCGTGAGTGCCCGCGACGGCCTGGGCCTCACCAACCAGTTCGCGGACATCGCCGCGGCCGAGGTGGTCGCGCGGCTCGGGCGCGCGCCGGCTCGTCGCTACCTGGTGGGCCTGTCGATGGGCGGCGGCATTACACGCATCGCCGCGGAGGATCCGTCCAGGCCCTATGCCGGCACCTTGATCATCGCCGGCGCCGGCGGCGACCTGCCCACGCGCGTGGCCAGGCAGGCCGAGTTGGCCGCGCTGTGGCCGGACGTCGATCCCCGGCGCCATCCCGGCCTGACCCCGACCGACCCGAAGGTCCAGGCCTTTGCCGAGGCCATCGGCACGCCGGTGGCCGCCCGTCGGCTGTGGTCCTACACGGCGACCGGCGCCGTCAACGCGGCCTCGCGATTGCCGCAGCCTCCCGGCGAGAACTCCACCGGCCGCGTGTACGTTCCGACCATCGAGGTCGTCGGCACCTGGGACGACTTCGTCCGCAAAGAGCTGCTGGCATACGCGCGCCGCGTGGAACCGCGGGCCCTGCACCGCCTCTATCAGGTCGAGGGCGTGTGGCACATGTCGGGTGACGACGACGGTGTGCAGTCGTTCATGTACATCGCGACGCGCATGGGGCTGGACCCGGACGTGGCCCGAGCGATGGGCGCGGGCCCCTCGTACCTGCCCGCCGTCCGAAGCGCCTTCGACGCCCTCGTGCGGTGGGTCGAGCAGGGCACGCCCGCCCCGCCCAACGCGGTGATGCAGCCGGGCGACGCGCTGCCGTCGGGTCAGGGGTTGCCCTGATTCATCACGAAGATTACGCCCCGAACGTGATGCCCTGCGCGAGCGGGAGCGCGGTGGACCAGTTCACGGTATTGGTCTGCCGGCGCATGTAGGCTTTCCAGGCGTCGGAGCCCGACTCGCGTCCGCCGCCCGTCTCCTTCTCGCCGCCGAAGGCGCCGCCAATCTCGGCACCCGAGGTGCCGATGTTCACGTTCGCGATGCCGCAGTCCGATCCGCGCGGCGAGAGGAACTCTTCGGCCGTCCGCACGCTCTCGGTGAACACCGCGCTCGACAGACCCTGGGGCACGTCGTTGTGCAGGTGGAGGGCCTGCTCGGTGGTGTCGTATTCCAGGATGTAGAGGATCGGCGCGAAGGTCTCCTGCCGGACCACGGCTGTCTGTGCCGGCATGCGGACGATGGCGGGCTCGACGAACTGGGGGCCGATGTCGGGTCGCCGGGCGCCGCCGTGTACCACTTGACCGCCTTCGGCGACGGCCTGGCCCAGGGCGGACTGCATCTGGTCTACGGCCTGCGCGTTGACGAGCGGCCCCATGAGCGTGCCCTCGGCGAGCGGATCGCCGATGCGCACCTGGCCGTACGCCTTGACGAGCCGATCGACCAGCGCACCAGCGATGCCTCGCTGCGCGATGATCCGGCGCGTGGACGTGCAGCGCTGTCCGGCCGTGCCCACCGCACCGAAAAGGATGGCGCGAACCGCCATGTCGAGGTTCGCGTCGGCGGCGACGATGATGGCGTTGTTGCCGCCCAGTTCGAGGATGGTCCGGCCGAAGCGGCCGGCCACCGTCTGCGCGACGTGCCGCCCGATGGCGGTGGAGCCGGTGAAGGACACCAGGGGCAGGCGGTGATCCTGGAGCATCGCCTCGCCGATGGTGCGGCCCGAGCCGACGGCCAGCGTGAAGACGCCCGTGAGGCCGTGATCGGCCATCACGCGGTTGGCGATGTGCTGCACGGCAATCGCGGTCAGGGGCACCGGCTCGGCGGGCTTCCAGACGACGGTATCGCCACACACCGCGGCGATGGCGGCATTCCAGGACCAGACGGCCACCGGAAAGTTGAAGGCGGTGATCACACCGATTGGACCCAGGGGATGCCACTGCTCCATCATGCGGTGGCCCGGGCGCTCGGAGGCGATCGTCAAGCCGTAGAGCTGGCGCGACAGCCCGGTGGCGAAATCGCAGATGTCGATCATCTCCTGCACTTCGCCGTGCCCTTCGCCGCGAATCTTGCCCATCTCGAGCGAGACCAGATCGCCCAGCGGCTCCTTCTGCTCGCGCAGCGCCTGGCCGAGGTCTCGGAGGACCTCGCCACGTTTGGGCGCAGGCACCTCGCGCCAGGCTCGAAATGCCGCGGTGGCACCGTCGGCGACGCGGTCGTAAGCCGCGGGACTGGCCAGCATCACGGTGGCGATGGCCGCGCCGGTGGCCGGATTGAAGGACGTCAGCTTGTGGCCGTCCGGCTCCGGGAGCCAGCCGTCTGGCCCGGTGCAGGCACCGGGGTTGAGGGGTTGCAGGCACAGCTTGTCGAGCAGGGCAGAGGTAGACACGCGAATAAGTGTACCCGGCAATCGGCAGCCGCGATCCGTCCCCGCGGACCAGGGCCCGGCGTCGAACCGGAAATACCCGCCCCTGGCCCACACCCGATAGTATGAAGAGATGCTCTCCCAGGATATCGACGCGGTGGTGGGCGGACGGCACGCCGATCCGTTCGGGGTGCTCGGACCGCACGAGATTGTCGACGCGCTGGCGATTCGGGCGTTCTGGCCGCGCGCGCGGGCCATGACGGTGGTTGCGCCAGGCGGGGCAGAGCTCGGCGTGATGAAGCGCCTGCACCCCGACGGGGTGTTCGAAGGGGTCCTGCCGGGTGTCACCCGCGAGGGATTCGACTACCGGCTGAAGGTGACCGACGAGAGCGGGCGGAGCTTCGAGCTCGACGACCCCTATCGCTACGGCCCAGTGCTGTCGGCCTTCGACCTCTACCTGCTGGCCGAGGGCACGCAGGTGCGTGCCTTCGATGCCCTGGGCGCGCGGCCCTTGGTACACGGGATCCGGCAGGGGGTGCACTTCGCCGTGTGGGCCCCCAATGCCCGCCGGGTGAGCGTGGTAGGCAACTTCAACGGCTGGGATGGCCGCGTGCACCCCATGCGGGCGCGCAGCAGCGGCTTCTGGGAGATCTTCATTCCCGATCTCGGCACCGGCGACGCCTACAAGTTCGAGATCATCTCGGCGGACGGCCGAATCGTGCTGAAGTCCGATCCCGTCGGGCGCTACTTCGAAACGCCGCCGCGCACCGCCTCGGTGGTCTGGGCCGACGCCTACGAGTGGGTAGACGAGGACTGGATGCAGCGGCGCGCCGATGCGGGACTGTGGCTGAAGCAGCCTATGTCGGTCTACGAGGTGCATCTGGGCAGCTGGCGCAAGGGCCCCGACGGGCGGCTGCTGAGCTACCGCGAGATGGCGGGGCAGTTGGTCCCCTACGTGAAGGCGCTCGGTTTCACGCACATCGAGCTGATGCCGGTGATGGAACACCCCTTCACCGGGTCGTGGGGCTACCAGGTGGTCGGTTTTTTCGCGCCCACCAGCCGTTTCGGACCGCCCGAGGATTTCAAGGCTTTCGTCGACGCGTGCCACCAGGCAGGCATCGGCGTGATTCTCGACTGGGTGCCCGGGCACTTCCCGAAAGACGAGCACGGCCTGGCGCGCTTCGACGGCACCGCCGTCTACGAGCACGCCGACCCTCGGCAGGGCGAGCACCAGGACTGGGGCACGCTCATCTTCAACTACGGGCGGCACGAGGTGCGGTCGTTCCTGCTCTCGAGCGCGATGTACTGGATCGAGCAGTTCCACGTCGACGGCCTGCGCGTCGACGCCGTGGCGTCGATGCTCTATCTGGACTACTCGCGCGAGGCGGGGCAGTGGGTACCCAACCAGTACGGCGGCCGCGAGAACATCGAGGCCATCGAATTCCTGAAGCAGCTCAACACCCTGGTGCTCCGGGAATGTCCCGGCGTCGTCGTGTTCGCCGAGGAGTCCACCGCGTGGCCCGGCGTGACCCAGCCCGTGCACCTGGGAGGTCTCGGGTTCACCTACAAGTGGAACATGGGCTGGATGCACGACATGCTCGACTATACCCATCAGGACCCGGTGCATCGCCGGTGGCACCACAACCGGATCACCTTCTCGATCATGTACGCCTACAGCGAGCGGTTCGTCCTGCCTTTTTCACACGACGAGGTCGTACACGGCAAGGGATCGATGCTCGGCAAGATGCCGGGCGACCTCTGGCAGCGCCTCGCCAACCTCCGCGCCCTCTATGGGTACATGTTCGCCCATCCCGGCAAGAAGCTGATGTTCATGGGCGGCGAGATCGGGCAGTGGAGCGAGTGGAACCACGACGGCGAGCTCGACTGGCCGGCGCTGGCCGATGCGGGGCATGCCGGCCTGCAGGCGTGGGTGCGCGACCTCAACGCCTGTTACCGTTCCGAGCCGGCGCTGTGGGAGCAGGACAACGACCCGCACGGCTTCCAGTGGATCGACTGCCACGACTCGGACAACAGCATCATCTCCCTCGTCCGGCGGGGCGACGCGGGCACGCGCCCGGTGGTGGTGGTGGTCAACTTCACGCCGGTCCCGCGCACCGGCTATCGCATCGGAGTGCCCGAGGCCGGACGCCATCTGGAGTTGCTCAACAGCGACGCCGCGGTCTACGGCGGCAGCAACATGGGCAACGGCGGGTCGGTGTTCACCGAGCCCGTGCCCTCGCACGGATTCGATCAATCCGTGAGCCTGACGGTGCCGCCGCTCGGCTGCCTGCTGCTGCGGCCCGAATAGCGCGTGGCCCCATCACACCCGACGAGGAACCCATGCGCACACAGTCCAAAGACGCTCAGGCGGCGTTGACCCCGCAGCGCGCCCTCGAGATCCTCCGTGACGGCAATCGCCGGTTCGTCGACAACCTCCGCCTCAGTCGCAATCTCCTGCAGCAGGTCAACGAGACCGCGGTGAGCCAGTATCCACTGGCCATCGTGCTGAGCTGCATCGACTCGCGCATCTCGGCCGAGCTCATCTTCGACCAGGGGCTCGGCGACATCTTCAGCGTGCGGATCGCCGGCAACGTGTTGAACGAGGACATCCTGGGCAGCATGGAGTTTGCCTGCGAGGTGGCCGGCTCGAAGCTCATCGTCGTGCTGGGACACACGCGGTGCGGTGCGGTGCAGGGCGCGTGCAACCACGTCGAGATGGGGCACCTCACCGGCCTGTTGGCCAAGATCGGCCCGGCCGTCCACCACGTGGTGCAGTCTGGCGGCGGCGGCCTGCCGCCGGACGAGTTCGTCGAGCGCGTGGCGCTCGAGAACACCCGCCACCAGATGCGGGCGATTCTGGCGCGCAGTCCGATCCTCGAGCACCTCTACCACCAGGGCCGGATCGGTATCGTCGGTGGTCTGTACTCCGTGGAAACCGGCGAGGTCCAGTTCTTCGAGGAGCAGTTCCTCCACCGGCCTGCTGGCGCCAGCCTGCCGGCCGCCGGATGACGCGTTCATCCGGCCCTTGACGCCGCTATCGCATCAGCACCGGGAGTGCCGTCACGAACGAGGTGATGAGGGCGAGCAGGGTGAGCGCCAGACAGGCCAGCGCCATGATCAGATGGTCGACGCGCTCGCGCTTCAGGGGATCGAGGACAACCGAGGTGGCGAGGCCGCCGACGAACCCGCCGGCATGGGCCCAGTTGTCCACGCCGGGAAAAATGATGCCGAACAGGCCGAGAAACAGCGCGTACTGCAGGCCCGCCTGGCCGATGTGGCTGCTGCCGGTCCGCCGTCCGTAGTAGACCAGCGCGCCGAGCAGTCCGAAGATGGGCGCCGAGGCGCCGACCGAGAACGCTGCCCCGCCGAGAATCGGGAGCCGGGGCAGGTACATCCCCGCCGTCGAGCTGACCGCGAACCCGACCACCCCCGCGACGGTGTAGATGATGACCATGCGGCCCGCACCGTAGAGCTCGGCCACGCCGGGGGCGATCTGACGGATCCAGAGCACGTTGAACAGGATGTGCAAGGCACCGGCGTGCAGCCAGCCAGCCGTGAGCACGGTCCACCACCGGCCGAACTGGAAGACGGGAACCGCGCCGCTGGCACCCAGGAGGAAGAGCACCTCGGTGCTGGGTGAGAGCATGCCCTGGATGCGGCTGCCCGAGAGCAGGAGCGACAGCGCGTAGAGCGTGATTGTCGCGCCCATGACGAGCGGGACGAAGCCCAGGTCCTGCCCGAGCCGCCGCAGCGCGGGCCCGAAGCCCCACAGCCCGGGATTCCGCCGCCCGCAGTTGTAGCACGTCTCGTCGTTGACGCCGACGAGCGCGCCGCACGACGCGCAGATGACGGACCCTTCGGTTTGGCGCTTCAGCATCATGTAGATGTTAGTGCAGGCAGCGCAGCATCCTGGCGTCGATGGACTCGAGCGCCAGCGCTATTGGTACTGAAGGCGCCGCGTGCCCAGGACGAACGACAGCACGCCCACGGCGACGAGGATGGCGCACGGCAGCAGCATCTCGGCTAGCGTGAAGTCCCGCCAGATGGCGCCCTCGATGGCGAGAATGGCCCACTTGACCGGGCTGATGTTGCCGAGCGTGGCCATCCAGGCCGGCATGATGAACTGCGGAATCATCCCGCCGCCGACCATGGCGAGGGGCATCATGATGGCCCACGCGGCACCCGAGGCGGCCTGCTCGGTGGTGCCGAACGTGGCCACCAGCATCATGAAGCCGCAGAAGGCCACCGTCGCCGACAGCGACGCCAGCGCCAGCAGCGGCCACGATGATGGGCGCACGTCGAAGACGAGGTAGCCCAGCGTGTACAGCAGCACCTGCACCGCGACCATCGCGACAAAGCAGGCGAGCGCCTTGCCGCCGAGGATCTGGCTCCGGGTCAGCGGTGACATGGCCAGCCGCAGGAACGTGCCGCGCGTTCGCTCGCTCACCAGCCCCAGGCCGAACGACATCACGCAGCCGATGAGGCCCCACAGCACGCCCTGGGGAAACGTGATCTGGAACGCGTTGGCCGGGCCGCGCCGCTCGCGCGTCACGGGAACGGCGGTCACCTTCAGCGGCTGCCACTGCATGCCGCCAGACCCGTCCGGCGTCCGCGCCGCGGAGGAGCCGACGAAGCCCTTGAGCTCGGTGAGGAAGTGCCGCAGCTCAGAGGGTGCGCCCGTGCCGGGGCCAAGACTGCTCAGTGCGCGATCCACCATCGTGCCCGATGCCGCCGGATCCGAGAGCACCGCCTGCATGTCGGCGGCCGCGGCCTGCATGAGGAGACCCTCGATCATCCCGGCCTCGGCCTTGCGCGCCGGGTCGGCGCCGATCGCCACCTCGCGAGGCTCCCCGTAGAACATGCGCTCGGACCGCGTGCCGAAGCCCGGCTCGATGACGATCATCGCGGCCTGCTGGCCGCGCCGCACCGCCGTCTCGGCCTCCGCACGCGCCATCGGCGCCAGCGCGAAGTGCCCCGAGTCGGCCAGGCGCTGGACGAAAGCGCGCGAGGGCCCGGTGCCGTCTTCGTCGACCACGGCCACGCGGATGACACTCGACCCGCCGCCGTCCCCGCCCCCGAAGGCGAAGCCGAACATCACGGCGACGGCGATGGGCCAGATCACGGCGAAGAAGAAGGCGAGGCGCACGCGCGGCAGCAGGCGCAGGTCCTTGGCGGCGATGGCGAGGATGGGGCGCATGATCAGTCCCTGAGGCGGCGGCCCGTCAGGTGGAGGAACACCTGCTCGAGCGTGGGCCGCTCGACGCGGAAGTCGTGCACCGCGCTGGTGGCGGCGATGCGGTTGAGCTCGGCCAGCGGGTCGGCCGTGTGCCGCCGCTCTTCGCCCTGCGCCGTCCGCACCACCAGTGTCGGCGAGCCGCCGTGCGCGGCCAGCAGCTCGTCGAGCGTGCCGAGTGCGAGCAGCCGGCCCTGGTCGATGATCGCGATGCGATCGCAGAGGCGCTCGGCCTCCTCCATGTAGTGGGTGGTGTAGATGACCGTCCGGCCGTCGCGGTTGAGGGCTTCGATACTGTCGAAGATGGCGTTGCGCGACTGCGGGTCCACGCCCACGGTGGGCTCGTCGAGCAGCAGCAGGTCGGGATCGTGCACGAGCGCGGCGGCCAGGTTGAGCCGCCGCTTCATCCCGCCCGAGTAGCCCTCCACCCGATCGCCGGCGCGGTCGGTCAGCCCGGCGAAGGCCAGGCAGGCCGCCACGCGCGACTCGAGACGCGCGCCACCCAGGCCGTACACCTGGCCGAAGAAGCGCAGGTTCTCGGCGCCGGTCAGCAGGTCGTAGATCGCCAGCGCCTGCGGCGCCACGCCCAGACGGGCCCGTGCGGCCGGCTGGCTGGGCGCGCCCATGCCCGCAATGTCGATTCGCCCGGCGTCGGGCGCCAGGAGCCCGACGGCGAGTCCCACGGTGGTGCTCTTGCCGGCGCCGTTGGGGCCCAGCAGCCCGAACACCTCGCCGCGCGCGACCGACAGCGACAGGCCGTCCACCGCCGTGAGGCTCCCGTACCGCTTGCGCACGCTGTCGAGTGTGAGCATCGTCCTGCCTAGCCTATACGCCGCACGCCCTGGCGGGTTCGATGCCGCCGGTCGGACGGCCGGTTTTGGGCGGTCGAGCGGCCGCCGCCCTGCCCGTACCGGCTGGCGCCGTCGTAGAATGCCCCATCGCTACCGAGTTCCTCATCATCTTCGCCCTGGTGCTGGCCAACGGTCTGTTCTCCATGTCGGAGATTGCCGTGGTCGCGGCCCGGAAGGTGCGGCTGCAACAGCGGGCCGAAGATGGCGACGAGCGCGCCCGCGCGGCGCTGGACCTCGCCAACAAGCCCGCCCAGTTCCTGTCCACGGTCCAGGTCGGCATCACGCTGGTGGGCATCCTGACCGGGGCCTACGGCGGGGCCACCCTGGCCGAGCAGCTCGCCGGGCGCATCGCCCTCGTGCCCCAACTCGAGCCCTACGCGGCCGGGCTGGCCCTGGCCCTCGTCGTGGCCGTCATCGCCTTCCTCTCGCTGGTGCTGGGTGAGCTGGTGCCGAAGAACGTGGCCCTCACCAACCCCGAGACCATCGCCTCGTGGGTGGCGCGGCCCATGATGCTGCTCGCCCGCCTGGGCGGCCCGTTCGTCTCGCTGCTCACGGGGACCACCAACCTGATGCTGCGCGTCTTCGGCATCAAGGGGCAGGCCGAGCCGTACCTGACGGAGGAAGAGATCCGGGCCATCATCAGCCAGGGCGCCGAGAGCGGTGTGCTCGAAGCTGCCGAGGAGAGCATCGTCCAGCGCGTGCTGCAGCTCGGCGACCAGCGCGTATCGGGCATCATGACGCCGCGGCCCGACATCGAGTGGATCGACGTGGACGCCTCCGGCGAGGAGCTGCGCGAGTTCCTGGCGTCGCACAGCCACACGCAGTTTGTCGTCTGCCATGGCGGCCTCGACAACGTGCTCGGCATCGTCCGTTCGGCCGACCTGTTGCCGCAGGCGATGCGCGGCGTGCCCATCGACCTCCGCGTGCTCGTCATCGATGCGCTCTTCGTGCCCGATTCCATGCCAGCCGTGCAGCTGCTCGAAACCTTCCGGACCTCGCACCGGCACATGGCGCTGGTGATGGACGAGTTCGGCGCCGTCGAGGGACTCGTGACCGTCACCGACATGCTCGAAGCGCTCGTGGGGAACCTGCCGGAGAGCGCGAGCGAGGCGGAAGACGCGTTTGTCATCCGGGCGGACGGGTCGTACCTGATCGAGGGCTCGGCCTCGGTCGAGGAGGTCAGCGCGCGCCTCGGGCTCGATCCGCTGCCCGAGGAAGAAGCCGGCGCGTATCACACGCTGGGCGGCTTCGTGATGGCACGCCTCGGCCGCGTGCCCAAGGCGGCGGATCTCTTCGAATGGGGCGGCATGCGTTTCGAGGTGGTGGACATGGACGGGCGGCGCATCGACAAGGTGCTGGTGAGCCGCGTCGGGAGTCTGGAGCCGGGCACGGAAGGCCCCGACGGGGCGAAGCCGCAACAGGACTGATCCGTACCCGCAAGGGGCCGGCGGCGTGCCTCAGGTGCCCGCACCCGCCTTCTCAAGCCACGCCCACTGCTCGTCGGTGACCGGCATCACCGACAGGCGGGGCAGGCGCACCAGCGCGAAGTCGGCAAAGCCCTTCACCGCCTTGACCTCGGCCAGCGTGACGGGGCGCTTGAGCGCCTTCACGGCCGCCAGGTCGACGACGACCAGCTTGCCGGTCTTGTCGGCCGGATCGGGGCGCGGGGCGCTCGCCACCTTCGCGATGCCGATGACGGCCTTTTCCCTGCCCGTGTGGTAATAGAAGACCTTGTCGCCCGGCGTCATGGCGCGCAGGTTCTTCTGCGCCACCGGGTTCCTCACCCCGGACCACACCGTCGTGCCATCCTCCAGGAACTGCGAGAAGGGATAGTGCGCGGGCTCTTCCTTGACCAGCCATTTCATGGGCGAGAGGATACCTCGATTGCTCGCTCCGCGTGAACATGATGCAGTCCACCTCGGGGCGGTAGATCCCCTGGGCCTCGTACTCCGCTTTGCCCCAGGGAGTGGGGAGGGGCGTGTCGGAGGCGATCAGGTCCTTCCACTTGGGCGACGCCGGGGTCGCCGTCACGTTCGGTTCCCACGGCTCGTCGCGCGTAGCCGAGGGGAGATAGGCCACCGGTGAGGTGTAGTACTCGTCGGCCAGGGCCGCGAAGTGCTGCCCGAACTCGTGGACGAAGACGTACGGGGTAAACGCGTTGTCGGCCGCGGCATGAACCGCCTCAGGCCACGCGCAGCTCCGCCAGGGACGCACGGGCGGCCCCTCCACCGATGTCTGGCACGATCGTCAGTTCGAGCACGGTGACGCTTGGCAGATCGACCTGATGGTCCTCTGTCTGGCGTGTGGCGCCCTGGGGGCTGAAGTTCCACTGCTGACGCACGATGTCCCGAAACGTCTGCCCCTGGTCGGCTGACCACCGCAGCACGTATTCCTGAGTGCGTTCCAACTGCGTCTCCTCGAAGGCCACCCGTACACACGTGATGCGCTGTGGACGGGCGAAGCGCAGCCGGATCGTCTGCGTCCCGGGCCCCGCGGCACGCCACCCCGGGGCGCCGGGCGGCCCCAAGGCAGACTCAATCGGATGAGCCCCCTCCTCCGAGGTGAGCTCCACCTCGACGAGGTCCTCCAGATTCAGCCAGTTCCGGTCGAGCGGCGCGCTGTCTGGCGGGGCGGGACCGACGATTCGTTTGCGCATGGCGGCGGACTCCTTCGGATCGGCGAACGCTAACAGAGAACCCGGATGTCGCTATGGTGAACCTCGGCGCACGCCGCGGCGTCACGCGAGCGAGGCGGCGTACTCCTCGTAGGCGCCCTTCACGTCGGTGACCCGCCCGTGATCGAAGTGCCACACGCGCGTGCCGACCTCTTCCATCAGGTCCTGGTCGTGCGTCACGAGCAGCACCGTGCCCTCGAACTTCTGCAGCGCCACGTTCAAGGCGTTGATGGCTTCGAGGTCCAGGTGGTTCGTGGGCTCGTCCAGGATCAGCACGTTGGGCTTCTGCAGCATGATGCGGCAGAAGAGCAGGCGAGCCGTTTCGCCGCCCGACAGGGCCTCGGTCGGCTTGAGGCCTTCCTCGCCGCTGAACAGCATCTGTCCCAGCAGCCCGTGGATATCCTGCCGCGAGGCGTCGGGATCGAACTGGTGCAGCCAGTCGGCCGCCGTCATGCCCTTCTGGATTTCACCCGTGTGGTCCTGCGGGAAGTACCCGATGGCCACTTCATGGCCCCACCGCATCGTGCCCGCGTCGAGGTGGCCGGGCGCGGGCGCGCACCCCGGCGCGTCCGAGAGCAGCGCCTTCAGCAACGTCGTCTTGCCCGTGCCGTTGCGGCCCACGAGCACGATCTTCTCACCCCGGCTGATGATGGCGCTGAAGCCCGGGATGACGGGCAGGGATCCATAGGCCTTCGCGATGCCGTCGAACTCCAGCGCCGTGCGCCCCGACGGCCGGTTCATGGCGAACTTGATGTAGGGGCGCTGGATGTTCGAGCGCGCCAGGTCGGTGGTCTGCAGCCGTTCCACTTCCTTGCGGCGCGACTGCACCTGGCTGGACCGCGTGCCGGCCGAGAAGCGCTGGATGAAGTCGTTCAATTGCGCGATCTTCTTCTCGCGCTGCTCGTTCTGCGATTCGAGGCGCGAGCGAATCTGCGTCTTGGCCACCACCATGTCATCGTAGCCGCCCGTGTAGGTGATGATCGTCTCGTAGTCGATGTCGGCGATGTGCGTGCACACCGCGTTGAGGAAATGCCGGTCGTGCGAGATCACCACGAGCGTGCCGTCGTAGCGCTGCAGGAAATCGCGCAGCCAGTGAATCGAGTCGAGGTCCAGGTGGTTGGTGGGCTCGTCGAGCAGGAGCGAGGCGGGATGCCCGAAGAGGGCCTGCGCCAGGAGCACCCGCACCTTCTGCCCCCCCTGCAGTTCGCCCATCCGCCGCGCGTGCAGGGCGTCGGGAATGTCGAGCCCCTGCAGCAGGACGGCGGCCTGGCTCTCGGCCTCGTAGCCGTTCTCCTCGCCGACAATGCCCTCGAGTTCGCCCAGGCGCATGCCGTCGGCTTCGGTGATGTCGGGCTTGGCGTACAGGAAGTCCCGCTCCTCGAGCGCGCTCCAGAGCCGTCCGTTGCCCATGACCACGACGTCGATCACGCGAACCTGGTCGAAGGCGAACTGGTCCTGCCGGAGCACGCCCTGCTTGGCGGGACGCGTCACGGTGCCCTTCTGGGGCGGCATCTCGCCCGTGAGCAGTTTCATGAACGTGGACTTGCCCGCCCCGTTGGGCCCGGTCAGGCCGTAGCGTCGGCCCGCCGAGAACGTGGTCGTCACATCGTCGAAGAGCACCTTCGAGCCGAAACGCATGGAGACGTGGTTGACTGAAATCACAACCCTTCATTCTACCATCTCCCCCGGCCGGGCCGGGGGAGTTCGGGGCGGGCCTGACGTCGCGGCGCGCTCGTGGCGGATGGTAAGATCGGTCGCGTGGCGAACATAGAACAGATTCTGGGTGCAGACGCGCGGGGCCTGCTCGACCACCGGTGCACGACCATTCCGAAGGATGGGCTTCACCTGCCGGGACCGGATTTCGTGAGCCGCATCCACCAGGCCTCCGACCGGCCGGTGCGGGTGCTGGCCAGCCTGCAGTCGCTCTTCGACCACGGCCGGCTCGGCGGCACGGGTTACGTCTCGATTCTGCCCGTCGATCAGGGCGTCGAGCACTCGGCCGGCGCGTCCTTTGCGCCGAACCCGGCGTATTTCGACCCCGAGTACATCGTCAAGCTCGCCATCGAGGGCGGGTGCAACGGCGTGGCCTCCACGCTCGGTGTCCTCGGTATGGTGTCGCGCCGCTACGCGCACAGGATTCCCTTCATACTGAAGCTCAACCACAACGAGTTCCTGTCGTACCCCAATTCGTACGATCAGATTCGCTTCGCCAGCGTGAAGCAGGCCTTCGACATGGGCGCAATGGGCGTGGGCGCCACCATTTACTTCGGGTCGGAGGAGTCGAAGCGCCAGCTCCAGGAAGTGACCGAGATGTTCCAGCACGCCCACGAGCTGGGCATGTTCACGGTGCTCTGGTGCTACATGCGCAACGCCGCCTTCAAGACCAAGGAGGCCGACTACCACCTGGCGGCGGACCTCACCGGTCAGGCCAATCACCTCGGTGTGACGATTCAGGCCGACATCATCAAGCAGAAACTGCCCGAGTGCAACGGCGGCTTTACCGCCCTCAACTTCGGCAAGACCCACAAGAAGGTCTACTCAGACCTGTCGAGCGATCACCCGATTGACCTCACGCGGTATCAGCTGGCCAACTGTTTCATGGGCCGTGCCGGCCTGATCAACTCCGGCGGTGCATCGGCGGGCGCCAGCGACCTGGCTGAGGCCGTCAAGACCGCGGTGATCAACAAGCGCGCCGGCGGCATGGGCCTCATCTCGGGCCGCAAGGCCTTCCAGCGACCGATGACGGAGGGGGTCGGCCTGCTCAACGCCATTCAGGACGTCTACCTGGAGGCGGCCATCACCGTCGCGTGAAGCCGCGGACCTGGGTCGTCGCGCTCGCGGCGGTCGTGGTCGCGGTCGGCTCCTGGTCGCTCTTCCGTCCCGGCTACTCCGCCGACGAGGAGTTCACGCTGTTTGCCGTGCGCGGCATCCGCGCGCACGGGCTGCCGCTGCTGCCTTCGGGGCTCCTCTACGATCGCGGCCTCCTGGTTCGTGGCTGGCCTCGGCGTTGACGGGCTTCGAGCTTCCCGCATTCCGCGCGCTGAGCCTGCTGTCGGCCGCCGGCGCCCTCCTGCTGGTGCACACCGTGGTGCGGAGAGTCGCCTCGCCGCCGGCCGCGGCTCTCGCGGCGGTGCTGGTGGCCGCCGGCGCGCCGTTCTGGGCCGTTGCGACCACGGGCCGCTTCTACGCGCCGTTTCTCGTGATGTGTCTGGGTGTCCTGTTCGTCCTCACCGCCTGCCCCCGCCCGCACCGGCCCCCTGTGTGCTCACCTGGCGCCCTGGCCGCCCTGTTCGTCCTCGCGTTCCTCTCTCGCCTGACCCACGAGCTCGCGTCGTGCGTTCCGGGCTCGCGTATCCCCTCGACATGTTCTGGCATCTCGCCGGCGCTCACCCCGTGATGCTGTGGCTGGCGCTGGCGCTGCTGGTTGCGCGGCTGGCCGGCCTGGGCGGCGAATGGCCGGCGGGCGAGCGCGCGGCCCATCTCGGCTGGGTTGGCTGGGTGCTGTGGTTCGGCGTCATCGACTCGGGCATCACCGTCAATTACGTGCTCCTGCCCACGGTGTGCATGCTCGCGGCGATCGGCATCGACCTGGTCGCCATCGGCCAGCACACCGCGGCCGTGTGGCCGGGCGTTCGCGGTCAGGTGGCCCGGGCCGCCCTGGCCGGGGCGACGCTGCTGGTGGTCGCGGACCAGTGGCCGGGTCCGGGTTCGCTGTCCGCGCGCCTGGCCTCGGTTCGGCCCACGATCGACATCCCGGGCATGGCGGCGGTTCGCGACAGCCTGCGCCCATCCGACGAGGTGGCGTGCACCGACGAACTGGCGTGCCTGCTGCTCGTTGGGCGGGTGGACGCCTGGCTGGCGCTCGACGACTACGTGCGCGAGCGATTCGTGGTGGTGCGCGGATCGAACGCCGTCGGCGTGTACGCGGCGGCTCCGGTGGTGCTCCGGCCGGCAGACCTCCTCGAGCACCCGCGCGAAGGTGCGCGCTCGGGACGAGCGATCGTGGTGGACGTGTTCAAGGAGTACGCCGTCGGGAACTCGCGGACGTGGCTCCCGCGCGCGCTGGAACGCGACGGCCTTGGAATGCGGGTCCTGCTCAAGACGCCTCAGGCCCGCGTCGTCGAGCTCGGGGACCTCCGCTAGGTATGCGTCCCCGGCGCCTCGTGCCCGGTCTTCTGCACGTACTCGACATAGCTGCCCGGATACACCAGGGGTTCCCGGCTCGTGCCGCTCTCGCCGCCCAGTTCCAGCACGCGCGAACCCAGGCCGCGCAGGAACATCCGATCGTGCGACACGAAGATCATCGTGCCCTCGAAGTCCTTGAGCGCCTCGACGAGCATCTCCTTGGTCGCCAGATCCAGGTGATTGGTCGGTTCGTCCAGAACCAGGAAGTTGGGCGGGTCGTACAGCATCCGCGCCATCACCAGGCGTGACTTTTCGCCGCCCGACAGGGCCTTGATCTTCTTGTCCACATCGTCGCTGGAGAACTGGAACGCGCCCGCGAGGCTGCGCAGCGCGCCGATGCCGTCGTGCGGGAAGTCGTGCTGCAGTTGTTCGAGGATGGTCAGATCCGGGTCGAGCAGATCGAGCGACTGCTGGGCGAAGTAGCCCATCTTGAGGCTGGCACCCAGGCGCACCTCGCCCGCGTCGGGTGTGGTCGCGCCGGCAATCATCTTGAGCAGCGTGGTCTTGCCGGCTCCGTTCTTGCCCATGACGGCCCAGCGCTCGCCACGGCGGATGGTGAGGTTCATGCCGTCGTAGATCACCCGATGGCCGTACGCCTTGTGCAGGTCTTCGATGACCGCCACCTGATCGCCAGACCGGGGCGGCGCCCGAAACTCGAACTTCACCACCTGGCGCTTCTTCGGCAGCTCGATCTTGTCGATCTTGTCGAGCGCCTTGATACGGCTCTGCACCTGCGCCGCCTTGGCGGCGTGGGTCTTGAAGCGCTCGATGAAGCGCTGCTCCTTGGCCAGCATGGCCTGCTGGCGGGCGAAGGCGGCCTGCTGGTTGGCATCGCGGATGGCGCGCTCGCGCTCGTAGAAGTCGTAGTTCCCCGAATACACGGTGATTTCGCCGCCGTCGATCTCGGCAATCCTGGTGACGAGGCGATTCATGAACTCGCGATCGTGGGAGGTCATCAGCAGCGCGCCCGGAAGCGAACGCAGGAACTGCTCGAGCCAGATGATGGACTCGATGTCGAGGTGGTTGGTCGGCTCGTCCATCAGCAGCACGTCGGGCTTGCCGAGCAGCACGCGCGCCAGGGCCACGCGCATCTTCCACCCGCCGGAGAGCGCGGCCACGTCGTCGTCGATCTGGTCGTTCTCGATGCCCAGGCCGTGCAGGACCTCGCGCGCCTGCGCCTCGAGCGTGTAGCCACCCAGGTGTTCGTACTCCTCCTGCACCTCGCCAAAGCGCGCGAGGACCCGGTCCATCTCGCCGGCTCGGGCGGGGTCTTCCATGGCCTGCTGGAGCGCCTCGAGCTCGTGGTGCAGGTCGCCCAGCCGTCCGCTGCCGGCGATGGCTTCGTCCAGGACCGAACGGCCCGACATCTCCTCGACGTCCTGACGGAAGTACCCGATGGTGACCTTCTTCGGCACGGCTACCTCGCCCTCGTCCGGGACCTCCTCTCCGACGATCATGCGGAAGAGCGTGGTCTTGCCGGCGCCGTTGGGACCGACCAGGCCGACCTTCTCGCCGGGATTGAGCTGGAACGACGCGTCGACGAAGACGAGCTGGCGGCCGTACTGCTTGTTGATGTTGGCGAGAGAGATCATCGCGGGATGGGCGCGGCGGGTGCGGTCCCGGGTTGTGGAGCCGACAGGTCGAAGCCGGTGAGCTCGGCCAACCGAAGCGGCGACAGCATCTCTTCGTACCGTTTGCCGTCGATCTCCCACGTCGGATACGTCGTGATGCGCGCGTTCCGGCACTCGGTGGTCTGCGGCGTGCCCTGGGCACCCATGCTGCACTCGATGTACGGCAGTCGCTTCGCGGCGCCCCCGAACATCTCTTTCTGCTGCTGGCAGTGGGGGCACCATGACGCGCCGTACACCTTGGCGCCGCGATCGACCAGGTGCACCGCCAGCGCACGCAGCGTCGGATCCTCCTCCGCCGGCGGCTTGCCGATGACGCCGGTGTTGTTGAGGTGCAGGAATACGATGAGGCCGACCGACACCGCGCCGCGGACCCGTAGCCACCGGGACCACGTGAAGCCCGGCAGCGCCGGCGGGCGCTGGACGGTGAGCAGCGCGAAGACGGCCGCCATCAGGGCCAGCGACGTGAGGCAGTACGGACAGGTCGCGCCGAGCACGGTCAGCGAGATCGTGGTGAGGTAGGCGCTGTAGAGCACGCCGAAGAAGGAAATCGTCCAGGCCAGTCGCCATCGACGGTGCGCGTCGGCGAGAAACGCCGCGATCGCGAGTGTGAGATAGGTGAGCAGCCCCCAGAACGCCGTCGGCAGGCCCAGCAGGGTGGCCCAGCGGCTCGACAGCACCGCGTCGCAGCCGCTGCCCGCGCTGCAGCCCTGCACGGCCGCGCCCATCCAGTTCGTCCACGACAGGTACCCCGCCAGCAGACAGCCGACCAGGCTGAGGCCCAGCAGCGGCCAGGCGGGCGTCGAACCGAACACGGAAGCCCCGATCGGCGCGCTAGGTTTCGGCTCTTTCTTCGCGTTGGCTTTCCGACCCATGCGTGCGAGTCTACCGCAAGCCCGGCCCGCCCTGGCTGCAGTGGACGCGCGTCCGCGCTACCATTCCGCATGCGCGTGCTCGTGTCTCGACATTCCCCGTTGATGATCCTCACGGCGATGCTCCTGGTCTTCGGAGGTGTGCCCGCGCGGGCGCAGGGCGCGGTGCAATTGCCCGATCCGGCCGGCCGCGTCAGCGATTTCGCCAACATCCTGGACGAGGCGACCCGAGCCGGCCTCGACCGGTTACTCGAGCGGACCGAGGCGCAAACGACCGCCGAAATCGCCGTTGTCACCGTGCCGTCGCTGCAGGGCCTGACGGTGGAGGACTACGCCGAGCGGCTGTTCAGGCGGTGGGGCATCGGCCAGGAGAAGGTGGACAACGGCGTGCTCGTGCTCGTGGCGCCCAACGAGCGGGAGGTCCGGATCGAAGTGGGCTACGGCCTCGAGGGTGTCCTCCCCGACGGCCTCGCCGGAGAGATCATCCGCACCAACGTCATCCCGCACTTCCGCGACACCGACTACGCGGCTGGCATCGACGAAGGGGTCAGGCGCGTGGCGGACATCATCGAGCGCAACCATGTGCTGACGCCCGAAGAGCGGCGTGCGATCGAGGCCGCCGCGGAGGATCGCCCGCCGGTCTGGCTCATGGTGCCCTTCTTCGGGCTGTTCATCGGCATCGGTGGGTTCATGGCGGGTGTCGGCGTGGGCTCGAAGACGGGCTTCCCCTTGCTCTTCGGCAGCCTCTTTGGGGGCATCCCGTTCCTGATGTCGCTGGTCCCGTTCTTCAACGCGCCATTCTGGGCACTCGGGCCGCTCGCCGCCATCACGGCCGCCCTCGGCTATCGCACCGGCCGCCGATCGCCGGGTTGGGTCCGGGAGATGCGGTCTCGGCCCGGCTCGAAGGGCGGGAGCAGTGGATGGGTGATGGGCGGCAACAGCAGCGGGTCGGGTTCCGGATCCAGTTGGAGCGGTGGCTCGGGCTCGTCTGGCGGGGGCGGCAGCTTCGGCGGCGGCTCGTCGGGTGGTGGCGGCGCGTCGGGTCGCTGGTGAACAGGGGCTCGAGCGGGCCCGGCTGAACCGACGGCCTCGCAGCGGTATCTCAGGGTGCCCGGCCCAGCACGACCCGGACGTGGTGCGTCCGGCCGTCCTGGACCAGCGGAATCGCGGCGGCGTCTACCGCGACCTCATCGAGCCACGCCGCTACGACACCCCGGCATTGCCGGTCCGGATTCGACACCGCAATCACATAGCGTGTCTCGCCCATGCGCCACGTGATGTCGTAGGCGGGCCAGGACGAGGGGATGCACGGGTCGATGCTGAAGCCGGGGCCGTGGCGCCTCAGCCCCAGGATGCTCTCGAGGCCGGCGCGATACATCCACGAGGCCGACCCGGTGTACCAACTCCATCCTGCCCGGCCCGCGTGCGGCGCCCGCGCGTAGACATCCCCGGCGATGACGTACGGCTCCGCCTTGTATCGCTCGACATCCCGGGCCGTGCGCGTGTGGCTGATGGGATTGAGCATGTGGAACAGCTCGGCCACCTCGTCGCCGCTGCCCAGCCGCGCCAGCGCCATCACTACCCAGGCGGCGGCGTGCGTGTACTGTCCGCCATTCTCGCGCACGCCCGGCGGATAGCCCTTGATGTAACCCGGGTCCTGCCGCGACGTGTCGAATGGCGGGTCGAGCAGCAGGAGCAGCTGCGATCCGCGCACGACCAGGGCGGTGCGCACCGCGTCCATCGCGCGCTCCGCGAAGCGCTGCGGGACGGCGCCGGACAGCACGGCCCACGACTGCGCGATCGAGTCGATCCGGCACTCGTCGTTCTGCGCCGATCCGAGCGCCGAGCCGTCGTCGTAGTAGCCGCGGCGATACCACTCGCCGTCCCACGTCAGCTCGAGCTGCGTGGCCAGGCGGCGCGCCTCGGCCAAGTAGCGTGCGGCCCGAGGGCCTTGCTGCCGCGCCTCGCACAACGTAGCGAAGCTCGTCAGCACCCCGTGCAGGAAGAAGCCGAGCCATGTGCTTTCGCCCCGGCCCGCCTGCCCGACGCGGTTCATCCCGTCGTTCCAGTCTCCGGTGCCGAAAAGCGGCAGGCCGTGCGCGCCCGAGGTGGTGCCGCGGTCGATCGCACGCAGGCAGTGCTCGAAGAGCGTCCCGTCTTCCGCGGACGCGCCCGGCAGATCGTAGGACTCGACTGCGTCTGGCGACAGCAGGGGCGCGGTCAGGAACGGCACGCGCTCGTCCAGCACCGCGACGTCGCCGGTGGCACGTACGTACTCGGCCGCCACGTGCGGGAGCCAGAGCATGTCGTCCGAGCACCGTGTGCGGAGGCCGCGCCCGCTCGGCTCGTGCCACCAGTGCTGCACGTCGCCTTCGACGAACTGCCGCGAGGCCGCGCGCAGCAGGTGCGCGCGCGCGAGGTCCGGCCGCGCGAACGACAACGCCATCACGTCCTGCAGTTGGTCGCGGAAGCCGAACGCCCCGCCGGGTTGGTAGTAGCCGCCGCGCGTCCAGATGCGGCAACTGACGGCTTGGTACAACAACCATCTATTCAGGAGCGCATCGAGCGAATCGTCCGGCGTGCGCACCTGGACGGCCTCGAGCGTGCCGTTCCACGACGCCTCGACGCGCGCCCGTGCCGCGTGCGCGAGGTCGGGGTGCCCGTGGCGCGCGATCAACTCGCGCACTTGGTCCTGGTTCGACCCTTCGCCGAGCAGAAAGAGCAGCCTCCGATTTTCGCCGGGCTGCAGGACGCACCGAACCTGGATCGTCGCGCACGGATCGAGGCCGCCGCCGCAAAGGCGGGCGAGATCGGCGTGGCCCAACGCGGCCGGCTGCGAGACGTCGCCGTTGCGGCCGAGAAACCCGCGGCGGTCGGCCGTGAACGAGACCGGCGTCTCGCTCGTCCAGGCGAAGGCCACCCGGCCGGCGAATTCCGCGTTGTAGGGATTTCTGGCGAGCACGGCGCCGCTGGCCGCATCCAGGCCGGTCACCACGTGCAGGTGGTGTCCGTCTCGCGGCGGTCCGAGCATCCATTCGTTGTAGGCGAAGAGGCTGAGCCTTCGGGCAACGGGCCCGTCGTTGGTCAGACTCAGCAATGAGAACTTCACGGGGTCGTCCGCGTCGACGAAGACGTCGAGCTCGTGTCCGATGCCGTGCGTCTTGCGCGAGAAGTGCGTCAGTCCGGCGGTGTGGCGGATCACCGACCGCCCCGTCGCCTCGCGCGGCAGCGGGCCGGGCGTTGGCGTCCACGTCTCGCCCGTCTCATCGTCGCGTACGAAGATCGCCTCACCGGTGGGGTCGGAGACCGGATCGTTGGCGAACGGGGTGAGTCGGTTTTCCCGGCTGTTGCCCGACCATGTGTGCGCGGCTCCGGACGACGTGACGATGGTGCCGAACCGCGGATTGGCGATGACGTTCGACCAGGGCATCGGCGTTTCGAGGGCGCCGTCGAGGACGACCGTGTAGCTGCGGCCGTTGTCGCTGAAACCTCCCAGCCCGTTTGTCAGGGTCATCGCCGGCAGGGGAGTCTCGGCCGCCGCCGGCCGGTCCGGCCGCACCATCGTGGGCTCCAGCGCCGTCACCTTCGGCAGCACGGCCGTCGGCCGCTCGAGATGCGCGCGGAGGTCGCCCCCATCACCGCGGAGAATCGCGCTTGCTACCGCCTCGAGCAGCACTCGTTCGGCGTGGCCCATGCGGTCGGCTCGCAGCAGGTAGGCGCCGCCCGGCCGGTGCTGCCAGGTGCTCCAGGGGCCGTCGTCGAGCACGGCGGTCAAGTGCGCCTGCATCTCGTCCAGATAGCTGACCGGGTGTTCGTTGAGAATCACCACGTCGGCGCTCAGTCCCTTCAGCCGCCAGTACTCCTGTGCCTGCAGCGCCTGCCGCACGAGCCGCATGTCGGTGTCGCCGATAACGCGTACGAGCAGGATGGGCAGGTCGCCAGAAATGGCGTGTGGCCAGAGCGCAGCCTGGCCCAGCTCGTTGGCGGCCCTGACCTCGGCGCCGGCGCGCAGTGAGCCGTCGGCGCCGAGCACCCTCGAGGCCAGCCGCTCGAAGAGCACCGCGTCGTCGGCCGAGATGCCCAGATGGCGCAGGCCGCTCTCCGTGTGCGTCATGGCCATGACAAACGCGCGCGTCGTGGCGCTGGCCTCGCGGTACTTGAGCGTGAGCGCTACGGCCGTCTCGCGGTCGGACGCCACGCCGGTGGCGAAGCACAGTCGCACCCTGCCACCCGGTGCCAGCCGAACCCGTTGCCGCAGGCTGACGATGGGGTCGAGCACGAAGCCGGTTGTACCGGACAAGGGGCGCCCGTCGAGGGCTTGCGGGTTGGCGGGGCTCCGGCCGCGGCCGAGGAACCGGGCGCGATCGGTCTCCCACTCCAGGGGGCCCTGCGGCGGGCCCTCGAGGCTGAGGGTATGGAAGGCCCAGGCCGCGACGTCGCCGGCATCCCGCGGTCGGCGATGGCAGAGCAGCGCCCCGCTGTCGGCGAGGTACTCGGTCTCGACGAACAGCTTGCCGAACGCGGGGTGGGCCAGGTCGGTCACCGCCGAGGTCAGGACCAGTTCGGCATAGCTGGTCACGTCGATTTCGCGGATGCGCCCCCCGCGATTGTGGAGGACGATGCGGCGCACTTCGACGTCGTCTTCCGTCGACACCGCGATGTCGAGCTGCGTGGAGATGTCCTCGTCGCGTCGCCGGAATATCGCCCGGTGAGCCGAGAACGTCGCCGTGTACTCGTCGGCGGCGCGCCGCGAGGGCTGATGGGTGGCCGACCACACCACGCCGCTGCGGACGTCACGCAGGTAGATGAACTGCCCGTCGGCATCGCGCGTCGCATCGCGGCGCCATCGCGTGACCGGCAGCCCGTGCCAGTAGCTGGCGCCGCCGCCCGCGTTGGTGACCGAAGCCACGTAGTGGCCGTTCGACAGGAACTGCGTATGCGGGAAGAGCGTCTGCGCCGAGCGGTAGCTGCGGGCCGGCAGCGTGACGGCGGGTCCCGCCACCCGCATTTCGTCCAGCGGCCGCGGCTCGATCGTGTCCACGTCGCGCGGCACGCGCTCCTGCAGCAGCAGTTCCGTGGCCTGCACCTGCGGGTCGGCATGGAACCGATCGACCATCCGGTCGCCCAGCAGGGCATTACTGAGCGCCACGAGGGTCATACCCTGGTGGTGGGCCATGTAGGTCGGTACCACCACCCCGGCCGCGGAGTCGCCCGGCGGGACCCCGTCGGGGCCGCGCTCGGTGTAGTCGATGGCGTCGAAGAACCCGAACTCGTGTTCCAGGCCCGCCGCGGCCAGCCGCCGCAGGTTGGCCGCGCCCGCCGCGGGGTCGATCATCACGGCGAGCGCCGTCGCGTACGGCGCCACGACCACCTCGTCGCCCAGGCCGCGCTTCAAGCCGAGACCCGGGATGCCGAACGCCTTGTACTGATAGGTGCCGTGTCGATCGACGAGGTTGTAGGCCGACTCCGAGATGCCCCACGGCACGCCGCACTCGGCGGCATAGTCCATCTGGCGGCGCACCACCAGCCGGCACGATTCGTCGAGCAGCGTGTTGGGGTAACTGCGCATGACGAGCAGCGGCATGAGGTACTCGAACAACGTGGCGCTCCACGACAGCAGCACCGGCGCACCGCGCACGCTCGTGATCGACCGTCCCAGGTGGAACCAGTGCGATTCGGGGACGTCGCCCTTCGCGATAGCCAGGAAACTGGCCAGGCGCGCCTCGGAGGCCAGCAGGTCGTAGAACGCTGGATCGAGCTGGCCGGTGCCGTCACCGTCGGCGCGCCGGTAGCCGATGGCGAACAACTGGCGCTTCGGGTCGAAGAGAAATTCGAAGCGCATGGCCTCGAAGAGCGCCGTCGCCCTTGCCGCGAGCCCGGGCGCGATGTCTCGCAACCCCATCGACAGCGCCACCAGCGCGCCCACGAGGTTGCCGCTGTCCACCGTCGACACATAGGCCGGCGGCAGCGGGGCCAGGGTGCGCGTGTCGTACCAGTTGAGCAGATGGCCTTCGTGCCGCTCGAGCCGCTCGACGGTGGTCAGCGTCTGGCCGATCCGGAGTACGAGCTCGACGCTGTCGATGAACCCGAGGTCGTGGGCGGCCAGCGTGGCCAGCAGCCCCAGGCCGATGTTGGTCGGCGAGGTGCGATGGGCCACCCTGCGTTCGGGACACACCTGCACGTTGTCGGGCGGCAGGAACTGGTCTTCGGCGGTGACGAACGTGGCGAAGTACTCCCAGGTGTGGCGCGCCACGAGGTGGAGGTAGGCCCGGTCGGCCTCCGACAGCGCCGCGCGGCGGTCTCGAATCGGTCGGCTCAGCACGAAGGCCACCCACGGTGCGGCCGCCCAGAGAACCAGGATCGGCGCCGCGACCGGCAGCGCGGCGGGGCGCATCAGCGAGACGGCCCCGAGGGTGGCCAGGGCCAGCAGCGGGCTGGGCATCATGCCGCGGACGAACGCGCCGAGTTGCACGGGCCCGCCCCGCGCGGCGCTGGCCGCCATGGTCTCCCATTCAAGGAGTCGGCCGCTGGCTGCGCCCAGACGAAACAGCGTGATCCCGATGGCGTGCAGCCGCGCGTACGCCTCGTTGGCCATGAAGGTGAGTTGCAGGCCGGCCCGCGCCGCCGCCAGTTGCACGTCATCGATTCGCGTCCGCAGGAAGCCGCGCACGGGCCGTCCGCGGCGGGGACCCCGCAGCAACGCGACGATCTGCGACACGAGCGGAAACGCGGGCGCCGCCAGCCCGACCGCGGTCCACACCGCGGCATGGCCGGGGAGCGCGGTCCAGCCGAGCACCAGGAGCAGCCAGGTCGCGGGCGGCACCAGGCTGCGCCGGAGGTTGTCGAGGATCTTCCACCTGGCAATCAACGGAAGGCGGTTCCGGGTGACGCCCGTGCGCGACGGCACGTAGGGGAACAGCCACCACAGGATCTGCCAATCCCCTCGCACCCACCGGTGTTGCCGTCTGGCGTGGGCGAGCACGCTGGAGGGGTAGTCGTCCACCACCTCGATGTCGGTGACCAGCGCCGTGCGCGCGTAGAGCCCTTCGAACAGATCGTGCGATAACAGGGCGTTCTCGGGGACGCGATCCTCGAGGGCGGCGGTGAAGGCATCGACGTCGTACAGCCCCTTGCCGATGAAGATGCCTTCCTGAAACAGATCCTGGTAAACGTCCGAGACGGCTGTCGTGTACGGATCGACACCCGTGTGGCCCGCGTAGGTTCGCGCAAAGAGCGAGCCGGCCGCGCTGGCCATCGTCACGCTGACCCGGGGCTGCAGAATCCCGTATCCGGCGGTGACGCGCCCGGCGTGGCGATCCAGCCGGGGGCGATTCAACGGGTGGGCGATGATGCCGATGAGCCGCTGGGCGGCGTTGCGGGGCAACCGCGTGTCCGAGTCGAGCGTCAGGCAGTAGCGCACCTGCGGGAGCACGTCCAGCTGGCCGACCTGGGTGGAGAAGCTGGTGTCGGTGGCGCCCCGCAGCAGGCGGTTGAACTCCTCGAGCTTGCCGCGCTTCCGCTCCCAGCCAATCCAGGCCTGCTCGCGCGCGTTCCACTGGCGGTCGCGATGAAACAGGAAGAAGCGGTCCGCGTGGTGGATGCCCAGGCGGACGTTGAGCGCCTCGACGCCGGCGCGTGCTCGGGCCAGGATGGCTGCGTCATCGGGCGAGTCGAGGGTCGCCGTGTCGGCGAAGTCGCTCAGGATGGCGAAGTGAATGGCCGCGTCGAGATTCCCCTGTGCGAGCACCTCCACGTGCTCCAGCAGCGCGTCCACGCCGGCCGTGCTCGTGAGCATCGTCGGCACGATCACCATGGTGCGCGCCGTCTCGGGCACACCCTCCGAGAAGTCGAGCCGCGGCAGCCGGGTGGGACCCACGACGCGGACCACCGCGGCGTGCACCGCGGCGATGGCCAGCTCGCTGGCCGGCAGCAGCAGGGCCAGCGCGGCCACGACGAGCGTGACCGCTGTGCCGCCCGTGTGCCAGGCGTAGACCATGGCGAGGACGAGCAGCGCGCCGGTCAGCGTCGCGATGGCGGAGAGGAAGAGGCCCGAGGCATGGCGCAGCAGGAAACGCCGCGCCCGCGTCGGGCCGGTCGGGCGACACGCCAGGTCGGCCTCGAGATCGACGCGACCGCCATCGACGAGGTGATAGCCGACGTGG
>Ga0073904_10000042_pt1 | contig 70049 bp, 68 predicted proteins | sample KloWWTrecipitate_FD_66668 | JGI IMG/M metagenome (GOLD analysis project Ga0073904, IMG submission 66668) | Active sludge microbial communities from Klosterneuburg, Austria, studying microevolution and ecology of nitrifiers - Klosterneuburg... | ecosystem: Engineered > WWTP > Aerobic digester >... | reverse complement strand
GGGGACGCGTTAGACGAGGTATTGCGACAGGCCGCGGCGGACGTACTGGCCGTGGCCCTTGCGCCCGTGGAACGTGTCGTTGGAGATGACCACCGAGCCGCGCGACAAGACAGTGTCGACCTTCCCGTCGATGACCCAGCCCTCCCATGCGCTGTGGTCCATGTTCATGTGATGCTTGTCGTTGATACCGATTTTGGTCGTCGTGTTCGGGTCCCACACCACGACGTCGGCGTCGGCACCGGGGGCAATGACGCCCTTCTTGGGGTACATGCCGAACATACGGGCCGGAGTGGTGCAACAGGTCTCGACCCAGCGCTCGAGCGAGATCTCGCCGTTGACGACGCCCTGGTAGAGCAGTTCCATGCGGTGCTCGACGCCGCCGATGCCGTTGGGGATGGCAGAAAAGTTACCCAGGCCGAGTTCCTTCTGGTCCTTCATGCAGAACGGGCAGTGATCGGTACTGACGATGGCCAGCTCGTTCATCCGCAGACCCTTCCACAGGTCGCCCTGGTGGCCATGGCCCATCTGGCCGATGTAGTCCGGGTCGTGGTCCTTGCTGCGCACCGGCGTACTGCACACCCACTTGGCACCCTCGAAACCGGGCTTGCCCAGCGTCTCTTCCAGCGTCAGGTAGAGGTATTGCGGGCACGTCTCGGCGAACACGTTGCGACCGTTGTGGCGGGCAGCCGCCACCTCGTTGAGGGCATCGCCGGCGCTCATGTGCACGATGTACAGCGGCACGTTGCCGGCCACGTGGCTGAGCACGATGGCACGGTGCGTGGCCTCCGCCTCCAGCGGTGACGGTCGGGTGTAGCTGTGGAACTTCGGGGAGGTGTCGCCGCGGGCGAGCGCCTGCTGCACCAGCACATCGATGGCGGGGCCGTTCTCGGCGTGCATCATGATCATCGCACCGCATTCGGAGGCGGTCTGCATGGCCTTGAGGATCTGGCCGTCATCGCTGTAGAACACACCGGGGTAGGCCATGAACAGCTTGAAGCTGCTGATGCCCTCGTGTTCGACGAGGTACTGCATGTCCTTCAGTGACTGGTCGTCGACGCCACCGATGATCTGGTGGAACGCGTAGTCGATGCTGCAGTTGCCGTCGGCCTTGCGATGCCATTCGGCCAGCCCTTCGTGCACGTTCTCGCCGTACCGCTGCACCGCCATGTCGATGATGGTGGTGGTACCGCCCCATGCCGCGGCGGTACTGCCGGTCTCGAAGGTGTCGCTCGCGAAGGTGCCGCCAAAGGGCAGTTCCATGTGGGTGTGCACATCGATGCCACCGGGGATCACGTACTTGCCGGCAGCGTCGATGATGGAGTCGACGCCTTCCTCGGTGAAGTAGCCGGGTGCGCCCATCGCCCGAATTGTTTCGCCGTCGATCAGCACGTCCTGGGCGATGACGCCCGAACTGCTGATGACCTTGCCGTTCTTAATCAATGTTGTTGCCATCGGAGATCCCCTTATCGCTCGAACAGTTCGTCGTATGCGTCCGGCCGCCGGTCTCGGTAGAACGCCCAACGATCGCGGACTTGCTTGATCTTGCCCAGGTCGAGATCACGAACGATCAGCTCTGGCTTGTGTGCATCGCCGACTTCGCCGACGAACTGACCCTCGGGATCGACGAAGTAGCTCTGCCCGTAGAAGTCGTTGTCGCCCAGCGGTTCGATGCCCACGCGATTGATGGCGCCGACGTAATACATGTTGGCGACCGCCGATGCGGGCTGCTCGAGCTTCCACAGGTACTGCGACAGACCTCGGCTGGTGGCCGAGGGGTTGAACACGATCTCGGCACCATTGAGGCCCAGCGCACGCCAGCCTTCGGGGAAGTGCCGGTCGTAGCAGATGTAGACGCCGACCTTGCCGACGGCCGTCTCGAAGATGGGGTAGCCGCCGTCGCCGGGTGCGAAGTAGAACTTCTCCCAGAAGCCCTTGACCTGGGGAATGTGCTGCTTGCGGTACTTCCCGAGGTACGTACCGTCGGCATCGATCACCGCCGCGGTGTTGTAGTACAGCCCAGGTCGCACAACTTCGTACATCGGCAGTACCAGCACCATGCCGACCTCCTTCGCAAGGCTCTGGAAGCGTCGCGTGGTGGGCCCATCGGGGATGTACTCGGTGTAGTCGTAGTATTCGGCCTCCTGAACCTGGCAGAAGTACGGCCCGTAGAACAACTCCTGGAAGCACATCACCTGTGCGCCTTGCGCGGCGGCCTCGTGGACAGACTGCTCGTGTTTGTCGAGCATTGCGTCCTTCGTACCGGGCCAATCCGTTTGCAGCAGTGCTGCCTTCACGATGTGTGCGGTGCTGTCAGGCATGGCCGGACTCTAATGACACACGCCACCCCGCACAATAGCTGTATTGTTACCGGACAATGAACGCCCCGTTCGATGACACATCACTCGACCGCACGAGCAGAGAACTCACCACCACGATCTCCGGACGCGTCGTGGATCGCAGCGCTCGCGGTATCGCCGCCGCCGTCGGCCGAATGATCTCCGCCGCTGAACTGTCGGTCGGAAGTCGCCTGCCGACCGTGCGCGAGTTGTCCAAGGAACTCGGCGTGTCACCCACCACCGTCAGCGAAGCGTGGCAATCGTTGGCTGCGGTCGGCGCCATCGACGCGCGTGGGCGCCAGGGCACGTTCGTCCGCCAGCCCACCGGGCCAGCGACACCGCGTCGCTACCGACGAGTCACCGAAGGCCCGGGCCACTTCGCGCTCGACCTCAGCAGCGGCACCCCTGACCCAGCACTGCTCCCAGATCTCGGCCCGGTCATCGCCCGCGTCAGCCGACAGTCACTCACCAGCAGTTATCTCGACCAGCCGGTGCTGCCCGAATTGGCCGAGCGAGTTCGTTCTGACTGGCCGTTCCCACCCGACGAACTCACCGTTGTGGACGGCGCACTGGACGCGCTGGACCGGGTGGCGAGCGTGATCGTGCGTCTCGGTGACCGAGTGGTGGTGGAGAACCCGACGTTTCCCCCTCTGCTCGACCTGCTCGATCTCTTGGGCGCTGATGTCATCGGTGTCGACATGGACGACGAAGGAATGCAGGTCGCCGGTTTGGCCGAGGCGCTCGCGCTGGGGGCAACAGCGGTGTTCATCCAGCCGCGGGCACACAACCCCACCGGCATCACGCTCACCTCGGAGCGCGGCCAACAGTTGGCTGCGGTGCTGGCGGGCAGCGCGGCAATCGTGGTGGAGGACGACCACTCGGGCGACATCGCCAGTGGCGAGTTGGTCAGCCTCGGCAGGTGGCTGCCACAGCGCACCGTGCACATTCGCAGTTATTCCAAGAGCCATGGCCCGGACCTGCGACTGGCGGCAATCGGCGGTGCCGGAGCCGTCGTCAGTGCGGTGGCGAACCGTCGCCTGCTCGGGCCCGGGTGGAGCAGCCGCATCCTGCAGGCGGTGCTCGTGGAGATGCTCGACCATCAACCCACGATCGACGCAGTGGGAGCAGCGAGGGTGGAGTACGCGGCGCGGCGCCTCGCCGTCACCGACGTGCTGTCCGCCGCCGACGTCGGGTTCACCGGCACCGACGGCATCAACCTGTGGATGCAGGTCGCCGACCAGCGCTCAGCGTTACTGACCCTGGCCGCACAGGGCATCGGCGCCGCTCCGGGCGAACCGTTCCTGGTCCGCAGTGGTGCGCCATCGCTACGCGTCACGGTCGGGCTGATCGATCACTCGATCGCCGAGTACGCGACCCGCCTTGCGGAAGCTGCAGGCAACGAACCAACCCGCAGCGGCCAACGCTGACCCGCCGACTAGTTGATGGGCGTGTGGAGGAGTTCGTGGGCGAGCGGGCACTCCGCGCCGAACGATGCGTCCTCGAGCTTTACGACACCGGCTGCGGAGGCGAGGTGCGAGAACAGCGCAAGTGGCACCACATCCGCCTCGGCCAGCCATGGCGCTCGGACATCGCCGAGACGTTCGACCAGGGACAAGAACCCGGCGTCAGGCAAGCATCGCCCGACCCCCGACACCGCCCAGATCGGCACCTCGCTGCAGTAGGCAACCGATGCTGCGGCGCGACTGCCGCGAGCGGCGATGATCTCGCTGCCGGACGCGGCCAGCACCTCGATGAGGACGAGGTCGGCGGCCAGCACCGCAGCGGCAAGCCCGCCGGGATCGATCACTTCCGCTTCCACGTCCGAGCGCTCCAGGCGTCGCGCGAACGCGGCGCCCTGATCATCCGCGTCGATGGCGAACACTCGAATGTCGCCACGGCGCAGAATCGCCTCGCCGGCAAGGTCGGGCCAGCCAACGACGCACACCGTGGCGTCTGCGGGAATTTCGTCGATCAACACGTCCGGCGTGACGTCGCCGTCGATCTCGTCGGCCAGCAACCGCGCCGTGGAGTACGGGTCGGTGGCGGTCAGCATGTGTGCACACAGCCACCACAGCGGGCCTGAAGTCGGGTGGCGTTCGACGATTCGGCGGCAGGCAACGACGAGCCCAGCCGGTTCGACACCCATCCCTCGCAACGCCGACGCCGTCTCGCTGACCATCAGCCGTGGGTCGGCACCGCTGGAACGGGCCAGGTACCGCAGGCGCTCGATCGGGTGCACGACAGCGACCCTACCGGGCACTCATCAATCGTGCCGCCTGCAGCGAGGTGGTCGGCCGACGGGGCTCTGCGCTAGGTTTGCGGCGTGGCCAGCACCGTTGCTCTCGACATCAATCTCACCACGATCGGCGGCGAGTCGCGTCCGCTCGAAGAGTGGGTGACCACGTTCCATCTGGCCAGCGTCGTGCTGGATCCGTACACCAACGAAAGTTCCTGGGTCCTCAAGCCGGCTGCACGCATCCTCGAGGCCTTTCGTGGTGCCGACGTGCGGGTCAACCTGGTGGTCACCTGCCCGGCCGAGGAGGCCAAGCAGTTCCTCGGGCCGCTCGCCGATCAGTTCCTGGTGTTCTGCGACCCGGACCGCACGTTCGTGCGCGGCCTCGGCGTCGCCACATTGCCCGCGTTCGTGTTCGTGCGTGGAGATGGCAGCGTGCAAGCAGCTGCCGAAGGTTGGAACGCCACCGAATGGCGCCAGGTTGCCAAGACCATCGCCGACAACACCTCGTGGATCGCGCCAACGATTCCCGGTGCCGGCGACCCGTCGCCGTTCCACGGCACACCCGCCCTCGGCTGAGCTGAACCGGTGACGCGCGGGCTGCCGGATCTGCCCGTACTCGACGCGTTGCCGTCGGTGCTGTCAGCGCTGACCGAGCATCGCTCGGCAATCCTCGTCGCACCACCGGGTGCCGGCAAGACCACACTCGTCCCGCTGGTACTCGTCAACGAGCCGTGGATGGACGGCCAGCGGATCGTGATGTTGGAGCCGCGTCGCCTCGCCACGCGCGCCGCTGCCCAGCGGATGGCATCGCTGTTGGGCGAACAGGTCGGCGAGACGGTCGGTTATCAGACGCGCGACGAGCGCCACATCGGGCCACGAACTCGCATCGAGGTGGTCACCGAGGGTGTGCTCACCCGCCGGTTGCAACACGATCCCTCGCTGGAGGGTTACGGGCTGGTGATCTTCGACGAGGTCCACGAGCGCAACCTGCCCACCGACGTCGGGTTGGCGTTGCTGCTGGATGCTCGGTCGAGCCTGCGACCAGATCTACGGGTGCTCGCGATGTCGGCGACGCCCGACACGAAGGGTCTACTGCGGGTACTGGGCGACGACACGCCGGTTGCTTCCAGCGATGGACGCATGCACCCCGTCGACATCGTGTGGGCGCCGATGGGTAAGCAGGACCGCGTGCAGGAGGCCACCGCAGCGCTGGTGCAGCGAGCACTTCGCGAACAGACTGGTGATGTCCTGGTGTTCCTGCCGGGCATCGGCGAGATCCGCCGTGTGCAAGGTCTCCTGGAAGGCGCCGTTCCTACTGAGGTCGACGTGTATCCGTTGGCCGGAGCGCTGTCGCTCGCCGAGCAGGACCATGCGTTGGCCCCCTCGCCGCCCGGTCGTCGGCGGGTCGTGCTCTCCACCGACATCGCCGAGTCCTCACTCACCGTCGACGGGGTACGCGTCGTGGTCGATGCCGGCTTGGCGCGTGTGCCGCGCTTCGACCAGCGCACCGGCATGAGCCGCCTCACGACGGTCAGCACCAGCCGCGCCTCCGCCGACCAGCGCGCCGGACGTGCGGGTCGCACCGAGCCCGGTGCCGCGTACCGGTTGTGGAGCAAGCTCGAGCATGGCACCAGGCGACCGCATCTCGAGCCGGAGATCACACAGGTCGACCTGGCCGGCCTCGCGCTGGAGCTCGCTGCGTGGGGCACGCCGGTGGACGATCTGCGGTGGGCCGACGCTCCCCCGCCGCGCACGCTGCAGCAGGCCACCGAGCTGCTGGATCGGCTCGGCGCACTCACGCAGGACGGTCGGTTGACAGATCGCGGCCGGCGGATGTTGGCGCTGCCGTTGCATCCACGGCTGGCACGAATGGTGGCGGGTGCCGATGACGCCGACGGTTCGCTGGCGTGTGTCGTCGCCGCTCTGCTGGACGAGCGCGACGTGTTTCGCGGTCGACCCGATGAGCTGCCCGCCGACCTCGCGCTGCGCGTCGGCGCCGTCTGCGGCCAGTACCACGACCGGGCCGATTCCCGTGATGTACGCCGGGTTCGCGACCGCGCGGCCGACGTCGCCCGCCGTGCACAGATCCGCTTCGATCTCGACGACGTCCGTTCCGACCGGTGCGGTGTCGTCCTGGCTCTCGCCTATCCGGACCGCGTCGCCGTTCGTCGTAATCAGCCCGGTCAGTTCCAGCTCCGCACCGGGTCGTCGGCGTGGACTCCGCCAACCGATCCGTTGGCCGACGAACGATTCGTCGTGGCCGCCGACCTCGATGGCAAACGCGACAACGCTCGAATTCGCATCGGCGCCGCGCTCGATGTCAACGACGTCATTTCCTCGCTGGCCGATCAGATCGAGCGGCGCGAGTCGCTGGTCTGGGACAAGCAGCGCAACGATCTCGTGCAGCGCGTCGAGACGCGGCTTGGTGGCATGCTGCTCGACGAACAGGTGCGCAGTGCCGAGCCCGGCGAGGCTACGACGGCTGCGCTCGTCGAGCGCGTGCGCACCACACGGCTGGCGGCGTTGCACTGGCCTCCGTCTGCCGTACTGCTGCGCGCACGTGTCGCGTTCCTACGACATCACCTCGGTACCGAGACGTGGCCGGACTGGAGCGATTCAGCGCTGATCGCTTCGCTCGACGAATGGTTGGCCCCGTATCTCACGGGAGCGACAGGGGTGGCCGACCTCGCCGCTCTCGACACCTCCATGCTGCTGTCCGCACAACTCGACTGGGACACGTCGACTCAGCTCAGCGAACTGGCCCCGACACACCTCGACACTCCCGCGGGCCGTACCACTCTCATCGACTACTCCCGCGATGTCCCGACGGCCTCCGTGCGGGTGCAAGACCTGTTCGGCCTCGGCGAGCACCCGATGGTCGCCCGCACGGTCCCGGTCTCGCTGGAGTTGCTCTCCCCCGCCGACCGCCCGATCCAGATCACCAGCAACCTGCCAGGGTTCTGGGCCGGCACCTGGGCCGACGTCCGCAAGGAAATGGCCGGCCGCTACCCCAAACACCAGTGGCCCACCGACCCCGCCAACGCCACCCCCAAACGCCTCAAGTAACCGCCGCCCCCTTGTGTCGCGCTCCCACCGAGTCACACCGTGGTCAGCGTGTGACACGTGCGCTTGTGAACGAGGTTCACGTATGCGACTGGGCGGGTTGACGTCGAGGCGGCGGAGGGCTGGGTTTGGGGTGGCGGGTGGGCGTAGGGTTTTGGTATGGCTGACGCACTTGAGTTCGAGTTCACGGAGATGTTTCCACTGGGCCACGACGACACGCAGTACCGGTTGGTCAGCACCGACCACGTCCGCACCGTCGAGACGCCACTGGGCACCATGTTGCAGGTGGATGCCGAGGCGATCACGCTCATCACTCAAGAAGCAATGCGCGACATCGCACACTTCCTGCGCTCCGGCCACCTCGCTCAACTGGCCAAGATTCTCGACGACCCCGAGGCCAGCGACAACGACCGATTCGTCGCACTCGATCTGTTGAAGAACGCCGCCATCAGCGCCGGCGGGGTGCTGCCGATGTGTCAGGACACCGGCACCGCGATCATCAAGGCCAAGAAGGGCAACCTCGTCCACACCGACGGAGGCGATGAGGAAGCCATTGCTCGCGGGGTGTTCAACACCTACCAGACCAGCAATCTTCGATACAGCCAGATGGCCCCGTTGACCATGTACGAAGAGGTCAACACCGGCAACAACCTGCCGGCGGAGATCAAGATCAGCGCCATCGACGGCGACGAGTACAAGTTCCTGTTCCTCGCCAAGGGTGGCGGTAGCGCCAACAAGAGCTACCTCTTCCAGGAGACCAAGGCGCTGCTCAACGAGAAGACACTGCTGCCCTGGCTGTTCGAGAAGATGAAGACCCTGGGCACCTCCGCCTGTCCGCCCTATCACCTGGCCGTGGTCATTGGCGGTACCAGCGCCGAGATGGCGGTGGAGACCGCCAAGTTGGCAAGCGCCCGCTACCTCGACAGCCTGCCGACACACGGCAGCAAGCTGGGCCACGCGTTCCGCGACCTGGACCTCGAGGCCAAGGTGCTCGAGCTCAGCCGGCAGACGGGCATCGGTGCACAGTTCGGCGGCAAGTACTTCTGCCACGATGTTCGCATCGTGCGCCTGCCACGCCACGGCGCCAGCTGCCCGGTGGGCATGGCGGTCAGCTGCAGCGCCGACCGCCAGGCCATGGGCAAGATCACCAAGGACGGCATCTTCCTCGAGCAGCTCGAACAGGATCCCGCGCGCTTCCTTCCCGAGGTCACGCACGAAGATCTGGCCGACACCGAGGTCGTGCAGATCGACCTGAACCGCCCGATGGACGAGATCCGCGCCGAGCTGTCGAAGTACCCGGTGAAGACCCGCGTCATGCTCACCGGGACGATGGTCGTGGCCCGCGACATCGCTCACGCCAAGATCCAAGAACGCCTGAACAGAGGCGAGCCAATGCCGCAGTACCTGAAGGACTACTGCGTGTACTACGCGGGCCCCGCCAAGACTCCAGCAGGCATGGCCAGTGGTTCGTTCGGCCCCACCACGGCGGGTCGCATGGACAGCTACGTCGACGAGTTCCAGTCAGCCGGCGCCAGCCTGGTGATGCTGGCGAAGGGCAACCGCAGCAGAGCGGTCACAGCGGCCTGCAAGGCCCACGGCGGATTCTACCTCGGCAGCATCGGTGGCCCAGCAGCGCGTCTGGCGCAGGACTGCATCACGAAGGTCGAAGTGTTGGAGATGCCGGAACTCGGCATGGAGGCCGTGTGGAAGATAGAGGTCCACGACTTCCCCGCGTTCATCGTGGTCGATGACAAGGGAAACGACTTCTTCGAGCTCGTCAACAGGCCGTACAACGCCAACTCCAACGCCAACTCCACGACAGGCACGACCACCCCTGTGCACATTCACTGACCGTTACTGTCAGCCGTCCGAGTCGTCAGACGAGTTGGCGCAGCACCGAATTGGTGCGTGCCAACTCCTCGGGGTTCGAGGCGAACACCCCCGCGTTGAAATCGGTGACACCGATCGAGCTCAGTTCGGCAATCTGGTCGCGCACCTCGGCCTCGGTGCCCACGATGGCCAGGCCACCCGGACCGTCGACCCCCTCACGATTCATCATGGTCTTGTAACTGGGCAGCGTGTCGTACACCGCGAACACCTGCGCCGCACGCGCCCGGGCGCCAGCAACGTCGTCGGTCACACACACCGGCAGCGCCACAGCCACTCGCGGGTCGGGGCGGCCGGCGTCGGCCGCGGCCTGGCGCAGCGTGGGGATGGTGAGCTCGGCGAGCGTCTTGGGCCCGACGCACCACGTCGCAGTGCCATCGGCCAACGCACCGGTGACCCGCAGCATCTGCGGCCCGAGTGCTGCGACCAGCACTGACGGCCGGCTACTGCCGGCAACCGAGACGGCACCCTGCACTCGGTAGTCCTCGCCGTCGAACTTGACCGGCTTGCCCTCCAGCAAGGGCATGAGAATGGAAAGGTATTCCTTCAAGTGCCGTACCGGCTTCGAGTACGACAGACCCCACATCGACTCGACCACGACCTGGTGAGAGAGGCCGATACCGAGGCACAGCCCGGCATCGCCGCGGCTGTTGATGGCGGCCTGGGTACTGAGTGCCTGCTGGGCCAACATCATCGGGTGACGCGGGTAGGTAGGGACGACCGCAGTACCCAGCTCGATACCAGGCACCTCACGGCCGACGATGGCGAGCACCGTCAGCGCGTCGTGACCGAAGATCTGCGACGACCAGAACGTGTGGGCGCCGAGCTCGACTGCCGCCTGAGCCTCGGCGACGACGTCGTCGATGGTGCCACCATTGATTGCATTGCTCATTGTTCCAAGACGCATACGCGCAACCTACACGCCGACGAGACGAATCGACTCAGGCGAGACTGACGAGCTCGAGCCAGTCCTCGTTGAAGTAGTCGACCTGACCGTCGGGCATCAGCAGCACTTTCGTGGGCGCCAGCGCCTCGACGAACTCGGTGTCGTGACTGACGAACACGATGCTGCCCTTCCACCCGGTCAAGGCCTCCGCCACGGCCTCGCGGCTGGGCGGGTCGAGGTTGTTGGTGGGCTCGTCGAGCAGCAGCAGGTTGTTGCGACCGACCATCAGCATCGCCAACGCCAGCTTGGTCTTCTCGCCGCCGGAGAGCGTGCCGCTCTCCTGGAACACCTTGTCGCCGCTGAGGCCCATCATGCCGAGGAACGCACGCAGCTGGGTCTCGGTGTAGATGACTCCAGGCGGTACATCGGCACGCAGGTTGTCGAGCAGGTTGCGGTCGGTGCGCAGGTTGTCGTGCTCCTGCGCGTAGTAGCCCATGTGTACTTCGTGGCCGTACCGGAAGTCGCCCAGGTTCGCCTCGGTCTCACCGGCGAGGATGCGCAGCAAGCTGGTCTTACCCGCTCCGTTGAGCCCGAGGACCAGCAATCGATCGCCACGACCGATGTCGAACGACACGTCTTCGAACACTGCCGGGCCTCCGTAGCCCTTCGACATGTGGCTGGCCGTGAGGACGGTGCCACCGCACGACGGCGGATCGGGAAACTTCATCTTCAGCTGACGATCGCCAGCCTTGACGTGCACTCGCTCCGACTCCAGGCGAGCGATCTGCTTCTCTTTGCTGTGCGCCATCTTGGCCTTCGTGGCCTTGGCACCGAAACGGTCGACAACCGCCTGGATGCGGGCGATCTCCTTGGTCTGCAACGTGGCCTGCTTGACCAGACGCTCTTCGTCGAGACGACGCGACAACTTGTACTGGCTGTACGTGCCCTTGTACTCCACGAGGTTGCCCAGGTTCTCCTCACCCGGACGGTCGAGGTGCAGCACACGGGTGATGGCTTCATCGAGCAGTTCGAGGTCGTGACTGATGACCAACATCGCGCCGCGGTAGTTGCGCATGAATGCGAGCAGCCACATCTTCGCGTCGACGTCGAGGTGGTTGGTGGGTTCGTCGAGCAACAGCACGTCGCTGCCGGCGAACAGAATGCGGGACAGTTCGACGCGCCGACGCTCGCCACCGCTGAGCACGCCGATCGGAAGTTCCATGCGCGTGGGCGACAACCCGAGGCCGGCCATGATGCTGCGCGCCTCGCTCTCGGCCGCGTAGCCACCCGAGGTTGCGAACTCGTCTTGCGCCTTGCTGTAGCGAGCGACGTTGCGGTCATTCGCCTCCTGCTCCATCGCGACGCGCAGCTTCTCGATGCGGTCGAGTTGCTCGTCGATCTGACGGCCGCTGAGCACGTGCGTGACGGCCATCCGGGTGTCGAGCACGCCGGCGATACGGGGGTCTTGCGGTAGGTAGCCGAACCCGCCCTTGCGCAACACCTTGCCGCCAGAGCTCTCCGCAGCACCGCCGAGCACCTTGAACAGGCTGGTCTTTCCGGCGCCGTTGCGACCCACCAGGCCAACCTTGTCGCGAGGCATGACCGTGAATGAGATGTCGTCGACGATGAGCCGACCGCCAACCTCTACCGAAAGACCCTGCACCTGCAACATGAGGCATCCAGCGTGGCGGACGATCACCGCGTACACAACCACCACGACGAGAGGCACAAAGGTGCACCCGCGTCTACTGTTGTGGCCATGCATGCAGCGGCGTACCGCGCGACGATGGTGGCGCAACCCAGCGGTTGGCGCCGGGTCGCGCCGATTGCCTCTGGGTGCATCGCCCTGGGTGCCGCCGCTGTCGTCGCCCGCTTCGATCCGGCGGCCGCCGGGAGCAGATTCCCAGCATGTCAGTTCAGGGCAGTGACCGGCCTGTGGTGCCCCGGATGTGGCCTCACTCGCGGGTTCCATCAACTTTTCACCGGCCACCCCATTTCTGCAGTGCAGTACAACGTTTTCGTCCCGCTCGTACTGGTAGCAGTTGCGCTCTTGTGGTGGTCGTGGATGCAGGCCAGTTGGGGTCGCCAGCGAGTGCCACTGCCGGCATGGGTGCGGCGTGCGCTCGCCTTCTACCTGCCGATCGCTGTAGTGGCCTACGGCGTACTGCGCAACGTGCCGGCAGCGCCGTTCAGCTCGCTCGCGCCCTGAGCTGCCTTAGGGATTGGTCACCACAGGAGGCTGAGTGGTCGCGGCCGGTGGCTGGGTCGTGGCCACCGGGGGCTGAGTGGTCGCCACCGGCGGCTGGGTGGTCGCCACTGGCGGCTGGGTCGTGGCGACTGGCGAGCTCGATCCGGTAGTGGTCGCCGGCGTCGTGGTCTTCGGTGTGGTGCTGCCTGGATTCGCAACGGTCGTGGTGGTCCGCGGGCGCTGCTGCACGGTGACGTTCGGGCCGGTGACCGATCCACTGGAGTCATCGCGGAACGTCGTCGTCAAACATTTACCGGGCTGCAGCGGAGCCTGACCGAGCACCATCGACACCACACCTGCCAATGCTTCACGACCCTGCTGCGTGAGGTGCAGGCCATCCTTGCCCATCAATGCACGGTTGGCGGCGGTGACGGCTGCCCAATCGAGCACCACCACGTTGGGGTACTTCTGTGCCATCTCGAAGACGACTTGATTCACCTGCAGGCGGGACGGCTTGAACTCGGTCACGGTCAGCAACACCACCGGCTGCGGTGAGAGTCGAGCCACCATTGCGTCGAGGTACTTGCGGTACACGTCCTGGTTGTCGCCGTAGTTGTTGCCCAACAGGATGACGCTGACGTCCCAGCCGGCACTCAAGCGCTTGTCGAGCACTGTGTCGCCGAAGTCGATGAACCGACCCGTCTCGGCGTCGACTTCCGTCTGCCACCCGAGCGGTACCAACGCGGCACACATCTCGTCGCCGTAACGCCGAGCCGTACTGGCCATGACCGAATCGCCGATCAGGATCACCCGGTTACCCGGAACGTTGGCGCCGATCTCGTCACTCGCTTCGATGGGCACGGTGGTTCGCATGACCGTGGACGTCGATTCGGGCTCGATGGTGGTCGAGGTGGAGACCTGCGCCGGCAATCCGCCGACAGCCGCTGTGTCGGGCGGGTCGACACCTTGACCGGACGCGGCGCCTCCACATGCGGTGGCAACGGCCAAGAGGCCGAGCAGCAGAGCGATGCGCCGGAAAAACATGAGACCTCTATTGGACCGAGTTGCGGAGCGCGTTGCAAGTCAGCCCCGCCGATGACGGCGTGACACATGCCCACGCCGTCATCGACACATTCAAGCTGAGTATCAGCCGCGAGTCTTGAGTTGGTCGCGAATCTCGGTCAACAGATCGACCTCGGTGGGACCCGCCGGCGCCGCGTCCGGTGCCTTCTTCATCTTGTTGTACGCCTTGATGATGAGGAACAGCACGATGCCCACGATGACGAGCGTGAACAACGCGGTGATCAGCTTGCCGAACTCTAGGTACGTCGCCGGGTTGGGCAGCCCGGTGGCCGCATCAGTGCCGCTGCCATCGGCCACCTTGAGGCGCGCCACGTCGTCGAAGCTGGGTTTCCCGACGATCGCCGCGACCAGGTTCATCATGATGCCCTCGGTGAACGCCGAGATGACCTTGGCGATGAACCCCGCCAGGATGACCGCAACGGCCAACTCGATCATGTCGCCGCCGGCGATGAACTCCTTGAACTCCTTGATGTAGCCCTTCATGGAACTGTCCTTTCACAGATGAGTGCCCGTCTCAGGGAGAAGTAGAGCATGAATAGCCCGTCCGAGATGCGATCGAGCGGGAAGGGGTGCCAGCGTCGAAAGCACGGACGACCTCGTCGCTAGTGGCCCAGTTCGTCGAACCTGTCGACGTTGCGCAACTGCGGGAAGGCGATCCACCAGATCACGACGACTGCGATCGTTGCGACGCCGCCGCCGATCACCGTTGCCGGGGTGCCGATGGCCTGCGCCACGAGTCCACTCTCGAACGCACCCAACTCGTTCGACGCTCCGATGAAGACGTTCTCCACCGCCATCACTCGGCCGCGCTTTTCATCGGGCGTCACCAACGGCACGAGCGAACCACGGATGTACACGCTGACCATGTCGGCACCGGCCAGGATCATCAGCGCGACGAACGCGAGCCAATAGTCGTGTGTGAGGCCGAGCACCACCGTCGAGATACCGAACACGAAAACCGCGAGGAGTAGGCCGCGGCCGATCCTGTTGTGCAGCGGCTTGAAGGCAAGAAAGACGGCCATCGCAGCGGCACCGATACCGGGCGCCGCCCGCAAAAAGCCATAGGCCACATCACCCACGCCCAACCTGGTCGTCGCGATTGCCGGGAGCAGCGCGACTGCGCCGCCGAACAGAACAGCGAAAAGATCCAGTCCGATGGCGGCGAAGAGGATCGGCGTGCGGCGAACGAAGAGCAGGCCTTCGATCGCAGAACGAAACGTGGGTTTGTCATCAGGATCGGGTCGCTCGGGTTGGCGCAGGAACTCGAGTCGCCCGATCTTCACGGCGGCGATGACGACAAGCACTGTTGCGCCGAAATACGCGACCGCAGGACTCCATGCGAACAACAGGCCCGACAGCGCCGGGCCAAGAATGGTGGCACCGGTCCAAGTGGCGGAGTACATCGCGATCACCTGCGGAATGGCACCGTCAGGAGCGACCATCGGCGGCATCGGCCGAGTCGCCGGCGCGAGAAATGCTCGAGAAATGCCGTACGCGAATGCGATGACGAACAGCGGCCGCACCTCTGTGGGGTCCGTGGTGGCGTACCAGGTGAGCGCGATTCCGCACACGACCTCACCACCGATGGCGATGATCGCGACCCGCTTGCGGTCGAAGCGGTCGGCGACGGTACCGGTCACCAGCACCAGCAACGCGGCTGGCAGGAACTCGCAGAGACCGATCCAGCCGAGGTCGGCGGCGCGACCGCTGATGCCGTACGCCTGCAACCCGAGGGCCGCCGCCTGCAAGGAGACGCCGGTGAACAGCACACCGTTCGAGATGAGCAGCGCCCGCACACCGCCGAAGCGGAGCACCTGCCTGGTGGTCATAGGAATGGGGGAAACAAGTTCTGGAGTCGTCACAGCGTTCTCAAGCTACTGACCAAGTGCTACACAGGCACGATGACTTCACTCGCAGATGAAACCCGCTGGCTCGATGCGACGGATCAGGCAGCCCTCGTGGAACGTGGCGACGCCACCGCACTCGAGTTACTGGACGCCGCGATCGAACGCATCGAGGCGATCGACCCCGCGTTGAACGCCGTGATCATCCGCTGGTTCGACGAGGCGCGCCGCACCGCTGCCGCGCCACTTCCGGCCGGCCCGTTCCGTGGCGTGCCAACGCTGTTGAAGGACTTGTGGGCGCACTACGCAGGGCAGCCACTCACCAACGGCAACCAGGCGCTGAAGGACGCGATGCCGTTGTCGGCCACCGACACCACGCTCGTCAGCCGCTACCGGGCCGCCGGCTTCGTCATCGCCGGTCGCACCAACAGTCCCGAGTTCGGCAGCCTGCCGTGCACCGAGCCGACGGCGTGGGGGCCGACCCGCAACCCGTGGAACACCGATCACTCGCCCGGCGGCTCCAGCGGCGGGTCGGCAGCAGCGGTCGCCGCGGGCATGGTGCCGATCGCACACGCGAGCGATGGCGGGGGCAGCATCCGCATCCCGGCGTCGGCCTGCGGGCTCGTCGGCCTGAAGCCCACGCAAGGCCGCATCACGCTGGGCCCGTACCGCGACGAGAGCAATCTGGGTGTCGAGCTGTGCGTCAGTCGTACCCTGCGCGACACCGCTGCCCTCCTGGATGCCGTGCGCGGCCCGGGCGTGGGCGACACCGTCATCGCCGCGCCACCCGCACGACCGTACGTGCAAGAGTTGGGCGTCGATCCGGGCCGGCTGCGAATCGGCCTGTTGGACCATCACCCATTCGGTGGGGCGGTACACGAGCAGTGTGCACTCGCTGCTCGAAACGCTGCCACGCTGCTCGAGTCACTCGGCCACGATGTCACTCCCGGCTACCCGTCGGCCATGGCCGACCCCGAGTTCGGCCGTCGGTTCAGCGCGCTGTGGAGCACCAACATGGGGGTCAGTCTCGGCCGTATCGCGGCGCAGTTGGGCCGCGACCTGGGCCCCGGCGATGTGGAGCCGGTCAATCAGGTGCAGGCGGACTTTGCACGCAGCGTGAGCGGCGTCGACTTCGCAATGGCCCAAGCAGCCACCGTCGACTTCCGTCGCGCGGTGCAGCAGTGGTGGGCAGATGGATGGGATCTCTTGCTGACGCCGACGCTGGGCGAACCGCCCGTCGAGATCGGCACCTTCGCCAATGATCCGAAGAACCCGATGGCGCCAATGGTTCGTGCCGCGAGCTACGTGCCATTCACCCCGGCATTCAACGCGAGCGGCCAACCCGCAATCAGCCTGCCCCTGCATTGGACGCCCGAGGGGCTACCCGTCGGGGTGCAACTCGTTGCCGCCTACGGGCGCGAGGATCTGCTGTTCCAGGTGGCGGCCCAACTCGAGGCCGCTCAGCCCTGGGCGCACCGCCACCCCACTCTTTGAACGGCGGCGGCCGCTCACTCCTTGCGCAGGCGGGCTTCGATCTCGTCCACCGGTAGCGGCACTTCGATGCCCCACCGAACCATCGCGTCCTGCACCCGCCGGATGACCGTTTCCAACACCTGAATGCGGGCGTAGCGCTTCTGTTCCCCGCCGATGATGTCCCACGGTGCCAGCTTGTGTTCCGTGCGCAGGAACATCTCCTCAGCGGCAGCGTCGTACAGCCGATTCTTCTCCCGGTTGCGCCAGTCCTCCTCGGTGAGCTTCCAACGCTTCAACGGGTCGGCGGCGCGACCTTCGAACCTGCGCAACTGCTCGTCGTCGGTGACGTGCATCCAGAACTTCACGAGGATGACGCTCTCGTGGCACAGCGACTCTTCGAAGTCGACGATCGCCTTGTACGCCCGCCGCCATTCGGTTCGGTCGGCGAACCCCTCGACACGCTCGACCAACACCCGGCCATACCAGCTGCGATCGAAGACCGCCATCTCACCGAGGCCGGGGAGCTCGCGGTAGAAGCGCCAGAGGAAGTGCTGGTTCTTCTCCTCCAGCGTCGGCTTGGCGTACGACACCACCTTGTAGTGCCGGGGGTCGAGATGGCCGACGACGGCCTTGATCGCGCCACCCTTTCCCGACGCATCCGGGCCTTCCATCAGGATCAACAAACCTGGGCCGAGGGTGCCCGAGCCCATCAGTCCGCCCAGGTGCAGGCGCAACTGAGACAGACGGCGTTGCCCTTGGGCAAGCCGCTTCTCGTACTCGTCGCGATCGAGACGGTTTGACATGTCGAGCTTGTCGAGAATGCCCATGGCGCAGCACCCTAGTTGCCGCCCCGTCCACCCAGTCCAGCCGTCGATTGCCCGACGTTTGTGGCGATCGCGTGTCGTTCACGTCAGTTTCGAGAATTGCGCCAGAAAAGTGATCGAAGTTGCGTGCAGAAACGTCTCTACTCACATGAACACCGTGCACTCCCACAACCACATCGACGGCGGCCGCTTCGACTGGGCCGGTCAGGTCAAGCTGGCCATCGTCCTCAGCGTGATCGCCGTCATTGCAACCATCGCCCTCGCCGGACGTATCGCCGAGCCCACACTCATCGTTGGCGTGATCGTCGTGGCGTCATTCGCCGGATGGGCCCGAGTGCAACCGACCCCCCAGCCGACGCGGGTGCCCGTCCGCCAGCGGTAGCCCACTGAATCGAGTCGACCGGCCGTGTGGCACGATGCCGACCATGAGCAATCCGATCCCTGTCGTTCTGGTTCATGGTGCGTGGCACGGGGCATGGTGTTGGGCAGGCCTGCAACATGCTCTCGACGAGCTGGGGGTTGCCTCGTTCGCAATCGACCTTCCGGGTCATGGCGCATCCGTCGAGCCGCTCTGCGATCTCTACGGCGATGCGCAACACGTGGCCGCTGTCCTCGCGCAGATCGGCGCTCCTGCGATAGTCGTCGGCCATAGCTACGGCGGGGCCGTCATCACCGAAGCGGCCAGTCACTTCGGCGGCGTTGCGCACCTCGTGTATTTGACAGCGTTCGCTCTCGACCAGGGCGAGAGCATCATGAGTTTTCTGACGTCGCAGCCGCCGGCCGCCGTGGCGCTGTCGACTGCCATTCTCCCCAGCAACGACGGCACCAGCGTGATCGATCCGGCGCAGGCAGTCGCCAGCTTCTACGCCGAGTGTCCATCAGCGGTTGCGACCGCAGCGATTGCCCGCCTCTCCCCGCAACCGATGGGAACGTTCGGCGATGCCATCAGCGGCTCGCCGCGGGCCTCCATTGCGTCCACATACGTCCGTTGCCTTCGCGACGAATCCATCCACATCAGCCACCAGGACGCCCTGGCCGCACGCTGCGACACGGTGCACACGCTGGACACCGACCACTCACCGTTCGCCTCGCGAACCGCCGAGACCGCAGCAATCATTCATGCACTGGCGATCGCATGAAGGTGCGCATCGGCTTCGGGTTCGGTGTCCGCACGAAGCTCAACGACGTCGGCTTCGGCGAGGTCGTCGATGCGCTGGAGGAACTTCACTTCGACAGCCTGTGGCTCAGCGAGCGAATCGGTGGCGAAGCACCAGACCCGCTCGTTGCGCTCTCCTACGCCGCCGGCCGCACGAAGCGATTAAAGTTCGGCATGTCGGTGATGGTGCTGCCGGGCCGCAACCCGATCGTGCTCGCCAAGGAACTGGCGACTCTCGACCGGCTGTCGGGTGGCCGGCTGCTGCCCGCCTTCGGGCTTGGCGTTGCCGACCCGCACGAGCAGCAGGCGTTCGGCGTGGAGCGTGGGGCCCGTGCCAAGATGTTCGACGAAGCGATGCAGGTCTTGCGCGGGTGCTGGGCCGCAGAGCCATTCACCCATCACGGCGAGCACTTTCACTATGACGAGCTACAGGTGCTACCCAAGCCGCTGCAGCAACATGTCGACGTGTGGCTCGGCGGCATCGCACCCTCCGAGCTACGTCGCGTCGGCCGGCTCGCAGACGGGTGGCTACCCAGCTTCGTCACACCTGACGACGCCGCTCACGGCCGCGAGGTCATCGAAGCGACGTGCGCCGAACACGGCCGCTCGATCGAGGACGACCACTACGGTGCATTGATCCCGTATGCGACGGGCCCTGTTCCAGATGCTGTTCTTGCAGGCCTCGCCAAGCGACGACCCGACCTCGCGGACCCGCGCGTCTTGATCCCCGCCGGGTGGGATGCCTTGATCGAAACCATCGATCGGTTCGTCGCGGTGGGCACCAGCAAGTTCGTCGTCTTACCGATCACGGAGCCACGTTCCCCGGGCGAGTGGGTCGAACATCTCACAGCAGCAGCACCGATCATCCTCGCCCGCCAGACCTGACCGCCACTAGCCACCGACCCCAACGTAGGGCCGGTCCATCAGCGCCAACGCTTCGGCTGCCGGCACCGGACGAGAGAACAGGTAGCCCTGCACCGTGTCGCATCCCAACCGACACAGGTCGGCAAAGACGTCCTCGGTCTCGACACCCTCGGCGACAACCGTGAGGCCCAGTTGATGACCCAGTTCGATGACCGACGCGACGATGGCGCGATCCTCTGCGCTGGTCTCCATTGCCACCACGAACCCGCGGTCGATCTTCAACTCACTCACCGGCAGATGGCCCAGTGAGCCCAGCGACGTGTAGCCCTGCCCGAAGTCGTCGAGGCTGACTCGCACGCCTGCGGCGTTGAGTTCCTCGAGGAGCGCCGTCGCGCGAACTGGATCAGTCGCGAACGACGTTTCCGTCAGCTCGAGCACCAGCTGCGATGCCTTCACCCGGTGCGCCGCGAGCCGGTTGAGAATCCAACCCGGAAGGTCATCGCGTAAATTTCGTGCGGAGATGTTGACGGCGACGGACAAGCCAGGGCGAACAACCGACCATTCCGCCAACTGTGCGAGCGCCGAATCGACCACCCACTGCGTGAGCGGTCCGATCAAACCAGTGCTTTCGGCGATCGGAATGAAGTCGTTCGGCGGCACCAGCCCGCGGACGGGGTGCATCCACCGCACCAAGGCCTCGAACGCAACCACCTGACCGGTGCGTGCGTCTACTTTCGGCTGATAGTGCAGCACCAGTTCGTCAGTCGAGATTGCACGGCGGAGCTCTGCGATCAGCCCGAGCCGTTGCGGGTCGAATTCGTCGATGCCCGGGTGGTAGCGCACGATGGCAGCACGAGCCGTCTTCGCCGCGTAGAGCGCCAGGTCCGCACGACGCAGCAGCGCCTCGGGGGTCTGCGCATCGTCGGGCCACATTGCGTATCCCATACTCGCTTCGGCAGAGACAGCAACGCCGGCAAGTTCGGCTTCCTGGCCGAGCGCATCCTGTAAGCGCCGCAGGATCCCCTCCACCGAGTGGGCAGTTGCCCCCGGGAGCACGATGCCGAACTCGTCGCCGCCGAGACGCGCGACGGTGTCACCTGGGCGCACAGTTGCCGTCAACCGCCCGGCGATGATGCGAAGGAACTCGTCACCGTTGCGGTGTCCCAGCGTGTCGTTCACTTCTTTGAAACGGTCGAGGTCGACAACCACCAACGCAACATCGGTCCCCAGCCGCCCGGCAGATGCGAGCGCTGCAGAAACTCTGTCTGCGTGCAGCGCCCGAGTCGGTAAGCCAGTGAGGGTGTCATGCAGCGACATGAACTCGCTGCGCTTGCTCTGGCGACGAATGCGTCGAGCAACCTGGGTGAGAATGACACCCAGCACCAGCCACACGGCCGCCAAGCCCACGACGACGAAGAAACGCACTCGGTCGAGCGACATCCGACGCTGCGCGGCGATCTGCTCGTAGGGCACGGCGATCTCGACGACTCCGACAATCTTCTCCGGCTGACCAATCGGACATATCGCGATCAACGAGACAATGGCCGCCGGCGATTCACCGCTGTGAACACCACCGAGCCCGGTAACGGTGGTGAGCGCGGAGACCGGACCTTGCAGTACCGCTTGACGCACCCCTGGTACCGGAATATCGGTGGCCGTAGCGGTTGGGGTCGCAGCATCGAAGACAACCTGCCCGTTGAGGTCGAGCAGCCGGATACGCAGTACGCGATCTTGACGAAGCAGGTTGCCTGTCGTCAGCGCGACCATCTCTCGTTCCTGCACCGTCAGGCCAGCATCGAGTGCCTCTCCGCCCAAGAACGGCTCGACAGCGGACTCGGCAATCGCTCGTGACTGCAACTCGCCTTCGCGCAGTGCAGCGGCGTCGACCTCATCGGTGAAGGCGCGGCCGAGAACGAGACCCAACCAGACGACCGGGAGCAGGGTCGCTACGGCGCATCCCACAAAACGCCAAAGGCCTCGCCACCGGTTCCCGTCCATACCAGGGAGATATCGGTATCCTTTAGGCGATCTTGAGGCTCTTCAGACACTTTGTTGCCAACTTGACGGTTTCAAGAATCTTGCTCGACGGGTCCTCCGCACCACCTTCAGCGACACCGATATGACTACGCTTTAGCTGCTTCCCGCCGAGGGAATGGAGGCGGCACGTTGTCGAGCGATCACATCATCAAAATCGGGCCATGCCCTCAGCGATGAACGCCCCGTCGCAAACCGTGGTCGCGAAGATTTGTGGGCTTGCCACGCTGGTCTCCACAGTCGCAATCGGCATCACGCTGCTGCTGCCCGACCTGTCGTCCAGTACTCGCCCGGCTGCATGGTGGCTGCTCCCACTCGTCGCCATCGCCTTCGCCGTGGCTGAGCACACCGTGTTCCATTTCGAGTTTCGGCGAGAGGCTATTTCTTTCTCGCTGTCGGAAGTCCCGACAGCATTCGCCCTCGTGTACCTCGCGCCCGGGCCCGCGATCGCCGCTCGCATCATCGGCAGTCTCGCCGTCATGACCTTTCGTTGGAAAAGCCGCTACTTCAAGCAGTTCCTCAATGCTGCGGTGTTCGCGCTCGAGATGGCGATCGCGTATCAGGTGGTGCGCGTGGCCACGGGTCGGTGGCCGGGCTCCAGCGTCGCCCTGCTCGTTTCGATCGTGCCGGCCGCTGCTCTGGCAATGATCGTCGGCTCCCTGTTCATCAGCATCGCCATCGCGTTTGTCGAGGGCAGCATTCGTCAGCGGTTGGCAAGCGAGTTGGGGCTGTCGGCATGGATGGCCCCGATCAACGCGATCACCGCCGCCGCGGTCGTAGCCCCGACGCTGATCTCACCGTGGCTGGTGCTGCTCTCGGCAGCACCGATCATCGCCTTTTGGGGACTGATGCAGACCTACGGTCGACTCGAGCAACGCTTCCGCGACCTCGACGACCTGCACGGTTTCGTCGGTCGCGTGGGCCAGTCGTTGGATCTCGACGAGGTGATGACGGCCGCCGTCAGCGACATCTCCAGCCTGCTGCGAGCACGGCGTGCAGCAGTGATCGTGTTCGGCTCCGACCGGCCGATGATGGCCAGCGTCGGCGACGACCTTCCGAACCTGCCGATCGCCGCCGACGACCTGCGATGGGCCGATGTGCTCGGCCCGCGCCGGTCACAGATGCTGGATGCTGCGGGATGCGCTGCTCTTGGCTTCAGTGGCCTCGCCGACGTCGGCGGCGTGTTGTGCGCACCTGTCCGCGACGGCGAAAGTGTCGTCGGGTTCATCGTCGTCGCCGAGCGCGTCGGCGCCCAGGTCCACTTCCACGAGACCGACGTCGTTCGACTCCAGACACTGTCCGAGCAGATTGCACCGAACCTCCGCAAGGCACTGCTCCACCATCGCATCGAGTTCGAAGCCCGCCACGATGCGCTCACCGGTCTGCCCAACCGCTCCTCGTTCGAACGCATCGTCGACACCGAACTGGCATTGGAGAGCCAGACTGGGACCGGCGAGATCGCCGTCGTGATGATGATGGACCTCGACCGCTTCAAGGAGGTCAATGACACACTCGGTCACCATGCCGGCGACCTGGTGCTCAACGACTTCGCCCAGCGCCTCAAGGGCCTTCTCGGTCCCCGCGACGTCCTCGCCCGCCTTGCTGGTGACGAGTTCGCCCTCCTTGCGTTTCGCGATGCCGAGGCCATCTCGGTGATGGCAGCGCAATTGGTCGACGAGGCCCGTCAGCCATTCACCATCGACGGCCTCGACGTAGTGGTCACCATGAGCATCGGCGTCGCGCCTGTCACCGGCGATATCCGCGATGCCAGCACCTTGCTGCGCCAGGCCGACATTGCGATGTACACGGCGAAGAGCCGCCACAGTGGCTACGAGCTGTACAGCTTGGAGATCGATCGCCGTACGCCGGCGCGCCTGTCCATGTTGGGCGACCTGCGCAGTGCACTCGAGCGATTGGACCTACAGGTCTTCCTACAACCCAAGGTCGATCTCGCCAGCGGAACCGTCATCGGAGTGGAGGCACTCGCACGCTGGGCACACCCACGTCGCGGCTGGGTTGCACCCGAAGACTTCGTACCTGTGGCGGAAGAGACCGGCCTCATCAAACAGCTCACAGATCAGGTGCTGGAAGCGTCAGCGGCGCAGCTGCAACGTCTGCGTGGCATGGGCCATCACCTCGGCCTCGCTGTCAACCTGTCCACCCACGACCTGCTCGACGAGCTGCTCCCCGAACGAGTGCTGCGCCACCTCGACCGTCACGATGTCGACCCTGCGTTGCTGACGTTGGAGATCACCGAGTCGTCGTTGCTCATCGATGCACCACGTGCACGCACCACCATCGAGCGCCTCAACCAGCACGGCATTCGACTGTCGGTCGACGACTTCGGCACCGGCTACTCGTCGTTGAGCTACCTGCGACACCTGCCGGTCAGTGAGCTCAAGATCGACCGCAGCTTCGTCGCCAATGTGTTGTTCGACGAGCAGGACGAAGTCATCGTGCGCTCGATCATCGACCTCGGCCACAACCTGGGCATGCAGGTGGTCGCCGAGGGTGTGGAGACCGATGAGGTGCTCAACCGCCTGAAGGGTTTCGATTGCGACGTGGCGCAGGGCTTCGGTATCTGTCGGCCAGTCCCGCTCGACAGTTTCGTCGCCTGGCTCGCCAGCACGCACTACCCCAGCCGCCGCCGCGACCCGCTTCGGCCCGGCCAATGGTTCGACGGCCCGGTCGATCCGGCCGAGCAGGGTCACCGGTCCACCGACATCTGATCCAGCACTGGCCAGCGAACGTATGTTCGTATAGTCTGACGGTTGATGGCACCTCTGCCCACCATCTTGCACGCCGACCTCGACTCGTTCTACGCGTCGGTCGAGCAGTTGCTGGACCCACGATTGCTGGGCACGACCATGGCGGTCGGTGGTGGAGTTGTCCTGGCAGCTTCGTACGAGGCGAAGGCCTATGGCGTTGTCGGTGGCATGTCGGCTCGACGCGCCCGGCAACTATGCCCTTCGCTGATCTTCGTCGAAGGGCATTTCTCCGAGTACCAGCGCATCGCCGACGAGGTGATGGTCATCCTCGGCGACTTCACCCCGTTCGTGCAACGGGTGTCCATCGACGAGGCCTTCCTCGACGTTGCCGGCACAGTGCACCTGTTCGGACCCCCCGCCGCGATTGCGCAGCAACTCCGGGCTCGTGTGCGCGACGAGATCGGCTTGCCCATCTCCGTAGGGGCCGCGGCGACCAAGCACCTCGCCAAGGTTGCGTCACAAGTGGCCAAACCCGACGGCCTGGTGGTCGTCGACCCCGAGCATGAGCGCGAGTTCCTCGACCCGTTGCCGGTGAGCCTGGTGTGGGGTATCGGTCCGGTCACACAGCAGCGCCTGGCCGACCGCGGCATTCGCACCATTGGCCAGCTGGCCGAGTCCTCCACGGACTCGCTGGAGAAATTCCTCGGCGCCGCTCTGGGCAGCAAGGTCGGTGCGTTGGCGGCCAACCAGGACCATCGCAAGGTGCAGCCCAACGGGCGCGCCGGTTCGGTCGGTGCGCAATCCGCCTTCCGTCGGCGCGAGCCCGACGACGACCTGCTGCGCACGGTGCTCGGCCATCTCGCCGACAGGGTGGCCAGTCGCCTGCGCGCCAAGCAGCGTGCGGGGCGCACAGTGACCGTTCGTGTCCGCTTTGCGGGCATGAAGGCGGTCACCCGGTCGCACACGGCCACCACTCCCATTTCCACCACGCTGACGCTCACCGAGACCGCCGAGTGGTTGGTGCGTAGGGCGCTCGCGGGAAACGCTGACGAGCGCGAGGTCACCCTGTTGGCCATCTCCGTGTCGAACCTGGTCGACCAGCCGGTGTTGCAGCTGGAACTGCCGGTCCTGCCCGACGACGCCATCCGCGCGGGCTCCCCCACCGGTTCGGCGCGTTGGGCCGTTGATCACTCGATGGACGCTGTCCGCCGGCGGTTCGGTCGCGCCGCAGTCGGCTACGCCGCCGTCGCCCTCTCAGACATGGCCCAGGTCCCCGACGAGTTCCGAGAACTCGCCGAACACGAACTCTGAGCGGCGTCGCTGTCGGCGGCTCAGACTCGGTTGGTGTCACGTCGGAACGCCCATGCCGCCCAGGCACTCATCGCGACCGTCCAGATGGCGATCACCAGCCAACCTTTCAGCGGCCAGGCGGTGCCACCGATGCCAATGTGGCTTGCCTGAGTGATCCAGAACGATGGGATGAGCTCGCCGATCTGGTGCAGCACCCCGGTCCGCGGCAGTGGGAACCATTGGCCACCGAGGAAGCCGAAGAACGCGGAACCGCCGCCGACGGCCGGCCCCATCGCGTCGGTGGTCAGCAGATGGCCGATGGCGATACCCATGGCGACGAAGGGGAGGACGCCGATCAGCAACAGCCCGGTCATCGAGATCCACCGCCAGGCGGAGTCGATTCGGACACCGAAGGCCAGCCCGGCGGCATAGAGCAGCACGACGCTGGCCGCCGACATGACGTAGGCGGTGATCACCTTGGTGGCGAAGTAGGTGCCCACGGGCAGCGGGGTGAGGCGCAGCTGACGGTTCCAGCCCGTCTGGCGTTCCGTCGCGATTCGGGCACCGCCGGAGATTGCCGCGATCATCGCGCCGTAGCCGGCCATCGAGACCATGTAGTAGAGGACGAACTTCACCTGGTATGTGCCGAGATCCATCACCTGGTCCTTGTTGGACCCACCGATCACGAGGAACAGGGCCAGCGGGAACACCAGCGAGAAGATGAACGATCGTTTGTTGCGGAACAGGCGGAGCAGTTCGTAGCGCAGGTATGTGGCGTTGAGGCCTCGGCCGGTGCGAGCGGTCGCAGTCGTCGTCGGAGTGCTCATCGGTCGCTTCCTGGCTCGCCGGTCAGTTCGAGGAAGGCGTGCTCCAAGCCCGCACCAACGATCTCGATGTCGTGCACCTCCGGGTGGGCCGCCAGCAACGCCCGGATGGCGGCGTCTGAGTCGCTGCATGCCAGATCGATCGCGTCGCCGTGCACGGTCGCACTGGCGACTCCCGGCAACGAACCCAGTTTGTCGACCACGGCTGCACGCAGCACGGCCTTGATGTGGCGTCCGCCCGAGGCGGCGCGCAGTTCGGCGGCAGTGCCGTCGGCGACGATCTCACCCCGCGCCATCAGCACGATGCGGTCGGCGTAGGCATCGGCCTCCTCCAGATAATGCGTGGCGAAGATGACGGTCTTGCCGCGGGCGGTGAACGATCGCATCGTCGCCCAGAAAGCCACCCGCGACTCGACGTCCATCGCCACCGTCGGTTCGTCGAGGATGATCAGGTCCGGGTCGGACACCATCGCTACTGCGAACCGCACCCGTTGCGTCTGGCCGCCCGACAGCCGGTTGGTGCGTCGCTCGGCGATGTCCGTGATGCCGGCGAGCTGCAGCGTCTCGTCGACCGCGAGTCGCGTCGGGAACAGCGAGCCCATCATGTCGATGAGTTCTCGCACGGACAGTTCGCCCAGGACCGCTCCCACCTGCAACATCGCCCCGATGGCACCGCGTTGGACCGCCTGGGCCGGGGTGAGCCCGAGCACCTCGACCGTGCCGGCGTCGGGCTTGGAGAGACCGAGGATCATCTCGATGGTCGTCGACTTGCCGGCGCCATTCGGGCCGAGCAGCGCCACCGTCTGCCCGCGGGCGATGTCGAGGTCGATGCCGCGCACCGCCTGCACCGGTCCAGCCGGGCTGGGGAACGTCTTCGACAAGCCCCTCAGCGACACTCCAACGGCGGCGAGCGTGGTCGACTGAGACATCGTCCGTAAGTCAACCACGCCCACGGCGGACAGCGCGCACCCCCAACTGAGGATCACGGCCGGAAAAGCGAAAGAACCCTGGAGAGACTGTAGGCCTCCTGCCAGGGTTCTTTCTTTGGCAGCCCCAACGGGATTCGAACCCGTGCCGCCACCTTGAGAGGGTGGTGTCCTAGGCCACTAGACGATGGGGCCATGCTGCATTTCTATGTGTTCAGCGCTCCGGCAAGCCGTTGCGTTGGTTGGGGCGCAAGGAATCGAACCCTGAATAACAGAACCAGAATCTGCTGTGTTGCCAGTTACACCACGCCCCACCGGGGATGCCCCGGAGGGCGACAGAAGTGTAGCCAGCGAGCCCGGCATCTCCCACCGCCAAATTCAGCCGGTGATCGCCAGCAGCCGATCGAAGCCGATGATTCGCCCCGCTGAGATGCCCGCCGCTTCCTTCAACTCGCGCCAGAACGCTGCGCTGCCACGTACCGGGCTGGTGCGTGTTGGCGAGACGTACGCGGTGAGGCCGAGTTCCTGGCTGATCAGGCGAATGCGCAGCGCGTGATACGGATCGCTGACCAGCAGCACGCTGTCCAGCCCGCGTCGGCGCAGCTCGTCACGCACGGCGACCAGCGAGTCATAGGAGGTGTTGCCACCCACCTGCACGATCGCGTTGGCAGGGACGCCACGCTTCTCCAAATATGCGGCGGAAGCCTGCGCCTCGGTGAAACGGTCTCCGGGCCGATTGCTGCCAGTGGTCACCACAAGTTGCGCGACCCCGTCTCCCCAGAGCTCGACGACATGATCCAGGCGGGCGGCCAGTTGCGGCGACGGCCGGCCGTCGTACTGCGCTGCGCCGAGCACGACGATCGCGTCGACCGGCCGGGCCTGGTCGGTGTTGCCGGTGCGGAACACCAGCCACAGATTGGTCAAGAAGTACAGAGCCAGCACGGCAACGACGCCGGCGAGAACCCGCCGCGCCAGCCGCCAACGATTGCGGGGCGCGGTGTGTTGCGGCCCGACATCCGACGTCTCCTCGACGTCGTCGATGATGGCCGCATCATCGGTCAAGCGAGGGTCGCCTCGGCTGCCCGCATACGGCGCAGCGTCTCGGCGCGGCCCAACACTTCCAGCGCCTCGAACAGCGGCGGGCCGACGGTGCGACCTGTCACGGCAACCCGCACGGGTGCCTGCGCCTTGCCCAACTTCAAGCCGTGCGACTCTCCGATGACTTCCAACGAGGCCTTCAGCGCGTCGGCCGACCACTCGCCGAGTGCGTCGTAGGCCACGATGGCATCACGCAGCACGGCAACGGCCTCCGACGAGCTCAGCGTCTTGGCCCACGCAGCCTCGTCGATGACGGGGTCGGCGAGGAACAGGAAGTCGACCACTCCCGCAGCATCGGCCAAGGTGACACAGCGCGGCTGAATGTGCGGGGCCATGGCAAGGAACATCCGCTCGTCGAAGCGGTCGGCGGGGAATGGTGCATCGTCGGCGAGCAGCCATGGACGGCAGGCGGCAGCGAACTCCTCGACGCTCAACTGACGGATGTACTCACCGTTGAACGCAGCCAGCTTCTTGAGGTCGAAGAAGGCTGGCGAGTGGTTGACGTCCTCCAACAGGAAATCGCCCTCGATCTGCGACCACGGCTGGATCTCTTCACCCTTGGGCGTCCAGCCGAGCGTCATCAGGTAGTTGACCATCGCCTCGGGTAGGTAACCCTCGTCGCGGTACTGCTCGAGCGCGACCTTGTCGCGGCGCTTGGAGATCTTCTTGCGCTGCTCGTTGACCAACAGCGGCAGGTGCGCCCACACCGGCGGCTCGTGGCCGAGCGCCTGCCACATCATCTGCTGCTTGGGCGTGTTCGACAGGTGCTCCTCGGCACGCAGGACGTGGCTGATGCGCATGTTCATGTCGTCGACCACGTTGGCCAGCAGGAACATCGGGCTGCCGTTGCCGCGCAGCAGCACGAAGTCCTCGATCAGGGAATTGTCGAAGTCGACGTCGCCGCGTACCAGGTCGTGTACGACGGTGTTGCCGGCGGGCACGCGAAAGCGCAGCACGTGACCCGGCCCGGGGCCGAGGCCACGATCGCGAGACCAACCCTGATAACCCTGGTTTCCCTCCGCCTTGTTGCGGGTCTCGACGTCGGCAGCGGTCATGGAGCAGTAGTAGGCGTGGCCGCCGTCGAACAGCTGCTGTGCGGCGGCCACGTGCGCAGCCGCCAGTTCGCTCTGGAAGTACGGGCCCTCGAAGTGCGGGTCGTCGCTGCTGATACCGATCCATGCCAACGCATCGATGATGCCCTGTGTCCATTCGGCCTGGTTGCGCTCGGCGTCGGTGTCTTCGATGCGCAGCACGAAGGTGCCGCCGAGACGGCGAGCGAGCGCCCAGTTGAACAACGCGGTACGCGCACCGCCTACGTGGAAGTAGCCGGTGGGTGATGGTGCAATTCGAAATCGAGGGCCAGTCATGCGCCTCCGAGGCTACCCGCCGGGTCGGTGGCGGATCGGTAGGCAGACCTTCCGGCTTTGTGTCAAAACCCTGAACTCACAGCCCCAGGTCAGCGCCCGACAGCCTTTACGTAAAACGGGTCAGGCGAGGAGGGCGAGGTTGCGGAGTTGACGAAGGGCGACGGACAGGGTGGTGAGGTCGTGGGTGTCCACGCGCCGGATGTCGGTGAACAACGTGCGGGCACGGGCGATCATCCGCTCGCTGGCCTCCATCCAATCGGCCACAGAGCCGGCGAGGATGGCATCCTCCGCCAGGTCGGCGAGCGCGGCGAGTAGATCGTCGCGCAGCGCCGATCGCGCCTGGTTCTGCCAACGATTACTGCGCGGCAGCTTGCCGATGGCATCCCACAGCCATCCGAGGTCCAGCTGTTCGAAGACCTCCCAGTACACGCCGGCGACACTGTGCAGCGGCTGCTTGGTCCGCTCGGCGAGGTCGACGACGTCGAACCCCGTGTGCAGCAGCGGCCACAGGACACTGCGCTGCGCAAGCGCTTCAGGCACGTTGGCTGCGAGCCGGCCAGCCTCCAAGGCGAACGCCTCCTCGCGCATCCGCCCGCGCATCTGGCCCTCCAGGCCCAGTGACAGCGCGGCGATGCCCGACTGGAACTCTGCCACCGCGGCGCCGATGTCGATGGGGGCCTTGCGGTGCCGCAGCAGCCACATCACGGCCCGTTCCGACATCGTGCGCAGCTCGAGGAACAGTTCCAGTTGCGCATCGAGCTTGACGAGCCCGCCGAGCGCGTCCACCTGCTCCCACAGGTCGACGAGCCCGAAGATGTCGCGGACCGCCACCCACGCGCGGGTGATCTCGACCACACCCAGACCCGTCTCCTCGCTGAGCCGATGGTCGAACGAAATACCCGACAGGTTGACCAGTTGGTTGCAGACCTGGGTTGCGACGATCTCGCGCCGCAGGCGATGACCCAGGATCTGGTCGTGGAACTCGCGCCGCAAACGCTGCGGGAAGTAGCGCACGAGGTCCGGCTCCAGGTACGAGTCGTCGGGTAGGTCGCTGCGCTCCATCTCGGCAACGTTGGCCGCCTTCGTGTACGACAGCAGCACGGCGAACTCAGGAGTGGTCAGCCCGGTGCCGGCCGCCTGCCGCTCGGCGATCTGGCGATCGGTGGGCAGGAACTCGAGCGCCCGGTTCAACCAGCCCTCGCTCTCCATCAAGGTGAGGTACCGGCTGTGAACGTTGACCATCGGTAGCGCCTGGCGGCGAGCGATGGCAAGGGCCAGCGTCTGCGCACGGTTGTCGTCCAGCACCAGTTCGCCGACCTCATCGGTCATTTCCGCGAGCACGACGTTGCGCTGCTCGACCGTGAGCGCACCGCTGGCCACGGCCGCTCCGAGAGCAATCTTGATGTTGACCTCGTGGTCGCTGCAGTCCACGCCCGCGGAGTTGTCGATGGCATCGGTGTAGATCAGCCCGCCTGCGAGTGCGTACTCGACACGACCCCGCTGCGTGAAGCCGAGGTTGCCGCCCTCCCCCACCATCTTGCAACGCAGCTCGATGCCATTGACTCGCAGTCCGTCGTTGGCGCGGTCGCCCACGTCGGTGTGCGTCTCACCGGCGCCCTTGACGTAGGTACCGATGCCCCCGTTCCACAGCAGATCGACCGGTGCGCGCAGGATGACAGAGACCAACTCATGGGGGGCCATCGAGGTTCGGTCGGTGCCGAGGCGGCGCCGCGCCTCGGGACTGAGGTCGATGGTCTTGAGCGTGCGCGGGTACACCCCACCGCCGGCGGAGATCAGGCCGACGTCATAGTCGGACCAGTTGCTACGCGGCAGCTCGAACAGCCGCCGACGTTCTGCGAAGGACATCGCCGGGTCCGGGCTGGGGTCGATGAAGATGTGGCGGTGATCGAACGCGGCGATCAGCTTGACGTGCGGAGATCGCAACAGGCCATTGCCGAATACGTCGCCGCTCATGTCGCCAATACCGACCACCGACAGTTCGTCGCGGTCGACGTCCTTACCGATCACGGCAGCGTGTCGACGCACGCTCTCCCAGGCACCGCGTGCGGTGATGCCCATGGCCTTGTGGTCGTACCCGACGCTGCCACCCGAGGCGAACGCATCACCCAACCAGAAGTTGTAGTCGGCAGCGATGCCATTGGCGATGTCGCTGAAGCTGGCAGTTCCCTTGTCTGCAGCGACCACGAGGTACGGGTCGTCGCCATCGAGGCGAACGGTCTCAGGAGGTGGAACGATCTCGTCACCGACGATGTTGTCGGTGAGGTCCAACAGGCCGGCGATGAATTGGCGGTAGCAGGCAACGCCTTCAGCCCGAAACGCATCGGGACCCGCCGGTGGCCGCTTCAGCACGAAGCCACCCTTCGCCCCCGTCGGCACGATGACGGCGTTCTTGATGATCTGCGCCTTCACCAAGCCCAACACCTCGGTACGGAAGTCTTCCCGACGATCGCTCCAGCGGATACCGCCGCGAGCAATGCGTCCGTTGCGCAGATGCACACCCTCCACCCGCGGTGAGCACACCCAGATCTCGTACAGCGGTCGCGGCAGCGGTAGGTCCGGCACCTTGCTCGTATCGAACTTGAACGCAATCACATCGCGGTAACCGGCGTTGGGGCCAGCCCGAAACGCGTTGGTCCGAACTGTTGCTTCGATGAGTGCCAGCAACGCACGCAACGTGCGGTCGTCATCGAGGCTCGGGACGCCATCGAGTGCCTCGATGATCGCAGTACGAGCGACGTTGGCTTCCGCCGTGCGATCTGCGCTGTCGGGCGTGAACCGCGCCGTGAAGAAATGGATCAGCTGCGTGGCGATGCCCGCGTGACGAACCAGTGTGGTCTCGATGTACTGCTGGCTGAAGGGGAACCCGATCTGGCGCAGGTAGCGGGCATAGGCGCGCAGCAGTTCGACCTGGCGGGCGGTCAGACCTGCACGCAGCACCAGCCGGTTCAGCCCGTCAACCTCGACGGTGTTGTTGAACTCCGCTGCAAACGCTCGCTGGACCTCGGCCTGCGCTGCAGCGGTCAGCTCCACGTCATCCGGTATCTGGACGCCCACGTCGTGCAACCACACCGTGCGCTCACCGAGCTGGAACCTGAAGGCACGCTCGTCGATGGCACGGAAGCCGAGGTGATCGAGGAGCGGCAGCAGGTCAGCGATCGGCACTGCGGAACCGGCGTGATACACCCGGAAACGCCACTCATTGCCGGTCGCTTCGGAGAAGTGCAGCATGGCCGTTTCGACAGCATTGTCGTCGTCGACCGTGGCGAGCCGGTCGACGATCGGTAGGTCGACGACCGCGCTGCTCGGCCAGTTCAGCTCGTCGTAGCCGGCTGGCACTACGGGGAGCAGGCGGTCGAGCAGCCCAGCGGCCGGCGCCTCACCCATCGCTGCAGCCAATGCTTCACGAGTTGCGGCTACCCAGTCGGCAGCCACCTCCCCGACGGTTCCCTGAATACTCACTGCTGTCCCTTCCCGACGACGCTGTCGCGAACTAGGTGTCAACCAGTGTGCCACAGCGCCGGTTGACGCACCGTCGATCGCAGGCAGGTATCGTCGGCGCATGGCCCAGATGAACGTCCTCGGCGAGGAACTCCAGTCGTGCTCGCTCGACCCACTCACCGGGTACTACCGCACGGGTTGCTGCGAGAACCACGGCGACGACCCTGGCATGCACGTGGTGTGCGTGGTGTGCACCGACGAGTTCCTGACGTACTCGAAGAGCGTGGGCAACGACCTCAGCACGCCGATGCCGCAGCACGGGTTCAGCGGCCTGAGCACAGGCGATCAGTGGTGCCTGTGCGCCAGCCGCTGGCAGGAAGCGTTCGAGGCCGGCAGCGCCCCACACGTGCGGCTTGCCTCCACCCACCTGTCGGCCTTGGAGTACTGCTCGCTGGCCGACCTGCGTTCACACGCGGTCGACGCCGCGACCTGATGGTGCCTGCATGAGCGTTGCGATCCCAGTCCCTCTCATCGACCTCACGCCGTGGTTCGACGGCAGTGATCGGGCACGCGTTGCACGCGCAGTCGACGAAGCACTTTGCTCCGTTGGGTTCTTCCTGGTCACGGCTCACGGCGTGGATCTCAGTTTGTTGGCGGCAACTCGCGCAGCGTTCGCGCAGTTCTTCGCGCTGTCGACCGATGAGAAATCCGCGGTCCGTATGCCACAGCTGGGCATGGCCGGCTGGGCACCGATGGGGATGGAGGCCAACGGGTATTCGTTCGGCCACGAGACCCCGCCCGACATGAAGGAAAGCTACCGACTGGGCGCTCACGTGCTACCCGGCCGCCACGCCCTCCGCGGCGAGAACGTGTGGCCCGCGCGGCCCGGCGCCTTTTGCGAGACGGTGACGAGCTACATCGCCGCCATCGACGAACTGCACATGGAACTGCTGCGCGTGTGCGCCGCTGCTGCCGGGCTGGCCGACGAGGAGTTCTTCGCCCGATGCGCCACGCGCAACGACAACACGCTCAACGTCAACTGGTACCCGCCGCTCTCCGTTGTCGGCGAGCCGGAGCCGAACCAGTACCGCATCGGGCCGCACACCGACTTCGGAACGCTGACGCTGCTGCACCGCGAACCTGGGTCGTCCGCCCTCGAGGTGCAACTTGCGAACGGCATCTGGGTGCACGCCCCGGTGGTGGACGACGCGATCACCGTCAATGGTGGCGACATGCTGGCGCACTGGACGGGTGGCCGCTGGCGCTCCGCGATCCACCGCGTGCTGCCACCCGTGGGTGCGGCAGCGCAGGGGTCGCTGCTGTCGCTGGTCTACTTCTGCGAACCGGACCCGGAGACGTTGATCACGCCGTTCGGCGGTGGCGCAACGGTCAACGCCGTCGAGTATCTGCGATCGAAGATCGAGGCCATCACCATGCAGGTCGACGGCTCGTGACCGACGTCCAGCTGCCGTCTCCGTCGCCGCTGCTTCGCGGCTGGGCCCACCTGGTGTCGTTTCCCCTGTGGATGGTGGTGGGGCTGACGATGATCACCCTTGCCCACGTACCCGCTTCCGGCAAGTTTCTCCTGGCCGTCTACGTCGTAGGCACCGGCGCCATGTTCGGCGTGTCGGCGCTGTATCACCGTGGCCACTGGCAGCCGCCGACCAAAGCACTGATGCAGAAGTTCGATCGGTCCGCCATCTTCCTCGCCATCGCCGGCGGTTATACCCCCATCGCGTTCGTCTGTCTGGATGGTTGGGTTCGGGTTGCAGTGCTCGCCACTGCCTGGGTCGGTGCCGCCATCGGTATCGCGCTGCACTGGGTACCCAGCGTGCCCAAGGCCTGGCGGGGTGCCAGCTACATGATCGTCAGTTGGTCGGCGCTGCTGGTGTTTCCGCAGCTGGCACACGGGCTGGGCACCGTCGGTTTCACGCTCCTGCTCGCCGGTGGCGCGTGCTACACGATCGGCGCTGTGGCGTTGGCAACCCGTTGGCCGAACCCGTGGCCACGAGTCTTCGGCTTCCACGAGGTCTTCCACGCCTTCACCATCGTCGCGGCAACGCTCGTACTGATCGCCGTCGACTCCGCTGTAGTCCCGCAACTCTGACGGACTACCCCGAGCTGGCCGACGGTCGATTCCTGGCGTGGCTCAGGTATTGGGCTGCGATAGTTTCGGCTGGTGACCGCATCGCTCGATGAAATCGATTGGCCTGTGCGTACTCGCCGGCTGGTGATCAGGCCGGCTGTCGATGACGACGAAGCGGCCGTCTGGTCGTACCGCAAGCTCGCCACGACATCGACGTGGTTGAACACCAGTCACGGCGATCGCGCATCGTTCCGAAAGTCATTCCGTGACCCGGTGGCGCGGGCAAACACACTCGTGATCGAGCACGGCGACTCTGTCATCGGCGATCTTCTCGTGCGTATCGAGGATGGTGTGTCACAGACCGAGATGCGCGACAAGGCGGCGCGTACGCAAGCCGAGATCGGGTGGGCCTTACACCCGGACCATGCCGGACGCGGCTACGCCACTGAAGCGGTGAACGACATCCTTCGTGTCTGTTTCGACGAACTCGGCCTGCGTCGCGTCATTGCCGGCTGCTTCTCCGCCAACACCGAGTCGTGGCGGTTGATGGAGCGGGTCGGGATGCGCCGGGAGCGGCACACCATTCGCCACGCCCTGCACCGCTCGGGCGAGTGGATGGACGGGTACGGGTACGCGCTGCTGGCAGAGGAATGGCGCGTACGACTAGATCAGCCAGTCACGCAGTGATCGAACCCCTACGATGAGACTCACTTTCAGCTGAACAGCTTCTTGGGTGATCACGATGCGTTGAGTCTGGTTGCGTGCTACACAATGCCGCTGACCTGCATTGACAGTCCGTCGAGTGTTGGTCGGTGTTGCCGAGTGTCAGCGAGCACTAGGGACTAGGAGTGCAACCCCGGTGGCCGACGTCACGCTGCAGAACCGACGTATCGAACGATGAACGGCGGACCTGTTGGCGGGATGTGCTCGCGTGCGGCATTGATGAAGAGATGGATCTGACCGACGAGATGGATGCGACCGACGAGCAGGTCTATGGCAAGTACTCCGCCGAGCTGCTCCGGTTCGCTGCTGGTCTCGTCGGGCCGTCGGCGGCCGATGACGTGCTGTCGCAGGCGTTCGTGAAAGCGATCTCCTCGCCTCGTTGGTCGCAGATCAAGGATCGACGGTCGTATCTGTATCGCACCGTGCTCAACGAAACACGCCAGCACTTCCGGGGCGATCGGCGACGCCTGGCACGCGAGTTCCGGGCCGCACAGGCCGATACAACCGACACCGCCGAGTCCGCCGTCGATCTCGCAGAAACGTTGGCGTTGCTGTCGACCGCGCAACGTGCGGTCGTGTTCCTCACCTATTGAGTGGGTTTCACAGTCGATGAAACCGCGACAACGCTTTCGCTGGCACCGAGAACCATCGAGCGTCACCTCCACCATGCCCGAGCCCGTCTACGAAAGGCACTGCTGTGAACACGATCGAACTCGATGACGCGCTGCGATCACTGCTCGAAGACATCGGTGACGCAGCAGGGACACCGCGCGACTTCACGGAGCTTCCCGACGCCGCCCAGCTCGGCCGCAGCCGCTGGCCCGGCACGCTCGCCGCAGCCGGGCTTGCAGCGGCAGCAGTCGCCGGCCTCATCGTCGTCGCGGCCCAGCGGTCACAAGATCCCTCGGGTCAAGCGGCCCCGCGACGCCTGTCGCTTGGTTCGACATGCGGACGCCGCCCGAGGGTTTCGAACGGGTCGCGGATGATCAACTCACCGGCCTCAGCGTGTGTCTCGACGCACAGACGCTCGCAGCCGGGGTCGTCTGCAACCGGATCGAGGGACGCATCGAAGTCGCGTACAGCAGCACGACCGACGTCGCACCCACCTACGAGATCCAGACCGTGTTCAGCGACCTCGACCTCGAGAGCTACTTTCGCGGCCTCGTCGCCGAGGGCCCGGCGTTCACACGAACCGATCTGACAGTGCGCGGCGGTCGAGCCGCCGTGCTCGGAGATGGACACAACGGCGTCGTGCTCCTCGTCTGGCAAGAGCGTCCCGGGGTGATCGGTCAGTTCCGGTCCGTCGACGCCCCACCCGACGCCGATGTCCACGCCCTCGTCGACACGCTCATCGACCGCCCCTGGCCCGAAGACGTCGACCTGCCCATCGCCGCTGTCGACTTCGGCATCGACTGGACCGCAACCGACAACAACCACCCCTACGTGATCGCCAGCCACCGCGACAACCGGGAGTGCCTCAGCATTGGCTTCGCGCCTACCGACCCATCGGCCGCTGCCACAACCTGCCCCTCGGAAGCCCTGGGCTGGACCAGCGGCGAGATCACCACAACACAGCCGCACCCTGATTCCGACGTCGTCGCCGGCTGGGTCCCCGACAACGCTGCCACTGTGCGGCTCACGTTCGCCGACGACACCGTCATCGAACTCCCGACGCACCCGGTGGCCGGATTCGCCCGCCGAGCCTGGGGCTACCGCATCCTCGCCGACCAAGGCACCCGATTCTCGGCTCACCTCACGGTTCTCGACGGCGCCGGCACCCACCTGTCCGAATCCGACATCGACTTCGTCAATCCGGTCGTGTTCGCTCCGACTGTCTGTGCGGTCTCCAACAACGACGGCATCGTCCCCAACCTCATCGGCATGCCCATGTACGACGCTGCTGACGCAGTCCGAGAAGCCGGGCTCATCATCGCCCATCCGCTGCGCGGCGACCCTGCGCAGGTCGTCACCGCCCAAGACCCCGCAGTCGGAACCGATGGAGGGTGCGGCGACGTCGACCTCACTGTCGGGCCGTCCGGCGGATGACAACCAGCGGTGAAGTGAAGTACATGCCAGTCGCGTGATCGGGCCTCGTCGACCTCAGCCGGCTGGTGCGTGATCGCGCCGGTGGCGGTTCTTGCTGATCGTGCCGGGAAGGATCATGAAGGCCGTTAGGTCGCTGGACAAAGCCGCCCGCTTCCTGCAATCTGGGGGTCCTCGTCGCGCTTCTCAAGCGATGCGGCCTTGTGGTCGATAGAGGGTCTGATGAACATTGCAGGAAGCCGAGTGTGAGTCCCGACATCCCTGATCCGACTTCGGCGTCATCGGTCGATACCAACGACACATCGTCCTCCCACGGCGCCCTCGGGCGCCCACTTTGGATCTGGCCCTTTCTCACGGGAATTGCCGTGGCGATCGCCGCGACGTTCGTCGTGCTTGGGTACGCCGATGTGAGTCGCGTGCACACGGTTTCAGTTCAGCCAGATGAGAACACGGGCGCCGCACCGCGCACGCCCTGCGAGACGGACAAGATCACGCTCGAAACCGCTGTCGAGGTGTGGTACGCCCTCTACGGGATGGAACTCAATCCAACCCAACCGGATTTGGTGGGCGCCGGACTTCTCACGGAAGCGATCGACACCTTCGAGATTCGTACAGCCGGTGCAGAGGTCGAGGTTGTCCCGGCCTCTGCTGGCGAATGTGCCTGAGGCCTTGCGTTCCACGCTCCCGCTCGCTGGCGGCTAAACAAAGCTGTCCTCCTCGGGCAATCGGTACTGCCACGGAATCTGGGGCTGAATCGTTCCGAGCTGGTTCTGGGCGCGTTTCGTCCCGGTTTCCGGAAGTGAGTTCGCACAGAAAGTCCGCGCAATTGGTGCCGATTTACGTGTCGTCTGACTGGCGATCACAGACCGAGGTGAATGCGGAGCGCCTCGTCGAGGTCTGCTTGCAGGTCGGTGGTCAGCAGGCCAACTCGTGAACCAATACGCTCGACAGCGATGGAGCGAACCTGTTCCGCTTGTGCCTTCGAATCGACGGCAAGTCCGGTGACGCTGGCGGGCAGCAGAACCTGAAACGGGTAGACCCGATCGGTGTTGGACGTCACCGGGACGACCGTCACGACGCCGCGGCCGAGGCGTTCGGCGGTGTTGTTCGCGCCGTCGTTGCTCACGATGACGGCCGGCCGTTGCCTGTCAGCCTCGGCGCCGCGCACGGGTTCGAGGTCGACGAGCCTGATCTCACCCCGTCGCATCGGATAGCCCATCAGCGGTCGCTGTGCCCCACACGCCGCTGTCGTCGCCGGTGGCCCACTCGGCCCACGCATCCTCGTACGCTGACCCGAGTTCGGATGCTCGAAGCATCCGAACTGCCTTGTGTACGACCGCCGAACGGGACGCAAATCCCTCTCGTTCGGCGTAGGTGTCAAGGAACTCGACATCATCATCGGGGAGGCTCACACTGACCTTCATACCGTCATACTACCAATGGTACTACCTAAGTAGCAAGCTTGTCCGTGGCGCCGGAACTGTGCTGCTCGCTGGGCGAACGATGTTGCATCGGGCATTGGGCGCTACCAACCGTCCGATGGACGCATCGTCGCGTCAGGCGTAGAGTGACCTCGTGTTCAAGCTTTGGTTCGCAGGTGAAGCGGGATGGCGCCACAATCGCGTGCACCTTTTGTTCGCTGCGATCAGCCTCGTGCTCCTCGTGGTGAGTCCTTCTTCAGGCGCGCTCGTCACGGCTCTTGTCGTCGTCGGTTCACTGCTTCTTCGGATCGCGCTGTGGGAGTTGCGCCGAACTGGAACGCGGCTTGAACTCAGTCGCGTCATCCGGAACCAGCCCTAGCACCGAACTGCCGAAGTGTGCGGTTCAGCTGAACCGTTTGTACCTGCCCAACTGCCTATATCACACACCCCGCTGGTCGCCGAATCCGCACATATCGGCGAGCAGAGCCACTCCGGCTCGCCGGAGGAGCGGGAGCACCGCTGCGTCCAGGGTTTGGCTGAGGTCGGCGTTGACGTCACTCGCACGACAGGTACGTGCGTGAGTCGCCGTCCTCGTCGACCAGTTCACCCATCAGGCGCAACACAATCGAACCCGACGCTTGATCGAGCTCGACCACTTCGACCCTGACAACTCCCCAGATGTCGTCGCAGACCACAGTGGTCTGGCCAACTTCGAACTCGGTACGGGTCACGGCTCGGCTTGCGTTCGTGCGAATCATCGAGCCTTCGACCACCCGGTTGAAGTCGACCGTGAGCTGTCGGACCATCGGGATCAGCTCCCCGTCTCAAGCTCTCAGAAGGTGCGACCTGCGCATCGCTTCGACGTACTCCAGCGGATCACCAGGAAGAATCTCGAGGTGCACCTTGACGCCCGTGGGCCGCTCGGTGAGCGACGCAACACGGGCCAACACGGCATCCTCGGCGTCGCCGGTGACGATGATCGCGCCCTCCAGGATCCGTTCCGGGTGCGCCGCTTCGTCGAGGAACGTCCACGGTGTTCCGGTGTGGTCGATCTGGGTGGGGTCGCACGGAATGTCGACTTCGATAGGAGCCTCCACGCTGTCAGCTTGCTGCGGCGTGGTCGAGCAGGTGACGGTTCTTGCTGATTGGGCCCGGGAGGATAGTGAAATGTACCTGGCCATCGTCATCGACCGCTACGACACGCACAACAGCGATCGCTTGCGAGTTGCCCGCGAGAAGCATCGAGCCGACCTTGACCATGTCCCGATGACGCGCTCGCGACAGAGTCGACCACCCGTAGCCGTCATCATCCTGGGCGTTGAGATCTGCCCGAATGTCGATCTGCTCATCGCCCATGGTCGGCCTCCTTTCGACGTTCCATCTCAGCGAACATAATACGGGTTGACAACGGTCCGATGCTCGCACGACTGAAGCCGCTCAATTCCGTCAGGCAAGTCGTCGAACTCGATGCTGTGGTGCAGCGTGCGGCGACCGGTCGGCAGAAGGCGAAGTCCAGCAGCCCGAACCGTTCCTGCAGTCATCAACGTCAGCCATTCGAATCGCACCAGAGGCGGCTCCTGCGCAAGTTCGTCCATCGTGGTGCCCACCAATGCGAACACGGAGAGGGCATACACGCCGTACACCTCGAACGCGGCTAAGGCGTCGTCGAGCACATCCTCGTCGGCCAGAGTTCCTCCACGTACAACGATCACGGTCTCATCGCTGAGCTCATCTCCAGGGCGGACGAAGCGCTGCTTCACGACTCTTCCTCCAATGCGCTCGCGAGGGTGGCCGCCACGCCGGCGTCGGCGCCGTCCAGGGCGTGGGCGTAGGTGCGCAGGGTCATGGACGGGTTGGCGTGTCCCAATCTGCCGGCCACGGTGCGGATGTCGTGACCGCGCCCGATGGCTTCCGTGGCCGACCAGCGACGCAGGTCGTGCAGCCGCCACCGTGTGTCGATTCCTGCGTCACGGCGGGTGAGGCGCCGCCAACCGGTCAGGTGTTCGGGGTTCAGCGGTCGCTCCCCCGGCTGCAGCATCCACGGGCCGTAGCGCTCACGCTCCTTGCGGAGCGCCCCGATGGCCGCGACCGTGCGCTCGTCGAGGCGCACCACCCGCTGGTTGCCGGTCTTCGTGGCCGCATCGACGAGCGCGGGCACCTGTCTGTCACTCATCGAACCGGTTCGTTCGATCGCGATGCTGGAGTCGATGGTCAGCCGGTCGCCGTCGAGATTGCGATAGACGAGTGCACAAAGCTCGGCGCGGCGGGCGCCGGTGATCGCGGCCAGGCGGAACGCGACGCCGGCTGCCGGGTCGAACCACTCGCCGGCCTCGATCACGGCCCGTACGTCGGCCGCTGTCGTCGTTGCCGACGAACACGCGCACCTCCCACACACCAGGTTTGCGCTCGCGGATCGTCGCCATGCGACGACGTTACGGAAGGGGTGTGACACTAGGGAAGGACGATGAACACGACAACACAGGGCAACCCTGGTGCTACAGAAAACGCTAGCTGAACAGCTTCTTTGCGATGACCATGCGTTGGATCTGGTTGGTGCCCTCGTAGATCTGGGTGATCTTTGCATCACGCATCATGCGCTCCACCGGGAACTCGTTGGTGTAGCCGTAGCCGCCGACGAACTGCACGGCGTCGGTGGTCACCTGCATTGCGGTGTCGGAGGCAAAGCACTTGGCCATCGCACCCGCCGTCGACAGCTCACCACGTGGATCGCCTTCGTCGGCGATGGCGCACGCCCGATAGACGAGCGCCCGGGCGGCCTCGATCTTCATTGCGCAGTCCGCGGCCATCCACTGCAAACCTTGGTTGTCCGACAGCGGGCGGCCGAACGTACGGCGCTCCTTCATGTAGCCCACCGCATAGTCGAGTGCACCCTGCGCAACGCCGACTGCTTGCGCGCCGATCGTCGGACGGCTGCGATCGAGGGTGTGCATCGCTGCGGCGAACCCCTCGCCGATCTCACCGATGCGATTGGAATCGGGCACCCGCACCTCGTCGAGACGGATCACGCCCGTGGGTGAACCCTTGATACCCAACTTGTGCTCCAACTTTTCCACCTGCACGCCCCACTCGGCCTCCACGAGGAAGGCGGTGATGCCCTTGTGGCGGTCACCCGACGTGCGAGCGAACACCGTGTACAGATCGCTGATGCCGGCGTTGGTGATCCAACACTTGGTACCGCTGATGATCCAGCTGTCGCCGTCGGCAACGGCCTTCGTCGTCATCGAGGCGACGTCGCTGCCGGCATCGGGTTCACTGAGCCCGTAGCTGCACTGGCTCTCACCACTGCAGATGCGCGGCACGTACTTCGACTTCAACTCGTGTGAACCGAAGTTGAGCACGGGCAACATGCCCAGCTTCGAGATCAGGAACTGCAGGCTCGTGGAGACGCACGCCCGCGCCAACTCCTCGGCGACGATGGCTTGGTCGACTGACGACGCACCGCTGCCGCCGTACTCCTCGGGATAGCTCAGCGCGGTGAGCTCCATCGACTTCAGTGCCTCGAACGTTTCCCACGAGTACTCCTCGGAACGGTCGATGTCGCCGGCCAGCGGGGCGATCTTTGCTTCGACGAACTGGCGCACCACCGAGCGGAACTCGCGCTGCTCGTCGGTCATGGTCATTGGCTGTTGCATCATCGGTTGCGACATATCTCAATCGTTGCACGACGGCGCATTTCGTGCGAATGCTCCCATCCAACTCGCGAGGCGCTCCGAACACAGTGCATGCCCACCAGCGACACAACCGAGAGCAGCACGGCCCTTCCCGGCCGCCTGGCTGCCATCTCCAGCGGGTTGCTTGCCGGAGCTGCAGCACTCGCCCTGGGCGAGCTCGCTGCCGGCTTCGCCGCCAAGTGGCAGAGCCCAGTGGTCTCGGTTGCCGAAGCCGTCATCGACGCAGTGCCCCGCTCCGTCAAGGAGTTCGCGATCGAGACCTTCGGCGAGAACGACAAGATCGCCCTCGTCGTCGGGATCCTCTCCTTCAGCGTCGTGTTCGCAGCAATCCTGGGCCTGCTCGGCCGCCGTCGCCCGTGGATCCCCACGATCGGCTTCGCTGCGTTCGCTGCTGTCGGCGTCTGGGCCTCGCAGACCGTCACCGGCGCTCCGCTCTCCGCCGTGATCCCCAGCGTGCTCGCCGGTGTCGCCGGCGCCGGCACCTACCACTACTTGCACCAGTTGGCCACTCCCCGAGCTGTCGAGACCGACACGATCGCTCTCGACAGCACCCACCAGACCGATGATGACCCGGCAGCCATGGCTGCGGCGACGCCCGGCACGCTGAGAGGAGCCGGTACCTCCTCCCGCCGACGCTTTCTCATCGTCTCGGGTGCCGTCGCAGCCGGCGCCGCCCTCGCCGCCACGGCCGGCCGCGCCCTTCGTGCACGATTCGATGCCACTGCTTCCCGCAACGCCGTCGTGCTGCCCACGGTGGCCGAACCGCTGCCCGCGGCCCCCACCACGGTGTCCGCCCAAGGCCCTGGCATCTCACCCTTCTACACCCCCAACAACAACTTCTATCGAGTCGATACTGCCCTGGCCGTGCCGCAGGTACGCACGGAGGAGTGGGAACTGAAGGTCACCGGCATGGTCGACACGCCGCTGCGTTTCTCCTTCGACGAACTCCTCAAGCGAAACCTCGTCGAGGAGGACATCACACTCACCTGCGTCTCGAATCCTGTCGGCGGCCAACTCACGGGAACGGCCCGCTGGCTGGGGCTGCCACTGAGTGAACTGCTCGACGAGGCTGGCGTGCAATCGGGTGCCGACCAGATCGTGGGCCGCTCGGTCGACGGCTGGACCGGCGGTTTCCCCCTCGAGGCTGCCTTCGACCGCCCAGCTCTGGTTGCGATCGGGATGAACGGCGAGCCGCTGCCCATCGAGCACGGCTTCCCCGCCCGACTGTTGGTTCCCGGCCTGTACGGCTACACGTCGGCCACCAAGTGGCTCACCGAGATCGAGCTCACTCGTTTCGCTGACTTCGATCAGTACTGGGTGAAGCGTGGCTGGGATCAGAAGGCCCCGATCAAGACGATGGCCCGTATCGACGCTCCCCGCACCCTGGCCAAGGTTCCCGCCGGTCCTTTCGTCATCGGTGGCGTCGCCTGGGCACAAACAGTCGGCATCTCCAAGGTCGAAGTTGCCATCGACGGTGGCGACTTCGTCGAGGCCGACCTGGCAGACGAGTTGAACGAGAACACCTGGCGCCAATGGCGCATGGACTGGGACGCCCCGGCCGGCCGCCACCGCATCACCGTTCGGGCAACCGATGCCAACGGCGAACTACAAACCGATCAACGAGCCGAGCCGTTCCCCAACGGCGCCAGCGGCTGGATGTCCATCTTCGTCGACGTCGTCTGACGTCGCACCTTCTCCACGAGCCCCCGCTCGTGGGTACACAACACGGCTCAGCGTGAACCGTGATCCCGCAAGACACTCCCCCACAAAGAAAAGGACACGCCATGAAATCCAGGCACACGAAGTCCAGCAAAGTTCTCAAGGGCATGCTCGCCCTTGCAGCATTCTCCATGGTCGCCGCAGCGTGCGGTGACGACAAGGAAGCCACCTCGACAACTGTCGCGCCGGCCGAGTCAGTCGCTCCCGCAACGACAGAGCCGATGACCACCGACACGATGGCGGTCACGCCCTCATCGAAAATCTGCTCGGCTGACGCACTCGTCGCAGCCGTTCAGGGTGGCAATGCCGATGGCACGCTCGAAGGCATGGCCAACGACCCGGTGGCAACCGCCGCCAGCAACAACCCGGTGTTGACCACGCTGGTCGCTGCCGTCACGGCTGCCGGCCTCGGTGACACGCTGAACAACGCCGAAGCCCTCACGGTCTTCGCCCCCACCGACTGCGCATTCGCCGCACTCGACCCGGCCACGCTCAAGGCGGCGCTCGCCGACCCGACCGGCCTGCTCACCACCGTCTTGGGCTTCCACGTCATCCCCGAGCGCTTGTCGTCAGAGGAACTGGCCACCAAGACCGAGCTGACCACCTTCACCGGTGAGACCCTCAAGGTCAACGCTGGCGGCTCGTCCATCAGCCTCGGCGGCGACCAGGCCAAGGTGCTGGTGCCCGACATCCAGACTGCCAACGCAACGGTGTACCTCATCGACAACGTCATGTTGCCGCCGTCGGTGACTGGCGACGAAGAGATGGCCGCTCCGGCCGATTCGTCCAAGGCCTGCACCGCCGACGAGCTCGTCGCCGCAGTGCAGGGTGGCAATGCTGATGGCACCCTCGAAGGCATGGCCAACGACCCGGTGGCAACCGCCGCCTCGCACAACCCGGTCCTGACCACGCTCGTCGCTGCCGTCACGGCTGCCAACCTTGGTGACACCCTCAACGGTGCCGAAGCCCTCACCGTCTTCGCCCCCACCGACTGCGCATTCGCCGCACTCGACCCGGCCACGCTCAAGGCGGCACTCGCCGACCCGGCCGGCCTGCTCACCACCGTCTTGGGCTTCCACGTCATCCCCGAGCGTCTCTCGGCAGCCGACCTGGCCAACAAGACCGAGCTGACAACCTTCACCGGCGAAGTGCTGCCGGTCATGGTGTCGGGTGACACCATCACACTGAACGGCACCACCATGGTGGTTGTCGGCGACATCCAGACGGCCAACGCCACGGTGTTCCTGGTCGACTCGGTGATGCTGCCGCCGTCGGTCACCGGCTGATCAACACATCACACACGTCGTAGCCAACGCTACGCACTCTGTACCGCCCTCGGGTTGTCGCTTCGGCGGCGGCCCGGGGGCCGTTGCGCGCCTGCGGTGCGGTCAGAGACCGAGCAACGCCTTCCAATTTGCGGGGTACTGCGCCGCCACCTGCTGGGGCGTCATCCGCAACGTCGCCTCGGGGACCATGTCGACGATGGTGCGGGCCTCGGCATAGAGATGCCCGTGACCCACGCCCTCGAACAATGCGCTGCGAGCGACCACCAGATCGGCCGGCGGGTCGGCATCGAGGAAACCCCAGATCGTGAACGCCACGGTCAGGTCGTGCACCACAGGACCCCGGCTGAAGATGGACGCCCGCCGCAGCGCGACTCCGAAGCACCCCTTGATCGCGTCAGCTGCGTGTTCACCCGGCTGCATCTGCAGTCGGTCCTTGAAACCGTTGGCGATCTTCAAGGCGAAACCCTGATCGGGGCCCTGATTGCCGAGCTGCGGACCCCTCGGTTGGAAGCCGATCACCTCGGCTGGACGGTCGGGCATCCACGGCTCGGGCACGAGCGCAGGGGACGTGTAGAACCGAACGTCGTCAACAACAGGAGTGGGCGAGAACCGAGGTGCAGCCATAACAACCTCAGTTATACCCCACACCGGCCTCGCATCCCTGAACCGTCTGTGCACTTTCGGTCGCCGGGCGACCCGAAGTGCACAGACGCGGGAAGATCTAGGCGGACGGAGCGTGGAGCAGTCCGTAGACGAGCCCCTCTTCCAAGGCCCGCCACGACGCTTCGATGATGTTGCCGCTGACACCGATGGTGGTCCAGCTGCGCTTGCCATTGGCAAAGTCGATCAAGACGCGGGTGACTGCGCCGGTGGCGGTGGCGCCGTCGAGGATGCGTACCTTGTAGTCGGTGAGGTGAACCCTGTCGAGCTGTGGGAATGCGGAACGCAACGCCGTGCGTAGCGCCGTGTCGATGGCATTGACCGGGCCGTTGCCCTCGGCAGTGTGCACGTGACGCACCGCCAAATCACCCTCGCCCACCCAGACCTTGACGGTGGCCTCGGTGTTGAACTGGCCGTTGGGCAACTCGTCGGTGATGACGCGCATGCTCTCAACTCGGAAATCTGTCTGCTCCCAGCCGGCGGCGCGGCGCATCAGCAGTTCGAGGGACGCGTCGGCAGCTTCGAAGTGATAGCCCTCGTGCTCGAGGCGCTTGAGATCGTCGACGACCTGGTTGACCGCCGGACCGTCGAGGGGCAGTCCCAGTTCTTCGGCCTTGATCTGGATGGTCGCGCGGCCGGCCATCTCACTGACGACGAACCGTGTGCCGTTGCCGACCAGTACGGGGTCGATGTGCTCGTAGGCATCCTTCGCTCGCTTGATGGCGCTGACGTGCAGGCCCGCCTTGTGCGCAAACGCCGACACACCGACGTACGGCGCCTGCGGGTTGAGCGGGCGATTCAGCACTTCTGCAACATGGTTGCTGACGGCGGTCAGCCGATCGATGCGACCCTCGGGTAGGCACTGCATACCCAACTTCAGCTGCAGGTTGGGGATCACCGTGGTGAGGTTGCAGTTGCCGGTGCGCTCACCAAGACCATTGAGCGTGCCCTGCACATGACGCCCTCCGGCAAGCACCGCAGCCATCGAGTTGGCCACGGCACAGCCCGTGTCGTCATGGCAGTGAATGCCGATGATCACGTCGTTGCCGACGTGGCGGAATACATCGCCGACGATGCTCTCGACCTCGTGCGGCAGCGACCCACCGTTGGTGTCACAGAGCACCACGTGACTGGCGCCATTGACAACCGCCGCCTCCAGCGCCCGCAGCGCGAACTCGGGGTTGCGCTTGTAACCATCGAAGAAGTGCTCCATGTCCACCAGCACCCTGCGGCCGGCGCCGTGCAGGTACGCGACAGAGTCGGCGATCATCGCCTCACCCTCCTCCAGCGTGGTCTGCAGTGCTTCGAGCACGTGGTAGTCCCAGCTCTTGGCCACGATGCAGACCGCCGACGTGTTGGCCTCGAGCAGGTTCGCCAGCGTGGCATCGTCGTCCACCTTGCCTCGCGGGCGGCGAGTGCTGCCGAACGCCACCAGGGTGGACGTGGACAGCGTCAGTTCGGTGGCCGCGCGTGCGAAGAACTCGATGTCCTTCGGGTTGGCGCCGGGCCAGCCACCCTCGATGAAATGCACCCCGAGGTAGTCCAGCTGCTCGGCGATACGCAGCTTGTCGTCGACGGTGGCCGATACGCCTTCCACCTGCAACCCATCACGCAATGTTGTGTCGAACACCTCGACGACTTGCACCTTCGAATTCATGGGACGACCTCTACTTGGCTGGAGAAATGAAACAGCCGCCCCAGAGGGCGGCTGGAGTGCGCACATCGGCATCGGGGCCGACATGCGCTAGCAAATGACGATGATCGCTGCGGGTGCGCCCGAGGGCGAACGGAATGCTGCAAGCGACATGCCGGTCATTCAAGCCGCATTTTGGGTCTGCGTCAACGTGGACGCCCTCGTGGGAACGGCCCACCTGTGCACAACCTGTGTGCGAACGGGGGATGAACGAGAAACTTCTGTGCGTAACCCCCTTTCCCTGCGGATAACCCTGTGAGGACCGAAAATACCCCTTGACCAGCACAAACACATGGTGCAGAGTGATCCTCGTACCGGACAGCGCACGCCAACCGGAACCCGAGGAACGGTGCCGCAAGGAAGGGCAGCCAGCAATGGCGGTCACGACGAGCGGAGGGCCAACCGGGTTCACGAGGTGAAAGCGGGGACGGTAGGAGAGTGATCTTGACGCCAGGCAGCGAACCTTCGGGCAAGCGGTCGGGCGGTTGGGGAAGCGGTACCGGGCAACCGGGAAGGCAGAACCGGCGGTCGAAGTGAAGGAAGCGGCAACTGGGCAACCAGAAGCAGCGGAGATCACGGCGGCTTCACTGCTGAGGACGGAACCGGGCAACCGGGGAAGAAGACGGCAAAAGCGGATCACCCGCCGAAGCGCAAGCTCCGACGGGTGATGACATTGGTCGAGACGAAGGCTAACGCCCGAGGAACGATCGATGGTGGATCACCCTCCGACCCAGGAGTCGCCCCGGGCGGCGCGCAGGCTTCGGCCAGCAGCGCAGCCCGGGGCGCTTCACTTTTTGCCCACGGTCCGAGTGCCATGCCGTCAGTGCGAGTGCCACGCCGTCAGTGCGAGTGGGTGCCAGCCATGCGAGTGCCAACTCGCACCCCGGGGTGCGAGTACCCACTCGGAGCTATTGTCGGCGGGATGAGTGAACCTCGGCGAGAGATATCGGCCAGCTACCAGCAGCAGCTCGACCGGGGCTACAACTTCGGCAGTGTGCGCACGTTCGGCCAGCGGCCGCTGCTCACGTCGCCCGCCGAGCTCGACGAGTGGCAGCCCGACGTCGCCGTTGTCGGGGCACCATTCGACCTGGGCACCACCAACCGCCCTGGCGCCCGCTTCGGGCCGCGAGCGCTGCGCGCCGATGCCTACCAATCCGGCACCTATCACCTCGGCCTCGGGTTGGAGATGTACGACTGGATGGAGGTCGTCGACTACGGCGACGCCGCCTGCCCGAATGGTCTGGTCGACGAAAGCCTCGCCAACATTCGCGCCCGGGTGCACGAGGTAGCCAGTCGCAAGATCGTGCCGTTCGTGATCGGCGGCGACCACACCATCACATGGCCGTCGGCGACGGCGGTCGCCGACGTGTACGGCTACGGAAACGTCGGCATGGTGCACTTCGATGCGCACGCAGACACCGCCGACAACTGCGACGGCAACCTGGCCAGCCACGGCACACCGATGCGGCGGCTCATCGAGAGCGGTGCCATTCCCGGGAAGAACTTCATCCAGATCGGGCTGCGGAGCTACTGGCCACCCGAGGACACCTGGGACTGGATGGCCGAGCAGGGCATGCGCTGGCATCTGATGGACGAGATCTGGGAGCGGGGCTTCCAAGCGGTCATGGCCGACGCTGTGGCCGAGGCACTCGATGGCCCGGAGTACCTGTACATCTCGGTCGACATCGACTCGCTCGACCCGGCGTACGCACCCGCAACCGGCACTCCCGAGCCCGGCGGCATCGTCGCGGCCGACCTGATGCGCATCGTTCGCGAACTCGGCTATCGCCACAAGGTGGTCGCCATGGATGTCGTGGAAGTCGCACCCGCGTACGACCAGGCCGACGTGACCATCAACGTCGCCCACCGTTTGTTCACCGAGTGCCTGGCCGGCATGGGCGCCAAGCGTCGCGATGCCGCCGGCACGCCCAAAGGCCGCCCCGCCAGATAGACGCGAAGCGCAGGCCGCCGCTGGTTGACTGCGACCATGTCGATGCATTCGCGAACCCTCGATCGCGCCGGGAGGCTGGCGGACGAGTTGATGATCGATGCGCTGTTCATCGTGCGTCGAAAGTCGTGGCACTGGCCTGCCGTGGCCCTCGGCGTAGCGCTCGGTGGGCTGGTCGGACACGCAGTCGACAGCGCTGCCATCGGGTCTCCAGGCCTCTTCGTCGCCTTCGGCATCCTGATCGGTGGTGGGCTCGGCCTCAACGCCGGCTCCGACTTTCGATTCATCGGCCGCTCGGCAACCCGCGTGCTGCTCTTCGAGTCGAGCCGCGTGATCGGTCTGCCCACCGAACTGGTGGGCGAGGTCGACGCCTCGGCGGTGCACTTCGAGTCGTCAGGACCTGCGCTGCGGCTGACCATCGGCTACGAGCACCACGTGATGGCGCGCCAACACGCGGCCCGCCTGCGACGAATGCTGCAGGCAGCTCGCTAGGTCAGGTTTTCTGTACGCCGACCAGCACGCCGGCGGCCATGAAGGTTGCCTCGAGATCGGCTGCCAGCGCATCGAAGTTCTTCGTCGTGCGATGCGCGCCAACAGCACCGCCCATGTAGCCCTTCGACGCCTTGTCCAGGCGAATGACGCTTTGCCCCTCCGGGCCGGACCGCACGATGAGGCCGAACTTGAAGTACTGCGCGAATGCACCAGCCAGTACGTTGGCCACCTTGTTGCCGCGCTCGGCGACGGCATCCCACTCGGTCGACCAGGTCAGCCGGAACTTGCGCGACTCCAACGCCTGGATGACGGTGGCTTTGGCGCGGCTTGCGTCGCCCGTAACAAAAAATTCGACAGCGTTCATGACGCCACGTTAGACGGCGAGCTCACACCAGTGCGCGTACTCGGCCTCCTGACCGCGAACGGTGCGGGCGTAGACGTCGGCGATGGCCTTCGTCTTCGGGCCGGGGCACGGCACCTCACGGTCGTCGACCGAGTTGACCGAGCTGACTTCGGCGGCCGTACCGCAGACGAAGATCTCCTCGGCGATGTAGAGGTCGCTGCGGGCAATGTTGTCGACGCGCACCTCGTAGCCGAGGTCGTTGGCAATCGTTGCCACGGTGTTCTGCGTGATGCCCTCCAGCGCACCGGCCGACGTGGGGGGCGTGAGGATGATGCCGTTGCGGACGGCAAAGAGGTTCTCGCCGGTGCACTCGGCGACCAGACCGTTCGGCGCCAGCATGATGGCTTCGTCGTAGCCGGCCTTCAGTGCCTCGACCTTGGCCAACGAACTGTTGACATAGTTGCCGGTGGTCTTCGAGGCGGGCGGCATCGTGTTGTGGTCGTGGCGTGTCCACGACGAGACCTTCATGCGCACGCCCTTGTTGACCGCATCGTCGCCCAGGTAGGCGCCCCACGGCCAACAGGCAATGGAGACATCGACGGTGCAGGGCAATGTGTTGAGACCCATCTCGCCGTAGCCGTAGTAGGCGATCGGCCGGATGTAGCAGCTGGGCAGACCGGTGCTGACGACCGTCGCCTTGACGGCAGCAACCAGCTCCTCGACGGAATAGGGAATCTCCATCCCCATGATCTTGGCCGAGTTGTGCAAGCGAGCCATGTGCTCGGTGAGTCGGAACACGGCGGGGCCATCGGCGGTCTCGTAGGCGCGGATGCCTTCGAAGACGCCGGTGCCGTAGTGCAGCGTGTGGGTGAGCACGTGGATCTGCGCATCTGCCCAGTCGACGAGTTCGCCGTTCATCCAGATTTTCGGGGTCGTTTGAATGGGCATTCGGTCAGCCTGCCACGCGTGCTGCGATTTGGGAACCGACCTCAGTGGTGCTGCCGGTAACAGCTTCCTCGCACGCGGCACGGATGCGATCAGCGGCAGCGGTCTCGCCGAGGAAGTCGAGCATCAAGGCCGCGCTCAGAATCGCCGCGGTCGGGTTGGCCTTGCCGGTGCCGACGATGTCGGGCGCCGAGCCATGCACGGGCTCGAACATGCTGGGACCGGTGCGCGCCGGGTTGAGATTCGCACTGGATGCCAGGCCGATTCCACCACTGACGGCACCGCCCAGGTCGGTGAGGATGTCGCCGAACAAGTTGTCGGTGACGATGACGTCGTAGCGCTGCGGGTCCTGCACGAAGTAGATGCAGGCCGCGTCGACGTGGTTGTAGGCGGTGGTCACCTGTGGGTAGTCGGCGGCAACGGCATTGAACGCCCGCTGCCACAGATCGCCGGCAAACGTGAGCACGTTGGTCTTGTGCACCAGCGTCACGTGGTTGCGACGGGTGGTGGCCAACTCGAATGCGTAGCGACAGGCCCGCTCGGCACCCATCCAGGTGTTGACCGAACCCTGCGTGGCCACCTCGTGGATGGTGCCCTTGCGCAGCGAGCCACCCTCACCGACGTACGGACCCTCGGTGTTCTCACGGATGACCACGAAGTCGTGCTCGGTGGTACCGCCGGGCACGGTGCCGTGAAACGGTCGCTGGTTGATGTAGAGGTCGAGCGCGAAGCGCATCTTCAGCAGCAATCCGCGCTCGATGACACCCGGCGGCACCGCGGGTGTGCCGACGGCACCGAGCAGGATGCAGTCGAAGTCGCGCAACTGGTCGAGCACCTCGTCGGAGAGGATCTCACCATCGCGCAGGTACCGCGCACCACCGAGATCGAAGTCAGTGGTCTCGATCTCCACCCCTGCGGCGCGCACCACCTTCAACGCCTCGGCCGTGACTTCCGGCCCGATTCCATCTCCACCAATGACTGCAATTCGATGTGCCATAGGGCGAGAACCGTATCGGCTGGCAGCTTCACCTTCCGAAATCGTCAGCAACCGCCGCCGTCATCAGGGCGCGAGGACCGCGATCGAAGTCTCAGCGATCGCGGGCCACTTCGCATCACAGGTCACGACGGTCAATCCGCGCCGGATACCCAGGGCAACCACTGCGGCGTCGACCATCGGGAAGTTCCGGTTGCCGTATTCGGCACGCAACTCGCATGCTCGTCTGGCCACGTCATCGGTGAGTACCTGCACCTGAAAGCCAAGCCGTTCCAATTCACGATGCGCGACGAAGTACTTTCCGCTGCGAGTGGGATGGATGAGCGCCTCTGCCTGAGTGATGTTCAAGATCTCCACCTTGCCAGCCTCCACACAGGCGCGCACGGCGGCAGTGTGAAACGGGTCGGCCGGGTTCAGCACGGCGACCGCCACGTTTGCGTCGACCACGATGGTCATCGCTCGGCTGCTTCGCGTCGGCCGGTGGCGACAACATCGTCAGGCCACTGGATCTCGAGCGCAACCATCCGCGCAGTGGTATGCGCGCATCTCGCCGAGACGGCCGCATCAGATGCAAATGCCACCTGGGCCTCGATGGCGCGTTGCGTGAGCTGGGACAGGTTCAGCCCCAACTGCCGACTGGCGGCATCCAGCGCATCGGGCAGGTACACGGTTCGATTCGGCATCCACCCACTCTACGTATATTCTTCGTTTCCCATACGTAGACAGTCGCGTTCACGGCGGGCGCCTATCGGGCGCGTCGGCGCTCGGGTAGGCTGAACGTCCTTATGGCTAGTACCCAACTCTCACGGTCAGCGTTCGACCGCCTGCAGGCAGAGCACTACGACCTCAGCACTCGCGGCCGCATCGAGGTCGCCCAGAAGATCGAAACCGCCCGCCTGATGGGCGATCTCAGCGAGAACGGCGACTACCACGCCGCCAAGGATGAGCAGGGCCACATGGAGGGCCGCATCCGTCAGCTCGAGCACTTCCTGGAGAACGCCGAGATCCTCGAACGCGGCGACGAGGGCGTGGTCGCCCCGGGCACCATCGTGACCATCAGGTACGAAGGCGACACCGCCGACGACGCCGAGACCTACCTGGTCGGCCACATGGAGGAGAAGATGGACGGTCTCGACGTCATGAGCCCGCAATCGCCCGTCGGCGCCGCTCTGTTGGGCGCGGCGCAGGGCAGCTGGGTGGAGTACCACGCACCCAACGGTGTGCTGCGCGTACAGGTCCTGAAGGTTGCGTTCGCCTGAGCGGCCTGCTGGACGTGACGTGATGCATGTGGGAACGGGAACGGCATAAGTGGTGATTCGTGATGGCACGCCAGCAACCGACGGCCCAGTGCTACCCCCGGGGGCAGCGATGGAGTTGCCCGGCCGGGGAACCACCTTCGTGCGCACGATGGACGGCCCGCCCGACGCACCAACAGTCCTGTTGCTGCACGGATGGACAGCCAGCTCCGATCTCAACTGGTTCACCACCTACGGACCCCTGTCGAAGCACTATCGAGTGGTTGCACTCGACCATCGCGGGCACGGCCGCGGGATCCGCACGAAGAAGGCATTCCGCCTCGAGGACTGCGCCGACGATGCACTTGCCGTATGCGACGTCTTGGGGATCGACAAGGTCATCCCCGTGGGCTACTCGATGGGCGGCCCCATCGCGCAGTTGATGTGGCGCCAGCACCCCGACCGGGTGCGTGGCCTCGCGCTGTGTGCAACCGCCCCCTACTTCAGCTCCTCTCGCGAGGAACGGCTCGGGTTCGTCGGCCTGTCGGGCCTCGCCACGCTGGCACGTCTGACTCCGGCACAGACCCGCCAGTGGCTCACCGATCAATTCTTCCTGCAGCGCAAGACCGGCGGATGGGAGCCGTGGGCCGTCCAGGAGGCCTCGCTGCACGACTGGCGGATGGTGCTGGAGGCGGGTCGCTCCATCGGCAAGTTCAACTCACGCGGGTGGATCGCAGACATCGACGTGCCCACCTCGGTCCTCATCACGATGCGCGATCGCGTCGTACCCGTGCGCCGCCAGGTCCGTCTGTTCGAGAGCATTCCGAAGGCCGAGGCTTTTCGAGTCGATGGCGACCACGATTCCGTCATCGCCAACGGCGCACGTTTCGTGCCCACGTTGCTGCGGGCCATTGCCTCCGTGGTCGAGCGCAGCTGATGCGCCGATCAGTTCGCATCATCGGAGTTGTTGCATTTGCAACAGCACTGATTGCCGTCGCCAACCGACGACGAGCCGTCGCCTCCCTCCGAACCGGCCGCGGCCAACGAAACGCCGACCTTGCGAAGCTGGGCGTCAGCGTCGGAGCGAACTACGCAGGAACAGCCGCACGGAAGTTGTTCGCCTCTGCAGAGCGGCGTGTCGAGCTCGACGAGAGCCGCGAGCTACGAACCGCCGAGGCAGTTGCCGAGCGGCTGGGCAACATGAAGGGAGCGTTGATGAAGCTCGGCCAGATGGCCAGCTACGTCGATGAGGCGCTTCCGGCCCCGCTGCGCGATGCGCTGTCGCAGCTGCAATCCAATGCACCGCCGATGAGTGCCGAGTTGGCCGCACAGGTCATCACCGATGACTTCGGAGTTAGCCTCGACCAGCTGTTCGTCACCTGGGACCCACAGCCGATCGCTGCTGCGAGTATCGGGCAGGTCCACCGCGCCGTCGTCATCGACCCCGTCACCGGTGCCGAGCGTGCGGTCGCGGTGAAGGTGCAATACCCGGGCGTTGCCGATGCCGTGGCGGCCGACCTGCGCAACGCCGACCTTCTCGGCATGCTGTTGCAGCAGGGCTTCGGCGGGCTGAACCCCGACGAGATGGTGGCGGAAGTGAAGGAACGCCTGACCGAAGAGTTGGACTATCGGCTGGAGGCACGCAACCAGCAGCTCTTCGCCGACTTCTATCGCGGGCACCCTTTCATCCATGTGCCCAATGTGTTGCCCACGTTCAGCAGCGCTCATGTGATCACCAGCGAGCTGGTCGATGGTGCCACGTGGCAACAAATGTTGGAGTGGCCCCAGGCCGACAAGGATCGCATCGGTGAGGTGCTCTTCCGATTCGTCTTCCGCAGCCTGTACTGGATGCACGCGTTCAACGGCGATCCGCATCCGGGCAACTACCTGTTCCATCGCGACGGGCGGGTGACCTTTCTCGACTTCGGTCTCGTCAAGCATTTCGCCGACAGCGAGATGGCGACGTTCATCGCGATGGTGAAGGCCGCAGCCTTCGATCAGGACGTTGCGCAGTTCCGTGCCGTCGTCGAAGCCGCCGGCATGTTGCGGACGGGTTGCCCGAGCCCCGACGACGAGGTCGGCGAGTATTTCAGCCAGTTCTACGAGAGCGTGCGCGATGACCGCGACGTGACCTGGAGCGCGGAGTACGCCAGCCGCATCGTGCGTCATACCTTCGACCGAACCAGCCCCATCGCTCAGTACGCGACCGTCCCCAAGGCCTTCGTGTTCATCCAACGGATCAACCTCGGCCTGTACGCATTACTCGGCGAGCTCCACGCGACCGGCAACTATCGGCGCATCGCCGAAGAGCTGTGGCCGTTCGTCGCCGGGCCACCCAGCACGCCGTTGGCGCACGCCGAGCAGGCATGGCTGGAGGCATTGGGAACCGAGCCGCCCGACGGCATCTCCGCGTGACCGAGGGATAGCGTCGTTCGGATGCGTGTTCTCCGGCCCACGGCCGTCGTTCTTTCCTGCCTGCTCCTCGTGACCGCGTGCGGCGATGCCAGCTCGTCGAGCAACTCGGTCAACTCGACGGATGGCACCACGGCCCCGATCGCGACCGGGCCGTTGCAGAAGCCGACCGTGTCGGTGCCCAGCGAGTTGCCGACCGAGCTGGGTGTCAGCGACATTTCCGTCGGCACCGGGCCAAAAGCTGCCGAGGGTGACACCGTCATCGTGCACTACGTCGGCGTTCGTACGGCCGACGGCGCCGAGTTCGACAACAGCTTCGATCGCGGCCAGCCACTGGAAGTCACGCTTGGAACTCACAGGGTCATCGCCGGCTGGGAGCAGGGGCTGGCAGGGATGCAGCAGGGCGGGCGACGTCAGCTGGACATTCCCGCAGCGCTGGCCTACGGCGACTCTCCACCCGCCGGCGGCATCATCAAAGCCGGCGATTCGCTGACCTTCGTCGTCGACATGGTCGCGGTGCTGCCGACGTCCACTCTGGCCGATGAGCCCCAGATCACGCTCGGGCCCGCCGACAACATCCCCGTCATGACGTCCACGGACTTGATCGAGGGCACCGGCGCGTCGCCCGCCGATGGCGACAATGTTGCGATTCACGTCGTCGCCTTTCGCGCCGACACGGGCGAGAAGTTGACTTCGGACTGGGGCGGGCCACCCATCACGTTCCTCTACGGGGCGGACACAACCATCTACCCCGGCATCATCGCAGAGGTGAAAGGCATGAAGGTCGGCGGGCGCCGCCAGGCACAACTACCGTTCGTGCTGATGTTCGACGGTCAGGGCAGCCAGCAATTGTCACTTCCGCCCTCCATCGACGTCGTGTTGGTCATCGATCTCATCGCCCTCTACTGAAGCGATGCCCCTCCTCACGAGGCGGACGCGAGCACGATGAAGTCCGGGTCGTTCTCGAAGCGGATGACGGTGACGCCAACGTCATCCAGCACCAGCTCGACCACCCTCGCCCGACGGCGTGGCGTGAACTGGCCGGGGCGCGTCAGCCCGGTTGCGACCATCGGGCGCCACTCGACAGTGACGAGGGCGGCCGCATCGAACGCGACGACCGAGCCCGCATCCGGGTGAGCAACCACGCTCTCGCGATCATCGGCCTCGGCGATGAACGACACCCTCGCGGCCATCGGTTCACCAGCATGCAACCCGTCGGGGTCGAGCAGTTCCAGACCGTAGAGACGGCATCCACGCAGGCAGAAACCGACGGATTCGTGGAGGCGGCTCTCGAACCAACGCACCAGTAGGACCGGGAGAATTTCATCGTTGCTCACACCCTCACTGGGCATGGTGAGTGTGCGGAATCGGCAAAGTCCGCAAGGAACTCAGTGCGGCAGCGCGGCTGCCACCGCAACGGCAGCTGCCTCGACCGCCGCCCCGAAACGGTCGATCGGCTTCCGGCTCAACCGCTCGACCGGCCCGCTGAGGCTGACGGCAGCGATCACCTCACCGACACGGTCGACCACGGCAGCGCTCACCGATGCGACACCGGGCTCTCGTTCTTCCACGCTGTCGGCAAGCCGGGGGCCCGCCACTGCGAGCACCCGACCGGCGGAACCGAGACCGATCGGCAGCAACGCCCCCTCGGGAACGATCCACCGCAAGGCATGGCTGGACTGCAACGAGACGACACATCGGCGGCTGTCCCCCTCGCGTACATACAGCTGCACGCTCTCGCCGGTGTGGTCGCGCAGTGCAGTGAGGGCTGCGGTGGCGAACTCGGCAAGTGGGAACGCGTCGGCCGCTGCCCGGCCGAGATGGATCAACTCGAAGCCGAGGCAGAAACGACCCTGTGGGTCGCGGCGCACCAGATGATGATGTTCGAGCGCGACGGCCAGCCGATGGGCAGTCGCTCTCGGCAAACCTGTTGCCGCCTGCAGCGCCTGCAGGTCAAGCGGCCGCACCACGAGCGCTTGCAGGATCACGACGCCCTTGTCCAGCACGCCGACACCGCTGCCACTGAGATCACCGACGTCGTTCATCACGAGAATACTATCTCACTGGCTGAGATTCGTTGGATGGGTCTGCGTCGCAGCGCGACTACCCTCGCGCCATGCACCATCCAGGCGGAGGAGCGCGGCCATGATCAATGCGTCCTTCGGTCGCGCCTACCAACGTCTGTGGTCCGCCAACGCATTGTCGGCAGTCGGTACGGGGATGACCACCGCCGCGCTGCCACTTCTCGCCTCGATCAAGCCGCCCAGCGAGCTGATTCTCGGTTCCATCGCGGCGGCCGGGCTCTTGCCGGGAGTGCTGCTCGCTGTGCCTGCAGGCCTGATCGCGGATCGGTACGACCGCGGGCGAGTGCTGGTGGCGGCTGATCTGGCGAGGGCGGCAGTGGTGACTGCTGCTGCAATCACACTCCTGGTGGGCTCGCTGCCCGGCCTGGTGCTCGCGGCCATCACGTTTCTGATCGGGGCCGGTGAGACCGTCTTCATCACCGCCTCACAGAGTGCAATCCCCTCGTTCGTCGGGGAAAGTCAGCTCGACGACGCCAATGGGCGACTACAGGTGGCCGACGACGTGGGGCGCGAGTTCGTCGGGCCGCCGCTTGGCTCGTTGATCTTTCGACTTGCGACGTGGGTGCCGTTCGCCGCCGACGCAGTCTCCTACCTCGTCTCGGCAGTCTTCCTCGCCGGGCTTCCCAAGGCACCACCGCGGATACTCACCGAGCTTGCACCGCCACCGACCATCGCGCCGGCGTGGCAGTACTTTCGCCGCACCCGCCCATTGGTGGTCCTCGCGGGTGCAATGTTCACGCTCTCGCTGTGCGGATCTGCGGTGCTGGCAATGTTGGTGCTGCTCGTGCGCCGTCAGTACTCGCTCGACGGCGCATGGTTCGGGCCAGCACTCACCGTCATCGCTTTCGGCGCAACGCTGGCGGGCCTCGTCGCTGGCCGAATGCGCGCGCGGCTCTCGGCGCGCTCGGCCATGGCGGGCGCGGTCGCCGTCAACTCGGCCTCGTATTTGCTGTTGGGTACCACGGGCTTGTGGCCCGTGGCGGCCGCCGCACTCTTTGCATGGGGCTTTGCCGTCACCTTCGGCAACATCACGTCCATCGGAATTCGCCAGCGACTCATACCATCCGATCTCATCGGCCGGGTCTTTGGCATTTTCCGCGGCGCGCTCAGCGCCGGTGGCGTCATCGGCGCGCTCGGCAGCGGCGTGCTCGCCAAAGCGACGTCGGTCGGGACGGTGGCCGTCATGGCGGGGGTGTTGCAGCTGCCAGTCGTCCTCGCTCTTGCGTTCGGGTTGGAGCGCGAACACGCAGGACCGAAGTAGCCAGCAACCCCCAAGTCGGCGTTGAGATGCGGTACTACCGCAGGTGAACGCCGACTAACGACGGATCATTGCGACGCGCTCACCACATGGGCGAGATGCGTCAGTTCTGCTTCGAGAGAGGACAGGCCGAGCGCTATCCATTCGTCGCCGTCGAAACCGAGCAGCGCGGTGAACTCGTCGGCGGCCACCCCGCCGGCGCGAATGGCGCGGGCCACGGTGCCATTCTCGTCGGATCCGTGCCGGGTGGAGATCGCGAGCGCGAGCACCGTCGCCCACACATACGAGAACGCGTGACCCGGGTCGGTGGCCAGCGCGGGCAAACGAGCCCAGCCAGACCCGACGAGGTCCGGAACCACGACTCCGGACAACACGTCGCGGTTGGCGTGCAGCCACGCCGCGTCGAGCTGCGCCACGCTGATGGGTCGGCCGCCCGCGGCAAGTTCGTACACCGAGTCTTCGAAGGCACTGACGGCCGCCGAGATGAAGAGTTCCTCGACCAACGTGTCGCCCAGGGCCAGCGCCATCGCCGCCGACTGCGAGTCATCGACACCGCACTGGCCGGTGACGAACGAGGCCCAGCAGGCAATCGTTTCCCCGACGAGCGCGCCAGGCGGCTCGGGGCTGGCCGACTCGAGAGCGTGCAGCGCGTGGCCGATCTCATGTGCGACCATCAGCGACCCGCGCGGAGTTGGCCGATGGGCGACGGTGACGGAGATTCGGCCGTCCGCCTCGATGACCACCTGGTTGTCGGCCCCGTGGACGATGCGACCCGACGCATGGCGGGCAGTATCGGCCAACGAGGGCACGGCACGGGCGAGGGCGGCAGCGGCGGCGCGGGAGTGCGCCTCCAAGGTGCCCGCCGGTGCGGGTAGGCCGACGCGGCGGTCGCAGTACTCGCCGCCGACCACGCCGGAACGCACGGACCACCACTGCGCGGCCAAGCCTCGAGCGTCGTGTGTTGCGTCGCGCAGAGCAGCGAGGGTGGCTGGAGTGGTTCCTTGCACCACTGCGAAACGGGTTCGCCAATCATCGATGGACCGAAGTCGGTCGTCAGCGAGGTGGCAGGCAGCCAGGGTCCCGAGCACCGAGGCCGTCAGCGGCGCCCGCAGGTCGGTAACCGCATGGGTGGCGATGTCGGCGTGCTGACGATCCGCACTGGCCTCTGCATCGAGGTTGCGAAGTGCGTCGTCGGCGGCCGAGAGGGAGGTCGCCGACTCGGTCTCGAGCGAACGCAGTCGCTGCAGTTGCTCGTCGACCACGGCGCGGCCCTCACGCGCCAGCGCTGTCTCTTGCTCGTCACTCAGGAGGTGCGGAGCGAAATGTGCCCACTGACGGAGTTGTGCACGCATGCCCGCCAACCGCGGGTCATCGGCCACTGATATGTCGTCGGCCACCCGCCGCGCAACACGACGTTGCGCGGCTGAACGACGAGGGTCGCCGACCGGAAATCGATCGGCCGTCTTCAAGTCTTCGACCACCTGGTCGCCGGCTGAGCGACGCCCACGCCGGGTCGAGTGTTTCATCCGTTCATCTTGACGCGCACGCACGCCAAGAAGCGTTCATCAGGTCCAGCGGGTGCCGGTCCAGCGGGTGCCAGTCCAGCGGGTGCCAGTCCAACGGGTACCGGTCCAGCGGGTACCGGTCCAGCGGGTACCGGTCCAACGGGTACCGGTCCAGCGGGTACCGGTCCAGCGGGTACCGGTCCAGCGGGTACCGGTCCAGCGGGTACCGGTCCAGCGGGTACCGGTCCAACGGGTACCGGTCCAACGGGTACCGGTCCAACGGGTACCGGCGTGGCTGACCTCAGCCTCTTCGCGAGCGGTGTGAATGAGCAAGCTATCCATGGGTTGTCCTCCTGAGTGACGACTCTGCTTCGGCATCCTAAACCGATGAGTCAAGTCATGAATGTTGATGTTTCACGACTCTCCGCGGTATTCACCGTACCTGTTTGTCCGCTCAGGTTTTGCTTCGGTCAAGATTTCACCTCTACACTGATCAATCGGGAATCCCGTCTCACCATTTGGGACACCCAAACCCTTGGAGGTCCGCAATGTCGTCACCCAAAATGTCGTCACCAACGACGCTGGCGGAGAAGGTGTGGAACCGTCACGTGGTGCACGAGGGCCCGGGCGAACCCGACCTTTTGTACATCGATCTTCACCTCGTTCACGAGGTCACCAGCCCGCAGGCATTCGACGGATTGCGCCTCACCGGTCGTACCGTGCGCCGCCCCGATCTGACGATCGCGACCGAGGACCACAACGTGCCGACGGCTGACATCGACCAGCCCATCGCCGACCCGATCTCGGCTCGCCAGGTGCAGGTGTTGCGCGACAACACCGCCGAGTTCGGCATCATCGAGTTCCCGATGGGCCATCCCAGCCAGGGCATCGTGCACGTGATCGCGCCGGAGCAGGGCCGCACGCTTCCCGGTATGACCGTCGTCTGCGGCGACAGCCACACCGCCACCCACGGCGCGTTCGGGGCGCTGGCATTCGGCATCGGCACCTCCGAGGTCGAGCACGTGCTGGCCACACAGACGCTCCCCCAGTCACGTCCGAAGTGGATGGCTGTCACCGTGGAAGGCAATGCGCCGGCCGACGTGACTGCCAAGGACATCATCCTTGCGATCATCGGCGTCATCGGTACCGCCGGCGGCATCGGGCACGTCATCGAATACCGCGGCGCTGCCATCCGTGCTCTGTCGATGGAAGGCCGCATGACGCTGTGCAACATGAGCATCGAGGCCGGCGCGAAGGCCGGGCTGATCGCACCCGACGAGACGACGTTCGAGTATCTCGAGGGCCGTGAGCACGCTCCGAAGGGCGAACAGTGGGCCGCAGCCGTTGCCGACTGGAAGGGCCTGGTCACCGACGAGGGTGCGGTGTTCGACAAGGAAGTCGTCATCGACGCCTCCGCGTTGCGGCCGCAGGTCAGTTGGGGCACCAACCCCGCACAGGTGATCAGCATCGATGCATCGCTGCCGTCACCGGCCGACTTCGACGACGCCACCGCCGCCGACACTGTCGCCCGTGCGTTGGAGTACATGGGCCTGGCCGCGGGCACCCCGGTGCGCGACATCAAGGTCGACACGGTGTTCATCGGCTCGTGCACCAACAGCCGCATCGAAGACCTGCGCGCCGCGGCGGCGGTGATGAAGGGTCGCACGGTCACGGTGCCGCGTGTGATGGTGGTGCCCGGTAGCCACGCCGTGAAAGCGCAGGCCGAAGCCGAGGGTCTGCCCGAGGTCTTCCGCGCTGCCGGCGCCGACTGGCGCGAGCCCGGCTGCAGCATGTGCCTGGCCATGAACCCCGACAAGCTGGTACCCGGCGAGCGCGCCGCCAGCACCAGCAACCGCAACTTCGAAGGCCGCCAGGGTCGCGGCGGTCGCACTCACTTGGTCTCCCCCGCCGTCGCCGCCGCCACCGCGGTCGCCGGCCACTTCGCAACCCCCGAGGACTTGGCATGAAGGCTGTACACATCATCACCGGGCGCGGCGTGCCGCTGAAGCGCAGCGACGTGGACACCGACCAGATCATTCCGGCCGAATGGCTCAAGCGTGTCGAGCGCACCGGCTTCGAGAAGGGCCTGTTCAGCACGTGGCGCGACGACCGCAACTTCGTGCTCAACGACGAGCGTTACGTGGGTGCCAGCGTCCTGGTGGCCGGTCCGTCGTTCGGCGTCGGCTCGTCACGCGAGCACGCGGTGTGGGCGATTCAGCAGGGTGGTTTCGATGCCGTCATCGCGCCCAGCTTCAGCGACATCTTCCGCAACAACTGCACGAAGAACGGGCTGGTACCGGTCGTCGTTCCTGAGGAAGTCGTGCACCAGATCTGGGCGGCCATCGAGGCCGACCACACGGTGGAGATCACCATCGACGTCGAGCGGCTCACCGTCGAGGTGCCCGCCGTCGGCATTTCGGCCAGCTTCCCGATGGACAGCCAGACGCAGCACCGCTACCTCAACGGCCTCGACGACGTCGGCATCACCCTCACCCACGCCAGCGCCATCGACGACTTCGAAACCACCCGCCCCGCCTGGCTCCCCTAGCCCCCTCCTCCCCCCGTTTTACGTAAACACTGTCGGCCGCTGACCAGGGGCTTCGCGCCGGAACGCTTGACACAAACCGGGGGCGAGGCTGATAAACCTTGGCAATGCGGACAGAATGCGACCTTGCTCGGCGGATAGAGCACAGCGCGGCGAAGTTCGTCACGAGCCAAGCTGTGGCGTTGGCGGAAGTGGCGCCGACCAGCGGCGCGCAGGCCGAGGCGCTGGACGGCGGTGCGCTGGTGTCGTTCGGACCTGGTCGCTACGTCAATCGAGCAATCGGGTTGGGTTTCGGGGGCACGGCCGCGGATGAGATTCTTGGCGCGCTCGACGCGTTCTATGGCGAACGGGGAATGCCGCCGTCACTGGAGCTCTCCCCGCTGGCAGACCCGGCGCTGCTGACTGCGTTGACGATGGACGGCTACGTGCTCGAGCGCTTCCGAAACGTCTATGCCCACGACCTGTCGAACCTGGCGCCGGCGGGTGGTCAGGAAATCGTGCCGCTCACTGCCGAGACGGCTGACGATCGCAAGCGCATTCTGTCCAACGATGCACCGCAGGGCACCGACGCCCGTCGACTCTCCGACGAGTTCTGTGATGCGTCATCCGGATTCGCCGGAACACATGACTTCATCGCCGTCATCGACGGAGTGTCGGCCGCCTGCGGGTCGCTCGCCGTCAGCGATGGTGTCGGCTGGGTTGGCGGGGCTGCCACACTCGCAGCGCACCAAGGCAAGGGCCTGCAATCTGCGTTGATTGCGTTTCGGCTATGGCTGGCGCAGGAGTTCGGTTGCGAGCTGGCCGCAGCGACAGCGCTCCCGGATGGACAGTCCGCGCAGAACCTGGTCCGCCTGGGCTTCCAGCTGCTCTACACCCAAGTCGTCCTCACCAAACCCTCCTAACCCGACGCACAATCGCACGTGTCGCGGCCACCACCGCGTCACACCGAGGTCAGGCCGCGACACGTGCGATTGTGAACTGGGACGACGAGGGGTGCGCCGCGGGAGCGTTAGAGGTGGAAGTCGGGGAGGTGCTTCAGCATGGGATTGTTGCTGAAGACTTCGATGGGGGGCGTCGGGTCGAGACGCATGGCACGCTGCAGGATGCGGACCTGCGTGTGCTGGTTGTACTCGGCCAGCGTGACGGCCCAGCCGTCGCGACCAGCGCGGGCGGTGCGACCGCTGCGGTGCAGGTAGTCCTTCACGTCGCCGGCGGGTTCGTAGTGGATGACCGAACCGATGTCGTCGACATCGATACCTCGGGCTGCAACGTCGGTGGCAACCAACACGGACAGCTCGCCGTCGGTGAAGCGCTTCAGCGCTCGCTCACGGGCGGCCTGCGCGAGGTCGCCGTGAATGGCGGCGGCGCGAACGCCGAGCTCTTGCAGGTTGCGCTCGACGCGATCGCAGGTGCGCTTGGTCTGGCAGAAGACGATGGTCTTGGCCATGCCGCTGGCGATGGACGCGACGACCTTGTCCTTGTCCATGTGGTGCACCGCGAGGAACAGGTGGTGCATCGTGCCAACGGTGTCGGTGGCGGCATCGACGGACACCTCGGCGGGGTCCTTCATGTAGCGGGTGACCAGGTGGCCGACATCGCCATCGAGCGTGGCGGAGAACAGCATCGTCTGGTGTGCGAGCGTGACCTTGCGCATGATCCATTCGACCTGCGGGGTGAACCCGTCGTCGGCCATACGGTCGGCTTCATCGAGCACCAGGATCTCGACGGCGTCGAGCTGCAGTTCGCTTTCCTTGAGCAGGTCGATGAGGCGCAGCGGCGTGGCAACGACCACATCGACACCGAGCTGGAGTGCCTCGATCTGCTGCTGGCGCGAGGCGCCGCCGTAGACGGCCAGCACGGTGCGACCGCACGCGATGGCGACGGGCGACAGCACCTCTGCCACCTGCAGCGCCAGCTCGCGAGTGGGAACCAGGATGAGAGCGGCGGGCCGACGCGGCTCGCCGTCCTTGGTGAGCCGGGCCAGTAGCGGCACACCGAACGCAAGCGTCTTGCCCGAGCCGGTCTTGGCGCGGCCACAGACATCGCGGCCGGTGAGGGCTACAGGGATGGCCAAGGTCTGGATGGCGAACGGTGCAGAGAAGCCGGCGGCGGCAAGGCCGAAGTCGACGTTCTCGGGAACGCCGAGCTCGACGAAACCGGTGGGCACGTAGTCGTCTTTGGAAAGGGTGAGTACCGGCGCAACAGCTGCGTTTCGGTACTCGGCGGGCCGGGTGGCGGGGCGGGAACGCCGCGGCGCCCGCTGAGGGCGGTTGTTGTCAGACATGTCGATGTTCAGGGTACCGAATGAAGCCGCTACCGCGACTGGCATCGCCCGGCAACACCGGCCGACGCCGACATCGGCCATGATTGCGTCATGAAGGTCGCACTCACCGTCAACGACTTCCTCCGCCGCGCCGAAGAGGTCTATCCACATCGCATCGCCGTGGTCGACGAGCCCGACCAGCCGGCCGAATCATGGGGCTCGTACACCTTTGCAGAGATGGCAGCGAAGGCCCGCGCCCAGGCCGCCGCGCTCGATGCGCTCGGCATCCACCAGGGGGAGCGGGTTGCCATCGTCAGCCAGAACTCGGCGCGCCTGCTGACTGCACTGTTCGGGGTCAGCGGCTCGGGACGGGTGCTGGTACCGATCAACTTCCGCCTGGTCGCCGAAGAGGTCAAGTACATCATCCAGCACAGCGGCGCCCGGGTGCTGATGATCGACCCCGAGCTGGAGGAGGGCCTCGCCGAGGTCGAGTGCGAGTTCAAGCTCGTCATCGGCCGCGCCACCGATGCGCCAGCCGAACACGTCGACCCAAAGCCGTGGGTATACGACGAGGACGCGACCGCGACCATCAATTACACCAGCGGCACAACCGCCCGCCCGAAGGGCGTGCAGCTGACCCACCGCAACATCTGGCTCAACGCCACCACGTTCGGCTGGCAGCTCGGCATCAACGATCGCGACGTGTACCTGCACACACTGCCGCAGTTCCACTGTAACGGGTGGGGCGTGCTCTACGCAGTCACCGGCATGGGTGCGAAGCACATCATCATCCGCAAGATCGACGGCACCGAGATCCTGCGCCGCGTGCAGCAGCACGGCGTCACGGTGATGTGCGCCGCCCCGGCCGTGGCGAACGCGATCCTCGACGCGGCCTCGCACTGGGAGGGCCCCATCCCCGGCAGCGGCCTCGTTCGCATCGTGTGCGCCGGCGCTCCCCCGCCGACGAAGACGATCGAGCGCATCGAGACCGAGCTGGGTTGGGAGTTCATCCAGATCTACGGCCTCACCGAGACGACGCCGCTGCTGACGATGAACCGCAGCCGCGCTGAGTACGACGACCTCTCCGCCGCAGATCGTGCCGCCAAGCTCAGCCGCGCCGGAGCGCCGGCCATCGGCGTCGAGGTGCGCGTCTCCCCCGACGGTGAGATCCTCGCTCGCGGCAACCACATCATGGGCGGCTACTGGGCGCAGCCAGAGGCAACGGTCGACGCGATCCACGCGGCCACCGACGATCCCGACGGGCCGCAGTGGTTCCACACCGGTGACGGCGGCATCATCGACGACGACTGGTACGTCACGATCAGCGACCGCAAGAAGGACGTGATCATCACCGGCGGCGAGAACGTCAGCAGCATCGAAGTGGAGGATGCGGTTTTCAGTCACCCGGAGATCTCCGAGGTCGCGGTCATAGGAGTGCCGGACGACAAGTGGGGCGAGATGGTGCTCGCACTGGTCGTGACGACCCCCGGGTCGTCCATTACCGAGGCTGATGTCATTGCGCACACCCGCACCAAGCTCGCGCACTACAAGTGCCCGAAGGTGGTGGAGTTCCGCGACTCGCTGGCCCGCACCGCCACCGGCAAACTGCAGAAGTTCAAGCTCAGAGAGCCGTATTGGGCGGATATGGACCGCAAGATTCACTGAGTGATGAGTCGGTCGCACTGACCGACTCATCAGCATCACTGTCTGTTACATCAGTAAGTAGCAACGCCCATCGCAGGTCGTTATTGTCGCATCGCTTTGTGCCGGAGACTCCGGCCGAAAGGAAGCGATCTCACCCCTACTACGTCCTGAAAGGACGCAGCGATGAACAACCTGAGCACCAATGTCGATGCCAGCCAGTCCTTCTTCAGCAACAACGGCCGCAAGGGCATGTCGTACGACTGGCAGAGCCTGTACGCCGCCTCTGAAGCCGCATCGATCGACAACGAACTCGCTGCGCTCGTTCCCGCCCTGGCGGAGTGAGCCCCACCCGCCAGCGGTGCTGGTGGTCGTCGTTGTCGAAGAACTCCAATCGTGCCGTTACCTGCCTCATCGGCACGGCACTGCTCGTCGCCTGCCGCAGTGGCTCAACCCCTGCAGCCGACACCGGGAGCGCCACGTCAGCGACAACAATCCAAACGATCGTTACCTCGTTCGACTCGGCGACCCTGCCCGGTTCACATGCCGACGACACACTCGAGGCCCTGCTGATCACATCAGTGCCTGACGGTTTCCGCCAGGTCGACGACAGCGAGGCAGACACCGGGCCATCGGACCTGGAGAAGGCTGCGAAGGACGATGGCGGCGGCGCCGACTCCACGGCAACCTTGAGCGACGCCGGCTTCGTGAGCGGATACCAGCGGGCCTGGCAGACCGACGACCAGCGCGGTGTGATCATTCTCTTCCTGTACGAGTTCTCCACCCAGTACGGTGCAGAGTCCTATGGCGAGCGGCTCATCGCCTTGTTCGACTCCGAGCCGACGCTCGAGGCCGTTCCATTCGACGTCGACGGAGTTCCGAATGCGACAGGTCGCTCGATGACCAGCCTGGAGGCAGACGCACGGCTCTCGTCGTCGGTCGTGTTCTACAAGAACGGTTTCCTGGTGCAGGTCGTAGTGATCAGTCCGACCGACACCGAAGGTCAGACGCTCGTGCAGCAACTCGCCATCGATCAGTTCAGCCGCCTCTGAACGGTGCCGCTGCGAGGGAAGCGGGGGAAGCGTGACCGATCCGACGTTGACATCCGTCTGTGACGCGGGCAGACTTGTTCCCGTGACTCGCACCCGTGGCCTCCTTCTGCTTATGTAGGGCAAGCGCCGCATACTTCGCGCTTGCCCGCACGCCCCAGCCAGATCGGCCGGGGCTTCTTGCTTTTTCCAGCCACTTTCGCCCACACTCCTCTCGAATCGTCGCCTAAGGACAATCACATGTCACCGCAATCCGTCACACCGAAAGCAATGCCCTTCCACAAATACGAGCGCACCGTGCCGGTCGTGCTGCACGACCGCACCTGGCCCGACAAGGTTCACGAGGTCGCACCGCTGTGGTGCAGCGTCGACCTGCGCGATGGCAACCAGGCGCTCATCGACCCGATGGACCCGCAGCGCAAGCGGCGCATGTTCGACACGCTGGTCAAGATGGGCTTCAAGGAGA
>Ga0073904_10000040_pt1 | contig 71442 bp, 62 predicted proteins | sample KloWWTrecipitate_FD_66668 | JGI IMG/M metagenome (GOLD analysis project Ga0073904, IMG submission 66668) | Active sludge microbial communities from Klosterneuburg, Austria, studying microevolution and ecology of nitrifiers - Klosterneuburg... | ecosystem: Engineered > WWTP > Aerobic digester >... | reverse complement strand
GGGGGGTATTGCTTAGCGACGCAGGCCGAGTTTGCCGATCAGCGCCTTGTAACGCTCGCCATCCTTGCGGTGCAGGTAGTCGAGCAGGCTGCGGCGGCGGTTGACCATCATCAGCAGGCCTCGACGGCTGTGGTGATCCTGCTTGTGCGCCTTGAAGTGCTCGCTGAGCATTTCGATGCGGGCGGTGAGCAGGGCGACCTGGACTTCCGGGGAACCGGTGTCGTTGTCGCCGCGCTTGTGTTCGTTGATGACTTTCTGGGAATCGATGGACATGCTTGCCTCGTCGTCGCGTGGCCGGCAGGAACGGGTGGCCCGCTTGGGGCGCCGCACCGCACGGCTCGCCGTGGATGGAATCAATGTGGGTGTGTGAAACGAAAATCGCTCCAGGGAGCAGCGGGATTATAGCCCGCATGGACGGGCCGGGCAACGCAGCATCGCCGTCGATCAGTGTGCCGCGGCTACGGCAAGCTTGCCGGTCGCCGCCGCCCAACGAAACAGGCGTATCGGGCGCAGCCCGCCCTCGCCATCGACCTCACCCAGGCCAAGGCCGCGTCCGTGTTCATCCAGCACGGCGACCGGGCCGGCCGGCCGGTAGTGACCGGGCACGCCTTGTCCGCGGCCGAGACGTTGCGCCTGTGCCGGACTGACCCGCACCGACGACCACGACGTCATCCCGGCCTCGATCGGCAGCAGGCAGGCCTCGAGCACGCGCTCGCCGGCCTGCGCGCGCAGGTCTTCCAGCGCCGCCAGCGTCCACATACGAGGCTCGCGGAACGGATCCACCCACAGCCGTCGCAGTTCGGCCACGTGGGCGCCGCAGCCGAGCAATTCGCCGAGATCGCGGACCAGGCTGCGCACATAAGTGCCGGAGCCGCATTCGATGTGCAGCCGCAGCGTCGGCGATGCGCCATTCTCGAGCGGGCCGTCCAGCAGGTCGGCCGCATTCAGCAGGTCGAAGGCATGCACTTCGATGTCGCGTTCTTCGACCTCGATCGCCTCGCCACGGCGAGCCTTGGCATACAACGGCTCGCCGCCGCGCTTGAGCGCCGAGTAGATCGGCGGGCGCTGGCGGATGCGCCCGGTCAGCTGCCGGAGCGCGGTGTCGATCTGGTCGATGGACAGTGCCGGAACCGGGCGCTCGCGCAGTGGCTGGCCCTCGGCGTCGTCGGTGTCGGTGGTGATGCCGAGCCGGGCCACGGTCTCGTATGCCTTGCGCGCGCCGAGCAGGCCACCGGCGATCTTGGTGGCCTCGCCGAAGCAGACCGGCAGCAGGCCGGTGGCGAGCGGATCCAGGCTACCGGTATGGCCGCCCTTCTCGGCACGAAACAGGTGGCGCACGCGCTGCAGGGCCTGGTTGGACGACAGGCCCTGCGGCTTGTCGAGCAGCAGGATGCCATCCAGCCCGCGGAAGACCGTGCGCGGGCGGCGCGGCGGCGCCGGGTCAGTCGGCGTCGTCACTGGCGCGGACGTCGCGCAGCAGGGTGTCGATGCGTTCGCCGCGATCCACCGACTCGTCGTAGTGGAAATGCAGTTCCGGCACGTGGCGCATCTTCACCGCGCGCGCCAGCTGGTAGCGGATTTCCGGCGCCAGTGCCTTCAGCGCCTTGATCGTCTCGTCGGCCCTGTCGGCCTGAAGCACGGTCACGAAGACCTTGGCATGGGCGAGGTCGCGGGCGACCTCGACGTCGGACACGCTGGTCGAGCACAACCCGTGCTCGCGCACTGCGGAATGCACCAGGGTGCCGAGCTCCCGGCGCAATTGCGCCGAGACCCGGTCGGTGCGGTGGAATGACTTCTGCGCCATGGCGGTTGCGGGCACGCCTTACAGCGTGCGCTGCACCTCGATGCGCTCGAAGCATTCGATCTGGTCGCCCGGCTTGACGTCGTTGTACGCCTTCACGCCGATGCCGCACTCGGTGTTGACGCGTACTTCGTCCACGTTCTCCTTGAAGCGACGCAGCGATTCCAGCTCGCCCTCGAACACCACCACGCTGTCGCGCAGCACGCGGATCGGCTTGCTGCGCTTGACCACGCCCTCCAGCACCATGCAACCGGCGACTGCGCCGAACTTGGAGCTGCGGAACACGTCGCGGACCTGGGCGATGCCGATGATCTCCTCGCGGATTTCCTTGCCGAGCACGTTCGACGCGACCTGCTTCACCTGGTCGATGACGTCGTAGATGATCGAGAAGTAGCGCAGGTCGACGCCGTTGCCTTCGATCACCCGACGCGCGGAGGCGTCGGCGCGGACGTTGAAGCCGATCACGGTGGCCTTGGAGGTCGCCGCCAGCTGGGCGTCGGACTCGGTGATGCCGCCCACGCCGGAACCGATGACGTTGATGCGGATCTGCTCGTTGGACAGGCCGGTCAGGGCCTCGCGCAGGGCCTGCACCGAACCGTGCACGTCGGCCTTGACCACCAGGTTGAGGGTCTGCTGGGTCGCGCCCTCGCCCATCTGCGCCATGATGTCTTCCATGCGGTTGCCGGCAGCAGCGACCAGGCGCGTTTCACGACGCTTGGCGTCGCGCTGCTGGGCGACGTCCTTGGCCAGGCGCTCGTCGGCCACGACCACGAAGTCGTCGCCGGCCTCGGGCACGCCCGACAGGCCCAGGAGCTGCACCGGGATCGACGGACCCGCCTTGTCGACCTGGCCACCGGCCTCATCGAACAGGGCGCGCACGCGACCGTACTGGATGCCGCACACCAGATAATCGCCCTTGACCAGCGTGCCCTGCTGCACCAGCACCGTCGCGACCGGGCCACGACCCTTGTCGAGCGAGGATTCGATCACCACGCCGGAGGCGCGGCCCTCGAACACGGCCTTGAGGTCGAGCACTTCGGACTGCAGGGAAATCGCATCGAGCAGGTCGTCCACGCCGTCGCCGGTCTTGGCCGACAGCTCCACCATCTGGGTGTCACCACCGAATTCCTCGGCAACCACCCCGTGCGCCAGCAGGTCGTTCTTGACCCGCGACGGGTCGGCGCCGGACTTGTCGATTTTGTTGATCGCGATGATCAGCGGCACCTTCGCCGCCTTCGCGTGCTGCACTGCCTCGATCGTCTGCGGCATGACGCCGTCGTCGGCGGCCACCACCAGGATCACGATGTCGGTGAGCTTGGCGCCACGCTGGCGCATCTGCGTGAACGCAGCATGGCCCGGGGTATCGAGGAAGCTGATCACGCCCTTCGGCGTCTGCACGTGGTACGCGCCGATGTGCTGGGTGATGCCGCCGGCTTCACCGGAGGCGACCTTGGTGCGGCGGATGTAATCCAGCAGCGAGGTCTTGCCGTGGTCGACGTGGCCCATGATGGTGACCACCGGCGGACGCGGCTGCTGGTCGCCCTGCACCTGCTCGACATGCGCCATCAGCTCGCTTTCGGCGTCGCCGGCATCGGCATGCACGGCGGTGTGGCCGAGTTCCTCGGTCACCAGCACCGCGGTGTCGTGATCGATGCTCTGGGTGATGGTGGCCATCACGCCCATCTTGAACAACTGCTTGACCACGTCGCCGCCCTTCAGCGCGAGCTTCTGCGCGAGGTCGGACACGGTGATCGCGTCGCCGATGGAGATTTCGCGCACCATCGGGGCCACCGGCTTCTGGAAGCCGGTGCCGGTGCGCGACTGGTCGAGCGAACGCTGGCGCTGCTTCGGCTTGCCGCGCGTATTCGCGCTGCTGCTGCGGCGCGCGCGGTCAGACGCAGACAGGTGCAACTGGCCGGCGAAACGCGCGGTGTTGTCGTCGTCCTCGACGCTGGTGACCATCGCATGCGAGCCGCGGTGCGCGGTCTTGCCCTTGTTGGCGGCGTTCTTGTCGGGTTCGCGCGCCGGGGCGGGCTTCGGACTGCCGTGGTGGCCGGGCTTGGGCTTGGCGGCGTCATCCTGCACGGCAGCTTCGGCGGCGGCCAGGCGGGTGCGTTCGGTCTCGGCATCGACCACCCGCTTGCGCTCGGCGATTTCTTCCGCGCGCTGGCGATCCTTGGCGGCAAGCGCGATCTGCTCGGCCTCGTTGCGCTGGCGCGATTCGGCGAGCTTGCGATGGATTTCGGCCATCTCGAAATCGGGGTCGCCGGCGCCACCGCCGCCCGGCTTGTTCAGGGTCACCTTCTTGCGCACGACCACGTCGATGGTGCTCGGCCCGCGCCCCGACTTGGCGTTGCCGCCCACGGTGATTTCCTGCTTGCGGCTGCGGTTGAGCACGATCTTGCCGGGCGCGACGACGTCCTCGGCGGCGCTTTCGGCCTTGCCATGCGAGCGCTTGAGGAAGCCAAGCAGCTTCACTTTTTCCATGCTGGTGACGACCTGATCGGGGCCACTGAAGCTCATGCCGGCCTCGGCCAGCTGCTCCAACAGTTTCTCGACCGGCGTATTGACCAGTTCGGCGAGCTTGCGGATGGTGGTTTGCTGCGACATTCGGATTCCGTTACATGACCCGGGACATGTCCCGGGCTGGGGTGGGCGAGTTTATCGCGTTAGCGCCTCGCGGCGCTCGTGCAGGCCGGTGTACTGGCCCGTCGCGGAACAACTCATTCGAACCAGTGTTTGCGTGCTTCCATGATCAAGACGGCGGCGCGTTCATCACCAACGCCTTCGATATCAGCGATTTCATCGGTCGCCATTTCGGCGAGATCCTCGCGGGTACGAATGCCACGTTCGGCAAGCGCGTGCGCGGTGGTCTCGTCCATGCCGTCAAGCGACAGAAGGTCTTCCGCAGGCTGCTGGTCTTCCAGGCCTTCCTCGACCGCCAACGCTTCGTTGAGCAGTGCGTCGCGGGCACGTGAGCGCAGTTCTTCGACGATGTCTTCGTCGAAGCCTTCGACTGCCAGCAATTCGCCGACTGGCACGTAGGCAATTTCCTCTACCGTGCTGAAGCCTTCGGAGACCAGGATGCCGGCGATTTCCTCGTCAACTTCCATCTTGTCCATGAACAGCTGGCGCGCGGCGACCTGTTCGGCCTCCGACTTGGCCTGGACCTGGTCGGCGGTCATCACGTTGAGCTGCCAGCCAGACAGCCGGCTTGCAAGACGCACGTTCTGGCCACCACGGCCAATCGCCTGCGCCAATTTGTCTTCGGCTACGGCAAGATCCATCGAGTGCTTGTCTTCATCAACGATGATCGACTGCACTTCGGCCGGCGCCATCGCGTTGATCACGAACTGCGCCGCGTTATCACTCCACAGCACGATATCAACGCGCTCGCCGTTGAGCTCATTGGTCACTGCCTGCACGCGCGAACCGCGCATGCCAATGCAGGCGCCGATCGGATCGGTGCGGTTGTCATGCGCGAGCACCGCGATCTTGGCGCGGTCGCCCGGATCACGTGCACAGCCCATGATCGACACCAGGCCCTGGCCGACTTCCGGCACTTCCAGCTTGAACAGTTCCATCATGAATTCCGGCGCGGCGCGGCTGATGAACAGCTGCGGGCCACGCGGCTCGGAACGCACATCGAACAGGTAGCCACGCACGCGGTCGCCGGTACGCAGCACGTCACGCGGGATGCCCTTGTCCTTGGCGATGATCGCTTCGGCGTTGCCGCCAAGGTCGACATAAATATTGCCGCGCTCAACGCGCTTGACCACGCCGGTGACCAACTCACCAACGCGATCCTTCCACGCGTCAACGACCTGCGCGCGCTCAGCTTCGCGCACGCGCTGCACGATCACCTGCTTGGCGGCCTGCGCGGCGATGCGTCCGAAATCCGGATTCTCGATCTGTTCTTCAACGTAGTCGCCGACTTCGGCGTCATCGCTTTCGTCGATCGCATCCATCAGGCGCAACTGGCGGTCCGGCGATTCCATCACCACGTCATCGGCCACCACCTCCCAGCGGCGAAAGGTTTCGTAGCTGCCATCCTTCGAGTCGATCGCCACGCGTACCAGCACGTCCTGATCGGCGTAACGCTTCTTCGCCGCAGATGCCAGCGCAGCCTCGATGGCTTCCAGGATTACCGCTTCCGGGACGCCCTTTTCGGCCGCAACCGCGTCCACGACCAGCAACAGTTCCTTGCTCATTCCTGATTACTCCGCATCGGACGGCTTGTGCGCCGTCTGGTTGGTTGATGACTGCTTATTTGATGGCTTGGCAGCCGGCTTTCTGCCGGGCGCCTTCTTCTGCTTGCCCGGTCGCGCATCGCGCCCGGAGTTGTCCACTGCCGGCGCCAGCCCGAGGGCAATCCAATCCGGTATTAGCCGCGCCTTTTCGATATTGCCGGCGTCTACGGTGAACTCATTCTTGTCCACGTCAAAAACAATCGTCTCGCCCTCGACCCGCAGGATCTCGCCCTGCAGGCGCCGGCGGCCGTCTTGCGGCAGCTTGAGCGTGACCTTGGCCGACTCACCGATGAAGCGCGCGAACTGCGCAACCCCGAACAACGGACGGTCAATGCCCGGTGACGACACTTCCAGCGTGTAGTTGCCGGTAATCGGATCTTCCACATCAAGTTGCGCGGACACCTCGCGGCTGACCGACTCGCATTCTTCGATGCCCACGTGGCGTTCAGTGCCTTCCACCTGTGGCGCGTCGATGTACAAGCGCACCAGTGCGCCGCCCGATGCGGGCAAGTATTCGATGCCTAACAACTCCAAACCCAACGACGTCACCGTCGGGGCCAGCAGTCGCGCAATGTCCTCAGCCTTGTCCGTCATGTGTAAGCAGCAAATTCCGATGTTGTGAAACGAGTAATGAGGCTACTTAGTGCAATTGCCATTGATGCCGTTGTGACGCGGGAGCGCTTCGTCGAAACTTCTCCTGGAACCAGATTTCCTGGAACCAGAAACGACAAAGGACCCATAGGGCCCTGGTCCGATACCGCTGGATTCCGGTGCAGCTGCGTCTACAAATGGCGCGCCTGCAAAGCCCGTACTGTCTTGCTCTGTCACCACGTCCCACCGGCAACGGCAAAGTCGTCATAACAAAAAAGGCTCCGAGGAGCCTTTCGCCAGTCCCTTGGACTGGCAGCGGTTCAGGATCTGGGCCGCTAAAAACACGATTTAGCCAGATACGCCCGCAGCAAGCACTCATGATAACCCGCAGCTGTGCCTGCCCGCAACGGCCTGCACAACCACACGCACACTGGCACCCATGTGGCTGGGATCACAAAGTGTCATGCCGAACGCGCAGAGCAACCCACTTTATGCAAGTGTGGCTCCTTAAGCCCAGCTAACGGAGACGCCTGATGGCCGCCCCCCACGTATCGATCCTCGCAGTCTCCGCGGCACTGTCCGCAATGGTCGCCGCTTCGCCACTTGCCGCAGCAGAGCCATCCACAGTCGCTACACAGACCGTGAAATTGCCCGGTAACGCGCAGTTTGCCGCCGGGACGCACAAGTTCTCTGCGGCGCTCATCCCAGGCGGTGAATTTGTCCGCACAGCTGATGGCGTGCAACCGGCCACTGTAGAAGTTACCGGAAACGAAGGGCTGGTGATCGATGATGGGCGATTCCGCACCGCAAAGCCGGTTGACCTAGCGCGCGGCGTCACGCTGGATCGCGGCAAGAGCATCTCGCTTTACAACAAGACGCCTCCGGATCCCTCCGCTGCTGTTGCATTGGGCGCTGCCCCGGGTGGCGGCTATCTGCTCTACACCGCGTCGCAGGTGCGTCAGCTTTTTGCCACTGGCGACGCGGCGCTGATTCGCAAGGCATTTACTTCTGCTGACGCAAAAGGCATAGCGCCGGAGCACTTGACTGAAGAATCCGTACTCGCCGCGTTAAGTGCTGCCAACGACGTGCTGCGCGCGCGCGGCCAAATGGCGTGGCAGTTGACTGCTGCAAGTGGCGACCTAGTGGTAAACGCCGGCGTATTCGACTTTCATTCGACCAACCAGAACCGAATTTCGGCGGACAAGGGCAAGCTCATCTGGAATGCCGGCAAGCTGACATCGCAAGGCGGCGGCGGTGAAACAACCCTGCAGGGCACCACCAGCATCGACCTGCTGGGCGGCAGCATCCGCAGTGCCGGCGCGGTGGGTGGAACGGCCAGCCCGATCTACTACGACCCACGCCAACGACTGGATCGCGACCGCTGGACGCTTGGCAAATACCTGGCTTTGGTGACCGATGGCGACCTCAACATCGGCCGCAACGGGCACAGCGGGCCGGATATCCAGGTGTCGGACGGCATGCTGCAGATCGGCCAGGCAACCAGGCAGGTTGCTGATCCTTCAACCAGAAGCAGTACCCAGCACGTCAACCTGCGGTCGGGATCACTCAGCCTGCGTGGCGAGCACCGCTCGACCTTGCTGGCGCTGGAGCGCGGTTTCGATGTGGTGACGATCATCAGCGGCGGCACGCTTAGCGTATCCAGTGCGCAGTCACTGATCGACACGCCAACCGAAAGCCCATCGATGTGGAACATGCAGACGCTGCTGGAGGACGGCACGATCAACCTCGACAACGCCCAGCTGGTCGGCACGGACAATACTGTCAAGGGTGGCCTGGTCAACCTGGCAGGGCTGTCGGCGTTCTACAGTCCCAGTGGTGCGCTGACCATTTCAGGGGGTACGTTCAACGTTGGCCCGCAGTCCTTCATCGGCGCGATCAAGGGCGACAGCAAGGCCCGCTCGCCCTACCCCAGCGCGCAGCAGGACATCGTCATCAGCGGTGGCACCCTGAACTTCGGCATCGTCGCGCCAAAGCCGGGTGAGGCACTCACCGTGGGTATGCATATCGGCGGGATATTCGCCGGTGACAACAACCCGGCCAAGCAGAGCCTGCCGACCCTGTCGATTGGCAAGGACACGCGTATCAATGTCGACACCAGTTCCTTGCCCGTGGGCCGGTATCGGGCAGACGGTTTCGCATCGGTGGAAGGCGGCGACGGCACCCTGAAGATTGCCGAGGCGATTGCCGTGCACAACGCCAAGGGCAAGCGTATCGGCAGACTGGATTCCGACGGCAACCTCACACTTCAGGTGAAATAGCTGCCCAAAAAAACCGCCCTCCGGGGCGGTTTTTTCTTGCTGCGTATTTGTTGCCACGCTCGAAAAATCAGAACGCGTTGATGCCAGTCAGTTCGCGCCCGATCACCAGCTGGTGCACGGTCTCCGTGCCTTCGTAGGTGATCACCGATTCCAGGTTCAGCGCATGCCGGATCGCAGCGTGTTCAGTGGTGATGCCGGCGCCGCCGAGCAGGTCACGGCATTCACGGGCGATGTCGATCGCCATCCGGCAGTTGTTCCACTTGGCCAACGACACCTGCGAAGGATGCATCGTGCCAGCATCCTTGAGGCGTCCGAGCTGCAAGGAGAGCAGCTGCGCCATGGTGATGCGGCGGGCCATGTCAGCCATCTTGATCTGCGCAGATTGCGTGGCTGCAATGGGACGCTCGAACAGGATGCGTTCCTTGGTGTAGTTCAACACTTCGTCCAGGCAGGCAATCGCCGCGCCAATCGGACCCCAGGTGATGCCGTAACGCGCCTGGGTCAGGCAGCCCAGCGGACCCTTCAGGCCCTTGACGTTGGGCAGGCGATTCGCCTCCGGCACGCGCACGTTGTCGAAGAACAGCGCGCTGGTCACCGATGCACGCAGGCTCATCTTCTTGTGGATTTCCTGCGCAGAGAAACCGGCGAAGTCCTTTTCGACCACGAAACCCTGGATGCCGTCATCGGTATGCGCCCAGACAATCGCGATATCGGCCAGGTTGCCGCTGGTGATCCACATCTTGGATCCGTTGAGGATCCAGTCGCCGCCATCGCGCTTGGCATGGGTTTTCATGCTGGCCGGATCGGAACCACCACTGGATTCGGTCAGGCCGAAGCATCCGATGACCTTGGCTGCGGCCATGTCGGGGAGCCAGCGTGTGCGTTGTTCTTCGCTGCCGTAGGCGTAGATCGGGTACATGCACAGCGAACTCTGCACACTGACAAAACTACGAATGCCGGAATCGCCACGCTCCAGTTCCTGGCAGATCAGGCCGTAGGACACCGAATTGAGAGCACCGCCGCCGTATTGTTCCGGCAATGAAGAACCCAGCAGGCCTAGTTCGGCAATTTCGCTGACAAGCTCGCGCGGGAAGCGGCCCTGGTCGAAGGCATCGCCGATGATGGGCAACACGCGCTCATCGGTGAAGCGCGCCACGGTGTCTTGCACCGCGCGCTCCTCGTCGGACAGCAGCGAGCGGACGTCGTAAAGATCGTAGGGATTGAGTGACATGGTCTGTCTTCTTGTAGAACAGGCCACCCTTTGGGCAGCCTGATTGGGGGAGGAATTCATCAGCAGAAGTCGGTAGCGCGCAGCCGTTGCCCGCTGCGCGCTACCGGATACCGTGTTGCTTAGAAGCGGTACTGAACCTCGACGCCGTACATACGGGGCAACGACGGCGTCACGCCGAAGTCGATCACGTTGGTCACCGCCAGACCCGTCAGCGGCGGCACGTTCGGCACCGCAATGTACCGTGCGGGATCAATCGTGCGCTGCACATCCTCTGGCCCGCGGTCATTGAACGCATTGGAAACCCACGCGGTAAACTGCAGCGCCTCGTTCGGGCGCAAGCTGACGCGGAAGCTGGTGCGCGTGGATGGCGCGAGGCTTGCGAGGTTGTCGACCTGCACATAGCGACGACCCTCGTAGACGGTATCGGTGTTCGCCGACCAGCCCCAACCGTTGGAAAGGGTTCCGTCATACATCAGGCCAAACGCAACCTTGGTCTTGGGCACGCGAGGCAACGTGTTGCCGGCCGCGTTGGCGCACGCACCGTCGTTCAAGGTCGGTGCGTTGCTAGGGCAGAACAGATCCGCCTGGTTCTGGTTGATGAAGTTGAGGATCTCGGCGTCGGTATAGGAGTAGTTAAGCGAGGCCAACCATCCCTCGGCAAATAACCATTGGGTTTCCAGCTCGAATCCGCGGATGCGGGACTCACCGACGTTGGTGGTGTAGCTGGTCGAGAACAGGCTGCCGTTCTTGCGGATGGCCGTGCCGGTTTCCGTCAGCTGTTGGTTGTCCCAACTGATCTGGTAGAGATTGGCATTGACTCGGAAGGTGCGATCCAGCCAGTCGCTCTTGACACCGACCTCGTAGTTCCACGCCTTCTCTTCCTCGAACGTCTGCAGGCCGCGGGCAAGCAACGCGTCGCGGCTGGCCTCGGTCAGGTCGGCGCGGTAGATGTCGGTGTTGAAGCCACCCGGTTTCGTGCCTTTGGAAACAAGGCCGTACACGTTGACATTATCCGCCGCCTTGTAGCTCAGGGTGGCGCGAGGTGTAAAGCTCTTGAAGGATTGACTCAACGCATACGTCTGGGTATAGATCTGGCCAGACAATGCGCGAGTGTCAGTACCGCCACGGCTGATCTCATCCTGTGCCCAGCGTGCTTCCAACGAGGTTGTCCAAGCGTCATTGATCTCCCAGTTGATCAGGCCATAAACCGCCTTGTTAACCGTCTGGCTGTCGGGGCTCGTGGCCAGTGGCTTCACCGTGATGGTGCCTGGCAAGAAGAAACCCGTGAGGTCGCCGGCATAGCCGGGATGCGCGCTCTGGTGGTAATAATAAATGCCAGCCATGCCATAAATGGCGAGGGACTGATCAGTGGTGAGGCGCAGATCTTGCGACCAGTCGCTGCTGTTCGTCAGGCCATAGGTCTCGAACGCGCCCCCATAGCCGCGAGTCGCGCTGTAGTCCTGGTCAGTCCCCGAATAGACCGAAGTTTCGTCATACGCAGAGGTGGAGGTGAAGCGCCAGCCATTCTCAAAGTGGTAATCCACGACTACACTGCTGCGCGTAAAGTCCGACTTGCGGCCAGGCATGTAACCGGCGGCGATGAACTCCGCTGTATTGAGTTTGAATGAGGACGGTGAGGGGACGTCACCACAGTAATAGCCGCGCTTCCGGCTTGATGCGATCGGAGCAATCCCCGCGTAAATGCCACCCGTGTACTGCGGGAGGTAACAATTCATGTTGTTGGACCCGACGGTCGCGATAGCAAAGTGTTCATCACGATTTTTCTGACGGCTCAGACGTGCGGTGATTTCAAGGTTTTCAGTCGGCGACCAGGCCACCGCGCCCATTACGCTCTGGGACTCCGTGCCGCCGAGGTCACGCTTGCCCGACGCCGTATTGAAATAGATCGCATCGTTGCCACGCTTGGATAGGCTGATGTCGTAGCCGAACCGGCCATCGTCGCTGCCGTTGGAATAGAACAGGGCGAGCTTCTCCTGGCCATAGTTGCCAACACCCACTGTCGCCTTGCCGCCCTTGAGCGCACCTGGACGGTAAGTGATGAAGTTCACGGCGCCTGAGAACGTGCGGCGGCCAAATGCAGCGGACTGCGGGCCGCGGATGATCTCCACTTGCTGGATGTTCTCTAGGCCATAGCTGGAAATGTCACCTTCCACGAACACGCCATCGATGAAGAAAGACGCGTTGGGCTCACCCTGGATGTTTGACATGCCCCGGATGACCGGACGATCGAAGCCACGGCCGTAGCCGGAGCGGAACGAGAAACTGGGCGTGAGTGCGGCAATGTCACGCACGTCTGTCAGACCCTTCGCTTCGATGATCTTGTCAGTAACGGCCGTGATCGGCAGGGGCATTCCCTGCAGCTCCTCCGACACGCCACGTGCAGTCACGGTGACGGTGTCGAGTTGCTTCATGGTGGACTCCGCCTTTGTCGGCGGGCTCTCCTGGGATTGGGGCTGATCGTCGGCCTTTGACGAATCCTGTTGGGCAAACGCCTGGGGTGCGGCGACGAACAAGGTGGCAACGATGCAGGCGCACAGCAAATTGGGACGAGGGGTCTTCATGAAGGGCACTCCGGGATATCTGCTAGTTGGTTGGAAATTCAGGCCGCCAGAACGGAGGCCACAGCTCGTTCGCCTGACACAACCGCGGCTTCCATGCCGGGTTTGTCAAACGCGTTGTGTTCACCCGCGAAGTGCAGTCGTCCAAGACGCTTGCCACTCCACTCCACGGTTTCTGCCACCCGTCCGGGAGCAATTTCTGAAAACGCACCATCGGCGAAACGGTCCGATCCCCACCCGCGTGTTGCCAGGGGTTCCAGTGCACCAGCGCTGGCTGGACGTAGCCGGGCCAGTTGGTCCATTGCCCATTGCATGCGGGCTTCCGGAGCCAGCAGATCAGCCTGGTCCGCGGCAGCGCCGTTGAGCCAGACGATTAGCCTCTGCACAGTTCCGGAGGTGTCAGGCACTGCAAGTACGCGCTGAAGCGGACCGTCATTCCACATATTCATAGGCAACCCATCGCTTTCCCAGAACGGCCGGGTCGGATGGAAATGAATCGTGGTGACCGAATTGCTACGTCTATTCGCCCAGACCTTGGACTGCACCTGCGGCGGTAGCGGGTCAAGCCGGATGCGGCTCAGTGGACCACTTGGGATCGTCATCACTACTTGGTCGGCACGGAAGCGACGCCCACCCTTGCAGGCGACTTCGATGCCACGGCGGTTCTGCTCGACAGCCAGCACTTCCATGCCAAGCAGTGGCGAGGTAGACAGCGCGGCCGCCATGGCCTCGGGCAACGCCTGGCTACCCTTGGTCACCCAACCAGGCGGTGCGCGCGGACTGCCCGCCAACTCGGCCTGACGGCGTAGCGCATCCAACGCACTGATGGTCCGCAGCGACGTGTAGCTGTCAGCCACATCCATCCAGTCGAGCGCCTGCGCCGACCAGCCACGGGACGCAAGGTGGTCGCGGAAGGGGATGTCGAGCGCAAGGTTGGAAGAATCTTCCCAGCCTTCGATGCGTTGCAGGGCGATTTCACCAAGCGCGGCGCGCAACAGGTCCTGCGGCAACAACGCGTGCTCACGGCCCTGCAAAATGTTAAGCGGACTGGTGGGCCAAGCTGTACTGGACACGATCTGGTCGGAGATCAGCAGACTGGTCGGCAGCGGCTGCCCACCCGGTCCGGTCATCTTGATCGCAGGCGGAGCAATCTCGATGCCCACGCGCTTGGCGTGGGCATGCACGCGCTCGTAGCCGGCACCAACTTGCACGCCGCCTACTTCAAAACGCAAGCCGTTGCGTTCGATGGTGTTGAGACGACCGCCAATGCGATTGTTGGCTTCCAGCACAGTCACGCGCGCACCTGACTCCTCCAGTGCCTGGGCAGCGGCGAGTCCGGCAAGGCCGGCACCGATCACGACAACGTCGCTACGGCGCTCGCCAGCTACCGGTGCTTTGGGGGCGGTGGTGCAACCGAACAGACCGAGCATCGCTGCCCCTGCGGTTCCTTGAATGAAACGACGTCTATGCATTTCTCAACCTTGTCAGTGCAAATCGGGCCGCGGTTTGAATACGCAGCACGTCGTCTACTTGCCGGCCTTGGCCTTCTTCTGGCGCTCGTGCCACTGCTTGTAGACCGTCCAGCTGGTCATGTTGGGGCTGACCCATTCCTTGGGCGCCGTGGCGTATTCGGGATATGTCGTGCGCACGCGCTCCTGGATATCAGCAGGAAGATCGCTGATGGAAGCCTTCTTGTTGCCCTGCGCGATATAAAGCAGATTTCCTGGGGTCATCCCCATGTCCATCCACGGTAGCCATGGCCCGATGCGGGTCCAACCATAGGCAGCCGGGACCTGTTTCAGGTTGGGGTTGTCGATGTCTGCACGCGATACAAAAAACATGAAGTGTTCCGAACCTTCATACATGTCCCCCGAGGATTGCTTGGGAAAATCCTTCGGCGACAAAGGATTCGGATAGGCCAGCGGAATATTCATCGTCAGCATCAGCTGATCGCCTGATTCCATCCACGGCAAAACGGAAGAGCGGCCTTTTGCGTTGAGGACGTTGTTGACCGGGTCGTTGGCAACATGCAGCACGTCATTGCGCTCGCCAGAAATTGGGTTGTCCCACTGGTCGATGATCTTGCCCGTCTTGAGATCGCGGTAGAACGTCAGCTCTCGCGTGATGAGCCGCCAGACGCCATCCGGCTGCTTTTCTGCTCGGCAGATGTTGTAACCCTCGAACCCCATGAGCGCTTTCGGCGCCTTCTGCGGAAGTTGCGAGAATACGGTGCCATTCCACCAGAGGATCACGTCCTCGCTCTGATCCAGCGAACAGCGCATCTTGACCATTGCCTCGAGGCTTCCTGCATCGGTCTTCAGGTCCAAGCCCGGCGCAGCGGTTTGCGCAATCGCAGGTGTCGCAATCGCAGATGTGGCCAAGGCTAGTAACGAAAAGAGTCGCAGCATGTTGATACCTCATTGGAGTTCGAATTTGGGGGTGAAGGCAGCGCTTTCAGTCCAGCAGAACCGGCGCAAATCCGCTGAATCAGCTTCATCGTGCCCTGTAAGATGATATATAGCTATATCATTAGTGCATGATTGTCCAGTCATTTGCAGAAATGCAAGCCCCCCGTCCCGTCCCGCCTATGGAGCCAACCATGTCCCAGCAAGCCCTTCCCCCCAGCTGGCAGCACGTCGGTCGTCATGATGTTTTCCCGGAAAGTGGTCACGACGACACGGCACGTTTCGACTTCCTGGCGAATATGAATGGGTACCTGTCCACCAAGCTCAGCCCTAAAGTGCGCGTGGCCTACGAGAAGCGCGTCAAGCCAGCCTTCGAACAGGCCCAGGGGCGTGCTCCGGAGACGCGTCACGAAGTGCGCAAGGCGATGATCGGCGATCCGATCTACCAGACCTGGAGCGCCCTGCGCCGCAACACCATGGAAATGCGCCAACAGGCGGGGCGCGGCATGGTCCTGCGCCAGTTGGGTCCACTGATCGAGAAGGCGCGCAAGCTCAACGACGGCTCACCCAACCTCCAGCTCGACCCAACGGTGGCGGTGCCGCGCCATGTCAGCGCGGTTGACATCCACTGCATGCCCGGCGGGTATCACACCGAACTGGTCGCCGATGACATCTCCGCCGGCGCCAATTACGACGCCGGCATCTTCGCCACCACCGGCGGCATGCTCGGTCGCTACAACGACGGTGGCGGCCAGGCGCTCGCGCAGTGGCTGCAGAAGGAATATCCCGATTTCAAGCCGCGCCGGATCCTGGACTTGGGCTGCACCGTCGGCCACAACGTGGTGCCACTGGCGCAAGCATTCCCCGACGCCGAAGTGATCGCAGTCGATGTCGCCGCACCGATGCTGCGTTACGCCCACGCCCGTGCGCGTTCGATGGGCGTGAAAAACCTCACTTTCCGCCAGGCCGATGCCGAATCACTGGACTACCCTGACGGGCACTTCGACATCATCAGCACCGCGATGTTCTGGCACGAGAGCTCGGCCAAGTCGATGCCCAAGACCCTGCGTGAGGTGAATCGCCTGCTCGCCAAGGGTGGCCTTTCGGCGAACCTTGAGCAGCCGCAGTATCACGGCATGGATCCGTATGAAGCGTTCGTGCGCGACTGGGATGCCTATAACAACAACGAGCCGTTCTGGAGCGTCATGCACGAATACGACCTGCGCAAGATGATGGCCTCGGCCGGTTTTGACGACAGCAAGTATTTCGAGACGACGGTTGCTGGCGTCGTGGATCGCAGCATCTTCCCGGAGGCGAGCAATGACGGCGAGGACTACGGACGTGCGGCACTCTGGACCATGTTTGGAGCGTGGAAATGAGCCACTTTCCCGACATCGCCGACATTGATCCGATCGTGCTTGCCGGCACCCGCCCCAAGGGCAAGCGCCCCTATTTCTTCAAGGACCCAGACGTCGAGCGTGTGCTGTCGATCGCGATGGTGATCGCGATGGAGCATGCAGTTACCCGTCAGCGGCTGGACGCGCTGGAGCGGCTACTGGAGTCGAAGGGTGTCGCGACCCGCGCCGAACTTGAGCAGTTCAAGCCGGACGCGACTGCGGAGGCGGAGCGCACCACCTGGATGCAGCAGTACATCGCGCGCGTGTTGCGACTCGTACAGCAGGAAACCGAAGCACTGGAAAACGGGGGCAAGGACCTGCCGCTTTCCGACCTGATCGCTCAGATGCGCGACGACGAATAACGTCCATCACCCTGATGCCGTGCGATGCACCGCGTCCACCTGCAAGACACCCACAAGCGAGGAACCGGAATGATCGACCTGAAAATGCACATGCCCTCACTGGCCCGCCACGAAGGCGTTTGGGACGGCATGTATCGATACTACGATGCCGACGGCAACAAGACTGATGAACATGCGTCGCGCCTGATCTGCCGCATTACCGGCGACGATGCAGTGCCCTACCACCAGACCAACAACTACAGCTGGGCCGATGGCCGCACCGAGATCCGTGACTTCAAGACCACCTACTCGTTTGGCAGGATCATCTTCGATAACGAGCTGATTTACGGCTGGTGCACCCAGGTTCCAGAAGACGACTTCCACCGTACCCTGATGCTTTATTGGCAGCGCAAGGGCGAGGAAGGGCTTGAGTTATACGAAATGATTCAGCTATCGGACTGCGGCAACCTGCGCAACCGCATCTGGCATTGGTACAAGAAGGGCGTGCTGATCCAGCGAACCCTGATCGACGAAAAGCGCGCAAGCCACAACTGGAAGCAGATCACCGGCGACAGCTTTGGGGGGCAGCCCCTACAGGACTGAGCGATAAGTGACGGCTTTATTCCTTACTAATCCCTGGCAACGCATTGATGTCGCGGTGCCCCTGAGTAGAGATCAGATATGACAAATACAACGTTGAGAATCCTGGCCCTGGCCGCTCTCCTTTCCAGCGGCTGCACACATGCGGCTACGCAAGTTGCAGCTACGCAAGTTGCGAAAGATGGCAACTACGCCAAAGTGCCCCTGGAAAAAGAAAAGGTCGTAATCAAGGTTGTGCAAAACCTGACGCGAAACCTTCAGGACTTTCCAGATATCAATGACGGCCTTGCCCACAACCTGGAACAGATGACAGCCCTGACGAAAAGGGCCTGTACCGAGGGCAAGAAACCTGATTTCATCCTGTTCAATGAATTCCCGTTGACCGGATATTCGGACGGAAAAAGGGAAGAGAAACTCAAATTCACCATCAAGATTCCGGGCCCCGAGACCGCTGCCTTGGGCAAGCTTGCAAAAGAATGTGACACCTACATCATCTTCGGCAGTTACGCCCGGGATGACGCATGGCCGGGCCATATCCTCAGCCTGAATGCGGTGATTGGCAGAAACGGTGAGGTGATTGAGAAATTCTGGAAAACCCGCAACGTCAAAAATTACCAGCCTGGGATGGAGATTCCCACCACCACCATCGAGAACGTCTACGACCGTTATGTAGCCATGTACGGGGAAGAAGCGCTGTTTCCGGTGCTGCGAACCGAGTACGGCAACATCGCGGTGAGCACGGTGCAGCGCGACACCATGGTGTACAACGCCTTCGCGATGCGTGGCGTGGAGATCATGTTCCGGACATCCACGCTATTTTCCAAACTCGACGTGATGGCCACTGCGAGCTTCAATAACTTCTACTCCGCCATGTCGAACATCACGTTTCCGGCGGATAGCCAATGGGCCAAGATGGGTGGCGGGTCGATCATCGTGAGTCCGACGGGCGAAATATTGGCGGAAGACCCGAGCAATGATGAAGCCATCATTGAAGCTGAAATTGATATCGGAAAATTGCGCAAAGGTCGCAAGATTCCTGATTATCCAGTGGACGTGACACGTCCGGTATTCGAGCAGTACCAACAGGCATTCCCGCTTAACCATCTGGACGTGCCCATTGATCAACTGCCGGATAGCGGCGCGCAGATGAAAGTGCTCATGGATAAAGCAAGCCGCTGGAAGGCGAAATAAGATTTCAAGCAAGATTTCGAATGTTGCTTGTATAGATTGCCAATCTTGAACAAAGCCTCAAGCCGCTGATGCGACTTGAGGCTTTTTTTCTGCGTACTACGGTTCCCACCAGGGAAAGTCTGAATAACGTTGCTTTTGATCGTTATTCCCGCAAAGGCGGGCATCCAGTATCTTTATTTTCAATGGCTTAGAGTCGCTGGATCCCCGCTTTCCCGGGAAAGACGGCTATATTTTCGAATTGCTCAAAGGTTCCCTAGTGGAAATCCGGCATTGGATCCTTGTAGCAAACGGATGATTCTCCGGAAGTCGAACTTTTAATCCGGCTTCGCCGAGGAAAGCTCAAGCTGCGCAATGGCTTGCCGTTCATGTCGATAGTGGCGACCAATGGCGCTCGAAAACAGCAGCGGAATCAATGCAAACGTGATCGGCACGGCAGCCAGCGCGAGGTGCAGGTTTTCCTCACCGAAAATACGACTGGAGAAAATCCCGACGCTGGTCGGACCAATACCGAGCCCAGCAATGCTGATTGCCATGTAGTAGAGCGAGACTATCTGTCCGCGCATATTCGAGGGTGCAATATCCAGCAGGGAAATGATGCCGGTGGTGGTCACTACACCCATAGCTACTGTGGTGATGCCCAACATCACGAACGCCAGTGTGGCGCTTGGCATCAACATGGCCCCGGACCCCGAAAACGCCATGACCGCCAAACCAATCACCAACATTCTGAAAGGCGCATCTTGCCGGCCAGCAGCACGCCAGCGATCACACAGCACGCCGGTTGTTGCGACGGCGACAGGCCCGAAAGCCAAATTAATCAAGCCGTTCACCAAGGCGTAGTCCTGGATCTGCCAGCCAAAATGACGCACGAATCCGCTGGCCATGAATCCCTGGCTGTAGGCGGTGATCGTCATAGCGGCGACCAGCGCGATCAGGCCACCAAATGCCCGCCAGCGGTGTCGCACGTATCGAAGCATTTCCCCGAACCCGCTGCCTGCTGCAGCTTGGCCTCGAACCTGCCGTCGCTCGGGTTCGCGCAGGAACAGGAAGGGCAAGGACAGCAACATTCCCGGAATTCCGACCGCCAGAAATACCATTTGCCATGGACGAACCGCGCCGAGAATTGGCAGTTCGACATCCGACGATGTCTGCGCCCAAGCCAGCACGCCCGCGCCAATCAGCGATGCGATGCCGGCGCCCAGGGACAATGCAGTTGAGTAGACTCCGACGGGCTTGCCGCGCTTCTCGGGTGGGAAGCTGTCGCTGATGAGTGACATCGCGCAGGGGCTGAGCACGGCCTCACCAACACCCACGCCCATGCGCGCAACGAACAGGTGGCCGAACCCCCTTGCCATGCCCGAAAAGGCCGTTGCCACGCTCCACAACGCGATGCCGATGGCGACCAGCCGGGTACGGCTACGTCGATCCGCAAGCCAACCCAACGGCAAACCGATCGTTGCGTAGAACAGTGCGAATGCCGGACCGATGAGGTAGCCCATCTGCTCATCATTGAGCCCCAGGTCTGCCTTGATCGGCTCGATCATCATCCCGATGATCGAACGGTCCACGTAGGACAGGATATAGGCGAGCGTCAGCAGGATGGTCAGGGTCCATCCGTGCCTTGCGCCTGGCCACGCTTTCACTGCGCCGTTCCGGAAATGGCGTAAATCACCACCAGATGGTCGTCGAAATCCACGATTCCGATCTCACGGCCCTTGCGGCCATCCTGTGTGTGCAGGACCTCTTCGGGATAGACCTGCAGACCCAGGGCACGTGACGCAGTGACCACCGCATCAGGATCGTCAACTTCCAGCACGATCGCCGTGCGCCTTGGATGCGGTACTTGAGGTAGGTCCGCGCCGGTGACTTCGGTCAGCGCCATGACCCTTTCCTGAGTGGCCGTGGACAGCACGCAAAAGCGCATTTCCCGGTCACGCGGAATATCGAAGACGGGGTAGCTGTAGCTTTCTGGATTGTGCGGCAACGTAAAAGCGACCTTGAAGCCAAGCACATCGCGATAGAACGCAAGCGACCGGTCCAGATCACGCACGACATGATTGCCACGTTGGAATCTCAGTCCACTCATACAGGCTCCGATGCTGCTGCTTTGCAGCTCTACCAAGGTTGATCCACAGACCTACTGGATCTGCTGATTTACTTCAAAAAAATATCCGTCCAGATCAAAGAATCCCGCGCCGAGCATCGTCATTTGACGACCATCTGCTCCGTTTACGCTCCACAGGTGGGGTTCGCAATGTATGTGGGAACCCGTTGCTCTTGCTCGATCCGTGCAAGCAGCGCAATCTTCCACCGCCATGACGAACACCGGTGCTCCGAACGCGATCTGCCGCGGGAGTGTTTCCGGTATCGGCATCGGCGGATCGATCCATTGCAACAGACCAATCATGCCGATCGTGTCGTCCTTGGCCTTCATGATAACCAGACGCGTCTGGTCTCCTTTGTTACCCGCCGCTAGTTGAGTACCAGACAAGGTAAATGCGGTATCCATCCATCGGCTCATGCCGAAGACAGCTTCGTACCACCGGGCCGATGCCTCGGCATCACGGACGAAGACGGTCGTGCGCTTGCAGATGTCAGTCATGTAGGCAGTCCAAGCTCGGCAAGCACCTCAGCCGTCGATTGACCGAGTCTATCGAGGGTCGGATTGATGCGGCCCGGTTCGTTTGCGAATCGAATCGGAATACCAAGGTGAGTGCCACCGTCAGGTGCTGTCCAGACCATCTCGCGCGCTTGCGTGTGCGGGTCGTTGAATGCTTCGGTCAACGTCTTGACCGGGGCCCAGCAGACGTCCAGCGGCTCCATGAAGTCAATCCACTCGGCAAGCGTGCGGGTAGCGAAGGTTTCTGCCAGGAACGCCTTGACCGGATCCTGGCCCGGACCGGGCGGGAGGGTGCACAGCGGCGCCAGATCGGGCCGACCCAGCGCATCCAACAGGTTGTCAGCGAACTTGTGCTCGGCGCCGCCCAGCGCCAGCCAGCGATCGTCGATGCAGCGATACAGTCGGTAGAACGCATTGCCACCCCAGCTGCGCTCGTCCTTGACCACAGGATCTCGCTGTTCCGCGAACGGCGGGCCAAGCACATTGGGCAACCAGGCCATCAGCGCGTCCTGCATGGACAGGTCGATGTAATCGCCCTGCCCGGTCTTCTCGCGTCGATACAACGCCATCAGGATCGCCGAAAGTGCCATCAGCGAGCCGGCCATGTCAGCCACCGGCATATGCGGTGAGGCTGGCGAACCATCGGGGCCAAGATTGAGGCTGACCACGCCGCTGTCGGCCTGCATCGCCAAGTCGTGCGCGGGTCGCAGCACCTTCGGCCCGGTCTGGCCGTAGGCACTGATGGAGCAATACACGATGCGCGGGTTCAGTGCTTTGCACGTGTCGTAATCGATGCCGAGCCGTTTGGCGACGCCGGGACGAAATGCCTCAACCACCACGTCCGCACGTTCAACCAGTCGCGCAAACGCCTGCTTGCCGGCCTCGCTCTTCAGATCGAGCACGATGCAGCGCTTGCCGCGATGCGTGTTGCGGAACCAGGTCGACACGCCGGCTTGCTTGAGGCCGACGTCACGCACCGGTTCGCCGCTGGGGGGCTCGACCTTGATCACGTCGGCGCCGTGATCGGCCATCATCATCGTCAGATGCGGACCTGGCAGGAACAACGACAGATCGAGGACACGCACGCCATCGAGTTTCATCTTCGACTCCAGCAAGACGAGGCGCGGACGCGCCCCGCGCAGTCAACAAATTAGCGCCTCAGACCACACCCTGTGCGACCAGCCGTGCACGATCTTCCGCGCTGTATCCCAGCTCGGCCAGCAGCGCGTCCGCGTCTGCGCTCAGTGGCGGACAGGCGACGCCATCCAGCCGCTTGCCATCGAGTTTGATCGGGTTGCGCAACATGCGCTGCGCGCCCTGCGGGTGGTCGACCGACTGCAACATGCCGATGCGTTCAACGTAAGGATTGTCCAGCGCCTGGGCGATGTCGAACACCGGTGCGATCGGCATCTGGCCGGCAAAGCGTTCAGTCCAGTAGGCGGTGTCATGCTGCATCAGCGCCTCGTCCACCAGCGGGGTCAGCGCCTCGCGGTGTTCCCGGCGTGCCGGGAAGTCGGCAAACCGCGGATCGGTGCCGAACTGCGGACGGTCGATGCCGGCGATGAAGGTTTGCCAGAACTTCTCGAGCATGCACATCACCATCACCCAGCCATCTGAGGTGCGATACACCTGGCACGGCACGGTGCTGGGATGCGCGGAACGCTCCAGCCGCGTCGTCTCGTGGCCTTCGTTGAGGTACCAGGTGGCCGGATAGCTGAGCTGGTGCAGGGCGACATCGAACAGGCTGACGTCGACATCGCGTCCCTTGCCACTGCGCATCGCGCCGACCAGCGCCGCCAGCAGGCCCATCGCCATCGTGGTGCCGGTCATGAAGTCGACCATCGACAGGCCAAACCGCGCCGGTGGCTGCCCCGGCTCGCCGGTCAGCGACATGAAGCCGGCTTCGGCCTGCATCAGGTAGTCGTAACCCGGCCACGCGGCACGCTCGTTGTCGCGGCCATAAGCAGACAGGTGCGCGCACACCACCTTCGGATTGACCTTGCCCAGCGTGGCGTAGTCAAGCCCCAGCTTGCCCGGCTGGTCGCCACGCAGGTTGTTGAGCACCGCATCGGCAGTGCCGACAAGTTTCTCGAACACCTCGCGACCCTCTGCGCTCTTCAGGTCCAAGCGCAACGAATGCTTGTTGAGATTGAACGTCTGGAAGAACTGGCTGTCGCCTTCACCGAGGAAGTACGGGCCAGTGAATCGAGACACATCGCCGCCGGGAGGCGACTCGATCTTGATCACTTCCGCGCCCAGGTCGGCCAAGTGCATCGAGCCATACGGCCCGGCGCCGTACTGCTCGACGGCCAGGATACGCACGCCCTTGAGGGGAAGCTCACTCATGCTGCCAACTCCAAACTAGATGGGACTACGGGCGATGAGCTGCTTCGCGATGATGATTTTCTGCATCTCGTTGGTGCCTTCGCCGATGCACATCAGCAACGCGTCGCGGTGGAACCGCTCGATCTCGTACTCGGTGGAGTAGCTGTAGCCTCCGAAGATGCGCATGCCCTCCTCCGCGCAGTAGGCGCCGGTTTCAGTGGCAAAATATTTCGCGATGCCCGCTTCCATGTCGCAGCGCTGCCCGGTGTCGTAGGCGCGCGCAGCGCTTTCGATCAACAGCTTGGAGGCTTCCACCCGCGAGGCCATTTCACCCAGCTTGAGCTGGATGGCCTGATGTTCGCAGATTGGCACGCCGAAGGTCTTGCGTTCCTGGGCGTAGCGCACCGACAGGCGCAGCGCGCCTTCGGCGATGCCAGCACCGCGCGCAGCGATGTTGATCCGACCCAGTTCCAGTCCACCAACGGTCTGCTTGAACCCCTGGCCTTCCACGCCACCCAGCAAGCGGTTGACCGGCACCTTGTAGTCCTGGAATACCAGTTCACAGGTGTCGATGGAACGGTAGCCGCTCTTCTTCATCTTGTTCGCAACGATGAAGCCGTCACCCTTCTCGGCAATCAACATGCTCATGCCGCGGTGGCGCGGCTCCGCATCCGGATTGGTCTTGACCAGCAGCAGGATCATGTTGCCGTGCAGCGAATTGGTGATCCATGTCTTGGCGCCGTTGACGACGTAATGGTCGCCTTCGAGCTTCGCTACGGTGCGGATCGCTTGCAGGTCGGTACCCGCGTTGGGTTCGGTCAGGCCGAGTCCACCGCGAAGTTCGCCCGTCGCCATCAGCGGCAGGTAGTGGCGCTTCTGCTCTTCGGTACCGCAACGCTCGATGGCCGAAGCCATGATCAGATGCGAGTTGAAGATTCCAGTCGGCGCCATCCAGACCGAGGCAATGCGGGTGACGATCTTGGCGTAGATGCCTGCCGGCAAGCCGAGACCGCCGTATTCCTGGGAGATGGTTGCGCCGAACAGGCCGAGATCCTTCATCTCCTCGACAAGGTGGTGCGGGTACTTGTCTTCCTGGTCGTATTCCATTGCGATCGGCGCGACGGATTTCTCCACCCATGCATCAATCGTGTCGAGCAAGGTGCGCTCGTCGTCTGCGCTCCAGATGGCAGCGTCTTCGGCGTTATTGGCGTGTGCATTCATGGCATTGGGCTCAGTAGTTGACCTTGTCTTCAATCGAATGCCCTTCGCGCGCGATCAACATCGTGCGACTGAAGGTGCAGACCTCTTTGCCGTCCTGGTTCAATCCAATGGTCCGGCAGGTGACGATGCCGGCGCCGGGACGCGACTTCGATTCGCGCTTTTCCAGAACCTCGGATTCGGCATACAGGGTGTCGCCGACATACAGCGGGAAGGTCATCTTGATTTCCGACCAGCCCAGGTTGGCCACGGCCTTCTGGCTGACGTCGGTGACGCTCATGCCGACCATCAACGCGACGGTGAAAGGCGAGCAAACAATAATTTTGCCGAACTCGGACGCCTTCGCGTATTCCTTGTCGAAGTGCATCGGGTGCGTGTTCATCGTCAACAGCGTGAACCACGTGTTGTCGGTTTCGGTGATCGTGCGGCCCGGCCGATGTTCGTAGATATCGCCGACGTTGAACTCTTCGAAGAACCGACCGAACGTTTCGCGGTAACGGTTCTCACCGACCTTCTTGGCTGACTGGACCATGGGGATTTCCTTTTTCTGGGGAGCTGCGTGTGAAATGTTGGGGAGGGACATGCAAAACGGGATTTGCGGTGTGTCGAAGTGATCAGTCCGGACGTGCGCCGTGGACGCCCAACGCGATGGCGCGCTCGGCGGCGATTTCGATCGGGCGATCCACCAACTTGCCGTCCAGCTGGATCGCCTCGCCGCGGTTGGCTTGCAATGCAGCCACCACGCGCTTTGCGCGTTCCAATTCGGAAACGGTCGGCAGGTAACGCTGCTGGATAGGGTCAACCTGGGCCGGATGAATCGCGGCCTTGGCGGTGAAGCCCAAGGCGATGACGCGGTCTGTTTCGTCCACCATCCCCGCCTCGTCCTTGATGTCGAGGTATGGCACGTCGATGCAGCCAATGCCGGCTTCAGCAGCGATCACTGCCAGCTGCACGCGCGGGTGGAAGAAGCTCTCCCAGCTGGCGCGCCCACGCAGCGCAACGATGAAATCGAAGCCGCCGAACATCAGCGCCTGCAAACGTGGTGTAGCGCGGGCAAGCTCACGCGCGTCCAACAAGCCAAGCGGCGTTTCGATCTGCGCGATCAGTCCTGTGTCAGTGCCGGCCAGCACTGCGTCGGCATCCAGCAGCTCCTGCACGGTCTCGACCTTGGGCAGCATCACGAACGCCGGTGCCAAGCCAGAAGCCTTGAGCTCGGCGAGGTCCTTGCGACCCAGTTCGGTAGACAGCGGGTTCAGGCGCAGGCCGATCTCGCTGTACGACTCGGGAGCATCGGCAAGAAACGCGAACACCGAGGCGCGCGCGCTGTCCTTGTCGCCGGGTGCCACGGCGTCCTCAAGATCGATGCAGACCTGGTCGGCGCCAGTCGCGATTGCCTTGGCATAACGTTCCGGGCGCGAGCCGGGCACGAACATCAGGCAACGGCGCGGATTGACAAGCACGTCGCCCGGAGTGGAATTACTCATGGCGTGATGACCTGCTTTGCGCCGTGGGAGATGAAGTGTTCGGCGATGCCGCGACGGGTCGCGTACCAGACCTTGGGTTTGCTGGCGACGTACTGGAAGAACTTCTCCAGCGCACCGATCCGCCCGGGCCGCCCGATGATCCGAAGATGCAAGCCCAGCGACATCATCCGCGGCGCGTTGGCACCCTCTTCGTAAAGGGTGTCAAAGCTGTCGATGGCGTAGTCCAGCCAGTCCTTGGGCAGGTAGGACGGCGCCAGCCACATCTTCATGTCGTTGGTGTCCAGCTGATAAGGCACGATCACCATGGGCTTGTCGGATCCATCCACCGGTGCCCAGAACGGGGCGTCGGCCGAGTAGTCATCCATGTGGTACAGGAAGCCCTCTTCCTGCAGCAACCGGCGGGTGACGGCGGTATGCAGGTAGCGCGACAGCCAGCCGACCGGACGCGTGCCCGTCGTGCGCTCGATACTGTCAGCCGCCTTGCGGATGAACTCACGCTCCTGCGTTTCATCGAGGCGGTACTGGTGGATCCAGCGCCAACCATGCGAGCACGTCTCGTGGCGGCTGCCATGCAGGTAAGCAGCGATCTCGGGCGCACGTTCGAGTGCCAGCGCCGCAGCGGTCCAAGTCGAAGTCACGTCGTACTTGTCCAGCAGTGCAGCCACGCGCGCGTGGCCTTCCTTGACGCCATAGCGGTAGTTGGACTCGTTGCCGTAATTGCGGACCGGCTTGGTCAGGCTGACCGCCAGTTCGTCCACCGGCTCGGTGATCTTGTCGCCTTCACCGACGTTGTATTCGGAGCCTTCCTCCAGATTGACCACCACCGACAGTGCCAGTCGTGCGTCATTGGGCCAGGCGTAAGTTGTGTGGGACATCGAATCCTCCGTTTCTGCGATGCGGGCCTCGTGGCTGCATCAATGGATCGTTATTTAGGTCGCCGCTGCCGTTGTCGTTGGCAGGAAACCTCGCCGTCAGTGCGTCTCTTCGCCGCCGGATACATTCATTGCCTCGCCGGTGACGTAGGCACCATCGTCGGAGCACAGGAACGCGCACGCGGCCGCGGTGTCGGACGGCAAACCGGCACGACCCAGAGGAATGCGCGCACGCATCTGCGCCAGGTAGTCATCCACGCTCAGGCCACGCAGCTTGGCGAAGTAGTCGTTTTGCCAGGCACCCAGCCCCGTGGTGACATGGTTGGGGCATATGGCATTGGCAGTGATGCCGTGCTCTCCCAGCTCGATCGAACTCACGCGGGTCAGGCCGACGACGCCATGCTTGGACGCGCAGTACGCGCCTGCATGCGGCACGCCGCTCTTGGCAGCCTGCGACGCGATGTTGATGATCCGGCCGCCGCGGCCTTGCGCGATCATCGCCCGTGCTGCGTGCTTGGTGCACAGGAACACGCCGCGCAGGTTGACGCCCAGCACCGCGTCCCACTCCTCGGCTTCCACATCGACCAGCGACTTCATCAGGTAGCCGATGCCGGCGTTGTTGACGAGGATGTCGATGCCGCCGAAACGCTCGACCGTCTTCGCGATCACTGCCTTGACCTGGCTCTCTTCCAGCACGTCCAACGCCATTGCGATGCAATCACCGCCAGCCTCACGGATCGCTGCAGCAGTGCGCGCCATTTCTTCGTCGGTGCCGATCGCGTCGACCGGCATCTGGTCGCCACGGCCCTTGCCGATATCGGTAATGACCACCGTGCAGCCCTCGGCAGCCAGGCGGCGGGCGATGCCCTCGCCCAGGCCACCGGCGCGGCCGGCGCCGGTAATCAGGGCGACCTTGCCCTTGAGTTCGGTGTAGCGCGGTGACGGCAACGGCGAAGATTCAACGGTCATGGCAGCCTCAGATCGACTCGGCAAGGATGAAAATCGGATTGTCGGCAAACTGTTGGAACTGCGCCGCGCCTGCCTGTACCGCCGGCGCCGACAGGTCCGCGCCGAACGCCGCCATATCCGGCACACGCATGATCTCGATGTATTCGTAAGGCGGCTTGCCCTCGCCAATCAACAGGCCCTTGGAGCGAAGCGTCTCGAAGCTGTCGATCGAGGCCAATGCGTTGACGGTCGGCAGGTCGTGTTCACGCGCCCAGTTCTCGAAATCCGCAGCGCTCGCGCCGGGTTTGAGGTTGAAAAGAACGATCACGGTATTCATGGCTTCCTCCGGGGCATTCGACTGTGGCACACTTTGTCCGGACAAAGTGTAGGCATGCCAGCCGTTGCCGGTCAACGCCAGCCGCGGATTTCTCCTTCCAGTCGACGCTCGCGTCGATGACACAACCTGCAGAGGTATGAGAATGAAGCGCTATTTTCCGTGGCTGATGGCGGTAATGGGGTTGCTGATCCTGCTCACGTCAAACGGCTTGATCGTGACTGGCCTGACCGCGTTCGACGAGTCGCTCCTGAAAGAATTCGGTTGGACCCGCAGCGAACTGAAGTTGCGTGACCTGATCACGCTGGTGCTGGCCGGCTGGCTTGGGCCTTTCATCGGCGTGGTGATTGACCGTGCCGGACCGCGCAAGCTGATCCTTGCCGGTATCGCCCTGCTATCGGGCCTGTACTTCGCTTACGCGCATATCCACTCGCTCTTGCACCTGTACCTGATCCACGTCGGTTTCGGCGTGGTACTGGTCGCGGCCGGGCTGACCGTATCGGTCATCTACGTCTCGCAGTGGTTCGCAGTGAATCGGGGTACCGCGATCGGCATCGCACTGGTCGGCACCAGCATGGGCGGCATGCTGTTCCCCAGGCTGGGGGTGTACCTCATGGAAACCATGAACATGAACTGGCGGACCGCCTTCATGTGGGAAACGTTGATCCCGCTGACGTTCCTAGTCATCGCCTTTTTCCTCGTACGCAGTCCGCAGCCCGGTGGCATCAAGCCGTGGGGCACTGACAAGGTCGCCGCAAAAGCAATCTCAGACGCGGCCGCCAACATCGTCACGTTGCCCGACCTGACCTACAAGCAGGCCTTGCGCACGCGCACCTTCTGGGCGTTGGCAATCGTTGCGATGGCCACCTTCTTCTCGATCATGGCGGTCTCGCAGAACCTGTTCCTGCACATGCGCGACCTCCAGTTCGCGCCCGCCCAGGCCGGCAACGCGCTGGCCCTGATGTTCGGTCTGGCTATGGTCGGCAAGTTCCTGTTCGGAATGCTTTCAGATGTGATTCCGCCAAAGGCCGTGTTCCTGCTCAATCTAACGATCATGGCCACCGGCGCATTCATCCTCGCGACGATGCGTGCCGACTTGATCTGGTACTCGCTGATCCTCTTCGGCCTCGGCTGGGGTGGCCTGTACACGATGATCCAACTGCTGGCGGTGAATGCGTTTGGTTTATCGTCGGCAGGCAAAATCCTCGGGACAATCACCTTGCTCGATGCCACCACGGCAGGCATGGGCATCTGGATGGCCGCGAAGATTTTCGACCTCACTGGCAGTTACAAGCCGGCCTTCCAGCTTGTGTTTGGCCTGATCGTGCTTGCGCTATTCATGTCGACGCTGGTCCGTGACGAGCGCATCCGCCTGGCCCGGATCGCTTCTTGACCGATTGACTCAGGATTCATTGTTCCAAGGAGACTCGACATGCCTGTAATGGAAACGTCCGACCTCACCGCCCGCGAGTATTGGGCGCAAGTCAAAGCGAACCGCAACCGCGCCAAATTCGGCTTCGGCACGCGCCCTGCCATCGTCAATATCGATGTGCAGCGCGCCTACACCGACATGGACGCGTTCAAGACCGCCTACCAGACCGACCCGCGGCAAATCGAACACATCAACACGCTCTCAGCACTGTGCCGCGAGCGCGGACTGCCGGTGATCTGGACCTATGTGGCGTATCTGGAGTCGGGCGAAGACGCCGGCGTCTGGGGCACCCGCACCAATACGCCGGACTCGCTGCAGAACATCAAGCACGGTTCCGAGCGTGCGCAGTTCGACCCGCGCGCCGACGTGCAGCCCGGCGACATCGTCATGCACAAGCTGATGGCCAGCCCGTTCTTTGAAACCAACCTGTGGTCGCTGCTGACCTTCCACCGCATCGACACGCTGATCATCACCGGCGGCTCGACCTCCGGCTGCGTGCGTGCATGCTCGGTGGACAGCCTGTCGCGCGGATTCCGCACGATCGTGGTTGAAGAATGCGTGGCCGACAAACATGAGATCCCGCACTTCGCCAACCTTGCCGACATCATGCTGAAGTACGCCGACGTGGAATCGATGGCCGACGTGGAGGCACAGCTACGCAAGGTCGCGCCATGAGTACCAGCGCTCCCGACCACAAAGCCGATCCAGGGCTGTACGACTACTGGCCCTATGACAGTCGGCCGAAAATCCGCTGGCCTGGCGATGCCAAGGTCGCGCTGTGGATCGCGCCCAACATCGAGTTCTACGAGTACGCGCCACCGCCCAACCCGCAGCGCAAACCATGGCCGCGGCCACTGCCCGATGTGCTCGGCTATGCCACCCGCGATTACGGCAACCGCGTCGGCCACCAGCGCATGATGCGGGTGATGGACAAGTACGGCTTGCGCGGCTCGGTATCGCTATCCGCGGCAACGCTGATCCACCACCCGGAAGTGATCGAACTGGCGGCAGAGCGCGACTGGGAATTCTTCAGCCACGGCATCTACAACACGCGCTACACCTACGGCATGGACGAGGCGCAGGAACGCGAGATGATCGAGGAGTCGATGGCACTGATCCAGCAGCACACCGGCCAGCATTGCGACGGTTATCTGGCACCGGCGCTGTCACATTCCAACGCGACCATCGACTTGTTTGCGGAAGCCGGCGGCAAGTACACCTGCGACCTGTTCCATGACGACCAGCCGACACCGGTGCGAACCCGCGGCGGCAATCGGTTTGTGTCGGTGCCGTACTCGCTGGAGCTTAATGACACGATCACGTACGTGGTCAACAAGATCGAGCCACGCCGCTACGGGCAGATGATCAAGGACGCCTTCGATCGTTTGTATGAAGAAGGCGCGGAAAGCGGCACCGTGATGTGCGTTCCGTTGCACGCTTACCAGGTCAGCCACCCGCACCGGCTGCGCGCCTTCGAGGAGGCGATGGACTACATCAGCAACCACGACGGCGTGTGGAAGGCGACCGGCCGCGAGATCGCCGCGCACTACCTTGAGCACCACTACGACGAGGCGTTGGCGTCGATGGATGCGGTAGCGCAGGAGAAATCGGCATGAGCCTGAGCCCGGACTACTTGGCGTACCCGCGCCGCCGCCACGGCATGGACCACGACCGCTACGCGTGGTCAATGCTCGCGCAGCGTGCGCCGGTCGCATGGCCAGGCTCCAAGCCACTTGCGCTCTGGCTGAACCTGAGCCTGGAGCACTTTCCGCTGAACCCGGCCGGCGAAGGCTTCAAGGCGCCGGGCAGCATGACCATGCCCTACCCTGATCTGCGCCATTACACCCTGCGTGATTACGGCAACCGCGTCGGCGTGTTCCGTGTATTGGACGCACTGAAAAAGCATGACTTGCAAGCCAGCGTCGCCGTCAACGGTGAACTGGCCGAGCGCTATCCGGCGTTGCTGCGACGGGTGCAGGCGACAGGCTTCGAACTGCTCGGCCACGGCTGGAACATGGACTGTGTTCACTACGGAGGCTTGGACGAAGCGCGCGAACGTGAGTGGATCCAGCGCAGTCTGGAGGCGTTGTCACCCTACGCCACCCAGCCAATCCAAGGCTGGCTCTCGCCCGCGCGTTCGCAGTCTGAACGCACGCCGGAGCTGCTGCGCGAAGCCGGCATCAAGTGGTGCGCGGACTGGGTCAATGACGAACTGCCCTACACCTTCAATACCAACCATGGCCCGCTGTCGATCCTGCCACTGTCGCTGGAATTGGAGGACCGCTTCATCGTCGGCGACAACCTGCATAGCGAATCCGAGTACGCGGACCAAATCATCGACGCCTGCGACTTCCTGCTCGCCGAGGCGCGCGAGACCGGCCATGGCCGTCTGTTGGCGCTCAACCTGCATCCTTGGGTGATGGGCCAACCGCATCGGATCAAGCATCTGGAGCGCGTGTTCGCGTATTTGGCATCGCATGCAAGTTCAATCTGGAACGCGCCACCCTCGGCAATCCTGACAGCAGCCTCAGCGCAAGTCAGCACAGCCAAGGGCTAGCTCGACTTCGTATCAATAGCAGTGGAACCACCATGACCCCGCAAGACATGATCGCCACCTACGGCCCCCGCGAATCGATGGAATACGACATCGTCGTGGTCGGCGCCGGTCCGGCCGGCTTGGCCACCGCGATCCACCTTCGCCAGCTCGCCGCCAACTCGGGTAGCGAGGTGTCGGTATGCGTGCTTGAGAAGGGCTCAGAGCCCGGCGCGCACATCCTCTCCGGCGCGATCATGGACACCCGCGCGCTGGACGAGCTCTTCCCTGACTGGAAGGAGCGCGGCGCACCGCTGCGCCAGCCGGTCACCCGCGACGAGTTCCTGTTCCTCAGCGAGACCGGCGCCAAGGCGACCCCGGCCATGCTGTTGCCGGAATGCTTCGACAATCACGGCAACTACATCGTCTGCCTGGGTGAAGTGGCCCGCTGGCTGGCAACCCAGGCCGAAGCGCTTGGCGTGGAAATCTTCCCCGGCTTCGCTGCTGCCGAAGTGCTTTATAACGATGCTGGTGCGGTCATCGGTGTCGCCACCGGCGACATGGGTCTGGACAAGAACCGAGAGCCAGGCGACCAGTTCCAGCGCGGCATGGAATTGCACGCCAGGTACACGATCTTCGCCGAGGGTTCGCGTGGCCAGTTGGGGCGCCAGCTGATCGAACGCTTCGAATTGGACAAAGGCCGCGATCCGCAGAGTTACGGCCTTGGCATCAAGGAGCTGTGGCAGGTCGATCCGTCCAAGCACGAGCCCGGCTTGGTCGTGCATACCGCTGGCTGGCCACTGGACTCCAACACCTATGGCGGCTCGTTCCTGTATCACGCGGACGACAACAAGATCGCAGTCGGTTTCGTGGTCGGGCTGGATTACACCAACCCGTGGCTGAGTCCGTTTCAGGAATTCCAGCGTTTCAAGACCCACCCATCGATCCGCAAACATCTGGAAGGCGGCAAGCGTATTTCCTATGGTGCTCGCACGATCACGGCCGGTGGGCTGATGTCACTGCCCAAGACCGTGTTCCCCGGTGGCGCGCTGGTCGGTTGCGAAGCCGGTTACCTCAATGCCAGCCGGATCAAGGGCAGCCACGCGGCAATCAAGACCGGCATGCAAGCCGCGCAGGCTGCGTTCGACGCGTTGGCTGCCGGCCGTTCGCATGACGAGCTCTCCGCCTATCCGGCCGCGTTTGAAGCGAGCTGGCTGCATGACGAGCTCAAACAGTCGAAGAACTTCAAACAGTGGTTCAAGAAGGGGCGCCTGCTGGCCACGCTGATGACCGGCATCGAACAATGGCTACTGCCGAAACTCGGCATCCGCAATCCGCCATGGACGCTGCGCCACTCCAAGGCTGATCACGAGTGCCTGGACCCTGCGAACACGCGCGAAAAAATCGAATATCCCAAGCCCGATGGCGTGCTGACCTTCGATCGCCTCAGCTCGGTGTTCCTCAGTAGTACCCACCACGACGAGAGCCAGCCTGCGCATTTGACGTTGAAGAATCCGGCCATCCCGGTCACCGTCAACCTGGCCGAGTATGGCGGCCCGGAATCGCGCTACTGCCCGGCGGGCGTGTACGAGTTCCTCGGCGAACCGGGCGAAGAACGCCTGCAGATCAACTTCGCCAACTGCGTGCACTGCAAGACCTGCGACATCAAGGACCCGACACAGAACATCGTCTGGGTCGCACCGCAGGGCGGCGACGGTCCCAACTACGCGCAGATGTGACGCTGGTTGCAGACCGGCCGCCTCCTGCGGTCAGGTTGTGGCGGGAAACCACCAAGGGTCATCCACGCCGGAATTCACCAGCAGCGCTTGCGACCGCACGAAGCGCCGGATCGACACGCTGCCCATGCGTGAACCACCCAGCCCTGACTGCTTGAAACTTTGCTTTTCCGCAGTGTGGATCATGCCGGTCAGGCAGGCGTCGTTTATGCTCACGCCACCGGCCTGCAAGCGCGAGGCGACGCGTGCGGCGTGTTCGGTATCACCGCTGAACACGGCCGCGGACAAGCCAAAAATCGAATCGTTGGCACGTGCAATTGCTTCTTCTTCGTTGGCGACGATCATCACCGGCAGGATCGTCGCGAAACTTTCTTCGCTGGCGATCGGCATGCTCTCGTCGACATCCACCATCACGGTTGGCGGGCACCAGGTACCGCCATGTTCGATCAGTTCACCCCCGGCAAGAGCGCGGCCGCCGCGTGCTTTCGCATCGGCAAGCTGGTCACGGACGATGGCGATCTGCGCAGCCGAGATGATCGGGCCAATCTGGCCTGCTTTTGGATCCGGGTGGGTCAGCTTGAGGCTCTTGGCCTGCTCGACCAGTGCGGCGATGAACGGTTCGGCGATCTTTGCGTCCACGTAGACACGCTCGATCGACATGCAGCTCTGGCCGCCATTGACGAAGCCGCCCCACGCAATCGCACGCGCGCTGCGAACCGGGTCGGCATCGGCCAACACCAGCGCGGGATCCTTGCCGCCCAGTTCCAGCGAGCACGGAATGAAACGCGCTGCGCACGCTTCGCCAACGCGGCGGCCGGTGCGCACGCTGCCGGTGAAGCAGATCGTGTCGACCGCGCCGATCACCGCCTCGCCGGTGCTGCCACCGCCGGTCACCATGGCGATCACTGCCTGCAACGCCGGCACCTCCGCGAGCACGTCTTCCAGCACCGCAACAAACCGCGATGTCACTTCACTGGGCTTGCACAGAACGGCGCAACCTGCGGCCAGCGCCGGGATGGCGTCGATCAGGCTCAGCAACAGCGGGAAATTCCATGGACTGATCACGCCGACCAGCTGGTAAGGCACCAGGTTCTGGCGGCTATGCAGGAACCCCATACTGCCCGGCACCGGTTCCGGTGCCTGCAACAAGGCCGGGGCATCGGCCGCCCAGCGGCGCAGCGCACCGATGGTGCTGTCGACTTCGATCAGGGATTCCTGCCAGCGGCCGGTGTCGCGCAGCAACGCGTCCACCATGGCATCGCGCTTGCGCTCCAGCGCATCGGCCATGGCGCGTAATGCATCGCAGCGTTCGCGCACGTCCAGCGCCGCCCAGTCCGCTTGCGCAGTGCGCAGGCGTTTGGCGATCTGGTCGACCTCGGCTTTGGAGACAACGGCGAGCTGGCCGTCGCATTGGCCAGTGGCCGGGTCGCGCAGCGGAATGGTTTGGGCGGAATCAGTCATTGCCGAGTATCCCTGCGGTCTTGAGTGCATCAATGGTGGCGCGTTGGCGCTGGGCGAATTCTGCGCGCTCAGGCACGCGCACCTGGCCGGCAGCCAGCAACGCATTGGGTTGCAGCGGTGCGGGCGCAAGACCTTTGGCAATCGCATCCTTTGGCAGGCGCGAGAGGATATTGCCCATGCCGGGTCGCTCGCGGCGGCGGCGCAGTGCCTGGATGTCGATCTCGGCAAAGGCAACCATGGACTCACCATCGCCTGCCTCCACCATCACCCGGCCCTGGTCATCGACGATCTTGGACATGCCATCGGTACTGTGCGCCGGAATGTCGACATCAACGATGCCAGCGGTGTTGGCCGAGACCACGTACGCCATGTTTTCGAACGCGCGGGCGCGCTTGGCGGTGTCCTTCGGGGTGAGTGAGGGACTGCCTACTTCGCTGGTCGAGTGCAGGAACACTTCGGCGCCGCGCAGCGCCAGCGAGCGTGCGATTTCTGGGTACAGGATTTCCTCTGAAGCGACGCATGCAAGCCTGCCCAGCGCGGTATGCGCGACGGGAAACACGCCATCGATGCCGTACACGTCCAGGTATTTGTCCCACACGTCATAGGGACTCGGTGCAAACAACGACACCATCCGGCGATAGCGCAGCACGGTGTTACCGGCGTCATCGAAGACCACGCTGGCCTGGAAATACAGACCCGGGAAGTTGCGGTCGGTTTCATACGCATTGCTGGCGACGTAGACCTTGTTGTCCTGCGCAACCTTGGCCAAGGCATCGTATTCGGGACCATCCATCGCGAAGGCCGCCTTCTCGCACCAACCCGGAATGGTGTCCCCAAGCGGATAGCTGGTGGCGAAATATTCCGGCAGCACGACCAGGCGCAGGTCCTGGCCAATGAATGCCTTACTGGCGCGGATCTGGCGATCGACACGGGCGATATTCTCAATGATCTTGCTGCGCGCGGCCGCAGCGTCACTGCACGCATTGACGGCGCGGCACGTCGTCTGCAGCGCCAGGGCGCGGTAAACCTCGGTCATGCTTGAGTTCCTGTGGTCGGTTCGGAGGGCGCGGCGGCATCCACCAAGCGCACGCGGAAGTCGCCGGTGCCGGCGCGAAGCGGTTTGATCCTGGCGTACTCCTCGGAGTTCCAAAACGCCAGCGCAGTCTCGCGATCAGGCCATTCCGACACCACCGTGCGGGCGGCATCCGTTGGGCCTTCCAGCCATTGCTGCTCGCCGCGCATCACCACGTAGCGACCGCCCATGCGGGCGACCAGCGCGCTGGCGGCGGCGGCGTAGTCGAGGAACTTCTTCGGATCACTGATGCGGGCTTCGATGATCAAGTAGGCAATGGTCATGGCATGGGACTCACTGGAAATTTGGTGGGCGCTTGGCGAGGAACGCGGCCGCGCCTTCGGCGAAGTCGGCACTGGCGAACGCATCGTTGAACGCCCGGGTGGCGACGGCATGGTCCGCTTGGGCGTCGCCGCCCAGGTAAGCTAGAACCTGTTTTATCCCGGCACGAGCAGACGGGGAGCCTGCTGCCAGTTCATCAAGCAGCGATGCCAGCGCAGCTTCAACGCCGTCGTCGCCGGTCAAGCGGTTCAATAGGCCCCACTCCACCGCAGTCGCCGCTGAAAGCAGGCGTCCGGTAAGCAGCATTTCGCGGGCCCGCGCGACACCAACGGTGTTGACCAAGCGGCGACTGTCTTCAGGGCTATAGATCAATCCCAACTTGGCCGGCGACAGGCCGAAACGACTGCGTGCGCTGCCGACCCGCAGGTCACACGCCAGCGCGAGGCCCAGGCCGCCACCAACGCAGACACCATCGATAACGGCAATAGTGGTGAGAGGAGAGCGCTGCAGGGCCAACTGGGTGCATTGTACTTGGGCATTATTGGCGGCAAATGCGGGCGGATCGGCCAGCAGTTCGCCCAACTCGTCGATGTCCGCGCCAGCGCTGAAGGCACCGGGTACGCCTTCCAGCACGATCAGACGGGCGTCACTGGCATGGATTTCTTCCAGGCAGCGCTCGATCGCCGCCCAATGGACGTTTGCCAGCGCGTTGCGCTTGGCGGGCCTGTTGATCCGGAGACGGGCGACCCGAGCGTCGAGTTGCCACAGGACCACCTCGTTGCTAGCTTGCATGATGTCCCGCCAAAGACTGTCAATGATCTATAGTTATAGCATTAAGGCAAGAAAGGACGCATGTCTATGCCCGATTCCGTAGCCGTTTTGCAGTTGCCGTCCACGCCCAGAGATCTTCTGCGGGCGGACCTCCCATTGCCGCTTTACCACCAAATCTTCAACATCCTGCGGACGCGGATCCTGGCTGGAGATCCTGTGTATGGCGCCCAGATGCCGACCGAATTCGGTCTGGCGGACGCGTTCGGCGTATCTCGCATCACTGCCAAGCGGGCACTGGACGAACTTGCGAATGCTGGCTTGGTCGAACGCCAGCGAGGCCGCGGCACGCACGTCATTCACCGCGCCGAACCGATGGCGATGCATGTGCCGCTAGTCGGCCTGCTTGAAAACCTGCACGTCCTCGCGGAATCAACGGATGTGAATGTGATCGAGTTTGGACAAGTCGCTCCCCCGGCCCCGATCCGCGAGATGTTCGGCTTGGCTGCTGGCGAACCACTGGCGCGGGCGGTCCGAGTGCGCAGCCACCATGGGACGCCATTCGGCCACTACACCAGCTGGACCCACACCGACCACGAAGATTTCAATGCGAAGGCATTGGGCAATACCTCGCGCCTGAAGTTGTTTGAACGTATCGGCATCCAGCTCAAACAAGTGCGCCAGACCCTGTCAGCGGTCAATGCAGATGCGGTGGTGGCGATGCAATTGCAGATGGAACCCGGCAGTGCCGTGCTCGCGTTGGAGCGTCGCTCCTATGACGCATCAGGGCGCTTGGTGGACCTGCTCAATATCCTGTATCACCCCCAGCAATTCAGCTACCAGATGACTCTGGACCCGGACGACCTCGCACCCGTCAACTGAATACCGCTGCGGAAACCATTCACCGATCGGAGAATTCGAAATGCTGTCTGAAGTGAAGCTGGTCACCCTTGGGGTGAGCGACCTGGACAAGGCGTGCGCGTTTTACGCCGCATCGCTGCAATACCACGTCAAGGAATCCGGAAAGATTTCGCCCGAGCTCGCCTCATTGTGGCGTTTTGACCCGGCAACGAGCGGTCGCTACGCGATTGTTGCGGCAGACGACTCGGGCATCGGCCGCATTCGCCTGGCGTCTTTCGACTCGCCGGGCGAGCGCCTGTGGAACGCCGACAACCTCTACAACGGGTCGGGCTATTACGCGCTGAACTTCCGCTGCCGCGACGCACTGGACACCATGCACGCAATCACCGCGGCCGGTGGCAGCTCGGGCCACGAGCCCAGCTACTGGGAAGTCAGCGAACAAGTTGCCGTGCGCGATTCAATCAATGACGACCCGGATGGCATTCGCCTGGATGTGTTTTCCTACGAACGCGGCGGAGAACTGCGTGGACCACTGGAAACGGAAGTCAGCGTGTTGCAGACCATCGCAATCGCCACTCGTGACGTGCCGCGATCGTCAGCTTTTTACCTCGCCCTCGGCTTCGAAGTGCTGTTTGACCGCACCCTGGACTTCCCTGAATTGCAGGCACTGCTTGGGACCGACCGCCCAGTGCGGATCCACAACGTCAACCTGATGAAGAATGGCAACATCATTCCGGGTCGGGTGGAGATGTTTGCCTATCTGGACATGGAACATCTGCCCGACGCCCCGCTACGCGACAAGGCCTTGCCGCCCAACATCGGGATCCTCTCGGCCAGTCTTGCAAGTGACGACCTCGACGCAGACCTGGCGCAGCTGCAATCGCTGGGCGGCGAACTCGTCGCGCGCAGGCATGTGGCATTGCCCGGCTGTGGCCCGTGTGATGTTGCCACCCTGTTCGGTCCGGACGGCGAGTTGCTGGAGCTTTACCAGGCGGCGTGACCCGTCCTACGGAATGTAGGTGCCAGACCTCAGGAAGTGAGGAAGCAAAACTCGTCACGTCAGCGGCGCAAGATTCTCTTTCTTCCCTGCAACGGTCCAAACGTGTCATGTGAGCGGTATTGACGAAAAAATTGATCTACGTCAATTCGACGTGAACAGCTAATTGATATATAGATATCTCATTAAGTCAATTGACTGGGATATCCATGGAACGACGTCGATTTCTACAGATGCTGGCAGCTGCCACCGCCGCGCCATTGATCCTGCAAGGCTGTGATCGTAAAGACCCGGGGGCCGTTGAAAACGGTGCCGGGCGCGTCAGCAACGTGGAAACAGACGCCGACGTCATCATCATCGGAGCCGGCATCGCCGGTCTGCACGCGGCCATGGTGCTCGAGGAGCAGCGTCCGGGACGTCGCGTGGTCGTGCTTGAAGCAGGCCAGCGGGTCGGTGGACGCATGCAGACGATCGAGGCTGGCGGTCAACGGTTTGATGTGGGTGCCACGGATATCGGCGGCAACTACTGGATGACCCGCGGCCTCGCGCCCCGGGTGGGCGTCAACTTCCTGGATGCGACGCCGGAAGCCGCGGCGGCACGTTTTGGTGGCGCGTCATCGGTTGGGGTGAACGGGAAATTGATCAACGCCGCCGACTGGGCAGGCAGCGCCCTCAATCCCTTCAGCGGCCGTGAGCGTGCCATTCCACCGCCAGCGCTGCTATCGGCGGCAACTGGCGGTCCCGCCAGCCCGCTCACCGATCCCAATGAATGGTTGTCATCGGCATTCGCGGCGAATGATGTGCCGATTCGCGACTGGCTGGCCGCCAAGGGCTGGTCTAAACAAGCGATCGATTTCATGGATGTTGGCGCGACCTACAACGGCCTTGACCGCGTCAGCGCGCTGGATATCTTGCGCCGCAACGCGATGCTGCGCCGTGGCCCGCAGGCGGCGCCCGGCAACATCGTCGGGGGCGCACAAGCGCTGCCGGAAGGCGTCGCCAAGAAACTGAAGCAGCCGGTCGTGTTCGGCGCGCAAGTTCGCGAAGTGGTGCAGGATGCAGACAGCGTGGTGGTGGTCACCGCTGATGGCCGCCGTTGGCGCGCGCCGCGGGTGGTCATGGCGTTGCCGCCGGGCCCGCTGGGCAACGTGAAGTTCTCGCCGGCGCCCCCGCCCGAGCAGCGCAAGGCCTGGGCCGAACGATCCCTGACGGCCGTCACTGCGATCCACCTCAAGCCACTCAAACCATTCTGGGAGGCCGACGGCCTGCCGCTGAACATGTGGCTGGATGGTTCGATCGAACGCGTGTTTGGTGTGCCTGGCGAAGGTGGCCGCATCGAACGGATCCTGGTCTGGGTCAACGGTCGTGGTGCCCAGGAAATCGACAAAATGGATGACGGCGAGATCGGCCGTTGGGCGCAGCGTGAGCTGGCCAAATGGCGTCCATCCGCGGCCGATGCCACGGAAGTGCTGGCGGTCCGCAGCTGGGGTAAGGACCCGCTCACCATGGGTGCCTTCGCCGAGATTGCCCCGGGTCGCTGTGCAGACACTGCCAAGTGGACCGCAACGCCGCACGGCCGGGTGCATTTTGCCGGCGAGCACACCAACTTCGACCAGCCCGGGATTGAAGCGGCACTGGCCTCGGGCTTGCGTGCCGCGGTCGAAATCGCTTCGTCCGATAAACCCGTAGCGGCATGACGGCATCGCGTTTTCGCGTCGTGCGGGCGTCATGACCCACCCGCTTTAAGGAGTTCCCATGTCCCGGCCACACATCGAGTTCCTGCAAAACCAGTCCCTCGCGTGGGAACCGGAACCGCTGTTGCCCGGTGCGTGGACGCGCACCTTGAGCATGGATGACGAGACCGGCGCCTGCACGCTGCTGTCGAAGATGGATCCGGGCCTGCATTTCGAGCAAGGCAGTCGGATCGCCGCTGACGAAGAGTTCTACGTCCTGTCGGGTTGCTACTACCTCAACGGCTTCGAGTATGCGGAGGGCTGCTACGGCTTCTACCCTGCCGGCCACCCGCGCGCAGGTGCGTATTCCTCGGAAGGCGCGGTGATCCTGCGCTTCTTTGACAGCCGTCCAAGACTGATGGCCAGCGACGAGCCCGCGCCGGACGATCGCACACCGGCGATTCCGTTCGTCGACACCTATCGCATGGTCTGGGACCGCAGCGTCCTCGACTACCGGCTCAACCACCTGGCCTGCGGTCGAAAGATCCTGCGAATCGACCCGGTCACCCAGCAGAAGACGTTCCTGTTCATGACCGCGCCGCAGACCCACCCGACCAACTGGCGCGGTCAAAAGGAGCATCACCCGACGCCGGAAGAAGCCTTCCTGATCGCCGGTGACCTGACGGGTGAATACGGCACGATGCGGCCGGGTTCATATTTCTGGCGTCCTCCAGGCATCCCGCACGGACCGTACGGCTCACGCGGCGGTTCGATGACCCTGATCCGTTTCGTCGGCGGTGCGCACGTCAACCACTGGAGCAGCGACCAGCACCACTTCGACTACAAGCAGGCTTACGAGCCACAACTCCCGCCGGAACTGGCCGCGATCGCGCTACCGCCTGCCGCACTGGAAAACCCGTATTGATGCGCCGCTTCCGGGCGTAGACACCGGTCGTGCGTTTTGCGGGAGAGCCGGCCCCGCACACCACCCAACTCAGGCCACGCAAGGGGAAACCGCACCATGTTGCACACCATCATCCTGCTGAAATGGTTCCATATCCTCGCGATGGTCTATTGGCTGGGCGGCGAATGGGGCGTCTTCCAGTCCAGTTATCAGGTCATCAACCGGACGCTGCCGTTGGCGGAGCGTCGCCGCCACATGGAAACCGCGTACCGCATCGACATCCTCGCGCGCACCGGCATCATCATGTTGCTGCCATTGGGCCTGCATATGGGCACGTTGTGGGGTCGCAATCCGCTGGATGGCAACTGGCTGGTCCTGTTCTGGACACTCGGGCTGTCGTGGCTGGCCTTGTGCTGGGCCGCGTTCGTCAAGCGTGATACCGACACCGGCATCCGCCTGACCCGCATCGATGAAGCCGTGCGTTTCGTGCTGATTCCGCTGCTGGCGATCTGCGCGATTTCCTCGATGCTGGGCCATGGCCCCTTCAACGGTGGCGACGGCGGAAACTGGTACGCAACCAAGATCCTGATCTATTCGGGACTGCTGGTTATCGGCCTGAAGCTGCGCTTCATCATGCGCGAGTGGACCGTGTTGTTCCGCAAGCTCGAGCAAGGCCCTGACGCCGCGTCCGAGGCCATCCTGGAGCGCTCCATCCGGATCGGTCGGGGTTTGGCTTACTTCTACTGGATCGGCATCTCCACGGTGTGCCTGATCGGCGCCGCCAAGTCATTCTGAGGACGCAGTCTTGATGAACCTCGGAATGTGGACGGCCGCGCACATCCTGGTAATCGGCTATTGGCTGGGCACCGACCTCGCCGTGTACTACCTCAGCGGCTTCATCGTTGACCCGAAGAAGCCGACGGCGGTACGCATGTTTGCCACAAAGGCGATGTTGATCCTGGACATGGTGCCGCGCACGGCGCTGGTGCTTACCGCCGCCATCGGCCTCACGCTGACGGCGGGCATGGGTTTGATGCCGGCGCTGCAGCCTTGGCTGGTGGTGGTATGGGTGGTCAGCCTGGCGTGGCTGGCACTGACCTGGACTGTGCACCGGCTGGGCAACACGGCGCTGGGACGCCGGCTTGGACAGGTCGACTTTGCGTTCCGGTTGTTGGTGGTGGCTGGCGGTATCTGGCTGGCGATCGATGCCAGCCAGTCAGGCGGTCTGGTCACCCCGGCACCGTGGCTGTCGATCAAGATTGCGCTACTGGCGCTGTCGATCGCGATGGGCCTGCTGATCAGGATCCAGCTCAAGCCGTTCGGGCCGATGCTGGCCAAGGTCGCCGCCGGAACCGCAACGCCGGCCGACGACGCCGCGCTGCAGCACCTGATGGCGATGGTGAAGATCCCGGTCTGGGTGATCTGGATCGCGCTGGTCATCGCCGCCGTGCTCGGCAGCACCAAGGGCGTCTGGTAGACGACGCCCGCCCCGCAATCAAGCAGCCTTAACGGTAATGCATTAAAGTCATATCATTAGGGCTTATTGATGCAGGGAGAGCTTGGCTTGGCACTGACGCTTGCTGAAAAAATCATCGCCCGCGCCAGTCACCGTGACAGCGTGCGCCCGGGCGAGATTGTCACCGCCTCCCTCGACCTGTTGATGATGCATGACTCCGGCGGCCCCCGACGGGTCGCGTCGCGGCTGGAGCAACTGGGCGCGAAGGTGTGGAATCCGGAGAAAGTGGTGGTCGTCAGCGATCACTTCGTACCGGCGACTGATCTGGAGAGCGCGGAGATCCTCGCCCTCACCCGCCGCTGGGCGCAACAGCAGGGCGTGCGCCACTACGACATGCTCGGCATCTGCCATGTCGTGCTGCAGGAAGGCGGCCACGTGCAGCCGGGCATGTTCTGCGTGGGCGGTGACTCCCACTCTCCCAGCGGCGGCGCGTACGGCGCATTCATGATGGGGGTCGGCGCGACCGATATCACCGCTGCGCTGGTCACGGGCGAGTTGTGGCTGAAAGTGCCGCAAACCGTGCGCGTGAACTGGGAAGGCGCGTTGTCCGACGGGGTCAGCGCCAAGGACATCATGTTGTACCTGTGCGCCACGCTGGGCATGGGCAACGAGAACCAGGCATTCGAATACGGTGGCGCGGCAGTACGCGCGATGTCGATGTCCGAGCGCATGGTGTTGTGCAACATGTCGGCCGAGCTGGGTGCGGAATCCGGCATGGTTGCCGCCGATACGACCACGCTGGCGGCACTGGTCGAGGCCGGCCGGCCATTTGCCGGCGACATCGCGCAGTGGCAGAGCGATGCCGGCGCGACTTGCCTGGCCGAACATAGCTACGACGCCGCTACGCTTGCACCGCAAATCGCCGCACCCCATAGCCCGGCCAACAGCCGCGCGGTGACCGAATACGAGCCGATCCACATCGACCAGGGCTATATCGGTGCCTGCACTGGCGCCAAGTTGTCCGACCTGCACATGGCGGCGCGGGTGCTCAGGGGCCGCAAGGTCGCCAGCAACACGCGCCTGCTGATCGCCCCGGCGTCGGTGGCGATGACTCGCGCCGCCGCCACCGATGGCACGCTGGAAATCCTCACCGAAGCTGGCGCGATCATGCTGCCAACCGGTTGCGGCGCCTGCGCCGGCATGGGCGCGGGCATGTACGCCGACGGCGAAGTGGGCCTGTCGACGACCGCGCGCAACTTCAAGGGCCGCATGGGTTCATCGAAGGCGCACGTCTACCTGGGCTCGCCGTACAGTGTGGCCGCCGGCGCAGTGAAGGGCTACATCTGCGACCCACGCGAGTTGCTGGCGGAAACAGCATGATGGCCTCCCCAGCCAATCACCCGGCACACGGAGCAGGACATGAGCGCTGAGACGACGCCCGCTGACACGACGCCTACCGCTGCCAGCAGCCTGGCCAGGCGCGGCCGCGCCTTCGTGTTCGGCGACAACATCGATACCGACCTGCTAGCCCCCGGCCCGTACATGCGCGAATCGGCCGAAGTGCTTGCCAGCCACTGCCTGGAAGCCATCGATCCCGACTTTGCGGGCGAGGTAAAACGCGGCGACATCGTGGTCGGCGGAGATTCGTTCGGGATTGGTTCCTCGCGCGAGCAAGCCGTGCAATCCCTGGTGGTCCTCGGCGTCGGCGCGATCGTCGCCAAATCGTTCGCACGCATCTTCTACCGCAACGCGCTGAATTTCGGCCTGCCCGCCCTCGCCTGCCCTGACCTTCAGGCCGAACGCGGCGATGACGTGGAAGTGCGCCCGATGGATGGCGTGGTGATCAACCACAGCAGTGGCCAACAGTACGCGTGCGAGAAAATTCCACCGGAGTTGATGGACATCGTCAGCCTCGGCGGCATGATGCCGTGGCTGGCGCACCGGTTGAACAACGAGGCGAAAGCCAAGGCTGCCGGGGCCAGCACCGATGCGGGCGACACGGGTGACGCGCGTTGAGCGTTCCGACGCTCCGTCGCAGCGGCATCCTCCACGTCACCCTGATCGCGCCCGACCTCGACGCCGCGTGCGTTGCCTATCGCGAACAGCTTGGCCTGACCATTGCCGCGCACGAGACGCTGCAATCCGATCTTGCAGCCGTCCTCGGCCTGCCCGACCTCGCCGGCCAACGCGTTGCGTGGCTGGCCAACCCGGCTGGCGAATGCATCCTGCGACTGATCGAAGATCCGCCGGCAGAGTTACTCGCGCCAACGTTCCGGCATGGCTGGCTGTCACTGGAAGTACTGGTGGCCGACGTCGACGCGCTGGTCAGTGACCTGCGCGCGCCGTTCCGCGTGTTGCGCCCGGCCGCGGATCTGGAGTTGAGCGCGGCAATCCGCGCCAGCCAGGTGCTTGGTCCCTGCGGCGAGATGCTCTACCTCACGTCCATCAAGGAACCGGTGCCGCCATTCGACCTGCCGATGAGCGACGAACGCGTGTCGCACACGTTCATCGGCGTGATGTCCACGCCCGATCGCGCCGCCTCGCAAGCCGCGTGGGTCGCCTTGTCGGGGCAACCCGGCTGGGCTTTCGACACCAAGATCACCGTGCTCAACGACGCGTTCGGCAAGGACCTCGCCAGCCGCTATCCGGTCGCGGTGGTCCCGCTGCCGGGGCAAGCCATGGTCGAGATCGACGAGGTGGAGTTGCCCCCACAAGCGGCAAGTTCAAAACGACCCCAACGTTTCGCCGGTCAGCACAGCATCGCGCTGCAGCTGCCGGCATTGCCGGACGATCTGGCGTCCGCAGGCTGGAAGCAGGTCGCCGATATTCAATTGGGCGATGCACGCCACGTCGGTTTGACCGGCCCTGCAGGCGAGCACGTTCAACTTGTCGTAGCCAGCGACAGTATTCCCTCCTAATTCTGTGTGCCCTGAACCATGAAAACGACCTTCAAACACCGGCTGCAACAGCCCTCCGCCGTACTGGTGCCCGGCATCTACGACGCGTTCACCGCGCTGATTGCCGAGCAGACCGGGTTCGAGGCGTTGTACCTGTCGGGCGCCTCCATCGCCTACACGCGGCTGGGCCGCTCCGACATCGGCCTGACGACGGCTACCGAAGTCGCCGACACGCTCGCCCGCATCACCGAACGGGTCGCCACGCCGGTCATCGTGGATGCCGACACCGGCTTCGGCAACGCGCTCAATACGCAACGCACCGTGCGCGCGTTCGAACGCGCAGGCGCCGCGATGATCCAGCTAGAGGATCAGACGTTTCCCAAGCGATGCGGCCACCTGGATGGCAAGGGCGTCGTGCCTGTTGCCGAGATGTGCGGCAAGTTGCGCGCGGCGCTGGATGCGCGCGCCAGCGACCAGACATTGATCCTGGCGCGCACCGATGCAGTGGCGGTGGAAGGCTTCGAGGCGGCGCTGGATCGCGCCGAGGCTTACCTGGAATGCGGCGTGGATGCGCTGTTCATTGAAGCCGTGCGCAGCCGCGAACAAATGGACATCGTCTGTGCCCGCTTTGCGCATCGCATTCCGTTGCTGGCCAACATGGTTGAAGGTGGCAAGACGCCAGTGCAAAGCTCTGACGTGCTGGGCGAGATCGGCTACCGCATCGTCATCTTCCCCGGAGGTACCGCGCGCGCAGTCGCGCATACCCTGCGCGACTATTACGCCAGCCTGCACAGCCACCACAGCACCTTGCCGTTCAAGGACGCCATGCTGGACTTCGACCAACTCAATGAGTTGATCGGGACGCCTGAGTTGTTGGCGCTGGGTCAGCACTACGAAAGCTGATCGTCCGGATCGACGCAACAGCGCCTATGGCGAGCGAACGAAACCCGGTGGCTCGTCTACAACGAAATATCCCGATCCTTTGTTTCCGGCATCAGCAACAACGCGCACAGCCCGCAGAGGATCGCCATCGTGATCGGGTAATACAGGCCGGCGAACTGGTTGCCGAAATGCACGCTCAAGGCCATGGTGGCGAACGGCATGAAGCCGCCGAACCAGCCGTTGCCAATGTGATACGGAAGACCAATCGCGCTATAGCGGATGCGGGTCGGGAACAGTTCGACCAGGTACGCCGGCGCCGGGCCGCAGACCAGCGCGACCGGGATCGCCAGCGTCCAGATCAACCCAAGCGCAGTGAAGAACTCCAGTTCCGGCTGCACCGAAGCGGCGAGCATGCGGAACGTCGGCAGCAAGGTCAACGCAGACAGCGCGAAGCCGGTAATGACCACCAGGCGACGGCCGTAGCGATCAGACAACCAGCCGGCCAACGGAAATAGTGGCGCGCCCAGCAGCAGCGCACAGGCCATCAATTTAGCCGCAACACCGACGTCCAGCCCTAGCGGCGACTGCAGGAACACCAGCGGAAAATAGGTGCCGGCGTTCCACACCACACCTTGCGCTGCAGTCAGGGTGACCAGGGCGAGCAGCATCGATTTGACGTGCGCTGGCGTAGTGAACGCTTCCTTCAACGGCGCGTGTGCGAGCTCACCTTCGGCCTGCAATTTTTCGAACATCGGCGATTCGCCAAGATGCATGCGCATGTACACCGACAGCGCCAGCAACAGTACCGACGCCAGGAACGGCAGTCGCCAGCCCCACGCTTCAAACGCCGCTTCGCCGAGCAGCGCGCGGGTGAGCATGATCGCCACCAGCGCCAGCAACAGGCCAACGGTGCCGGTGCCCATCACCAGGCTGGTATTGAGGCCGCGGTGGCGGGCTGGAGAATGCTCCGCGACGTAAATCGCCGCGCCGCCAAATTCGCCACCCACCGCCAAGCCTTGCAACAATCGCAACGTGACCAGCAAGATCGGCGCCAGGATTCCGGCACTGGCATAGGTCGGCAATAGACCGATGCCCACGGTCGCGCCGCCCATCAACACGATGGTGATCAGGAACGTCGGGCGGCGGCCGATGCGATCACCCAGGCGACCAAAGAACAATGCCCCCACCGGCCGCACCACCCAGCCCGCGCCGAAGACCGCCAGCGCTGCCAGCAGTCCAGCCGTCTCCTGCCCCGGCGGAAAAAACAGCCGACCGAACACGGCGACCAGACTGCCGTAGAGGAAGAAATCGAACCACTCGAAGACGGTGCCGGCCACCGCGGCGGTGACTGCCCGGAACGTGGTGTTGCCAGATCCTGCAGGAACCGCCGAATGCTCCGATTGGGTCGGTGTCATGTTTGCTCCACAGTTTCCGGCAATGCCGGCGAATCGTTTCTTGACGGATATTGCTGCACTTGCGCTATTTCGCGGCAGCCAAGTTGATCACGCCAGACTCGCCCAACGCCGCAAGTTCGTCCACATCCAGACCAAGTAGTTCTTCGAGCACCGCTTCGGTGTGTTCACCCAAGCCTGGCGCAGCGTGACCGTATTCAATTGGGGTCGCCGAGAACCGAACCGGATTCGCAACGCCGGGCACATGACCGGCCGTCGGGTGTGGCAGTTCGATGCGCATGCCGCGCGCCTGCACTTGCGGATCGGCAAACACCTGGTCGATGCGATTTACGGGCGCGCAGGGAACCGTCGCCTGCTCGAGCTCGGCCAGCCAGTGCGCACTCGGCTGGGTGCTCAGACGCTGCTCCACCTCGGGCACCAGGCTCTCGCGGTTTGCCACGCGCGCGGCGTTGGTGGTGTAGCGAGGGTCGCTTGCCAATTCGGGCTCACCGATGATGTCGCAGAACCTCGCAAACTGGCTGTCGTTGCCGACCGCGAGCATGAAATAACCGTCCGCCGTCGGCATCACCTGATAGGGAACGATATTGGGGTGCGAGGTGCCCTGCCTCTGCGGGACGACGCCGCCAACCAGATAGTTCGAGGCCTGGTTGGCCAGCCAGGCAACCTGCGTGTCGAGCAGCGCAAGATCGATGTGCTGGCCTTCGCCGTGGCGCTCGGCGTGGCGCAATGCGGCCAGGATTGCCGACACCGCGTACATGCCGGTCATCAGATCAGTCGCGGCGACGCCGACTTTCTGCGGTACGCCACCCGGCGTTCCTTCGGGTTCGCCGGTGATGCTCATCAACCCGCCGATCGCCTGGATCGCGGCATCGTAGCCGGCGCGTTTGGCGTAGGGGCCGGTCTGGCCATAGCCGGTGATCGAGCAGTACACCAGCTTCGGATTGATCGCCTTCAGGCTGGCGTAGTCAAGGCCGTATTTGGCCAGGCCGCCGACCTTGTAGTTCTCCACCAGCACGTCGCAGTGCCTTGCCATCTCGCGTATCAGCGCTTGCCCCTGCTCACCGGTGAAGTCGATCGCCACCGAGCGTTTGCCGCGATTCGCGCACAGGTAATACGCAGACTCCGCGGTCGGCACTCCGTCCATGTCGTGCAGCCACGGCGGACCCCAGCCGCGGGTATCGTCGCCGCCTTCGGGGCGCTCGACCTTGATCACGTCGGCGCCGAAATCGGCCAGCACCTGGGTCGCCCACGGTCCGGCGAGGATGCGCGAAAGATCCAGTACGCGCACGCCATCCAAGGGTTTCATTGCGGCCACCAGTTCGTGCAGGCTTGCGGAAGCGAGGGTTGCCAGCAAATCGTCTGCTGGAACGCTTCGGCGAGTGCGATCAGCTGCATTTCAGCGCCGATGTCGCCGACCAATTGCAGGCCTAGCGGCAGCTCGCCGTCGGCCACCGCCAGCGGCACCGACAACGCCGGATTACCGGCGAAATTTGCGTAGCCGGTCAGGTCGGCCTGGTCGGCCGGCGTCGGCGTATCGAAGGAAAACGCGCGTTGCAAAGTGGTCGGCATCACCAGCACATCGCATTGCGCCAGCCACTGCTGCAACTGCACCTGAGCCTGGTCGAGCACGCGCACGGCATCGACCAGGTCACTGGCGGACTTACGCTCGGCATAGGCCATCAATTTCTGCAGCAGCGGCGAGAACAGCTCGCGTTTGTGCTGCCAGTCATCGGCGTGTTCGATCAGCATTTCCGCCTCGCACACCAACAGGCCGGCACGGCGTGAATGACCGGGCGCGAACGCGGGCGCGTGCAAATCCACGCGCTGGTGGCCGAGGCCGAGCAGCGTCTGCAAGCCGTCTTCGAATGCTTCGGCGATACCCGGCTCGAACTCGACGGTGTCGCCGAAGCTCACAACGCCCAGCCGCAATGGGCCAGTCGATACAGGTGCAAAGTGAATCGCACGGGATTGGGCGCTGGCAGGATCGAAGCCCGCGAGCACGGGCAGCAGCAACCGCAGGTCGCGGGCAGAACGTGCCAGCGGGCCGATATGGTCAAGTCGATGGCTGAGCGCGACGGTGTCACGCGTGCTGATCGCGCCCCAGCTCGGCTTGAGGCCGACCACGCCGCAATAGCTGGCAGGTATCCGCACCGAGCCCATGCTGTCAGTACCCAGCGCAGCGCTGCACAATCCCGCCGCGACCGCCGCACCGCTGCCGCCGCTGGAGCCACCGGGGGTGAAGCCGGGCCGGTGCGGGTTATGGCAAGCGCCAAAGTGCGGGTTGTTGTTGTCTGCGCCCAGCGCCGCCTCATGCATGTTGAGCTTGCCAAGGATCACCGCGCCGGCGTCACGCAGGCGCGCGACAGCCGGACTGTCGACGCCGGCTTCCGTCGCATCGCGACGGGTCGCCATGCCGGCCGTAGTCACAAAACCGGCCGCGTCGATGTTGTCCTTGATCGCAACCGGCACGCCTTCCAGCACGCGTGCAGTGCCTGCCTTGCGCCGCGCATCGGACTCATCTGCGGCACGGCGGGCGGCACCGGCATCCACCGCCAGATAGGCGTTGATCACCGGCCCGCTGGCACTGATCGCCGCTAGCTGCTGTTCCAGCAAACCGCGGCAGTCCAGCTCGCCACGATCCAGCCGAGCCAGGTGCGAACTCATGTCTTCGCCCAGCAGGGCAGCGTCGATGCGGCTCATGGCGTCGTTGTTACTCGAAGCGCTTGTCGATCAGGCGAATCGGCTTCTGCCGTGTTTCCATCCCGGTCAACGGTGCCAGTGCGCCCTTCTCGGCCAGCACGATCGAGACATCGACGCCGAGGCGCATGCGCAGCAGCGCGGCAAACGCAGCCGCCAGAGCGGCGTCGTCAGTCGAGCCATTGACCTCCACGTGTACGGCCAGATCGTCGCGTCCTGCGGCGTCACGGGTGGTGACGCAGATGAACTCACCGGCGAACCCGGCATGCTCTTCCAGGATCGGCGCCATCGCCTGCGGGAACACGTTGATGCCGCGCACCTTGACCATGTTGTCGCTGCGGCCGAGGAAGCCCTCGATCCGGCGCAGGTTCAGACCCAGCGACGACGGCGTGGTCAGCACCCGAGTCACGTCATGGGTATTGAAGCGGATGATCGGGTAGATGTCGTCCTTGTACAGGCAGGTCACGACCATGTCGCCGGTCTCGCCGTCGGCCACGACCTTGCCGTCGTCGACGCCAAGGATCTCCAGGTACTGCGCATCCTCCATCACGTACATGCCGTCCTGGTCTGGCCCCTGGCCGGCGATCGCGCCGGTGTCACCGACGCCGTACCAGTCGTACAGCTCGACCCCGCCCCAGGCCTTGGACAGGGATTCGCGCGACTCGCGGCCGAGGTGACCGCAGATCATCCGCACCGGAATGTCCTTGCCAGGCACCAGGCCCTGTTCCTTGGCAACGTCGGCCAGCTTCTTGATGTAGTCGGCGAAACCGACGATGACCGTTGCGCCCATGTCGCGCATCAGGCTGACCTGTTGCGCCGAGCGCATCTCGATGCCGGTACCGGCCGAGCAGAACAGCGCTTGGGTGAAGTGGTTGACCGCCTCGCGCACGTAATGGCCGCCGTTGATCATGCCGTGGCCGTAGACCGAGTGGACGACGTCGCCTTCCTTCATGCCCTGCCAGCGGTACAGGCGCGCCAGCAGCAGGTTCTGGATCTCGCGGCTGCGCGGGCTGAACACCAGCGGCTGCGGGCGACCGGTGGTGCCACTGGTGGTATGGAAAACCATCGGCATGTCGCCGGCGGGGGTGCCGTCGTGCCAGCCGTGGAAGTCGCCCAGCGGCGGGCAGGATTCCACCGAACCCATGATCTCGTGCTTGCCGTACACCGGCAGCTTGGTGATGTCAGCGAGCCCGTTGATGTCGCCGGCCTCGATCCCCTGCGCGCCCCACAGGCGCTGGTAGAACGGAATCTGCCAGGCGCGCGCGACGCAGCGCTTGAACAACACGTCCTGCTGCGCGAAAAGTTCATCGCGGCTGATGTTGCGGAAGCGCTCGGTGAAGCCTTGCTCCAGCGGGAATTCCGACAGCAGCTGTTTGATGTCGAAGGTTTCGAAATAGGTCGGAGTTGCTTTCATGGGGCCTCAACAATCAGAAGGTCGACCAGGCGACGCACATCATCAAGCGCCTCCAGTTGGTCGAGAACGGTGAGAAGTTCTGCCCGGCGGGCAGAGCCGAACGGATACGCGGCGTGGTCCAGGCAATGATGGAATTTTTCGAGTTGCTGGCTGCGGCTCAACGGGCGCTCGGGCGAACCGAGCGCGGCGTCGCGGTGGTTGTGCAACTCGCGACCGTCGGTGGTGGTCACCACCAGACTCTGGGGCACCAGCGCGTTTGGGTCGTCGCAATCGTTGGGCACAACGTGCAAGCGGGTGGCGAACTCGGCACGCACGGGATCAGCCAGCGCTTCGGGCGAGTAAGCATCCAGCCCGACCTGACCATCGATCATCATCGTACCGGTCAGATATGGGAGGCACAGACGCGCGTAGCTCGTTTCCATGTCGGCCTTATATGGCCGCGCTACCAGACGGCGAACCAGCGGCGGCGCCCGCAGTTCGATGCGGGCGATGTCCTCGATGCGCAGCTGCTCGCGCTCACGCAGCTCGCGCAACATATCCAGGCAGGCGTGTGCCGCGCCGCCAGTCGGGAACACCTTGTGGCTGACCTGCTCGATCTGTGCATGACCCGCGGCTAGCGCCGCCAGTGATGGGCGGGTGTCGAATGCACCTTCGATCAACTGAAAGTAGCCGAACTGGCCTTCCAGCCAGTCTGCCGGCGCGGGAAATCCATGATTGGCCAGTGTCCAGGCCGTAATCGCGGCGCGTGCATTGAAGGCAATCTGCAGCGCAAGCGTGGGCGAACCTTCCACGTGCGCCTGCATGGTTCCGGACAAATGGCTGTAGGTCAGGCCCAGCGCGCGACGCAACGTCATTTCATCTGCGCCGTGCAAATGGGCGATGCCGGCCACCGCACCCAACGCGCCGCACATCGCCGGACGAAAGAAACGCATCGGCGCGCGGCCGCTGATGCCGATCAGGGCCGCCACATCCACCGCGATCACCACCGCGGTGATCAGCTGCTTGCCATCCACGCCACCGCGCTGCTCAGCGGCGGTCACCAGACTTGAGAGCACTACCGCCATCGGATGCACGACTGCGGGCATGTGCACGCAGTCGAACTCCTGATTATGGATCTGGAAGCCGTTGACCATTGCCGCACTCGAGGCGTGCAGGCGCTCGCCGGTAACCCAGACACGCGCGTCGGTTCCACAACCGCTACCCAAGGTATGCGCGCTGTCGCGCACGGTCTTGTTCAGCGGCACCTGCGGGCCAGAGCCGGCGATGCCGACCGCGATGCCGTCCATGATGAAGGTCTTGGCGGCGTTGATCGTTTCTGGCGACAGGTCCTCATAACGCAGGTCGGCGGCGTGCGCGACCAGCGCTTCGGTCAGCCGTGGCATTTTGTCGCTCATGCGTCCAACCCGGCCAATGCGGCCTGCAATGATTCCATGGAACGCGCCGTCGGCAGGCTACGGACGGCATCGAAAAGACGCGTCGCGGCTTCCGCCGACACCCCGCCCCACTTCGCCAGGCCCAACGCTTTTGCAGCAATCTCGGCATCGGACATTGGGCATTCCGGGTCGCCCCAGGCATCCACGCGACTGGCATGCAGGCGACGGCCATCGGCCAATGTCACGGTCACGGCAGCGCCGTAGTGATCGGGGAAGCGCGCGCTTGCCTCGGCATCTTCGAGGACCGTTACCCGCGCGCGCATGGCGCGCACCTTTGGGTTCTCAATGGCAGTTGGCAGGTAGTGATCCAATTGCGGGCGGCCGAGGCAGGCGATGGCCGCCAACGCATGTTGCAGGCTGAACTTGGCTTCCAGCTCGCTGGCCGGATTGGGCCGGTCGCAGAAGCGCAGCGCCTCGGCGTAGGTGGTCACCTCGATGCTGACGATGGCTTCGATAGGCAGATCCTCTGACTCGCGAAGCGCATCGCGCATGGCATCGATCGCCGGGTGTGCGTGGCGACAGGCCGGCCAAGGCTTCAGGCTGGTGGTGTGGATCAGCCAGTCCGGTGCTTCAGCAAGCACCAGCTCGGGTTGCGCGTCGGGCGCTGTGGCGGCAAACAGGCCCTGCACGCCTTCCAGGATCGCGCGCGGACCGCGCAGGCCAGCAGCTGCCAGTTGTGCCGCCAGCAAGCCGCTGCGTGCGGTTTCGGCGTTGTGGATGGACTTTGTCGGGACCGGCTCATGGCGCATTTGCCAGAGTCCGCCGGTACGGCTGCCAGCGGTGCCGAGTGCATCAGCCAGCGCTTCAGCGTTCAGGCCGAGGATTGAACCGGCCGCAGCGGCGGCGCCGAACGCCCCTGCAGTCGAGGTCGGGTGCCAGTAACGATAGTGCCCGCGACCGAGCGCGCGGCCGACGCGAATGGTGGCCTCATATCCGCGGACTACGGCATCAAGGAACTGCTGCGGCGTGGCGCCAGTCGACTCGGCCACGGCGAGTGCGACCGGAATCACCACCGGACCCGCATGCAGGATCGCGCCGCGGTGCACGTCATCCATCTCCAGCACATTGCCCAGCGCAGCATTGACCAACAGCGCCGAGGCTGCGTCGCGCTGGCCGGCGCCAATGGCCGTTACCTGTCCAGCTGGCAGCGTGGCCACCACTGCAGTCAATTTCGTTGCAAGCGGCGAGCGTCGTGCGCCCACCGCGCATCCCAGCCAGTCCGTCACCAACGCACCGGCACGCTGGCGCGCCCCACTGTCGACCGGCCGCAACAAAAGCGACGCGAGGCCTTCGGTCAGGCTGGGCGCGGCGGCTGTCATGGCGCGTGAACCAACGTGGCACCTTTCTTCATGCGGAGAGTCATCCTGGTGAATAACGGGTGGCCGGCAGGCCGGACGGCCGCTGATTGGATCTCACTGAATCTGTAAGGATATCGGACTTTGTCCGGACATATCATATGATCTGGATTCCGCAGACCGCAAATGCCAGCAAACTGCCTGACCTTTTCCCCGACCGGATTGAAGTCCCCGTGCCTGCCCTGCTCGACGCCAACTCCTTTTACGACCACCTTCGCCGCGACACGGAGGTATACACCGCGGGTTGTGCTGGCCATTCCCTGCTGTTCGAGTCTTGGCTGCAGCAGGCGCCAGCAAGCGCCGCCGGCGTTCGATTTACCGGTGTGCACATCCCGACGGTCAATCGCTTTGATTTTGCCAGCCTGCACTCAACCACGCGCCAGCGCACGATTTTCCTCAGCACCGAACTACGTGATTCCTGGTCAGCAGGTCGGATCGATTACCTGCCGATGAGCTACTCGGCCACCTGGCAGTGGCTCAGCCAACAGGCCGAGTTCGACGTGGCGTTGGTGCAGGTTGCGCCGCCCGATGCGAACGGACAGTGCTCGCTCGGTGTCGCATGTGACTTCACCCCAGCGGCATGGCCACGCTCGACGCGCATATTGGCCCACGTCAATCCGCGGATGCCGCGCACGCAGGGTCCGTCGATCCCGTGGTCGCGCATCCACGCCGCCATCGAACACGATGGCCCGTTGTTGGAAGCGCCCGATCCGGCGCCGGATCCCGTCATGGAGCTGGTGGCCGCGCGCATCGCCACGTTGGTGCCGGACCGCGCCACCCTGCAATTGGGCCTGGGTCGCCTGCAGTCAGCGGTGCTGCGCGCGCTACGCGGTCGCCGCGATTTGCGCCTGCACACCGGCATGGTCTCCGATGGCCTGCTCGGCTTGATTGCGGACGACGCACTGGCGTCCGCACCGGATGCCGTCGTTGCCGGCGTCGCACTCGGCAGCCAGGCGCTATATGACGCTGTCGCCGGGCGCGTGCAGTTCCGCGATGTTGGCCATACCCACGACCATGGCGTGCTGCGGGCGATCCCGCGATTGACGGCCATCAACAGCGCGCTGTCGGTCGACCTGCTTGGGCAGATCAATGGCGATTTCCTGGGTGGTCGACAGATCAGCGGAATTGGCGGACTGCCCGACTTCCTGCGTGGCGCACGCCAAGCACCACAAGGCAGGGGAATCATCGCCCTACCGTCGGTCACGCCCAAAGGTCAAACGAGGATTGTGCCAGTATTGTCGGCTGGGCCAGTAAGCGTGGCGCGGATCGATGCGGACTGCATCGTCACCGAACATGGCATCGCCGACTTGCGCTACATGGACGTACATGCGCGCGCCCGCGCGCTCATCGCGATCGCCGATCCTTCGCACCGCGAGTCACTCGAGCGCGACTGGCACGAAATCGCACAACGGCTTTGACATGACACTTCCTAGAGATCCTCCAGGCATGATCGCAAAACAACGCAGCAAACCTCGCTACGCCGAGTTGGGCGACATCCTGCAGTCTGGCATCGAGCGTGGCGACTACCCGGTGGGAAGCCTGTTGCCGACCGAGCTGGAGCTTTGCGAGCGCTACAAGGTAAGTCGCCACACTGCGCGGGCAGCATTGACGCAACTGATTACAGCGAAACTCGTACAGCGCCGCCCAGGTTCCGGGACACGCGTTATCGCCCAGCACGAAGCGATGCGTTACGAGCATGAAATCGACAACCTCGACCTGTTGATCCAATACGGCAACTCCACCCGCCTGCAGGTCCTGGCGGCGCATCGGGCCGCGGCCACCCCGGTCATCGCCAAGCAGCTGGAGATCAACCCAGGCGAGGACTACCTGCACCTGGACGGCCTGCGCCTGGAAGAACCTAGCCGCGAGCCGATTGCAGTGACCGAAATGCTGGTACCGATTCGCGCGGGCACCCCAACCGAAGACCTGCTGGATCTGTCGATCTCGCCGCGTACAGTTGCTGTGTTCCTGGATGCGAGCCGTCTGTCGCAGGTCGAGCAAGTGTTCGATGCAGTATCGCTGGGTGCCAACGAGGCCGCGCTGCTGAGCGTGAAGCGCAGCGAACCGGCCATGCGCGTGCAACGCCACTATCGCGATGCGCAAGGGCAGCTGCTGATGCTGGCGATCAGCAAACACCCGCCTGGGCGATTTGCGTACTCGATGGTGCTCTCGCGCACCCGACGCTGAGTCCCCGCCGCCCGCGGGTACGAAAGATCAGCGCTTGAATAGCAGTTTCAGCACCGACGGGCGCAACGCCATGCGCATCATCTGACGGAACTCAGTCGGCGTCAGGCTGGTCGTGCAGGGCAACACGCCGGCCACACCCTTCATCACCAGCAGATCATTTTCGTTCACGACTTCGTTGATGCGCACGTCCAGCTTCATCGCCGGGGTCACGACCTTCATGACGTTGCTCCTTCTGCATCCTGCCAGCCAGTGAGTCCAGTCAAACCCTTGCCCGCAGCTCGGCCGGAGATCATCGCCTCGGTCAGGTAAGAGCCGTTCTGGTACAGGTCAGAGAACATCGAGCCAAGCTCACCGGCTTCGTACAGGCGCGGGATCGCGGCGCCGTCATGGTCCAGCACTTCGGATTTGATGTTGCGACGCGCGCCGCCGCCGGTGCAGACGATGACGGGATCGACCTTGATCGCGTAGAACGGCCCCTGCGCGATCGGGTACAGGGTGTCGGCATTGCGTTCGAAGTCCGCATCCGACTTGGCCGCGCAGGCCGCGTTATAACGATCTACCGTGGCCCGGAGCTTGGCCGGATCGCGGCCGATCTTCGCGGCCAGTGCCTCGATGGTGTCGGCCTGCTCGATCCAGCCCTTGGCGATCTCGGCGCTGTTGTCATCGCTCCACTGGTAGCCGGTGACCACTGGTGCCCACGTCATCACTTCCACCACAAGCTTGTTGTACTGGCAGGTGACCGCGTCAAAAATCATGTGCACCGGTCCGGCGCGATGGTGCGGCGTGTCCACCCAATGGCCATGTTTCTTTTCCTTGTAATGGGTCAGCTGCAGCTCGGCGGTTTCGTTGTAGAAGCGTTCGTCGACCGCATCGACCTCGATCCAGCTGAAGCTCTGCCAGAAGAAGGTGCGCAGGAACGCGGTGTCGAAACCCGGCGGGCGGAAGCCCGGCCAGATGCCACCGGACTGACCCTGGTTGCGCAGGTGCCACAGGTCGGCGCCGGCCTTCTGCAGGATCTTGATGCCGTCACCGGTGTTGTGCGGGGTGCCCAGCGGATGTGCATCAGCCAGCCCGAAATAATTGCGTTGCATGTCGAGGTTGGCCTCGAAGCCGCCGACCGCCATCACCACGCCGCGACTGGCCCGGATCGCCTGGCGCTGGCCATTGACTTCGACGATCACGCCGTAGACCTCCAGCGTGTCAGGATCCTGCACTAGATCCTTCAGCGGGGTCTCGTAGGCAAACTCAATACCCGGGCGCAGGCGCACGTTTTCGCGGAACGCCAGGTACACGCCGCTGGGGATCGGCAGGATGGTCGCGGTGCAGTAAACCGCTTCGCGCGCGCCGAACTCGGGGAACTCCAGCACCGCATCGCGCTCGCTGAAACCGGTGCCATGGATGTACTGCGCGCCTGCCTGCTCGGCGCGTGCCTGGATCCAAGGCTCCAGCGCCACCATCGCCTGCGACCACGGCACCAGCATGTCCTCGGGGATTGGATTGGCCGCGCTCATCTTGCGCTGGTACTCGGCCAGCACCTCGGCATTCTTGGAGATCAGCAGCGACTGCCCGGCCACCCGGCTGTTGCCGCCGGATTCGGCTTCGGACGCTTTTTCAACGATCAGGATGCGCAACTGCGGATTGAGGTCATGCGCCTCGATCGCCGCGCACATGCCAGCAAGGCCGGAACCGGCAATGACGATGTCGTAGCGCTGGTCCCAGTGGGACACGGAAGACAGGCTGGCCATGGAATACCTCGTTGCGGGAATGGGACCATGCTGGCGCGCGCAGCTATCGAACGCCAACCAATTCGCGGGCGGCCCACAACCAACAGGCGTAATGGCCTACTCTGCGCGAATGGACCTTCGCCAGCTTCGTTATTTCCTCGCCGTCATCGAGCACGGCAGCTTTACCCGGGCCGCGGCGATGACCGGACGCACTCAACAAGCGTTGAGCAAAGGCGTCGCCGCGCTGGAACAACAACTGGGTGCACGCCTGTTTGAACGCGGCTCGCGCGGCGCGCGGCCAACCGCAATCGGCCGGCTGCTTCTGGATCATGCGCAGGCCGCCGACGATAGCCTGCGCAGTTTCGAACAGCGACTGCAGGAGCTGCAGACCGGGACCGAAGGCGAGCTGCGGATTGGCACCGGACCGACTGCAGCCGGATCGGTGGTCGCACCGGCGGTGCTCGCATTGCGCAGGGCATGGCCGAGACTTGGCATACGGGTGGACGGGGGCGTGTTGCCCGAACTGCTGCCCGCGCTGCTGGCGCGCGAGCTCGACGTGGTGGTCGCGTTGGACACGATGCTGCAGACCGATCCACGCCTGCATCGCGACCTGCTGGTGGAGGACGAATACCGGATCATGGCCAGCGCTGGACATCCATTGGCCCGGCGCACGGCGCTAACCGCAGGCGACCTGCTGGCGTATCCATGGGTGATGGGCCGGCGTCTTGGCGAGGTTGAACGCGGGTTCCGCCAGCATTTCGTCGATGCCGGACTGGCGCCACCGGCGCACCCGATCGAATCCTCGTCGCTGGACTTCATCCGCACCCTGGTCCGCGACGGCGGCTACCTTACCCTGCTGCCATCGCGACTGGTACACGCGGAACTGGCCGCCGGCCAATGGACGCGACTGGATGCACCAGGCTTCGCCTGGCAACGTCCGTTGGTGGTCTACACGCGCCAAGGGGAGCCGCAATCCGACCCGCAGGCGCGGTTGCTGCAGGCCTTGCGCAACGCAGCCACTGAGGTCGGCGCGCTCGACGACTGAGTGAGCCAAATCCAAACAGGAACGGTCCGGCAACGCGACGACCTGCTTCGCTCGAACTGCTTAGGACAGCACGCCCGGATTCATCAGGCCCTTGGGATCGAGTTGCCCCTTGATAGCGTCCAGCATGGCCAATGCGATTGGATCGCGGCCTTCGCGGTAGGTGTAGAACTTGCCGATCTGGAAGTTCGCCGCGCCGTGGGCGCGCATGGTGTCGGCAATCTTGCGCTTCAGCGCATCAGCCGCCGCACGCGACGCCAGGTTCTCACCCGGACAACCGATCTTGGCGAGGTGGTCGGCATCCACCGTGCGCACATGAAACGCATTGTGCGAGTCCGGCCAGTAGATGCACGGCTCAATCAAGGTTGCCTGCGCGCCCACCGTCGTCATCAGGGTGCCGATAAACAAGCCATGCGCGTCCATCGTCGGTTTTTCGGCGGCAAACAGGGCCTGCAAGGCATTGAACAACTCGGTGCTACGTGAATGCGGCACGATTGCGTGGATCGGCGCCCAACGCTCGCCGGCCGAGCCGAGCATCGCGTTCTTGGCCGCGAATGGATTGGCCGCCATCACCTTGGGCACGCTGTTCTCGACTTCGTGGCCAAACGGCGCCACCAACTTGCGGGCCTTCTCGACGCGCGCGGCGATCTCACCGGCGGAATCGCCTTCCAGCGTGATGTGCATGGTGAACAAGTCAGGATCAAGGAAGTCGCGCCCCTTTGTCACCAGCTTGAGCCCCTGCAACAGGCCGCCCTTCTTGATCACGTTGCCAAGCGACTTCACGTCGCTGCTGAGGCTGGCGCGGCGCATGCGGATCTGCGACAGGCTGGGATCGAACGCGGCGGTTTCAGAAGCAAGGCCAGCGCGCGCCAACGCGCCCATTGCACCCATCAACTGATCGGCGCGCTCGAACTGCCAGGAAAGGTAGTCGATGTGCGAATGTTTCGGCAGCAGGCGCAAGCTGGCGCGCACCTTGATGCCCAGCATCCCGCAGTCGCCAAGGAACACGCCGGTCAGGTCCGGGCCGTGCCAGCGGAAGAACGGCGTCGCATTGCCGGAGGCCGCCGACCCTGTTCGCAAAATATCGCCACCGGCGGTCACTACTTCCAGTCCCAGCACCGAATCGGCAGACGAACCGTAGCGCGCCGACCCGTGGAACACGCTGCCTTGCGACAGCGCCCCGCCAACAGTGGCATGTGAGCCCGACATGGGGCCGAAATACGGTGTACGTACCCCCTTGGTGGAAAGCGCCTGCTGCAGAGCCTCCCAGGTGACACCAGCCTCGACCACCACGTAGGCGTCCTCGACGTTGATCTCCACCACCTTGTCCAGTCCGCTGGTATCGACCAATACCGTCGGCTGCCGGGTGGCGAGGTAGCCGCTCGTGTAGCTCATGCCACCGCCACGCGCGATAACCACCACGCCGGCGGCGGTCAGCTCAGCGACTGCTGCGGCAAGCTGCTTGGCATCACTAGGGCGTAGCACCGCCAACAGCGGCTCGCCTTGGGAATAGACGTCGGTGGCAAAATAGTCCAGCTCGGTCGCGTCGGTGATGACGGCAGTTTTCCAGCGCGATTGCAGGTCGGCGATGACGTTTTCGGGAGAGAGCATGTTTCCCATGGGAATTCCTCGGTTTGAATTCAGTCGGCGCTATGCGCCAGTGGCGACGAAAAATCAGGGGTGCGGATCGGATTGATCGCCTGGCGCTTCAACAAAGCAGCTGTGCGCCCTTGGTAGTCTTCGGATGCATCCGAGCTGCCAGCGCTGATTGGTACGCCCAGCGCAGCCAGCCGGTCCGCCAAGCCGGGCGTTGTGGCCTCCCTGAACATCAGCTCGCAACGCGCCCCCAACTGCAGTAATTCGACTACGTTGTCATTCACTTGGTCGGGCCTCGCCGCGGCAACCAGGCGCCGGGCTGCCGCAGACGGTTGCAGCCACGGCCACAACAGGTGGCGTTCGCGCTCCCACTGCCAAGCCTCATCGAGGTGGCCACCGGCTCGCCGCAGGCTAGGATCCGGGAGTTGCGCGAGCAGCGTCTCGGCTTCGTCCGCATTCAGCAACCACGGCCGGTGCAGCTCGATCGCTTGCAGGCGCGTGCCCAGTTTCGTCGCGAGCGCCGGCACGTAACCCGCCGCTGCGCCGTGGCTTTCAATCGTGATCGGCAAACTGCGGTCCGCGCGTTCGAGCGCCGCGAGGATAGCGCTGACCATCGTCTCCACGCCGAGGCTTGCAGTGACCTCGCAAGACGCACCATGCCCCGGCAGGTCCGGCGCGATGATGGCAGCGGTGTCATGTCCGAGATCCGAGGTCGCCAGTGGGCGCTGACCGGGCGCATGCAGTACAAGTCGCAGGGAACCTGCACCAGGACGCACCGACACTCCGATATCACCTACCGCACAGGCGACGATGTGGCGGGAGCATGGGCTGACTCCGGGCTCGTTGGAATCGGAGCCGCCATCGCCGACCGACGTCGCGAGCACCACCGGCACTTCGCTAGCGAGCGCATCGGCGAACAGGGCATCCATACGCACGTGCATACCCGGGATACCACCTTCCTCGACTAGCACCTGAACATTGTCCGGCAACCCGCTCAGGCGTGGCATGTGCGCCAAAAGCGGATCACCGCGTCGATAGACCAGCAACGACGGTGCCACGATTGTGGCCAAAAACGCGTGTTCGACATGCCTGAATGCCGCGCCGTAACCGGCACGATAAGCATCGCCGACCTGCAACACGTCCATGACTGCTTCGTGGGTACTTCCGGTGGTGTGTGGATCGATCGCCATCGCGGCTTGCGCGCGGTCGTCATACCACGGGAAAAAGTACTTCTGCTCACGCATGCGCGACCACAACCAACGCAGGTGCGAGCCGTCCCACGCGGGTACGAACGGCGGCAGGTAGCGGTCACCGTAGATCGCGCTTTCCTCCGGTGTAAAGGCGGCGTAGCCGTCCACCACCAGCGCACTGACGCGATCGGGATATGCCGCCGCGACCTGGGCGGCAACCAGCCCGCCGGTGTGCATACCGAACACCGCGAAACGCCTGATCTCCAGCACGTCCAGCACTTCCACCATCGCCGTCGCTAGGTCGGCAATCGATGGCTCAGCGACGTCGAGTGCATCGGAGTAGCCGAACCCCGGTGTGTCCGGCGCAATCACTGTATAGCGGTCCGCGAAACGGCCGATCATGTCCAGCCACATCCGCGAGTTCTGCGGTGACTGATGCAGCAACACCAGCGCCGGGCCAGACCCCGCGTGGCGCAGGTGGACGTTGCGCTCACCAATGCGGACGAAGCGACGCTGGACCTGCAGGCTCATGGCGCAACCCTCACCAGCGCCTTGCCGAGGTTGCGGCCGGCCATCATCGCGATGAACGCAGACGGCGCCGAAGCCAGGCCTTCGCTGATCGACTCGCGGTAATGCATGTGGCCATCGCGCACTAGTGGCGCGACCTCGGCAGTGAACTCGTCGAACCGCGAAAGATGGTCGAAGACCACCAGCCCTTGCAGGATCGCGCGGGCGCCAATCACTGGTCCCAGATTGGGGCCTGGCGGACGCTGCGCCTGATTGTACTGCGCGCTCATGCCGCACAGCACCACTCGCGCGTGCGGCCGCAACAAGGATAGTGCCGCTTCCAGCACCGGTCCGCCGACGTTGTCGAAATACACATCTATGCCGTCCTGGCAGGCTGCGCGCAGATCCTCGGCAAACGTCGGACTCAGGTGGCTGACGCATTCGTCAAAGCGGAAGGCCTCTCGAGCGATTGCACACTTCTCCGGCAGGCCGGCGATACCCACTGTTCGGCAACCAACCAAATGCGCCAGTTGCCCGGCCACGCTGCCCACGGCGCCGGCGGCAGTTGAAACCAATACAGTCTCGCCCGACTGCGGTCGGCCAATGGTCTTCAGTCCCGCCCACGCAGTCAGCCCGGGGATGCCGAGCACACCCAACGCAGTGGAAAGTGGCGCCTGCTCGGGATCGATCTTGCGGAGCGATTCGCTCGCCATGGTCGCGTAATCACACCAGCCGGTATCACCCACCACCCAGTCACCCACCACCAAGCAATCGCTATCGCTTTGCATGACCTGGGACAGCGCGCCTCCGGGAACCATCGCACCCAGTTCTGGGCGCGGCACGGCATATCGGCCCGCAAGCAAGGGACGCAGGTACGGGTCCAGCGAAAGCCAGTGCGTGCGCAGCAGCACTTCGCCCGCACGTGGCGCTTGCAGCGCGCGTTGGTCCAGGGCGAAGTCCGCCTCCTGCGGCATGCCATCGGGATAGCGCACCACCTGCACTACTTGTCGTGTTGTGGGTATCGCCATGCGCCACCACTCCTGTATTTGGTACACGCGTTTGCGCGGTTGCCTACCGCCCTTGACGCCTACCCGACCCGCTCCGGAAAGATCAATCTGCGCTACAAAAAAAGTGGCGTTGATTGTCCGGACATTTACGAAGATACTCGGAATGACTCCCTTCGCCAACGGTGCTTCCAGGATGACCCACAACCCGCGCGACGCCGTAAGCGGAATCATTTCCGCACCAACCCTGGTTTCGCTGTTGGCCTGCATGGCTATGGCAACCTCAGTCGCAGGATGCGGCACCACGCCTGACCACATAGCGTCGCTTGGCAATGAACAGCAGCACGGCAGTGCACCGCTGGTGCACACCGCTGGTGGCGACGTGCGCGGATTCATCGACGACGGCATCAACGTGTTCCGCGGCATTCCATTTGCCGGCGACGTCAGCGGCGAGGGTCGCTGGCGCCCGCCCGGCCCGGCACCGCATTGGCAGGGCGTGCGCGACGGCACCCGCCACGGACCGATCTGCCCGCAGTCCACCCAGAAACGCAATGGCGTGCTCGCACCGTGGCTGGCAAGTTTCACAATGGCCGAAGACTGCCTCAACCTCAGCGTCTACAGTCCGGATGTGAAGCCGGCTGCCAAGGCGCCGGTAATGGTCTGGATCCACGGCGGGTTCGCCCGCATCGGCACTGGCTCGCGGCATGACGGCAAAATGCTTGGCGAGCGCGGCGTCGTGGTGGTTACCATCAACTATCGTCTCGACCGCCTCGGCCTGTTCGCGCATCCTGCGCTCAGTGCAAGCCAGCCCGACGCGCCACTGGCCAACTATGGCCTGATGGACATGGCGGCCGCGCTTGAATGGGTCCACGACAACATCCATGCATTTGGCGGCGACCCGGGCAACGTCACCATCTTTGGCCAGTCCTCCGGCGGCGTGGCCGTCACCGCACTAATGACCTCACCGATGACGCGCGGCCTCTACCATCGCGCCATCGCGCAGAGCGGCGCCATGGCCAACCTGGAGATGGATCGCCATATCTCGCTCGACTATCCCGGCTCGCCATCATTGGAGAAAGACGGCGTGGCGATGTCGACCGCGCTCGGCATCGACAACGCCGGCAACATCCCGGCGCAACTACGTGCACTGCCGTGGGAATCCATCATTTCGTATACCGACCGCCAGCCCGCTGGCGCGATGGTGCCGGTCACCGACGGACGCGTTATTCCCGGCAACGTCGATCGGGCATTTGCGGCGGGCCGACAGAACCCGACCCCACTGATGATTGGCAGCACCAGTTGGGAGCAGAGTCTGGTGGTGAAGTTCAACCTGCCATTGCCATTGATGCTGCGTGGTGTGTCCGCCGATGAAGCGCACGCGGCGTATCCCGGTGTCGACGACAAGACACTGGTCGGCGAATGGTTCGCAGACAGCGGCTTCCACGCGCCGGCACGCTTCCTCGCTCGCCAGGTCGCCGCCCACGGAGAGCGCGCCTGGGTGTACCGCTACTCGCATGTTTCACCAGGCACACAGGTCGGCCAGCCCGGCGCCGCGCACAGCGACGACGTGCCTTACCTGTTCGAATCAGTCGGGCTACCCTCGATGACTGACGACGAGGACGGCAATGCATTTGCCAAAGTCATGACCGGATACTGGAGCAACTTTGCGCGCAACGGCGACCCGAACGGTACTGGGCTTCCGCGATGGACCCCGGCGCGCGCGCAGGACCTCTCCGTGATGGTCCTCAACCAACCTGCAGCCATGCAGCCCGATCCTTTTTCCGAACGTATCAAATATCACCTGCAACGCTACGAGCAGATGCTGGCGAAGCCCCAGCCATGACGAGCTTCCGAGAGCAGGTGAGCTCACGCGAACTAAATATGGCTTAGGTGCAATCGGGTCGCCGCCGAAGCGTCGCCCACAAAAAAAGCCGGCTATCTCGTTGAAGAGATTGCCAGCTTTTAATGTCTGCAAAACATGGTAGCGGGGGCAGGATTTGAACCTGCGACCTTCGGGTTATGAGCCCGACGAGCTGCCAGACTGCTCCACCCCGCATCAGGAGCGGAATTATGCGGCGTACCGCTTTTTTATGCAAGCCCCAGTCGGCTTTTTTTGCACATCAAAAGTCTTCAGGCAAACGCCTGCTGGCACCATGCCATCAGCGGATTCCAGAACACGCCGAACACAAGCAGGCTGAGTGCATTTACCCCGAATACCACGCGCAAAACGCGGTCATTACGTGGCTGCATCGGTTCACCCGACGGCTCATCGAAGTACATCACCTTGATCACGCGCAGGTAGTAGAACGCACCGATCACCGCGCACACGATGCCGACGATGGCCAGCCATAGCAGGTCGCCTTGCAAGGCAGCTTGCAATACAACCAGCTTCGCCCAGAAACCCAGGAACGGCGGTACACCGGCTAGCGAAGCCATCACGCACAGCACCAAGCCAGCACTCCACGGATCACGTGCATTCAAACCCTTGAAGTCGTCGATGCGGTCAGCCTCAAACCCGCGCCGTGACAGCACCACAATGGTGCCAAATGCTGCAGACGCCATGATCGTGTAGCTCAGCGCGTAGAACATCGCGGCAGCATTGCCGGATGCGCCGCCACCGGCCAACCCCAGGAAAAGGAAGCCGACATGCGAGACGGTGGAATAAGCAAGCATGCGCTTGAGATTGGTCTGCGCCAGCGCAATCAGGTTGCCCAGGATCAACGACAGTGCGGCAAGGCCAGCCAGCATGGGTTGCCAATGCTCGCCCAGCGGCCCGGCGCCAAGGTCGAGCACCCGGATCGCCATCGCGAACGCGGCAAGCTTGGGCGCAGAACCAATGAACAAGGTGATCGGGGTCGGTGCACCGTGATAGACGTCGGGCAGCCACATGTGGAACGGCGCAGCACCGAACTTGAAGGCGATGCCGGCGACCATGAATGCAACGCCCGCAAGCAACATGGTCGGTTGCGCCACGCTGGTTGCATTGGCACTGATGGTGACAAGGTCAATACTGCCAGTCGCGCCATACACCAGCGACATGCCGTACAGCAGCATTCCGGAGGCAAGCGAACCCAGGACGAAGTACTTCATCGCGGCTTCCGACGCCAGCGGGCTATCGCGATCAATTGCTACCAGCGCATACGAGCACAGCGCCAGCAATTCCAGGCCCAGGTAGACCATGACCAGGCTACCCGCCGAGATCAACAGCAGCATCCCGGCCACCGCGAACATCACCAGCACCGGTACTTCGCCCTTGTACAGGCCACGCTCGCGCAGGAACGGCCATGCATAGACCAGCGCAAGCGCGGAGACAAGGCAGACACCAATCTTGAGCACGTCAGCCATGCCATCGCGGATGAACATGCCGGACAACACCGTGCCCTGCCCGCCAACACCCGTGATGATCATCACTGCGACCACCACCAGGCTGACAACCGCCAGCACATGGGTGACGACCCGCTGCTTCTCAGTGAGGAACAGATCAAGCATAAGCAACGCAAACGCAGCGCTGATCAGGATGATCTCCGGCAGCAGCGGCATCAGGTCGGCAAGAGTGGGCAGGTTCTGCATCATGTGGACATCGGCCTCAAAGCTTGGTCGCGGCGAGCTGGCTCGCCAATTGCGCGATGGACGGCTCCATCAGGTCGGTCAGCGGTTTCGGGTAGACGCCCAGCGCGATCACGCCGATGGCGAACACGCCCAGCACGATCCATTCACGCATGTTGATGTCTTCAAGCGCGGCCACATGGGCATTGCCGACCTCGCCCCAGATCACCCGCTTGGTCAGCCACAGGGTGTAGCCGGCGCTGATGATCAGGGTAAGTGAAGCGACGAACGCGATCATCGGATGCGACTGGAACGCGGCGATCACCACCATGAACTCACCGACGAAGCCACTGGTGCCTGGCAGCCCGGAGTTGGCCATCGCGAACAACACCCAGAACATCGCGAACCAGGGCATCACGTTGGCCACGCCGCCGTAGTCGCGGATCATGCGGGTATGCATGCGGTCGTACAGCACGCCGACGCACGAGAACATGGCACCTGAAATGAAGCCATGCGAAATCATCTGCACCATCGCGCCCTGCAGGCCCAGCCGAGCAGCGTCTTGCAGGTTGGCATCGCGCACAAGACTGAATGCAATGAACGTGCCAAGGGTGACGAAGCCCATGTGCGCGACCGAGGAATACGCGATCAGCTTCTTCATGTCCTCCTGCACCAGCGCGACCATGCCGACATAGACCACGGCAATCAGGCTCAACGCGATGACCAGCCAGGCGTAGTGGTGGCCGGCGTCAGGCACGATCGGCAACACGAAGCGGATGAAGCCGTAGCCGCCGATCTTCAACATGATCGCGGCCAGGATGACCGAGCCACCGGTTGGCGCCTCGACGTGTGCGTCCGGTAGCCAGGTATGCACAGGGAACATCGGCACCTTGACCGCGAACGCAGCCAGGAATGCAAAGAACAGCCACGTCTGCTCGACCATGTCCAGGGGTTGCGCAGCCATGTCGGCCAGCTGCCAGCTGCCACCCTTGAGGTAAAGGTAGATCAGTCCGACCAGCATGAACACCGAGCCGAGGAAGGTGTACAGGAAGAACTTCACCGACGCATACACGCGGCGCGGGCCGCCCCAGACGCCGATGATGATGAACATCGGAATCAACATGCCTTCGAAGAACACGTAGAACAGCAACGCGTCCATCGCACTGAACACGCCGATCATCAGGCCTTCCAGGATCAGCAGCGCGGCGTAGTACTGGCTGACCCGCTTGTCGATTGCCGTCCACGCGCCGATCAGCACCAGCACGGTGGTCAACGTGGTCAGTGCGATCAGGGCAATCGAGATGCCATCGGCACCCAGGTTGTACTCAATCGAGTAGGACGGGATCCACGCATGCCGTTCAATGAACTGCATTACCTCGCCACCGGCGTTGAAGCCAGCCAATAGCGGAACGGTGAGAACCAGGGTTCCGGCAGCCACCGCCAACGCAATCCAGCGCGCGGCTTGCGGGCGTGAATTGCCGGCCATCAAGGTCAGGACGCCACCGAGGATCGGTAGCCAGATCAAAAGGCTTAGCAGGTGCGACTGGATCACGCTTGAAATTCCCATCATGAAATCGTCGAACTCACGGCCAGTAGTGGTTGGCCAGCGCGAGCAGCGCGACCAGGCCCAGGATCATGGCGAAGGCGTAGTGGTACAGGTAACCGGATTGCAACTTGCGAACCAGGCCAGCGACCAGGCCGACTGTGGCGGCACTGCCGTTGACCACGAGGCCGTCGATCACCTTGCTGTCAAACATGCGCGAAAGTTTGCCAAGCCCGACGCTGCCGCCGGCGAAACCCTTGATCCACAGATCATCTGCCCAGTATTTCTGCTCAAGCACCTTGATCGGCCACGCCAGCGAACGGGTGATCACCTTGCGCCATTCGGGCATGACCAGGTATAGCAGGGTCGCTGCCAGGAAACCCATCAGCGCCAGATAGAAGGCAGGTGCCTTGAAACCATGCAGGGCAAATGCAACCGGTCCATGCCATTCCTCCGCCAGCTTGCCGACAACGTCCCTCGTTGCGGACACATCAATCGAGCCGAGGAAGAACGGCAGCTGTTGCACATGGCCCATCACATCGGTGCCGAACAACATAGGCCCGGCGGTAAAGAAGCCGATCAGCATCGACGGAATCGCCAGCAATATCAGCGGCAACGTCACAACCCACGGTGACTCGTGCGGTACGTGCACGCCATGGTGAGCATGCGCATGGTCGTCGTGAGCATGCGCGTCGTCGTGTCCGTGCGCGTCATCTGCGTGCGCGGCGGGATCACGGAAACGTTCCTCGCCGAAGAACGTCAAGTACAGCAGGCGGAAGCTGTAGAAACTGGTGACGAACGCACCCAGCAGCACCGCCATGTTGGCGTACTGCGCAATCCAGTCGCCATGGTCGGCTGCATGGTGCTGGGCAGCTTCAATAATCGTGTCCTTGGAATAAAACCCGCTGAAGAACGGCGTACCGACAAGCGCCAGCGTGCCGATCAAACTTGTGATGAAGGTGATCGGCATGTACTTGCGCAGGCCGCCCATCTTGCGCATGTCCTGCTCGTGGTGCATCCCGATGATCACGCTACCGGCGGCCAGGAACAGCAACGCCTTGAAGAATGCATGGGTCATTAGATGAAACACTGCGGCCGAATAAGCGGATAGACCCAGCGCCACCGTCATGTAGCCCAGCTGAGACAACGTTGAATACGCCACGACGCGCTTGATGTCGTTCTGCACCATGCCGATCAAGCCGGTCCAGAACGCGGTGGTCGCGCCAATGAACAGGATGAAGTTGAGGGCCGTGGGTGACAGCTCGAACAGCGGCGACATGCGCGCCACCATGAAGATGCCGGCGGTCACCATCGTCGCCGCGTGGATCAGCGCGGAGATCGGGGTCGGGCCTTCCATCGAGTCCGGCAGCCA
>Ga0073904_10000038_pt1 | contig 72211 bp, 59 predicted proteins | sample KloWWTrecipitate_FD_66668 | JGI IMG/M metagenome (GOLD analysis project Ga0073904, IMG submission 66668) | Active sludge microbial communities from Klosterneuburg, Austria, studying microevolution and ecology of nitrifiers - Klosterneuburg... | ecosystem: Engineered > WWTP > Aerobic digester >... | reverse complement strand
ATAGCCGAGCGCTACCGACGATCGCGCCAGGTGCAGTTCGTCGGCGGTGACGGGCCGGTCCGTGAAGATGGCCGTCAGCTCCCCGATGGCCTCCACGAGGGCCGGCACCGTGACGTCGGTCCCGACGCTGGTCTGCACCACGAACGGACCGCGGCCGCGCCGCAGATCGAAGCCCGTGCGCACCCCGTAGGTGTAGCCCTTGGCTTCCCGCAGGTTCATGTTGAGGCGGCTGACGAACTGCCCCCCGAGCACGGCGTTGAGCAGGATCAGCGCCGGATAGTCGGGCGTGGAGCGCGCCGCGGCCACGCGTCCGATGCGCAACTCCGACTGGGCCGCCCCGGGCCGATCCACGACGGCGAGCCGCGCACCGGGCATCGCGGGCGCGGCCTGACGGCCGCGGTCCCGCAGGTCTGTCGCAGGGGCGGCGGCGGCGCGCCAGGCACCGAACACGGACTCCCCCAGCGCCAGCAGATCGTCGGTCGTTCGGTCGCCAGCCAGCACCAGGGTGGTGCCAGCGGGCTGAAACATGCGGGCATGAAACGCGCGCACGTCGTCCACGGAGATGACATCCAGCGCGGCCACGGTGCCGTACCCGGGCTGCGCGTACGGGTGATCTTGATAGACCACCTGCGCGAAGGCCCGGTCGGCAATGGCACTCGGCTGGTTCCGGAGCTGCCGCAGTCGATCCAGGCGGAGCTGGCGGACGCGGTCGAAGTCCGCGGCCGTCAGGTTGGGCGCCGTGGCCATGTCGTGCAGGAGCGAGAGGCCGGTCTCGAAAAAGCGATCGAGCGTGGCCAGGCTCATCACGGTGGCGTCGTTGGTGACCTCCATGTCGAAGTCGCCGCCGATGCGCGCAATGCGATCCGCCATGTCGAGGGCCGACAGGCCGTGGCTGCCTTCGTCGAGCAGGTCGGCCGAGATGGAGGCCAGCCCCATCCGATCGACGCTGTCGGCCGACGAGCCTCCGGGCACGAGCAGCACCATGGCCGCGACAGGCACCAGGCGATGCGAGACGGCCCGCAGCTCCAGGCCGTTGGCGAGCGTGCGGCGCGCGATGCGAGGCAACTGGAAGGCGCGGGGCGGCCCGGGCACGGGCAGCCGCGCCCGATCGACCGCGCTCACGAGACCGCGACCTCGGCGGCGCCGGCGACCGCCAGGGCCCGTTGCTCGAGGGGCACTACGCTGAGCGAGACGCGCGGGCGGCCGGCCAGGTACCGGTCCACCGCCGCCGCCACGCCGGCGGGCGTCGCCCGCCGGTAGCGTTCGAGATCCTCGCCGAAGTAGCCCGGGTTGCCGCGGAACACGTTGTAGGCATTCAACTGGTCGGCCTTGCCGCCAAAGCCGCCGTTCGACTGGAGGCGGTAGACGAACTGCGATTCGGTCTGCGCCTGAGCGCGCGCCAGTTCGTCGGCCGTGGGCCCCTCCTCGGCCAGGGAACGGAGCGCCTCGTCGACGGCCGGCTCGAGGGCCGAGAGCGGCACGCCGGCCGCCGCTGTGGCGACGACCTGGAACACGCCCAGCAGCTCGCGAGAATGCTGGAACGCCGACACATCGGCCGCGACCCGCCGGTCGTACACGAGGTGCTTGTAGAGCCGCGAGGTCTTGCCGTGGCCGAGTAGGTCGCCCGCCAGATCGAGTTCGGCATCGTCGGGCGCGAACATGGCCGGGCTGTGCCACGCCATGTACAGGCGCGGCAGCTCCACGCGATCCTCGATCGCCAGCGACTGCGTGCTGAGCGGCGGGGCGCCCCCGCCCATGCGCGGGGGCACCGGGCCCGCGGGGATCTCGCCGAAGTAGCGCTCCACCAGCGCGATGGCCTCGGCCGGGTCGATGTCGCCGGCCAGTACCAGCGACGCGTTGGCCGGGTGGTAGTACCGCTCGAAGAACGCCTTGACATCGTCCAGCGTCGCCGCGCGAAGATCGGCGGGGTCGCCAATCGTCATCCAGTGGTAGGGATGGTCGGGCGGAAAGAGCGCGCCCGACAGCGCGACGCCGGCCAGGCCGTACGGCCGGTTCTCGTAGTTCTGGCGCCGCTCGTTGAGCACCACGTCACGCTGGTTGACGAACTTGGCTTCGGTGAGCGCCGGCAGCAGGTGGCCCATCCGATCCGATTCCATCCAGAGCGCGAGCTCGAGCGCACCGGTGGGCACCACCTCCCAGTAGTTGGTGCGGTCGGTGTTGGTGGACCCGTTCACGAGCCCGCCGGCCCGCTGCAGCGGCTCGAAATAGCCCGAGTCGTGGTGCGCCGACCCTTCGAACATCAGGTGCTCGAACAGGTGCGCGAAGCCCGTTCGGCCGGGCCGCTCGTTCTTGGATCCGACGTGGTACCAGAGGTTGACGGCCACCATGGGCAGGTGGCGATCCTCGTGAACGATCACCTCGAGGCCGTTGGCCAGCGTCGCCTTCGTGTAGGGTATGTGCACGCTCCCTTGATCCTATCCCACGAAGACGGCGCCCCACCGGGTGCCTGGCGGCAGCTGCTCGTGGCGGGAGCCGCACTGAGGCCGCTCGGGTTGGGGGCGGGGCGTGAGGCCGTTACCCGATCGGGATGAGCGGAATCTTGCCCTTGTTCTCCATCTCCGCCCGGACGGCCTTCACCGACACCTGCGCGGCCATCTGCTCGGCGACGCGCATGAAGGCCTGCGAGGCGCCCGACTGCGGTTCGGCGATCACCAGAGGGATGCCGACGTCGCTCCCCACACGGATGGGCTCGTAGATGGGCAGCCGGCCGAGGAATGGCAGGCCCATCTGCTCGGCCATCTGCTCGCCGCCGCCGTGGCCGAAGATGTTGGCCTCGTGATGGCACGAGGGGCACTCGTAATAGCTCATGTTCTCGACGATGCCCAGCGCCGGGATGTTGAGCTTCTCGTACATGCGGATGGCGCGGCGGCTGTCGGCCAGCGACACCTGTTGGGGCGTCGTCACCACGATGGCGCCCGCCACCGGCACGGTCTGTGCCAGCGAGAGGGCGACGTCGCCCGTGCCGGGCGGCATGTCGATGATCAGGTAGTCGAGTTCCCGCCACGCCACCTCGTGGAAGAACTGGCGGATGGCGCTGTGCAGCATCGGCCCGCGCCAGATGACCGGCGTGTCCTGACCGGTCATGAAGCCGATCGACACCACCTGGAGGCCGTACTTCTCGGCCGGACGGATCCGCTGGCCGTCCGATTCGAGCTGGGCCTGCAGACCCAGCATGATCGGCACGTTGGGACCGTAGATGTCGCCGTCGAGGAGGCCCACCCGGCAGCCGGTCTTGGCCAGGGCCAGCGCCAGGTTGACGGCCACGGTGGTCTTGCCGACGCCACCCTTACCGGCGCCGACCGCAATCACGTTCCTCACGCCTGGTATCGGGGGCGCTGACGGATTGGTGGCGCTGACGGATCGGACCCGGGCCGTCATCGTGATCCGCACGTCGGTGACACCAGCCAGACCGCGCACCAGGCCTTCGGCCTGAGCCTTCATCTGGTCCTTGACCGGACAGGCCGGTGTTGTCAGCTCGATGTCGCACGAGACGACGCCGCCGTCGATGACGAGATTCTTGACGAACCCCAGCGCAACGATATTGCGGCCGAGGTCAGGATCGATGACGCCGCGAAGCGCGTCGAGCACGATGTCGGAAGTCATAGCCACTTCAATTTTCGAGTTTACCATGCGAGTGGAAACCGGCTGCGCCTTGGGATAGACTCACGCCGAAGTCCCCCCTATCCAAGGAGTTGCCGATGGCCGACGAGACGCCGGGGAGCCCCGCTCCCTCCAGCAACCGCACCGTGATGATCGTATTGTCGTACTTGTGGCTGCTGGCGCTCATCCCACTCCTCGTGGAGAAGGAAGACAAGGAGGTCCAGTGGCACGCCAAGCACGGCCTGGTGCTGCTGCTGGCCGAGATCATCTTGTGGGTGGCCATCACGATGATCAACATCGTGGCGGGCATGTTCATCGGCTGCATCGTGGGCGTGCTCAGCCTCGGGCTCTGGGTCGCCATCCTCATCCTGCACATCGTGTGCATCATGAAGGGCGTGAACGGCCAGCGGCTGATCGTGCCGGGCGTCAGCCAGTACGCCGACAAGTTCTGACACGGGTCCGTCTCGTCCTGATCGTCTCGGCCGCGAGCCTGGTGCTCGCGGCCGATCTCGCCCGCCCGGTCGCGGCGCAGGTGTCCACGCGCTCGGCCCTCGCCGGAATCCACCTCTATCAGGCCACGCTGTCGCCGCTCTACGCGACCGTCGGCGTCCAGTGCCGCTTCAAGCCCACGTGCAGCCACTACGGGGAAGACGTCATCCGGGAATTCGGCGTGGTGCGCGGCGGCTGGCTGGCGATGAAGCGCGTCCTGCGCTGCGGGCCCTGGACGCCGATGGGCACCGAGGACCCGCCGCCGACGCAGGTGAGCCGCCAATAGTCGGGGGCCGCAGATGGACGCGGATGGCGCAGTTGAACCCGGACAGGACGCGGGGTTGCGGATGTTCCCCGCGCGGCCGTCTGACGGGCCCTTACTCTACGAACACCCGCCTGCCCTCGTCCTTGAGCAGCACCCAGCACGCGTAGGCACCGAGTGCCGTGCCGAAGGGCAGCAGCACCAGGTTGACGACGGCGAGGCCGAGCGCCAGCAGGCGCGCCCAGGGGCGGTAGGCGCCCAGCGCGCGGCCGATCCACAGGTGCAGCGCGCCCCAGAGCAGCGCCAGCACCGACACCACCAGCAGCGTGAACGCCGTCAGCCGAGCGGCCATGGGCGAGGCAGGTTGCACGGGGCTCGTCCCCATCGAGATGGCCAGAGCGCCGGCGGCCAGGGCACCTCCGGCCAGAGCCACGAGCAGAAAGACGATGCCCCAGGCGATGTGGAGCCAGGCGAGGAAGTCGACGTGCCGCTTCACGGGCGCGCGGTCACGGCCAGGCGGACGTCCACGCGCGTGCGCGGCCCCCGGCGTGGCGTGATGGCGAAGCGCAGGCGATCGCCGTGCATCGCGCCCGGCGGCACGCGCACCTCGATCCAGTGGGGCCGGATTGCATGGCCCTCTCCGAGGCAAACCGCGCACGGCTCGTCCCACACCTCGCCGCGGCCACCGCATCCGCTGCAGGTGTGCCGCAAGGCCAGTGCCACGGGCACGCGCGCGCCGGCGGCGGCCTGCACCGGATCGATCACGATCTCGGCCGACACGACGCCGGCTGCGTCGGAATCCGCGGCGGAGCGGCGCAGGCACTCGACGGCGGCGCCCGCCGACGGAAAGTCGATGGCGACTTCGTCGGTCAACGAGCGTCGAAACGCGCGGTCGTCGGGCGCAAGCGCCTGGATCTCCGAGCGTGACGAGTGTAGACGTCGAGGCAGCACGATGGGCGTACGATAGCGCGGTTACCGGGAAAAAGGAACCGCGAAGCTGCTACCATTCGCGCATGGCCGCCAAAGAATGCCCGATGTGCGGTGAGTTCATGCGCCTGGTGACACGCGAGGCCTCCGAGCACGTGCCCGGCTTGTTCAAACCCATCACGCACGTCATTCGGGAGTGGATATGTCCCGAATGCGATTACTTCGAGGATGTCGAGGACTAGCGCGCGCCGAGCGTGAGGAGGATTTCCTTGCGCACCGCTTCTTCGACCTCATCGAACGCGAGCGCGGTATCGCACTCGTCGCACAGGCACTCGATGACCCCGGGCCGGCCTTCCTCGGCCACCTCGACACGCTCGCCGTCGATTTGCACCACGTGCATTTGCAGGGTCTTGATCAGGAAGTTACGGGCGTTCCCGCAGTTCGGACACGTCAATGCCACCAGGCTGGCTCTCCTTTTGAGCCGTGGGGATTGTACGGGATAGCCGACCGGGGGGAAAGCAGATTCGGCGGCCTCAGGGCGGCCCGACATACACCAGATGGCCCTCGACCCGGCGGCCGGGATACCACCCGCGGACGGCCTCGAGGTAGGCCGCCAGCTGGTCCTGGTGCGCGGCGCGTGGCGCACCGGTCTTGAATTCGACCACGGTCGCAACCGCCTCGCCAACCACCAGGCAGTCGATGGCACCCCGCTCGATGCACCCTTCCTCCAGGCGCCGCGAGTACGCCGCCTCGAACACGACGGTCCCACGCTCGAAGAGCGCCTGCACGCCGGGATCCGACAGCACGCCCCGGCACAAGACGACGGCGCGCGCGACCAGGTCCCGGACCTCGTCGAGTTCGCCGTCGCCGGAGGCGAGCTGCTGCGCACGCGCGGCCAACGCGTCGGCATCGCTCAGCCCGCGCGCACGGGCTTCAGCCAGCAGGCGATGGACGAGCGTGCCCAGCACGGGCGACGAACGCGCGGCCGTGTCGGACCGCGGCGAGGCCTCGGCGGCGCCAGCCTCCGCCGCGGCCGGGGACACTCGAGGCGTGCCGTCAGGGGGCAGCGGAGAGAAGTCCCGCTCGACCAGGGCCGGCGTCACGGGCGCCGCGTGCCACACGACGGGCTCCGGTCCCGGCACCACGACGTGCAGCTGATGGGTGGCCGATGGGCCGGCCCACAGCACCGGTTCGCCCGTGGCACCCGTCGCGATGGCCCCGTGCAGCGACACCGGCAGGAGCCGTCCCAGCGATCCCTTCAACGGCGCGAACCGGCCCTCGTCGTTCAGCGTGGCCGCCAGATACAGGCGATCGCGCGCGCGGGTCAGCGCCACGTACAGCAGGCGCTTGGTTTCCTCCGACTCGCGGGCCTCGGCATCGGCGTCCGCGTCGGTGGTGTGATCGCCGATGCCGACCACCGGCTCCGCCTCTCCGTTCGGCGCCGGCCTTTCCGTCACACGAATCGGGGCCCGCCCGCCGCCGCTCCCGCGGCCAAGATTGACCACGAATACCACGGGATATTCCAGGCCCTTGGCCGCATGCACGGTCATCAGGTTCACGGCGTCCACCGCGTCGATGATGGCGTTGGACTCGTCGCCGCCCGTCACCAGCTGTGAGAAGTGCTCCACCAGCCGCCCAACAGTGGCGTATCCCCGGTTCTGGATGCGGCGGACGAGCGCCCGGATCTTCTTCACGTTCTCACGCGCCTGCGCCATGCCGGGACCGTCCAACTCCATCACGTAGGCCGATTCGGCCAGCACGCGGTCGACGAGCTCCGCCGGCGGCTGGCGGTCCACCAGTGGCAGCCAGGCGCGCAGGCGGTCTCGCGCCAGGGCCAGCCGGATCGCGTCTTCAACGGGCAGCGACGGCGGGAGCGCGGGCCCGTCGGGCGAGAGCGCCCCCGCCAGGTCGGGCGCCAGTGCCTTGAGCCCGGCGTCCGACACGCGGACGACACGCGAGCGTAGCAGCGCCGCCGCCCGGAGGTGCGAGGACGGCTCGGCGAAGAAACCGAGCAGCGCGAGCACGTCCTTGGTCTCGTCGGCATCGAAGAAGCCGAGCCCCTTGTAGACGTAGAAGGGCACACCCCGGCGGGCCAGCGCCTGCTCGACCAGCCGATGCCCCTCGCGCGTCCGGAACAGCACGGCCACATCTCCGGGCGCGATGGGGCGTCGGGCTCCGGTGCTCCGGTCGCGTACCGCGACACGCGCGTCCAGCAGCCGCGCGATCTCGTCGGCTACGGCGTCGGCCTGGGCCGTGTCGGCACGGGCGCACACCAGCCCCACGGCACGATCCGCGGTCCCGGCATCGGTCGCCAGCGGGAAGCGGTCGTCATCCGAATAGCGGAACGCATCGGGCCGCTGCGGCTGCTTCTCGACGGCCTCGAAGACGTCGTTGACGAAATGGAGCAGCGGCAGCACGGCCCGGTGACTGCGCGTGATGGCGGCGCGGGCCGGGCGGTCGGGTCGGAGCGCGTCGATGTGCCGTGCCGCATCTTCGAGCACGGTCACTTCGGCATCCCGGAAGCCGTAGATGGACTGCTTGCGGTCGCCGACGATGAAGATCGACGGCGGGACGGTGTCCTCCGACGGCCCCGCGCCTTCGGTCCAGGCCGACATCAGCTCGCGGACCAGGCGCCACTGCGCGCGGCTGGTGTCCTGGAACTCGTCCACCAGCACGTGCCGGTAACGCGCTTCGAGCTTGAAGCGGCTGCGCGAGAACTCGTCACGCTGCTCGAGCAGCGCCAGCGCCCGCTCGAGCACGTCCGAGAAGTCGAGCACCCCGTGCTTGTCGAGCGTGCGCCGGTACTCGCGCCGCGCCAGGACGAACAGCTCGCGCACGCCGTGAGCCAGGACCACGTTGAGATCGCGCCGGAAGGCGGTGACCGCCTCGAGCAGCGAAGGGCCAAGGGCCAGTACGTGTGCCTTGTGCGCCTCGTAGTCGGCCGCGGAACGGAAGTCGGCCTTGCGCTGGGCCAGGCGCTGGCGCGGCAAGCCCTTGTCGGTCAGGACGTGGGCCTGCAGTCGATCGAGCGCCGCGCGCAGTCGTTCGGCGGGCAGCGGTTCGTCGGAGGCCAGGCGCCGCACGTCGTGGGCCAGGAGCGCAAAAGCGGGCACGCCAGGGCCGCGGTCCACGAACGCGCGCGCGCCGCCCGGCAGGGACTGCAGCGCGCCGCGCAGCGACTGGCGCGCGCGGTCGCACACCTCGTCCAGCTGCGGCGTGCGTCCGTGCAGGAAGCGGTGCAGGGCGTCCCACGCCACGAGCCGGCGGTCCAGCAGCACCGAGAGCCCCTGCCGGATTCGGAACTCACCCAGCTCGGCGAAGAGCAGCGCCACTTCCGGCTGCGTCTCGGCCATGGCCCGGCCACGGCGCAGCGTCCGGTCGAGCGCGCTGTTGACGAGCCTCGGCGTTTCGGTCTCGTCCGCAAGGTCGAAGCCCGGGTCCACACCGGCCTCGAGCGGGAACTCGTGCAGCAGCGAAAGACAGAAAGCATCGATCGTACTGATGGTGATCTCGGCAAACGCATCACGCACCTGGCGCCAGCGATGGGCGGTGAGGGCGCCCTCGCGGTGGCGGGCCTTCAGGGTCTCGAGCACCCGTTGCCGCATTTCGGCGGCCGCCTTGCGGGTGAACGTCATGGCGAGAATGTGGCGGGGATGCACCCCGGCCTCGACCACGAGGCGGACATACCGTTCGACCAGGACCCGCGTCTTGCCCGTCCCGGCGGAGGCTTCGAGAGCGACGCTGCGGAGTGGATCCGTGGCCATCTGCCGTGCGGCACGGTCGCGCTCCACCTGCGGATCCGGCGCGGCCGAGGTGTCGAAATCGAACAGCCCCTGTTCACTCATCGGCCACCTCGACATACGCCTTGCGGCACACCTGATCGAACGGGCACAGGCCACAGAGAGAGCGCAACACCGGCCGGGGCGGAAAGTGCCCGGCCCCGATGTCGTCGATGGCCTGCAGCATCCGGTTCTCCGCGGCCCGCACCACATCGTCGAGCGACTGCCCCTTGGCCGGCTTGAGGGCCTTGACGGGCGAGTCGCCCTCCATCGACAGGTAGAAGGCTTCCGCGGCCGAGGCGTAGCGTTCGCCGTCGCGCGCGAGCTGCTGGCCCACGGCCGAGGTGTAGACCTGCAACTGGACCGTGCGTCGCGGATCGGGCACGGTCTTCGACTTGTAGTCGATCACGCGGAACGTCCCGTCACCCAGCAGATCCACGCGATCGATCTTGGCCCGCAGGCGCAGGGTCTCGGGTGTGCCGCTCTCGCGGCGGAAGGTATACGCGCTGTCGAGCTCATATTCGATGAGCCGGCGATCGATCGGATCGGGCCGCTCGGCCTCCATCGACAGGACGCGGTCGATAATGCCGGCGCCGGCCGCCGACCCGAAGAGCCGCAGACGTTCGAGCGCCGCCTCGCTCGACGACAGCGTCGCCAGCGCCTGTTCGGCGAGCCGTCCCAGCATCTCGCGGGCTTCCGGTACCCGATCGGCCGTGATGCCCTGGTGCCCCCGCTGCTGCCACTCGCGAAAGAAACGCTCGAAGAGCGCGTGGAGAAAGCGGCCGCGCTCCGAGGGCGGCGGCGCGTCCTCGTCTCGCGGCTCTTCCTCCAGCTTCAGCACCTCGGACGCGAAGAACTGGAAGGGGCACTTGAGATAGCGGTCGATGCGGCTCACGCTGATGCGCGGGAGCGTCCACGGACCCGCTTCGCCCGAATACCGAGGGTCGCCGGCCGGAGCCGCCCCGGCCCGCACCCGTGCCCACTCGGCAACGCCCGGCGCCACCTCGTCCAGGGCGGACGGATGGGTCAGCAGGGCTTCGTCCGCGAACACGGCCAGGTGACCATGGCCGGGCGCGGCCTCGCGGTCGAGTCCAGAGCCGGGCAGATCGTCCACGAAGGTGGAAGGCTCGACGACCGCGTCGGATTCGAGCGCGAAGGTCGACACCCGCACGCGCGCCCCGGCCAGGTGCAACAGGTCGTGGAACTCGGCCCGCGCCGCGGCCATGGTCTCGCTCTCGCGCCGGTTCGGGTCGACTGCCGCTGGGCTGGGCTCGAGCAGGGCGAGGAGGGACGCCGGGTAGAAGATGCTGCGCCGTACCGGCTCGGGCCACTCGCCCTCCACCAGGCCAAGCAAGTGCACCTCGTCCACGTCGGCGAAACGGGCCGCGTGCACGTCGAGGAGGCGAAGGCCGGCCTCCCCGGTTCGCGCGGCAAAGGTCTGCGCGCCCAGCCAGCGCTTGATGGCGGACGACAGGTCGAGCCCGCTCGCGGTCGCCTCGGGATCGTGCGTCTTGAAAGCCTGCGCGAGGGCGGCCAGAGCGCCGACGACCGCGCGCCGGACGCGGGCGAGGCGAGCGCGGTCGGCGCTCTCGGGTGGCTCGCGATGGTGACGCGTGAGAAACGCCTGAAGAATGTCGAGCTGCGCGGCCACCGGCAGCGGATCGGCCAGCGGGGCGAGCACGCCAGCGAGCGCGGCGGCGGCCCGCGCGGCCGGAGCGGCACGGCGTCTGCGCCGTTCTTCGCGACCGGACGGCGCGTCGAGGGCCGCCCACGCATTGGCCAGGAGCGCCAGGCGTTCCCGGCCGCCGAGGTAGCGCGCCTCGGCCAGCGCGCGATCGAGCGCACCGATGGCGTCTCCCGGCACCTCCTCGCCGCCATCGTCGAAGCGGAAGTGGGGCGAGCCGAGCAGCGCCACCAACGACGCGCGCGAAAAGGCGCTGGCCACGGCGTCGAGCACGAGGTCAAGGGCCGCCGCGTATGGCTCGGCGGCCAGCGGCAGCGTGTCGAGCGTCTCGAATGGCAGCCCGGCGCCGCCGAACACGGAACGAGCCAGATATAGATACGGCAGCGGACGACGGACGACCAGCGCCTGACGATGGAGCGGAGTGGCGGCGGCGCCGCGCCGAGCGGCCTTCACCCGGCGCGCTACCGCGATCAATTCCTCTTCGCGATCGCGTGCGTGGTGTACGGGCGGCCCCTCGCCCGGGGGCACCACCAGGCGCGGACGCTGAACCGCTGCCGCCGAGGATGCACCGCGCGACTCGTCCAACCCGGGCAGAGCGGCGTGGATGCGCTCGAGGAATCCGGCGGCGAGCACCGCCTCGGTGGCCACGACGTCCACCCGCTGCAGGCCGGGCAGCCTCGAGAGCAGCGAGAAGTCCACGGGCCAGAGTCCAGTGCCGTCCGCGACGCGGTCGGCCAGAGCGACTACCACGTGCCGAAGCGGCCGGACGGGCGCACGGTCGAGCAAGGCGGCGCGAGCGAGGTGTTCGTCGAGCAGCCCGCGCAGGACCAGATGGTGCTCGTAGCCGGCGAAGGTGGCCGACAGGAACGCCGTCTGTTCCAGCAAGCGCGCGGCACCCCGATCGGTGTCGGCGGCGGAGTCGAGCTCGGCGCGTAGGTTGCGGTCGAAGTCGTCCACCGTGCGTGCCTGCCGCCGGATGTGGTCGTACAGGACGAGCATCTCGGCCACGAGCGCGGGACGGATGGCAAAGGGCGGTGCCAGGCCCGCGGCGGCCGTCTCTCGCGCCAGGCGGCCGAGAATCACCTCGCGGTCGAACGCGGACAGCAGCTCGAGCGGCTGCGACGCTCGCGCGGCCAGCTCGCGGTAGAAGTCGGCTCGCGGCCCGATGAGCGGCCACGCCGTGACGGAGCGGCTGGCCAGCAGCCGATCCTCCACCGTGCGGCGCAGTTGCTCGCCGGCCCCACGTGTGGGCACGAGGATGAACGTGTCGGCCGCCGACACCGGGTCGAGCGCGGCAACCACGTCGGTGAGGGTGGAGCGCAGGCCCGCGGGTGACGGCACGCCCAGCAGTTGCGTTCGGCGTGGTGTGATCACGGAGTGGTGGGCGGTCGGGGCGGTTCGAGCGCGAGGTCGAGATCGGCGCGAGCCCGGGCCAGTAGCAGTAGCGCGCCCGCGGCGGCCGACGAGGCCTGCTGCGCGCGCGCGGGATCGTTGGCGGTGGCCGCCGTCAACCGCAGGGTGAAGGCCTGCTCGGCCATGGCCCACGCACTTCGGAAGAGCGCGTGGACGGGTATGAGATCGGGCGGCGGAACGACGCGGTCGAAGCGGGTGCCGTCGCGCTGCCATCGGGCGATGAGCGGTTGGAGGCGCGAGGCGGGCGGGCCCGCCTGGGCGCGCACGTCTTCGAGCGCCGGGCGGTTCCGCATCATGGCGCGCAGCGACGGGGCGACGGCGCGGCGGTAGCTCCGCGCGGCCGGAGCGCGCAGTTCCCACTGATCGCGCGCGAGCTGGTAGCTGCGGGCCGAAGCGAGCTGGGCGTCGAGCATCGAGAGGAGCGCCGCCACCTCTCCGGGCCGTTTCACGGCGAGCGCGGCGTCGGCCTCGCGGACCTCGCCGTGCAGCCGGGCGAGCGCGCGGACGTCGGCCTTCGACAGGTTCCGCGCGGCCGAAGCGAGCGTGCGCTCCCTGAGATCGGCGTACTGGCGATCGATGCGCTGTTCCTGCTCGAGCGTCGCGGAGGCCTCGTGGCGCATGAGGCTGGCCCAGGCCTCCGGCAGCAGGCCGGCGGCGCGCTCGAGCAGACCCAGCAGCGTCTGCAGGAGCGAGGTGCGCTCGGCCGGCGTATCGGCCAACTCGGCGGCCGTACGCAGTTGCTCGACCGTTTCGGCTTCGGTGGGCTCTGGCAGCAGGGGCTCGTCGGGGAGCACGGCGGGGGGCGCTATCAGTGCCACAGCGATCCCCTCCTGCCCGGTGGCCACGTGCAGGTCGGCGATCACTTCGTCGAGCACGCCGAGGATTTCGCGCACCTCGAGCGCGCGATAGCCGAAGTGGGCGCCCGGCCAGTCGGCCAGCGTCTTGCGCGCCTGCTCGGCCCGCAGGAGCCGTGCGCCCGGGTCCGGCAGTGTCGCGATCTCGTTCAGGGCTCGCGCCACATCATCGCTGAGGCGCGCGTAGTCGGCATCGCCACGCGTGGAGGCGTAGCGCTGGGCGCGCACCGCGGTGGCGTAACGCTCGGTGCGCTCCCAGTTCACCTCGACGGCGGGGATGGTGATGAGATGGAGCTCTGCGGCCGGATCGCCGCGGCGAGTGGGCATCGAGAACACGACCCGGTCGTCCACCCTGGCCCACTCGCCGTAGGCCGTCAGCACCCGACCGTCGGCGAGGAAGATGCGGAACAGGTTGCTGGCGTCTTCTTGTGTGTGCACCGGTACGGCACACAAGAGCAGCAGGGCGGCAATGATCGCGGCCGGGCGAAGCCCCTCTGTGGAAATCCTGTGGATGGGCCGTCGAAAGCCTGTGAACGACACGACAGAATATTAATTCTTCCGGGCGTTTCGCCCGAAAGAACGTGACCGAAGCGTCCACGCGCGATCTTCGTACGCCCCTTCGCTTGATTGCGTCAGCCGTGTGACTACAATCACCTCTCCCTCATCCCACTCGCCGACCCGTGAACACGCACCGTTTCGAACACTGCATCGCCGGCCGCACCTACGTGATCGAAGTGCTGCCCGTCTCGACCGCCCGGTGGCGCGCCCAGATTGCGCGGCTGCCCGGAATGCCGACGTCGCTGATGCCGTTCTACGGCGAGACGCCGGAGGATGCCGCGCGCGAGCTGACGAACTGGTTGTCGCTGGTTTCCTCCGTCCCGGCGATGCCCGTCCGAGCGACCGGGACGGGGCATTGACCACGGTCACGCCTGGGCCCGCGGGCACGGCGCACCTGACGTAGAGCCGGCCGTCGTGACCCCGGCGAGTTGCTTACGTCTACCCCGGCAGGTTACCATCGATGTTCCAGTGAGGGGGCCTGTAGCGCAGTTGGGAGCGCGCCTGAATGGCATTCAGGAGGTCACCGGTTCGATCCCGGTCAGGTCCACCAAACCCTCCTTCCCGACATCCGCCGGCCGCAAGTAGCTGAAGGCCGGTGCGGTTACGGCGGTTCCAACAAAGCCGTTTCCGTCGAACGCGATTCCTTCCGGAAAGAACAACTGTTGAAACCGCTGGCGCTGGTCGAGCGACGACTGCAGCCAGAGGTCAGCTGCGCGCGGCAGAACGCGCTCCGCGAACGCCAGGATGCTCTCCACGTGGAGTTCATCGAGCTGCCCTGAATAACGGTCGATCCGGACGAGCCTAAGCTCCTCGCGCAACTTCTCGGAGTGCTGGTCGTACGGCTCGATGTTGTTGGCTGCGTGTTCGGCAGTCGCCAGTTCGTCTCGCACGGCCGTCTTCCGTGCCCTCCAGATCTGCAGCACGGATTCCTTGAGTCGCCGCATGGACTTCGGTAGAACAAGCCCTCGGAGATCGGCGGGTCGAAGCCGGCACGTCTTCGACTTCAACCAGGAACTGATGAATCTCGGCACCACGGCGTGGACGGCCCGAACGCCGGCGCAGCGCCCGGATCTGCCCGATGTCGCGGAAGTGCGCTGACGCTGCGCTACGAGTAGCGCCCTCCCGCTTGACATACACTGACGCGGTGAATTCCGACGCGGCAGCACGAAGGATTCGCGCTCTTCTCCAGCAGATCGCTCCTGCGACGTGCAAGAGCAGCCCGGCCGACGACGAGATCCCGCTGGGGACTGGGGGGGCAGGGCTCGACTCGATCGCCCTCGTCGACCTGATCCTCGCATGTGAAGCGGAGTTCGGAACGTCGCTGCCGGCCGAACTGCTGGGCCAGGGACCGATCACGATCGCGTCGCTCGCACGTCACCTGACCCGGATCGAGCCGGGAAGTCGACGCTCGCCATGACATCCCCGAACCCGTATACGGCCGCCGAGTACGATTGGACGGTCGATTCGCGGCCGCGATGGGAACGCGTGCTGTCGGCAGGTTTTCACCATCTGGCCCTCACGATGGCGGACACCAGCATCGCGGCGACGATGAAATATGCAGGTGCGCTGGGGGGCTGGGCCCAGCGGCTCTCCCGGACGGGACCGACGGCGCGCGCCGTTCGGTCTCTCTTCAGCGACATGCCTCCCGGCCGCGCGGCACAGGTCGCGCAAGAGATTGCCGCCGGGCGGTTCAGGAACCAGGTCGCGATCGCGGTCGCACGATCCCGGGGACCGGATGCCCTGTGGGGGCTGTTGACGCCAGGCGCAGCGCGAACGTGCGCCGAGGTACGCCACCGTGAATCTCGATTGTTCGTCACCTGGCACGTCGGGGCGATGTTCGGCGTCGGAATGGCGCTGCGCGGGGCTGGCCTGCGGCTGCTGGTTATTCGGGACCTGCCACTTCAAACGATCGAGCAACGGGCGGCGGCATTGAAGGGCGCCATCGACGAATTGCGCGCCGGCGCGGCAGTGCTCGCCGTCCCCGACGGCCCGGGTGGCACTCACGCGGGCTCGGTGACATGCCTGGGACGTGACATCGTGCTCCGGCGGGGCGCCTTCATGCTCGCGCGGGTGACGGGCGTGCCCGTCACGCCCATCGTGGCCAGCTGGGGGCCAGACGGGGAGATCGGAATTGATGTCGGCCCGGCGTTGCCGGTACCGAGTGGTCCGGGCGCCAGGGCGATCGAGAGCGCCCACGCGGCCGCTGCCGCCCGGTGGCTCGAGGACTACCTCACGCGTGCCCCCGGGCAAATCTGGCTGTCCACGTTGTCGCTGCTGCGCCAGGCACCGATCTCGACCGCCTCCGTCAGTCGGTAAAGAACAACTCCGCGAGCCGCCCGGAACGCAGGCGCGCGCTCACCTCGGCGTGTTGGACCTTGCCGCTCGCCGTCAACGGAATCCCGCCGGGCTCGACGAGCAGCACCTGAAACGGCATGACACCGAACCGCTGCGCCACGTGTTGGGCGATGCGCGAGGTGAGCGCCGCGGCATCCGCGGGGTACGAAACGGACTCGCCTCGGAGCTCGGCGACGATCACGAGCCGCTCCTCGACCGCGAACTCCAGCCCGGCGAGGCCGAGCGCCGCAGACAAGCGGACCTCCGGTATGCCATCGACGACCTCTTCGATCTCCTTTGGCGCCAGGGCTGCCCCGCCACGCTTGATCAACGACCGCGCACGCCCTTTCACGAAGAGCCGACCGGACTCGTCGAGGCAGCCGATGTCGCCGGTGTGCAGCCAGCCGCCGCGAAGCGTGGCCCGGCTCTGGGGTTCGTCGTCGAAATACCCGGCGAAGACGCAGGCGCCACGCACCTGGATCTCCCCTTCCGTCAGGGGACCGACCGGCCGACCGTCAGAATCGACAATTCGCAGCGTGACACCGTCGAGCGGTGCCCCGCAGCCGACCGTGCCGGCGGCGTCGACCGAGAGCGCCTCTCCCGGCGCGACGCACGTGACCGCAAGGGTCGCTTCCGCGAGACCGTAACCCGGCCGGATGACACCTGGCAGACCGAATCGTGATTCGAACATCTCGATTGTGCTGCGCCGAACGCCTTCGCCCCCATTGGTCGCGACGCGCAGTGAGGACAAGTTGAGGCCGTTGGAGCTGACGAGCTGGGCCGCAGTGCGGTAGCCGATGTCGGGTCCACCAGTGATGCTGGCGCGCACCCGATCCATCGTCTCCAACCACGGCCGCAGGTTCGTCAACGAGACCGGCACCAGATGAGACGGACAGCCAGCGTAGACTGAGCCGAAGACGAATCGGACCAGGCCGAAATCGTGATGGAGCGGAATCCAGCTGGCGAACACGTCGGTATCGGTGATCCCGAGCCGCCGGCGACTCCCCTCGAGAGACGCCATCAGACTTGCGTGGGTTACGACGGCCGCGCGCGACTCGCCGGTGGTCCCGGCTGTGAGTTGCAGGTACGCGATATCGTTGGGCTCAGGCCAGGCCGCTATCATGGGAGCACTCCGAGGGCGAGTCAATTCGTCGGCGACGACAACACGCCCGCCAGAGGCTGACACCTGGCTCTCGAGACCCGCGGCCCGGTCGGGTTCGGCCACGACGAGCGCGGTACGAAGGCGCGCCAGGCGCCCCGCCGTGACGACGTCGGCGACATCGGGATTCAGCACGATGGGTACCGCGCGCCGCATCTGGACCGCGAATATCAAGCGGATCAGGTCGAGGCCGGTCGGCAACACGAGCGCGCAGCGGTCGCGGCTCTCGACGCCGTACCGACCCAGGGTGGCCGCGATCGCCCGCACGTCGTTCCACAGATCACCAAAGGTGACGGCGGCGTCGCCGACCGCGTGGGCCAACGCACTGCCGCGGTGCAAGGCCTGTTGCCTCAGAACGTGCAGGATCGTTTCAGACGCCTGGGTCTGGGGCCTCATTCTGGTCCGCGACAGGGTAGCACGCGACGATCAATCGTACGGAACCAGGCCCAGTGGCGAGCGCGAACCGCTGCTCCCGAAGAGGACCTTTGGGACGCAAGACGCCATATCAGCGACTCGGCCCGACGGCGTCGGTTGCGCCGGCCGCCACCAGCGCATCGGCCAGCCGGCTCGCACCGCCAAACTCCATCATCCACGTGTGGACACCGGCGGCCGAGGTCCGGGCCCATTCCGTGCGGGCTCGCGTCAGCCACCGCTCCGCGTCCGTCGCCGTCGCGGCACGTCGAAGCAGCCAGTAGGCCCGCAGGCACGTCACCACCATCTCCGGCGCATACTCGGCGTCGACCGGCGCCTGCTCGAGCATGGCGGCGGCCTCCTGGTAGCGTGCCAGCGCCTCGGCCCGTTCCCCGCTGCGGTCCAGCACGTCGCCGAACCGTCGCAGCGCCACGGCGTGATCGCTTCTGAGGTCGATGTAGCGCGCGCCGGCCGCCGCGCTCGCGTCGTAGACCGCGAGCGAGCGCGTCACGCGCGCCCGGGCGTCGGCCACGCGACCCGCCACCAGGTCGAGCCCGCTCAGGGTGCTGAGAGACAGGGCCTCGTCACCCTGGATCTGGCGGTCGCCCGGGTCGGCGCTGGACAGCAACTGCTGGGCGGCCAGCGCGCGCGATGCCATGGCGTAGGCCTCGTCGACATGCCCCTGCGCGGCTTCGGCCAGGGCCACACGGTGCAGCGCGAAGGCTTCGGTGCGCCGCATGGTGGCACTGCCGGGGTCGCGCGCGACGAGGCCGGCGAACTCCGCAGCCGACCGCCGATAGGTCGTCGCGGCGGCCGAGGCCAGTCCCTCCCGCAACTGGGCGTCTCCGACCTTCATCTCGGCGACCGCGGTGAAGCGCCGGTGTCGCGGAAGCGGGCTGTCGCGATTGGTCTCGGCGGCCCGCCGGTACGCCTCACGTGCCTCGGCGAAGCGTCCGAGTTTGACCAGCGCCTGCCCAACGCTATAGATGCTCGTCGCCGTGGCGTAGGCGAGCGCGCTGTCCCCTGCGCGCTCATCCCAGAGCGCGCGGTTGATGCTGGTGGCGCGCGTGTAGTGCTGCAGCGCGCCGGCGAAGTCGCCGTCTCCCCAGAGCAGATCTCCCGTGGCGAGCAGGGCGGCGCCGAGCGCGGCGCTGTCCGCGTCGGTGGCGTCTGGTCGCGACGCCACCGCCTCACGCAGCCCCAATGCGTGCCGGTAGCTGTCGAGGGCTTCGGGCCGCTCTCCGAGGTTGGGCAGGTAGGGATTGCCCTGCACGTCGCCGATCCGCTGGTAGGTCGCCGCGAGTTCGCGTTGCAGCGGCACGTCGCCCTGCGCGTCGCGCGCCAGCTCCTCGAGGTAGCCCAGGCTGCGGGCGATGACGAGCTTGCGGGCGGCGGTGGTACCGGGGATGTCACGGACCGCCTCGTCGAACTCGAAGACGAACGAGTTGGCCAGCTTGCGCACGTCGTTGAACCGGGCCTCGGCGCGGGCCCGCTGGGTGTCGGCCACTCGCGATTGCCGGATCGACACGCCAGCCGCGAGCGTGAGGCTCACGGCCGCCACCGCCCCCGCCGCGACCCCGGCGCGGTGACGGGTGATGAACTTGCGGGCGCCATACCACGCCGACCCGTGACGCGCCAGCACGGGCTGATGGTCCAGATAGCGCTTGACGTCGTCGCCGAACTGCTCCGCCGACCCGTAGCGATCGGCCGGAACCTTACGCAGGGCCTTGAGCACGATGGCGTCGAGATCCCCGTCGACCGCTGGGCGCTTGCGCCCGGCCGCGCCAACCGACGGTCGCTCGGGTTCGGCGCTGCGTACCGCATCGAGGACCGCCAGCGGCGAGGCGTCGGGCATCACCGTCGAATACGGCCCGGTGCCCGTGAGCAGTTCGTACAGCAGCACACCCAGCGAGTAGACGTCGGTGGCGGTGGTCACCTGGTCGCCAGTGGCCTGTTCGGGGCTGGCATAGCGCGGCGTCAGGACCTGCACCGTGGACGAAGGACCGCCACCGGCCGCATCCAGCAGCTTGGCGATGCCGAAGTCGAGCAGCTTCGGAGCACCGTCGCCGGTCACGAGGATATTCGACGGTTTGAGATCGCGATGCACGACGAGGTGCTGGTGTGCGAAGTGGACGGCGGCGCAGACCTTCAGGAACAGCCGGAGCCGCGCCGGCTGATCCAGCCGCGCCTCGTCGCAGTAGGTGGTAACGGGCTGTCCGGGCACGTATTCCATCGCCAGGTAGGGCAGACCGTCGGCCGTCGCCCCGCCATCCACGAAGTGCGCGATGCCCGGATGGCTGAGGGCGGCAAGGATGCGACGCTCGTCGCGCAGCCGCGCCACCGCGTCCGCGGCGACGTTGGTGCCGAGCACCTTGATGGCCACCCGCTGCACGAACCCGTGATCGCTGCGCGCGCCCAGGTAGACGGTGCCCATGCCGCCGCGTCCCAGTTCGCGTTCGACCACGAAGGGGCCGATGGCGAAGCCCGGAGGCAACCGGGGCTCCGCGTCCGCATCGTCGTCATCGGGCAGATCGAGGAAGGCGTCGGCCCGCTGATGGGCGTCGAGCAGGCGCCGCACCTCGGCGCCGACGGCCGGGTCTCGGCGCTCGAGGTCGGCAAGCCAGGCCGGGCGGGCGACGGCGTCGAGGTCCATCGCGGTCAGCCACAATGTCTTGACGTGCAGGTGCGCCGCGTTCGCCGGCGGCAGCGACTCATCCCCCACGTGGCGTCTCGATGGCGGCGAAGAGCCAGGCCCGCGCGCTCGCCCACTCGCGTTTCACGGTGGTGGGCGACACCTCCAGCGCCTGGGCGGCGTCGGCCACCGAGAGCCCGGCGAAGAAGCGCAGTTCCACCACCCTGGCCTGGCGCGGGTCGAGGGTCGCCAGGCGGGTGAGGGCGTCATCGACGGCAATCAGGCGCTCGTCGGGCATGGGGCTCGGCAGGAGGTCGAGGATGTCGTCCCCCCCGACGATGTGCGGGTCGCTACCGCGCTTGGCGCTATGGCGACGTCTGGCGTGGTCGACGAGAATGCGCCGCATGGCCTGGGCGGCCAGCGCGAAGAAGTGGCCGCGGTTCTGCCAGTCGGCGCGCTGGTCGGCGAGCTTCAGCCACGCCTCGTTCACGAGCGCCGTCGGCTGCAACGTGTGGTTGCCGCGCTCCTGGCGCAGGCGCGCGCCGGCCAGGCGTCGCAGTTCGTCGTAGACGGCCGTGGCCAGGTCGGCACCCGCGCGCGCGTCACCCTGCTGCCAGCCACGCAGTAGGAGAGTGACGCGACTGGGCTGGTCGGTCATCGCGTCAGACCGGACCAGGCCCGCTACATACACCGGCCAGCCGGCCGTCGGCGTGCATGCGCCCATGTTACGCGCAGACGCCGCAGAATCGCCACGTCCCGACCGCGCCCCTGGTCCGGCGCCCGGACCTGGAGCCTTCGACGTCAGTCGATCAGCGCGATGCGAGGTCCCAGGAGCCGGTGAACGTACTCGCGGCGTACGTCATCGGCGCCATGCTTCCAGTCACGCGGGTTCCCGCGACGGTCCCTGCAATTACCAGGTACATCTCGACCCCGCTCTCACCGGGAGCCGACCCCGCGCCGGGGCAGACGACGGTGACGGGGAAAAGGGTGTTCGGCAGGGTCACCCGGCCATCGACGTGGCCGTTTGGCGCCACGGTCAGGTAGCCGTCGCTCTTCTTCATCAGGACATCCCAGCTGCCGGTTCCGTAGCTGCACGGTCCGACACTCCCCACGTGAGTCAATTTCAAAACTCCTGGCGTGAGTACGTATTGGACCGCATTGGCTGGGATTTGCGGCAACAGATCGTCAGGAGGATCGTAGGTGTCGATGATGTTGCCCGGCTCGAACGCCACGGTGCCTTGGAAGGTCTGGGTGGTGTCAAGGGGCCCCGACAGGGTGCGTCGTGCTGCAATCACGGTACCCTGCCATCCCGCCACCACTGGGTTCGAGGGGCTGGGGCTTGGGACCGTCGGACTGGGCCCGGTAGGACTGGGCCCAGTGCCGCCGCCCCCACAGGCGGCGGCTACGACCAGGGTGCCGAGTGTGGCCAGCAGACGTCTCATAGTGTCATCTCCACTGGGGTACGCGTCGATCGGCGGAGAGCGGGGCCACACCAGCGTGTCGTGCCTGATTCGCTCGAAGGGCCGCCCGGGCAACCGCGGCGGCAGGGCGGCAGGCACGAGCGGCAGGTCGAACGGCACCGACACCGCACGATCCCGATAGACTGTGGCGCATGCGTTTCACCCGTGCACTCACGCCCCTCCCGCTCATCGCCGGGCTCGTCATCGTCGTCTCCGCGCAGCAGCCGGCCGCGCCAGCGCCCCCGAATCCGGTGCGCGCTGGCTACACGAAGTACGAGCACATGATCCCGATGCGGGACGGCGTCAGGCTGTTCACTTCGGTCTACGTGCCCAAGACCTGTACCGAGCCCTCTCCGATCGTCATGCAGCGCACGCCCTACTCGGTGGCGCCGTATGGCATCGACAACTACCGCACGACCATCGGTCCTTCCGACCATTTCCTGAAGGAGGGCGTCATTGCCGTCTACCAGGACGTGCGCGGCCGGTATCTCTCCGAGGGCGAGTGGGTGGAGGTGCGCCCGTACAATCCGGCGAAGGGACCGAAGGACACCGATGAGAGCACGGACACGTGGGATACCGTCGAGTGGCTCGTCAAGAACGTCTCGTGCAACAACGGACGCGTGGGGATGTGGGGGATCTCGTATCCCGGCTTCTACGTCTCGGTTGGCATGATCGGTGCCCATCCGGCGCTCAAGGCCGTGTCGCCGCAGGCGCCCGTCACCGACTACTACCTCGGCGACGACTCCTTCCACAACGGCGCGTTCATGCTGGCCGCGAATTTCGGCTTCTATACGAACTTCCTGCCCCGCCTGAAGCCAGAGCGCCCGCAGGAGAGGCCCAGGTTCGACTACGGCACGCCCAGCGGATATGAGTTCTACCTGCAGATGGGATCGCTCTGGACCGGAGCGGAACACTACGGTTTGCTCGAGAACCCGTACTACCGCGGCAACCTGGAGCACACCTCCTACGACGAGTTCTGGAAGGCGCGCTCGCTGTGGAGGCACTTCAAGGGCATCACCCCCGCCGTGCTCGCGGTTGGCGGCTGGTTCGACGCGGAGGATCTCGCGGGGCCCCTGCGGACGTATGCCACGCTCCGGGCGGACAGCCCCGCCACGGAGAGCCACCTGGTGATGGGGCCGTGGACGCACGGCAGCTGGGCGCGTGGCGACGGACGCACAGTCGGCAATCTCGATTTCGGGCAGGATGCGTCGGCCTGGTACCGCGAGCAGGTGGAGTTCCCGTTCTTCATGCAGCATCTGACCGACAAGGCGGTAGAGCCCGTCGCGGCAGCCACGGTGTTCGAAACCGGGACGAACCGGTGGCGCACGTTCGATACCTGGCCGCCCGCAGGGGCCAGAGAGACCATGTATCTGGGCGCGGCCGGCACGCTCTCCGCCTCTGCGCCAGCCGAGACGGACGCCTTCGACCAGTACGTCAGCGATCCGAATCGCCCGGTGCCCTACGTCGGCCACGTCCAGATGGGCATGCAGCGCGACTATATGACCGAGGATCAACGCTTCGCCACGACCCGACCTGACGTGCTCGTCTATCAGACCCCCGCGCTCGACGAAGACCTCACGGTGCTTGGTCCGATCGCGGTGGACCTCTACGTGTCGACCTCGGGTACCGATTCCGACTTCGTCGTGAAGGTCATCGACGTATACCCCGGCGACTACCCGACGCCGGAGTGGACGGGGCCGGTGCCCGAGCCGGCTAATCGCGTGCGCATGGGCGGTTACCAGCAGCTCGTGCGCGGCGAGCCGTATCGCGGCAAGTTCCGCAACGGCTTCGACAAGCCCGCGCCGTTCGCACCCGGCCAGCCAGATCGGATTCGCTTCGACCTGCCGGACGTCGCGCACACCTTCCGCCGCGGCCACCGCCTGATGGTGCAGATCCAGAGCTCGTGGTTCCCCTTGACGGATCGGAACCCGCAGGTGTTCACCGACATCCCACGGGCCAGTCCAGAGGACTTCAAGCCGGCCACCCAGCGGGTGTACCGCAGCCGGATGCGCGCTTCAGCGCTGACGCTCAACGCCGAACGGCACCAGAGTCCTTGAAGGCCGGGAACCCCTTGCACATGACTCTCGCCCGCCGGAGGCGGGCCCCACCGCCTCACTGAACGGTGACGGCGATCTCCTGCGACGGCCGCCCGCCGCCCATCAGGTTCCCGCCGCGCACACGCACGTAGTAGGTTCCCGGTGGCACGTCGCTGAAGCTGGCGCGCGGGTCGCCCCCGCCGATGAACACCGACGGCTCTGTCCGGCCGGGCGCCAGGCCAATGTCAACGACGAACTGCGAGGCCGCGCCGACGTTGGTCCAGTTCAACGCGACGGCGTGGACGGTGACTTCAGCCTGCAGGTGGCGAGGCGGCCCGGGAGCGGTCACGAGTTCCAGGCGGCCCGCATAGGGCTGCCATCCACTGCCATGGATGAATGGTCGCGTAGGTGTGCTCGCCGAATCGGCCGTCGTCTGGAGACAGCAGCGGGAGGGTCGTCAGGTAGGCGGCACTACCGGCAGGCCAAGGGCCCGTCCACCTGATGCGTCAGCACCCGCACTTGAACGCCGCTCAGCACATCCACGGACCACACACCATCCTCTCTCGCGACGAACACGCGCGGCCGGGCGCGATCGTACGCGACGATGGCACCGGCAGGAAGGGGGACGTGAACCCCGGTCCGAAGGTCAACCACGTCGTCAGGCGTGACGGCGTAGCGATTGCCGCCGATCCTGGGTTGCCAGGCAGCGGCCGGTGAAGGGCCGATGATCTCCCCGAAACGGTTGGCCGTTCCCACCTCACCGGCGTTCGCCAGGAACAATCGATCCTGCGCGAAGACGTTCGGCGTCAGCAGCAATGCCGTCGCGAAGCCTATGAGTAGCCGTGTCATTTCAGCTCCTCCTCGAACCGCCCGTTCTTCGGCTGGCGGATCGCACCGAGCCTACCCGATCCGGGGGGGCAAACACGAAGCACCGACTGTCTCCGGAAGCCGCGTGATGGGGCGGCGGAGTGGAGTGATCGTCCCCTCACTTCGACGTGACGGTGTAGGTCCCGGCCTTTTCCGCGTCCCTGAAGAACGTGACGACGGCGTCGACGGGTACCGGTCCGAACTCGGCGGCGATGGCGTTGCGGATGTCGAGAACCGATCGCGTGCCGTCGGCGAAGTTACGCGCCTCCATGGCGTAGTACCCCTGCAGCGCCGGCGGCGTGCCGCCACCACCGGCGGCACCACCGCCAAACCCCTGCGGTGTCGGCGCACCGGCCTTCTTCGCCGGCACCAGTCGCGCCGCCGCGCGCTCTTCCTCGGTCGGCACGGGCGGGTCGACCGGTGTCACACCCACGCGTCCTGCCGCCGCGCGATACGCCAGCTTCACGCGATTGACGTCGATGGGCTCGGCCTGGTCGAGCGTCTGCGCCAGCGCGAGGATGTCGGCGGCCGCGGCCTTGTCGTTCATTGCGAGCGTCGCGGCCGACCCGACGTCGAGCCGCTCGCGGACGTACGCCTGCCGCACGAGGTTGAGCGCTTCCTTGAAGTTCTCGTTGAGCGAGGCCGCGGTGCTCCCGGCCATCATCGCCAGGCCGTCGCCCAGGTCGGCGGCAATGCGCGCTTCCGCGTAGGTCAACGCCACACCGGCCGTGGCCACGGCCTCCGCCGGGCCCGCATTCGCGAACACCGAACCGATCGCCACCATCAGGAACGCCGCGCGCTTCATCTGCGTCGGGTCCTGGTTCGCCGGCGAGTCTTCGCTCGAGTGGTAGACGGCGTCCGGCCAGTTGCCGAACTGCACGGCCGGGAGGCGCGGGTCCCAGTCCAGGTGCACCTGGTGATCGCTGGCGCCGTAGAACTTCTCGATGTTGTAGTGGAACGGATCGCGGGTGCCCGACGGGTCGATGATGGGGTTCTGGAACGCGTAGGCGATGCGCCGGTTGTGCAGCTTCTCGCGGTTGGTCTCGCCCACGTATTCGAAGAACTGGCGCGACACGTCGTTGATCACGTTCGGGATCGAATACATCGTCTGGTTCAGGTGCAGCGAATTGTGGTTGATGGTCTGGTTGGCGCCCACCATGTCGGTCGAGATGGACGCGACGACGTGCCGGCCAAGTTCCGGATGCGCCAGCAGATAGGCGCGTGTGCCGCTGATCTCAGGCACCCACAGGAACCGCACGGTCCGCTTCGGCCGAGACATCAACCCCCGGTCGATCATCTCGATCCAGGCGCGGCCGGCCTCGAGTTGTGTGGCCGGGCCGCCGCAGTTGTCGTTGGCCCCCTGTTTTGCGATGCCTTCGAACAGATGCGCCGTGAAGTGAAACTCTTCGTTCGTGCTGCCGTCGCCGGGGATCGTTGCCACGACGACGTTCATTGGCGCGTCGTATTCGGCGGCTTGCACCACGGCGTGAACCGTCAGCTTCTGGTGACGCTCGAGCCGGCCGAGCAGGTCGAGGCCCATCCGGAGCGACAGGACGAAGCCCCACGTCGTCCTCGCATTCGCATCCGGTCCCTGGGTGATGCCGCTCCAGCCCATCTGGTCGGGCCGGTCGATGGGCTTGCCCGTACCGTTGAAGAAGCTGACGACGCCTTCGGCCCCGAACTGGCGAACCGCCAGGTTGTGCGCGGCGCCGACGGGACCCGACGCGAGCACGATCTTGCCCTTCACGTCCCTGCCCGCGTAGTCGTCGGCTGTGTCTCCGCGCCCGACGTAGACCAGTTCCGCCGTCACGTCGCCGCTCCGGCTGCCGGTGGCGAGCGTCGTCGCCACGTCACGGTACCGGGTGATGAGCTGTGGCGGGCCCGGGGCGGTCACCCACAGCTCGGCCATCTCGCCGTCCCACTGCCTGGCGCCGAGGGGAAAGCGTTCGATGTGCACGTCGCTGAAGCCGTATTCCCTGGCCTTGGCCTCGGCGTACGCGGCTTCGCGATAGGTGCCCGACTGGTACTCCTCCGCCGGCCGGTTGCGCTCGTAGGGGCACATCTCCAGGACGTGGTTGTGCGCCTGGGCGCCCGAGACGTGCTGGGCAATGGCATTGAGGGTCGCGGGAGGAATCAGGGTCCGCGGGTCGGCCTGCTCCTGGGCCATGATGACGGCCCCAGAGACCGCCAGACCGATGGCGGTGAGAAATCGGATGGTGTGCATGAAGGCCCTCGGGAGGATGATGGTGCGCGTATACTACGCCACATCCAGGCCCGTGCCGGGGAGCAGGCCTGGCGGGAATGACGGCCCAGCGTCCGTCGTGAATCAGTCGCATCGAAGGAGGCCTGCATGTCACTGTCTCGTCGCAACTTCGTTCGGACCGTCGGGCTGGGCGGCGCCGGCCTGTCCACTGCGCTCATCATCGGCCGCGGTCGCGAGGCCCTCGCGTTCGAGGGCGGAGCCGTGCAGGCGCTGCAGCCGCCCGACGACGGCCTGATCCACATCGACTCGAACGAGAACGCGCGCGGTCCCGGGCAGTCGTCGATCGACGCGCTGCACCGGGCGATCTCGTCGCGGGTCGGGCGCGGCTATCCTCCCGACTACGTGCGCGATTTCGGCACGGTCGTCGCCACGCGCTACGGCGTGGACGCCGGCCACGTCATCATCGGCACGGGCTCGGGCCCCATCCTCGAAGCCGCCGTGCGGGCGTTCTGCTCGCCGACCAAGCCGCTGGTGACCGGGTCGCCGTCGTATAGTTCACCCGAGGGTGCCGCGCGCCGTATCGGCGCCGAAATCAAGGCTCTTCCGGTCGACCGCGAACTCAAGCTCGATCTGGATGCCATGGCGCAGGCCGCCAGCGGCGCCGGCCTGGTGTTCCTCTGCAACCCGAACAACCCGACCGCCACGGCGCACAAGCTCACGTCGGTCGAGCAGTTCGTGCGCCGCGTCAAGCAGGACTCGCCGGATACGGCGATCCTCATCGACGAGGCCTACATCGACTACGTGTACGACCCGGCCGTGAAGACGGCCATCCCCCTGACGCAGGAGTTCCCCGGCGTCTTCGTGGCGCGCACCTTCTCGAAGGCGCACGGCATGGCGGGCCTCCGGCTGGGCTACTCGGTGGGACAGCCGGCGACGGTACGCGCCGTCGCGCAGGCTTGGAGCCTGGGCAGCATGAACACGCTGACCGCGGCCGCCGGCATCACGTCGTTCCGGGACACCGCGCACATCGACGAGGACCGCCAGGAGAACGCGCGTATACGCGACTTCACGCTCCAGGCGTTCCGCAAGATGGGCTTCGAGGCCTCGGACTGCCAGACGAACCATCTCTTCGTGGACCTGGGCCGTCCTGCCTCGGAGTTCAGAAATGGGTGCCGCGAGCTGGGCGTGGCCGTGGGTCGGGACTTCCCGCCCATGGAGAAGACGCACAGTCGCATCTCGCTGGGCACGATGGAGGAGATGCGAAAGGCTGTCGGCGTCTTCCAGAAGGTGCTGGGGAAGGCGACCAACGTGTGAGGACCGAAGTCCGGCTCGGCTGCCAGATTCGGTGGCCGTGTCCCGGACCCGTGACGGGCGTCGGCACGCCGGCGCCCGTCTATTGGGACGGATACAAGTCAATTCCTTGAGTTCTCTTGTCAGGACGAGGGATGCAGGGGGTGGCCATTCGAACACTCCGATGCGCGACCTCCTGCTGTCCTTCCCGGCCGGCCTCGTCGCCGCGGCAATCTTCTATCGCCGCACCCTCTTCAGTGCCTTCGACATCGTCCAGGCTGACGTCGGCGACAGCCGACTGATCTCTGGCTGCGTCCATCCTGGGCGCCGTGTTCTTCGCATTCGGCTTTCCGAAGTTCGCGGAGTTGGGTCACTTTCAACTGCGATTCGATTTCTTCCAGCCGCTCGCACTGGTGGGCTCGTGGCTTCGTTATGGACGGAACGGCGCTCGTTTCGGGCGGCGGAGATTGCTGCGCGCCTCAACGGCTTCGTGGCGCTCGTCGGATTGGGCGCGCTGACTGCGTTCTATCACGCATGGTTCCTGGTCTTCTGGCTCTCGCTGGTCGGAATCCTGGCTTGTCGCTTCTCCGCGTTCCGTCTGCGCACGGCACTCCTGCTCTCGACGGCACGCCGCGTCCTCTGGCAGCCCGCGCTTCTGGCCGCGCTGTTGCTTCTACCCTTCCTTGCGGTGTACCTCCCTGGCCGGAGTGCGGCGAGCGGACGTGGGTGGGAGCAGACCGCGCCCTACATTCCGTCGCTGCCCGACTACCTGCGCCTGGGACCCGATCACCTGCTCTGGGGATGGGTGCCTTTCAACGCCGCGACGTCGGGTATCGAACTGCGCAACGGATTGGGTTTTTGCGTCACGGCCACGATCCTTGCGGGGTGGGTGTGGTCCATCCGATTCATGCTTCAACCGCGTCGCGACAACCCCAACGAGGAGCTGCTCGCAGCCGCGCTGGGCGGATCGCTCCTGGTGACCATCCTGTCGACCCACTGGGGCCTGTTCTATCCCTGGCACGCCGTTTTCAATGTCGTGCCCGGCGCATCGTCCATGCTGGCGGTCGGCCGCTGGGTGCTCACCTGGATGCTTCCGGGATCGATACTGATTGCCACATTCGTGGACCGCATCCCCTGGCGCAGCGGGCTCCGGCCAATTCCAGTCGTCGGGTGCGTGGCCATCGGTCTCGGCATCCTGGAACAGGGCGGTCGGATTTCGGCCGAGTACTCGGCTGCGGACGCGGTGCGCTATCACCAGCAGGTCGTGGCCGCGATTCCCCCCGCCTGCGGCGCGTTCCTGCTGGCGCCGCCGCTGCTCGATCCGATGATTCCCGAGGAGGCGTTCGATGCCGCCCGGTACCTGGATGACTTCCACTACCAGCTGTCGGCGTTGATCGGTTCGGCTTTGTCCGGCATACCGACCGTCAACGGCGCTTCGGGCCTGAGCCCCGTCGGATACCCGCTGTCGAGTGTCTTCACACGCGATCTGGACGACCGGCTCACCGCTTGGCTCGAGCGGTTTCCGCACACGCAGGCCTGCCTGGTTCGCCTGTCGCTGCCCCCCGAAGGCCTCACTTCGAGTACGACGTCAAAGTAACCACCCAATCGCTCGCCCACGCCAACACGGGCCGTCGGTGGCAGGAGTTGGACCGGGGGACGTTTACCTCGCGACGGGTCGCGGGAGGTACGACATCAGCGTCGCGTTCAGCGGGTGCTGCCCGAACAGGTCGAACTCCATGTAGTACCCCCCGGGGTCGTAGCCGACGAAGGCGCGATAGCGGCCGGCCTCGTCATCCGACACGGCCGTGTCCCGCAACGTGAAGAGCGCGCGGTCCTCCACGGTCTTGTACCAGCCGTCAATGTTGTCGACGAGGAATGAGACGTTGACCGCCTTCTTCTCGGTCCAGCGGTTCATGCCGCGGCGCTCGTCCACCAGCCCGACATATCCAGTCCTGGAGCCCGCGTAAACCTTCGCCCATCCCTGATCGACCACCTGCCGCAGTCCGAGCACTTCTTCGTAGAAGGTCTGCATCGGCGGCAGGTCCCGGTAGTAGAGCCACGCGATCGTCGCCTTGAACCCCAGGCCGTCGGGCAGAGGGCTCTGCGGCGCCCGCACGGTGCGATTGGCCTTCAGGAGCGGGAGGAACTGCTCGTTCTCGGGGTGCGGGTTGAACCGCTCGAACTCGAGCAGGTAGCCCTCGGGATCCTTGATGACGAACCCGTCGTGGGCACTGCCAGGGCGCGCGACGAGCGGCCGGCCCGGCGGGAAGCCCTTCGACGTCAAGTAGGTGTGCCACTCCTCGAGCTGGTCGGTGAGCAGCGCGAGTGCCACCGACTTCGGTTCGTCAGCCGTGTGCAGGCCCTTGGTGGCGTCCACGAGGATCAGGTAGGACTCGTCCGCCACGCGAAAGAGCCGCGCCATGTCGTAGTCGGCCACCAGCTCGAGGCCCAGCGTGTCGCGGTAGAACGCCGTCGCGCGATCGAGATCGCGGTAATACAGGAACAGGTTGCTGGCGCGCACGCCGAAATCGCGCATCGTGCGGAACGTCGTCTGCTGGGCGAGCAGCTCGTTGATGCGCCAGGTCGGGTAGCTCAACATGCGCCCGAACCGTCGCGCGATGGCCTCCCGCGCCTTGCCGGTGTACTGGCCGGCCGCCTCGAGCGCGTGGGCCTCGGCCTTCAGCGCCTGGTACTCGTCGAGCGTGGCCCCCTGATAGATGAGCAGCACATCCTTGCCGCGCGCCACGTCGGCGGGGAAGAGATCGGTCACGAGCAGGCTGGGCTCGCGATAGAGCTTCACGCCGTTGCGGGCGGCGACCTTCTCGGCTTCCGGCAGCATCGCCTCCATCTCGGCCGGCGGCAGCACGTCGCTCATTGCAAGCGTCTTCACGCCCGAGTTCACGAGCTCGGCGAAGCCGCCGATCGTGCCGAGTTCGTAGGTGTGCGGGGCGCTCGAAGGGGGTCCGGCGGGTGAACACGCGGAAGAAGCGGTGGCGAACAGAAGGGCCAGGGCGACGGGTGTGCGTGCCATTGCGGTCTCCGAGGGCTACTGCGGGTCCGGCACAATTGCCGTCGCTTCGATCTCCAGGTGCGCGCCGGGCTGGACGAGGGCCACCACTTGCACGGCGGCCATCGCGCCGTCGTCGCCGCCGATGGCCTCCCGGAAGATGATAGTAACGCGGCCGGCGCCTTCGGCCGCGTCCGCCTTCGTGTGTGGCTGAGTCGGGAGGGCTCGGTGTTGTGGTCCGTGCCGCCCTCCGCGCATGCGCGCGCCCAGGCGGCGGCCGCCAAGCCGTAGAAGCGCGCGTCCGTCATTGCACACGGACGCCCAATCCGGACAGCACAGGTGAGCCCGGCCGGGCACCCGTCCCGGGTGTTGCCCTCCAGTGGACCCATACCCGGATGGCCGCAGGCCGCGCTCGCCCCGACTGAGCCCGCCAGTATTGCTCCAGAGCAACGACGCGAGCGACGCATGGCGCGAGACTTCGAGGCGTGGTCCCTCGTTCGGTCCTCGATTCGGTGATGGAGAGCCACGCTGGAGACGTCCGCGCGCGAGAGGTTGCGCACTCCCGCGTGCTGTCCGCGTACATCGCCGCCGGACTCTTCTTCATGCTCCTGCCGGGAACCTTCCTGGGCGTCTGGAACCTTCTGCTGGTCAGCGCACGACAGAGCGTGGACTTCGTGGCTCCGGCCTGGCTCCAGGCGCACGGCCACGCCCAGGTCTTCGGCTGGGTCGGCAGTTTCATCCTTGGCATCGGGTTCTACTCGATCCCGCTCGTGCGCGCCGGCGCACGCCCCTCGCTCGGCGCCGCATGGGCGTGCTGGGCCATCTGGATCACCGGCGTGGGCATGCGATGGGCGGCCAACGTCTACGGTTGGCAGTGGCGCGTGCTGGTGCCGGCTTCCGCAGGACTGGAGTTGGCCGCGTTCGTGATCTTCTTCCGGGCCGTCTCGCAACACAGGGCGCCGGATGCGGGCTCGAGGCGGATCGACCTGTGGATCCGGATCGTCATGACGGCGTCGATCGGGCTAGCGCTCACGTTGATCGCGAACGCCGCGACAGCCGGCTACGTGGCCTGGCAAGGCGATTCGCCGGCGCTCCCGCACGGATTGAATCAACGGTTCCTCGTCCTGGTCACGTCGGGCTTTCTCGCACCCTTCGTCTGGGGATTCAGCAGCAAGTGGCTGCCGGTGCTCCTTGGGCTTCGCCCAGCCTACGGTCGCATTCTCTTGAGCGGCGTGGCCCTCAATGCCCTTGGCGTCCTCCTGACGCTGATGGGGTGGGGCGCCCCGGCCACCGTGCTCTTACTCGCCGCAAGCCTGCTCGTGGCGATCGGCCTGTGCATCTTCGAGCCTCCACTGCAGGCGGCGAAGATCCGGGGCGTCCACGCGAGCTTCCCGGTCTTCGTTCGCCTGGCGTACGCGTGGTTGATCATCGCCGCGGCGTTGGGCGTCGCGGCCGCGGCGTGGGATGAGTCGGGTGGGCTCTGGGGGGCGTCGAGACACGCCTTCACCGTCGGATTCGTGTCGGTGATGGTGTTCTCGATTGGTCAACGGGTGTTGCCGGCGTTTGCCGCCGGGGGTCCGCTCTGGAGTCCGCGGCTCATGTTCTCCGGGTTGTTGCTGTTGACCAGTGGCTGCCTCCTGCGCGTCTCCAGCGAGATTGCCGCCTATCAGTACGGCGTCGAGTGGGCGTGGTCGGCTCTTCCGATCTCCGCAGTCCTCGAACTAGTCGCTTTCACCGCCTTCGCGCTGAATCTGATCGCAACCTTCGCCTTCGCGCCGGACTTCCTGCCGGCGCCTCAGTCTTCGACCCACGGAGAGGTTCCCTCATGAGAACATCTGAACGCACTCCTTCTCTCGCGCACGAGAGCGTGGCTCCCCTCGGGGCACACCTCGACGTGCAGAAGATGCCCGCCCACTGGTTGATGGCACGCCTCGGCAAGCGCGTGTTGCGGCCGGGGGGCATCGAGACCACCCGGTGGCTGCTCGAGCACGCCGCGGTTGGCCCGCAAGATGACGTCATCGAGTTCGCGCCGGGCCTTGGGCGCACGGCGGCCCTCGTTCTCTCGAAACGGCCGAAAAGCTACAACGGCGTCGAACGGGACGCCCGCGCAGCCCAATTCGCCGAGCAGGCGCTGGGCCGCGTGGGCTTTCGTGATGCGCGCGTCCTGCTCGGGGACGCTGCCTCCGTGCCGCTCCCGGACGCCTCCGCCACGCTCGTGGTCGGCGAAGCCATGCTCAGCATGCAGACCGCCTCGACCAAGCAGGCCATCATGAACGAGGCGTACCGGCTGCTGCAGCCGGGCGGCCGGTACGTGATTCACGAACTGGCGGTCACGCCAGACTCACTCGATTCGGCGGAGCTCGCGCGCATTCAGGCCGATCTGTCAGCAACCATCCATGTCGGCGTCCGCATCGGGACCGTGCGGGATTGGCGGCAGTGGCTGGAGGGCGCTGGGTTCGCGATCGAGCAGGTGACGACGGCGCCGATGGCGCTGCTCGAGCCCGCCCGCCTGATTCGCGATGAGGGGGTCGCCGGAGCCGCGCGGTTCCTGTTCAACGCGCTACGCACACGTGGCGCCGCGCGCCGCCTGAGGGCGGTTCGTCGTGTCTTTCATACACATCAGCAGCACTTGTGCGCCGTGGGGATGATCGCGCGCCGGGCTGAACCAACGTCGCTCGGTGCCGCCGACCGACCACTCGCGTGACAGGACCGCGGGATCGTTACCCTGCGCTCGGATCGTTCGCTCCGCGGGCCCGATGCGACTGCCACGGTGCGAACGCGACGCCGCGACGCGCCGCCATCTCGCGGCCGACCGCTTCCAGGTCCGCCGGGCTCAGCACGCGGCCCGCTGCCGGAAACACCTCGTGATCCTCGACGGCGATGTGATCGCGGTACAGCCGCTCCAGCGTGGCAAGCCCCGCGGTCAGGATCTGCACCTCCCCCTCCGGAAGCGTACCGTTCGACAGCCACTGGCGGACGAGCTGAGATACCTGTTCGTGATGCCGTTCGGCCTCCCGATGATCGCCCTCGAGCCTCCGCAACGCGTCGAGCGCGGGTTGCGTCGCCGAGCCCGCGGCGGCCCGCAGCCGCGGAAACAGACTCTCTTCTTCATCGGCAGAATGCCGCGGCGCGGCGGTGTCGAAATAGCGCAGCGCGGCCTCGAGCGCCCGGCGGTCCGGGTCGGGCAAGGCGCCGCCACCGCGCGCCTTGGTCACCATCACGAGCGTCGCGAGAAAGTGCTCGATCCGTCGGTGACAGTCACTCAGGAGGCCGAGCGGCTCGTCGAACCCGTGATCGGCCCGTTGTCCTATCTTGATCGGCATGCGGTACGCTCCGGCAGGCAATGATTCACGATTCGAGGCTAAGGCGGCTCGCGCGCCCCTGTCGTTGCGCCAGCGCAAGCCCCGGGCGCCGACGATAAGATGGTTCGCGTGCCACCCGTGCGCCCACGGCTGCTCGCCACTGTTCCGCTGTTTCGGGGTCTGGACCAGCAGGGTCTCGCCGCGGCCGCCGCCGGCGCACGCCTCGTGCGCGCCGCAGCCGGGCGGGCGTTCTTCCGGGAGGGTGAGCCCGCGCGCGCGTTCTACGTGTTGGCCGGCGGGCGCGTCAAGTTCACGCAGCTCTCAGCGGAAGGCCCTGAGGTCATCCTCCGTGTCATCGGCCCTGGCGAGCCGTTCGGCGGCGTGGCCGCCTTCGCAGACGACGCGACGTATCCGGTCACCGCACGCGCGGTCGAGCCGTCCGAGGCCCATGTCTGGGACGGCGCGAACGTCCTGGCGCTGATGCACCGGTTTCCGGTGGTGGCGATCAACGCCGCCCGGGTGATCGCCGATCGATTCCACGACCTGCAGCGTCAGCACCGGGAGTTGATGACCGAACGGGTCGAACGTCGAATCGCCCGCGCGCTGCTCCGGTTGGCCGAGCACGCCGGCCGGCGCGTGGACGCCGGCGTCGAGATCGACTTCCCACTGTCTCGTCAGGATCTCGCGCAAATGACCGGAACAACGCTGTTCACGGTGAGTCGGACGCTCAGCCGCTGGGAGGGTGAGCGCCTGATTATCACCGCCCGCCGCCGCGTCGTGATCCGCGAGCCTCATCGTCTCGTACGAATCGCCGAAGACCTCCCCAGGTGAGGGCGTCGAGGCACCGCATTTGCGCCAGCGCAATGACGACAGCACCGCCGGTACTCTACCGTGAACTCATCGTGAGCACGCGCAGGCCTGATGCACCGACGGGTCGGACGATGATGGCGGATCTCGTTGTCGAGTGGCCCGCCGCGCGAGCGGTGCTGGGACAGCACGGCATGGCGTGCGTCGGCTGCTCGATGGCGAGGTTCGAAACGATCGCCGAGGCCGCTCGTGCCTACGGCCTTCGAGCAAGCGATCTCATCGACGACGTGCGGCGTGGTACCGCTCAGGTGTTCCCTGGCGGGAGGTCCCACGCCGGTGCTTCCGGTGGTCGGCACGGCAGCCAGACCCAGGTTCGCCGGCGGCCCGCACGGCGCCGGCGAGAGACCAGACAGCGTTGACAACCCCAATGTAACATTCGCGAGGACGCGGGTCCGCACGCCCCACGCTGCCCTGGTCGGGCCGCCTGGTTGCGCCGTGGGCTCGAGCCGGTAAGATTGGTCCTCATGAACCGACGCACGTTGCTCAAGTCCGGCGGCACGGCTCTGCTCGGCCTGGGGCTCGGCGGGTGCCGGCCCGCGGGGCCGCCCCGGGTGTCGCCGGTACGGCCAGCCCGCCCGCGTCTGAATCTCGCCCCGGTGCGCGTGTCGTGGGATCGCGTGATCCGCACCACGGTGGGGCTGCGGCCGCACAGGGACGGCGGCTTCGTCCTGCGCGCCGACAAACTGGACGACAAGGTGCTCGTCCACAACTACGGACACGGCGGGGCGGGCATGTCGCTGGCGTGGGGGTGTGGCACGCTGGTGGGCGACCTGGCGCAGCCGGCCGGCCTGCGCCGCGTGGCGGTGATCGGCTGCGGTTCGCCCGGCCTGACCACCGCGCGCCAGTTGCAGCGCCGGGGCTACGACGTCACCATCTACGCCGCGACGGTGCCGCCCGACACCACTTCGAACATGTCGTGGGCGGGCTACACGCCCACCTCGGGTCTCATCCTGCCCGAGCGGCGCACGCCGGAGTGGGACGCCCAGTTCCGCGCCGCCGCTGAGGTTTCCTATCGCCAGCTGCAGCTGATGGTCGGCCCCCGCTACGGCGTCTACTGGATCGACAGCTACAACGCCACCGACGACCCGAATCCGCGGCCCGGCGGAGGTGGTGACAGCGACCTGGTACCCGAGCACCTGCGGACGGGCCGGGATCGCGAGGTGCTGGGCCCGGGCGAGCACCCGTTCCCCACCCGGTATGCCATTCGGCAGTCGAACCTGGCCATCGAGCCGTCCATCTACCTGGATGCGCTCGTGCAGGACTTCCAGGCGTTCGGCGGGCGCATCGTGATTGAGAGGTTCGAGTCGCGGCGCGATCTGGCGGCCCTGCCCGAGCCCGTCATCGTCAACTGCACCGGGCTGGGGTCGTTCTCCCTCTTCGAGGACAAGGAGCTCGTGCCCGTCAAGGGGCAGCTGACCTTTCTCGTGCCGCAGCCCGAGGTGAACTACCGGGCGTCGGCGCAGTTGCCCGACGACAGCAACGCGAGCATCAACCCGCGCCGCGACGGCATCGTCGTCGGCAACTCGCAGGAACGAGGCGTCTGGTCGCTCGAGCCGAACGAGGAGATCCGGAAGCGCAACGTCGACAACGCCATTGCCTTCTTCTCGCGGATGGAACCGCCCGCGCCAGGCGCGCGCCTCACGCGGTCCGAGGCGCCGCGAGTGGCCCCGGCCGTCGAGAGCTTCTTCGACTGGGGTGAAACAGCAGTGGCCCCGAGGCGATCGATCGCGTCCTGACTCGCGAAGCGCAGGCTATACTTCTCTTTTTCCACTGAGCTTCTGTCTTCTTCACCGAGAGCCGACCCGACATGAAACTGGAAACCATCGCCGTGCACGGCGGCTACAGCCCGGAACCTACCACCAAGGCCGCGGCGGTGCCCATCTACCAGACCACCTCCTACGCCTTCGACGATACGCAACACGGGGCGGACCTATTCGACCTCAAGGTTGGCGGCAACATCTACACGCGCATCATGAACCCGACGCAGGACGTGCTGGAAAAGCGCGTCGCGGCCATGGAAGGCGGCATCGCCGGGCTGGCTCTTGCCTCCGGCCAGTCGGCCATCACCTATGCGATTCAGACCATCTCGGAGGCCGGCGACAACATCGTCTCGGCCAGCACCCTCTACGGTGGCACCTACAACCTCTTCGCCCACACTCTGCCGCAGTTCGGCATCGACGTCCGCTTCGCCGACTACCGCGACTCGCAGGCCTTCGAAAAGCTGATTGATGGGCGCACCAAGGCCATCTACTGCGAATCGGTCGGCAATCCGCTGGGCAACATCACCGACTTCGAGCGTCTCGCTGACGTCGCCCACCGCCACGGTATCCCGCTCATCGTGGACAACACCGTGCCGACGCCGTACTTGTGCCGCCCCATAGAGTACGGCGCCGACATCGTCGTGCATTCGCTCACCAAGTACCTCGGCGGCCATGGCAACTCGATCGGCGGCATCATCGTCGACTCGGGAAAATTCCCCTGGGCGGAGCACAAGCAGAAGTTCAAGCGACTGAACGAACCCGACGTCTCCTATCATGGCGTGGTCTACACCGAGGCTCTGGGGCCGGCGGCCTTCATCGGCCGCGCGCGCGTCGTGCCCCTGCGCAACATGGGCGCGGCGATCAGCCCCTTCAACGCCTTCCTCATCCTGCAGGGCATCGAGACGGTCACGCTGCGCATGGACCGCATCTGCGAGAACACGCAGAAGGTCGCGCAGTTTCTCAGGGGCCATGCGAAGGTGTCGTGGGTGAATTATGCCGGTCTGCCGGACCACAAGGACCACGGCCTCGTGAAGAAGTACATGGATGGGCGCGCCTCGGGCATCCTGACGTTCGGCGTCAAGGGCGGCAGTGGCGACGCCGAAGCGGCCGGCGCACGATTCCAGGATGCGCTGCAACTGGTTGTGCGCCTGGTCAATATCGGCGACTGCAAGTCGCTCGCCTGCCATCCGGCCTCGACCACGCACCGCCAACTGTCGCCGGATGAAATGGCGAAGGCGGGCGTCTCGGCGGACATGGTGCGCCTGTCCATCGGCATCGAGCACATCGACGACATCCTCGCCGACCTCGACCAGGCGCTGCAGGTCGCCTGAGCCGCTTCTCCGGGCCATGAGCGACATCCCGCGCCCACCGTCGCGGGCGTTGGTGATGTCGCGCTCGCACCGGCCGCGGATGGTGGTCGGATCGCTGAGGCAGGTGAAGCCGGGCGGCGCGAATCCCGATTGGCCCGATTGGGCAGTGCGGTATGGTTGACAACCCTGCGTGGTTCGTATAGAAACGTGGCGGTTTCGCTATGTGTTTTTGTCGACGACTTCCGCGAACGACGTCGTCATCCATGTGGCGATAGCGCCGTGGCGAGCTACCTCCTGCACGTCAAGACCCAGTCAAAGAGCGGCGTGAGCGACGACACCTACCAGGAGACCGACGTGTGGTTCAAGCGTGATGGCGCCTGGAGGGTGGTGTTCCTGCACTACTCCGCGGCAGCTCCACGTCGGCCGCAGCCACAGTAGTTGAGACGTGCGCATGGGCGATGCGACCGATCGCGATCTCGGGATGGGCCGCTCGATTTCCCGCCGCGATTTCCTGAACGGCGTTGCGATTGGCGCCGGCGGCGTCCTGACCAGCGGCGTCCTGTCCGAGCCCTTGCTGGCGGCCCAGTCGGCCGAGCAGGCGCGCCAACGCGTCTACTACCCGCCCACCCTCACCGGCATGCGCGGCAGCCATGACGGATCGTGGGAAGCGGCGCACGCGCTCCGAGACGGGCGACTTTGGAACTCGGTCGGCACGCCGGTCGAGACCCGCGAAACCTACGATCTCGTGGTCGTCGGCGGCGGCATCAGCGGCCTGGCCGCCGCGCACTTCTATCGCCAGCGCGCCGGACGCTCCGCGAAGATCCTCGTCCTCGACAACCACGACGACTTCGGCGGCCATGCCAAGCGCAACGAGTTCCATCTTGGCGGCCGTATGCTGCTGATGAACGGCGGCACGGCTGGGATCGACAGCCCCACTCCCTACAGCGCGACTGCCGATGGGTTGTTGAAGTCGCTCGGCGTGGACCCGCCGGCGCTGACCGCGAAGACCCGCGCCGCGGGAGGCGGGGGAACCGGTGTGAACGGCGCCAACCTGCGCGGCGCCTACTTCTTCGACAAGGAAACTTTCGGCGCCGACAAGCTCGTTGTCGGCACACCGGGAGGCGGCGGCCGGGGAGGACGCGGTGGCGCCAACAGCGAAGCGTGGGACGCGTTTCTGTCCCGGACGCCGCTGTCGAAGCAGGCGCAGGCCGATTGGCGTCGCATCCAGACCGACGAAGCCATCGACTACCTGCCGGGGATGTTGCCGGCCGAAAGGCGCGAGCGGTTGTCGCGCATGAGCTATCGGTCGTACCTGCTCGAGGTTGCCAAGGTCGATCCGTCCGTGGCCAGCATCTACCAGCGACGCACGGAGGGCGAGTGGGGCGTTGGCATCGACGCGGAACCGGCGCTCGATTGCTGGGCGATGGGCTATCCGGGATTCAAGGGACTCGGCCTCGGTGCGCCCGCTCCCGGGCCGCGCATGAGCTATACCGCCGCCGGCTATGCGGCCGGGGGGTCGTATCGCTTCCACTACCCGGACGGCAACGCGACGATCGCCCGCCTGCTCGTGCGGTCGCTGATTCCCGCGGCGATGCCTGGCATCGATGGGATAGACATCGTGACCGCCGTGGCGGACTACAGTCGGCTCGATCGGGACGAGTCACCCGTCCGCATCCGGTTGAACAGCACGGTCGTCCGTGTGCGTCAGTCGACCGGCGGGGGGGCGCCCGACGTCGAGGTGACCTACACTCGCGGAACGGGTGCGGCGGTGGTACACGCCAGGGGGGTCGTGATGGCCTGCTGGAACATGATGATCCCGGAACTGTGTCCGGGTCTGCCGGCCGACCAGCGCGAAGCCCTGCAGTATCTCGTGAAGGTGCCGCTCGTCTATACGAGCATCGGCCTGCGAAACTGGAAGGCCTTCGAGAAGCTGGGCATCGCCAACGTCTCGTCGCCGGGCATGTGGCATCCTAACATCGGGCTCAGCACCGGCGGGCCCGCCATCGGCGATTACCGCGCGGCGTCTGGCGCGCCCGACGATCCGATCCTCGTTCACCTCACCCGCACGCCGAACCAGCCGGGACTGTCCTCCGCCCGGGAGCAGCACAAGGCCGGCCGCCGCGAACTGTTGCAGACGCCGTTTGCCACATTCGAGCGGAATATTCGCGATCAGTTCGCCCGCATTCTCGCCCCAGGTGGTTTCGATCCCGCGCTGGATATCGAGGCCATTACCGTGAACCGCTGGCCTCACGGTTACGGGTACGAATACAACCCCTTGTACGACCCCGACTGGCCGGCTGGAAGAGCGCCGCACGAGATCGGCCGCCGGCCGTTCGGGCGAATCACGATCGCCAACTCGGATTCGGGGGCCACGGCCTACTCGGATGTCGCCATCGATCAGGCCTATCGGGCCGTCACCGAGTTGTTCTGATGAGGCCCCGGCGCCGAGCCCACGTCCGTTCCCGAGAGAGGTTGACCATGCCTTCGTACCTCCGATGCTGTGCCCTGTGCCTCTTGTCGGTCGGCAGTCTACTCGCCGCCGCCGTCCCGGCCGCCGCCCAGGCCTCGGCGGGCGGGCTCCGCGGGACCGTCAGGGACGATTCCGGCGGCGTGCTGATTGGCGTGACCGTCGAGGCGTCGAGCCCCGCCCGAATCGGCGGCGCCGCCGTCGGGGTGACGGACTCGGCCGGGCTGTACCGGTTCGACAACCTGCCGATAGGCACCTACACCGTCAGCTTTTCGCTTCAGGGTTTTACGACCCTCAAGCGCGAGGGCATTCGGGTCGAGGTGGGGCGATCTTTGGAACTATCGGCGGTGCTCACGGTCGGTGCGGTGGGAGAATCCGTGACCGTCACCGGCGACGCCCCGGTCGTCGACACGGTCCACTCGGGCTACACCTCGAACTTCAACCAGCAACTCCTCGAGAACGTGCCGTCGACGAGGACCTCCTGGTTCGACGCCGTCACGGCGGCTCCGGCGGTCCGGTCGGATCCGGTGAGTGCCAACTCCGCGACGTTCCTTCTGTACGGATCGAGCGGCGATCAGAATTCCTATCAGAACGACGGCGTTGAAGTGGCGGCGCCCTCGGGCGGCACCGTATGGAGCTTCCCGAACCCCGACACCATCCAGGAGATCCAGGTCGTCGGCGTTGGTGCGTCCGCGGAGTTCTCCGGCTTCCAGGGTGGCGTCGTCAACATCGTCACCAAGTCCGGCAGCAACGCCGTCAAGGGCTCGGCCAGCTACTTCTACGGCGGCGACCAGTTGACCGGCAACAATACGCCCGATGAGGAATTCGCCTATAACATCGACTACCAGCGTGACGCGACGTTCTCGCTCGGCGGTCCCATCAGGAAGGATCGACTGTGGGCCATCGGCATGCTCGAGCTCACCAGCAACCGGAGCTCTGATATCGGCGTCGATCCCGAGTCCGCTCCCAGGAATTACAACTACAAGCCGTTCGGAAAGGTGACGTTCAAGTTCGGCCAGCACGATTTCGGCGAGGTGCAGTACAGCGACGAGTATTTCAACCTGCCCGAATCGCCGGACATCGAGAACCCTGTCGAGACCATTCAGGACGAGAACGGCCGGAACCCGATCATCGTGGCGCGCTGGAACCGGGTGATCGGCTCCCGAACGTTTTTCGAAGTGAAGGGCGGCGGCATCTACATCCGCGATCACTTCGATCCCCACTCCGGCGACTTCACCACGCCCGGCCGTACCGACAGCGGCACTGGCATCGCCAGCGTGAACACCAGCAGCACCATCACGAAGCAGACGCAGAACCAGACGTCCATTTCCGCCACCCTGTCTCACGTCAAGGACCATTTCGTGTCCGGGTCGCACGAACTGAAGACCGGATTTCAGTACTCGAGCGGCACCAACCTGGTGAACGGCGCACTGGCCGGCGGCGCCTCGTACTCCGACTTCAACGGCGAGCCCGACCGCGCGACGTTCCGGGAGACCAGCGCGACGATTGGGCGCGTCAAGACGGCCGGGATCTTCGTGCAGGACAACTGGACCATCGTGCCGCGCCTCACCCTGAATCTCGGGCTCCGGTTCGATCGCTCGGTCGGTGACATCCCGGAGACCGACAAGCTCGACTCCTCGTTCACCGACAAGCTCGGCACCTATCCCGGCATCAGCGACGTCATCACCTATGACAACTGGTCGCCGCGGGTTGGCGCGGCCTTCAAGCTGGACGACGCCGGCAAGACGGTCGTGAAAACGAGCTACGGTCGCTACTTTGCCAGGCTCAATACGGGGCTGTTCACGTCGATCGCGCCGGGCGGCGCCGTGAGCAGCACCTACGGTTACAACCCGGCCACCGGGGAGTACGACATCCTGCAGAGCACGACCAACCCGAAGCTGACCGCCACGATCGATCCAGGCCTCGAAAACGAGCTGGTCGATCAGTTTTTCATCGGCCTCGAGCGCCAACTGCTGCCCGACCTCGGCGTCAACGCCTCATTCATCGTCAAGCGGGAGCGAAACTTCATCCGCGGGCGCGACTTCGGCAGCGTGTACGTGCCCCGCGACATCACGGAGACATTCTCCGACGCCTCGCAGACGCTGACGATCTTCAACCGGACAAGTCCGGCTGGCGATGCCCGAATCGGACCCACCAACCGCGACGACTTCCGCCAGAAGTACAACAGCCTGGTGCTGCAGGCCTACAAGCGCCTGTCGAATCGGTGGCAGCTCCAGGGCTCCTATCAATGGGAGGTGTCGGAGGGCTTCAGTACGGCGGCTGTGTCGTCGTCGCAGTCGGGCCCCGGCACGTTCGGCGCCGATCCGAACCAGTTGGTGAACGCCTACGGGCGTTTCCCAACCGACAGCACGCACTCGTTCCGTGTGTCGAGCACGGTGGAGCTGCCCTGGAACCTGTCGTTCGCCGTCCGCGAGGTGTTCGAAAGCGGTCGCCCGTACGGACGTACGATCACGGTTCGCGGTCTGTCTCAGGGCAACGCGACCGTCATCGCACAGCCGCGCGGATCCTTCGAGCTGCCGTCCAGAAACGATCTGGGCATTCGTGTCGGCCGGGACGTGCCGATGCCGGCGGGGCGCCTGCTTCGATTGTCGCTCGACGTCCAGAATCTGTTCAACAACGCCACTCCCCTCAGCGTCGCCATCAACAGTTCGCAGTCGACCTACGGACAGACGACGAACATCTCGCTGCCGCGGCGGGCGCTGCTCGGCATTCGATTCAGCTTCTGACGCCGGGGCACGATTTCACGACTGAAGGAGCGCCACTCATGCAGGACCATGAACGGAGTCGCCGTCGCGATCGTGAGCTGGGCATGGATCGCCCCATCACGCGCCGCGACTTCCTGAACGGCGTCGCGCTGGGCATCGGCGCGACGGTGGTCGGCCCGGGCCTCGGTCCGCCAGGCATCGCCGCCGCCGCGGCAGCGTTCGCGCAGGACGCGCCAGGCTACTACCCGCCGGCACTGACGGGCATGCGAGGCAGCCACGACGGGTCCTTCGATGTGTCTCACGCGCTCAGGGACGGCGCGTTCTGGCGCAGCGCCGGTACACCAGAGAACACCAACGAGATCTACGACCTCGTCGTCGTCGGCGGCGGCATCAGCGGTCTGGCGGCCGCCTACTTCTATCGCGCCCGCACGAGCCGGTCGGCGAAGATCCTCATCCTCGACAATCACGACGATTTCGGCGGGCACGCCAAGCGCAATGAGTTCCGTCCCGGCGGCCGTCTGCTCATCGCCAACGGTGGCACCGCGGGCATTTCATCGCCGTTCGCCTACAGCGCCGAGGCGCTCGGGCTGATGAAGGCGGTCGGCATTGACGTACCGGCCCTGGCGGCCGCGGCGAGGCGGTCGACGGGCCGCGAGGTGTTCCAGGGCCTGCAGCAGGCGTACTTCTTCGACAAGGAAACCTTCGGGAGCGATCGGCTGGTCCTCGGCTCGCCGGGCGGCCGCGGACGCGGCGGCTCCGACCAACCAACCTGGGCCGCCTGGCTGGCGAAGACGCCGCTCTCGCCGATGGCGCAGAAGGACATTGCCCGACTGCAGGAGGAGAAAGCCGACTACATGCCGGGGCTCACCTCCGATCAGAAGAAGGACAAGCTCTCGCGAATCAGCTACAAGACCTTCCTGCTCGACTTCGTCAAGGTCCATCCCGACGTCATCCCGTTCTATCAGACGCGCACCCACGGTCTGTACGGCATCGGCATCGACGCGGTTGGCGCGCTCGAATGCTGGGGCTATCACTATCCGGGGTTCGAAGGCATGAACCTCGATCCGGCGGCGACCGGTCGCATGAGTTTCACGGCCCGCGGCGACGCGACGCCGAAGGAGCCGTACAGCTTCCACTTCCCGGACGGAAATGCGACGGTGGCCCGGCTGCTCATGCGCGCCCTGATCCCCGGCGTGCTTCCCGGCCGCACCGCGGAAGACAGCGTGACGGCGACCGCCGACTACAGCCGGCTCGATCGCGCCGGCGCGTCCATCCGCCTGCGCCTCGGCAGTACCGCCGCTCGCGTGCGCCACGTCGGCCCCCAGGCGTCGGCCAGGGAAGTCGAGGTGACCTACGGCCGAGAGGGGAAGACCTACGCGGTTTGCGCCCGAGGCGTGGTGCTGGCCTGCTGGAACATGATGATCCCGTTCATCTGCGAGGACCTGCCGGCGGCACAGAAGGAAGCGTTGCACTACGGCGTGAAGGTGCCGCTCGTCTACACCACGGTCTCGCTGAAGAACTGGCAGTCATTCAAGAAGCTTGGCATCTCCGGCGTCAGCTCGCCCGGGATGTATCACACCGGCCTGCGGATGGAACTGCCGAACCAGATTGGCGAGTATCGCGCCGTGCCGGGCGGGCCCGACGATCCGGTCCTCGTGCGCATGACGCGCACACCGTGCAAGCCAGGCCTGCCGTCGCGGGATCAGCATCGCGCCGGGCATGCCGACCTGTACACGACGAGCTTCGACACCTTCGAGCGCAGTATCAGGGACCAGTTCGTGCGGGCGCTGGGTCCGGGCGGTTTCGATCCATCTCGGGATATCGACGCCATCACGGTCAACCGCTGGCCGCATGGTTACGCCTACGAGTACAACCCCCTCTGGGATCCGGACTGGCCGGCCGGCCAGTCGCCCTGCGAGATCGGACGGAAAAGGTTCGGTCGAATCACCATCGCCAACTCCGATGCCGCGGCGGCAGCCTACACCGACCAGGCCATCGATCAGGCCTATCGCGCGGTACAGGAACTCGCCGACGACGACGCGATCTGACAGGCGGCGGCAGCGACGTCGGGGGGCGGTCAGCGAGGAGTCGCCTTGTGCAGCGTCCCCCTCAACGAGAGCCTGGTCGGAAAGCTCTGCGCCAGCGCGCTGCTGACGATGACGATGAGGTTCGCTCCGCGGGCGACCGCTGCTTCGCGCAACTGCCGATGGGCGGCGCGCGTGCAATCCTCCGCCGCACTGTCGGCGCACGGCGCGCTGGCCGTAACCTCGCCGAGCGGCTCGGAGATCTCGTAGTCATCCCTGATGTCGTTCAGGCGTGACTGATCGACAATCATCACGTCCTCGGCTGTGGCAACCGCGGTGGTCGGGCTTGGCGCCGCCACCGCCGACTGGTGCGCCGCGCCCTGCTGGGAGCAGCCCAGGGTCATCACGGCGGCCAGGCTCACCGCGGCCGTGGTTCTCATCATCTGCATCATGATCGTGCCTCGCAGTCATCGGTCGATACGTCAAAGCCCAAGTCTCTCACGTACTCGACATCGGACCTATCGAACACCCCCAGGTCGTGCGCCCTGAAACGTCCGATGGAATCGGGCACGCGCACCGACGCCAGGGCGGCCGTCTCGGTGTTCGAGTCGGCTGTTGCGCCAATGAAGTCCATCAGCACCCCAAGCTGATCCGCAGGGGCGCGGCAGAACGCGTCGTAGGACAGCATCAGGAACCGGCCCGGCATCTGCTCACCGATCCGGGCAATCCGGCGCTGAACTTCGCACCAGTACCTGAGCGCGGCGCGCGGGGTGGGCTCCGCGTCGGCACCGAGGAGCAGCGGCCCCCACAGGCGCAGCTGGTTCTGGTTGGCACTGTACGCCATGTCGAGCCCATTGCGGACGACGTGAATGTACTTCATGCCGGCATACGCAGCGGCGAGGCGGTCGAGGAACACGTGCGTATTGGGTTCCTTCCATCCCCATGGGCCCGATCGTGGTTCACTGGTTCTCGTCGAAGCCAGGAGCGACTCGATGCGTTGCTGCAGCCACGCCCGGTCGTGCTGCGGCCGGTCCGGTGCAAGCCCCCGGACCCACGCCTCCCTATCGGCGGTCAGCGAGCCGACACCCGTCATGACCGCGCGGAAGGTGTCGACCGCCAGGGCGAACTCGTCGTCTCGGCCCGCACCCGGCCAGAACTCGGCTCGTTTGAAGAGCAGGGTGAACCAGAGGTTGTCGGCCGACCCATTCAGGTCGCCGCCCATGTACCAGCCGAACTGCTCCACAATCTGAGCGATGAGGCGTGTGCCGCTCCCCCCCACGCCTCCGATCGCGACCGGAGACGTGGGCGATGCCGCGGGCCTGCTCATTCGCCACGCCCCTCGCACCGCCGCCCGCCGCTCGATTCAGGTGGTGAGCCCCTCTGGATGCGGAGCCGGGCGCTGGATGAGGAAGACGTGTTCCTGTCCATAGATGACCTGCTCGGAGCGAAGCTCACGCAACTCCCAGTCGAGGCCCTGGAGCATCTCGACGATGTCGCCCTGTCGGAAGGAGATGTCCGGCACACCCACGCGCTCCACGAACCGGATTTCCCTGGTGTCACCCTCGGACCACGGCGTGAAGATCGCCAGCACCATCTTCTTGCGAAACGACGCCACCGCGTTGGCGAGAATCGTCCGCCACTGGTAATTGTGCTCGAGAACGTGCCGCATGAAGATCCCGTCGACATCGCTCGTGTAGGTCTCGAGATCGACGATCAGGTCAGCGAACGGAGAGTGCGAGCCATCGATCCCCACGCAGTTCCCCGAGCGGAAGTTGGCGAACCACCCCCGTCCGCAGCCCCAGTCCTCGACCGTCTCGCAGTCCTCGAGAAAATCGGCGCCGATTCGGTACGACTCGGTGTCGCCGTAGGGCGCCTTCCCGCCGATCCCACGGTACCACTCGTCCCACTTGCCCAGGTTACTCACGGCTGGTTCGGTCAGGAGTGAAGCGCGAATCGACCGGCCGAGTATACCAGCGCCACGCGGTCACCGAGGGCGGTGGCCACCCCGCAGGTCACGGCTCGGCGCTCGCTTGGCGCTTCAGGAAGAGCGGGTGGGCCGTCAGCGGGTTCGAGGGGTCCAGTCGATCGTCCCCCTCGTAGGTCCGGAGAGAACCCTCGTCCTGGAGCACGATGTCGTCTGCGCGAAGGCGAGCGCGGGCCCGGTGCCAACCCCGGGCCACCTCCGCGGGATCGAAGGGCCGCTGCAGGTATTTCCGAATCGCGTGGGCGGCGCTGAGGAACAGGTAGTGACGCATCCGGAAGTCGACCGGCGACATCTTCAGCCCGGGGAAGCTTACTTGGTGCCCCCCGGACGAGACGAGATCCACCGGCCCGGCCTGCTTCTTCCATGCCTTCAACTGGTGAGGATACGACTGCTGGCACGGGTAGTACCAGCGCATGGTCTGAAGGAAGTTCGCGTGGTCGTGATCGGGCGACTGCCGAGTCGGCACGAACGTATATTCCATGAAGTTCACGGCGTTGAACCCCTGGCGATCGACGTCCTCGAACGCCTCGACGAGCGTCTGTTCCGATCGTGGCGGCAGCCGGACTTCGTCAGGATCCGCCTGCAGGAACCAGTCCGCATCGAGAGTCGCGGCGAGCTGCTCCTTGCGCTCGAGTATCTTCGCCCAGGTGAACACGCCCGATCGCGGGAGCGTGTCTATCCCGACAACGCCTCGTTCGAGGAACGGCCGGGCCCGCGCGACCGTCTCGTCGCGCGACTCGTTGTCGATCAGGTAGACGTCGACGCCGTGCCGCACGTAGTGCTCGATACACGGAACGATGAACCGTTGCTCGTTGTGGGCGGCCAGCAGGGCGATGACGCGCATGTGAAATCCGCCGGTGAGCGCCGCCCGACGCGGGTCCCGCCATCCGGTGTCGTCGACCGGATGGCGGGTGCCCGACGTTCGCTAAACTAACCGCTCCTGCCTGACGGAGACTACGGGTTGTTGTTCGAGTGAGCCAGGCAGCCGGCGAACACGTCCTCGGAGTCGTTGATGTCGCCGGCATCCACCCTGAACCGGGGGGAGCTCATCTCCTGCCAGAAGACCCCCGTGGTGGCGGTTGGCGGCGACGCGCACGTGCCGCCGGCGCACCGCTTGTGGCTGTTGACGCCGTTGATATACGGCCCGTTGTTCGCGCCGGCCGGATCGGTGCCGGGGTTGTCGTCCGTGTCGGCCACCTCCGCGCCTGGTGCCCGCCAGCTCAGGAACCAGCCGCCGCCGCTCGACCCGCCGGTGAGATCACTGCCAATCACCTTGGAGGCCGGACCACCCGCCGTGAAGTCCACGTCGTACCAGTCGACGCTGGCGGTCTGCTGAATGATGTTGCCGGCAAAGGGCGCTGCCGCGGGATAGCCGAACGTCATTTCCGGCGTGTCGTTCCAGTTCCAGGCCCGTCCCACCCAGCCGGTGACGTTGCCAATCTTGTTGGCCACCGTCGTCCCGGTGGTTGCGGTGACGATGCAGGCATAGTCGTAGTCCGGGTCGGCCGCGTTGAACCATTGAAACGACGTGGTAGCAGTGACGCCGCTCCAGCAGCCACGACCAGGGAATGCCCCTAACTGGTAGTACGACGGGCAGAACAGGAAGTTGGTAGCCCAGGTCGCGCTCCCGTCGGAGACGCAGTGACCCGCGGTCGCGATGGTGCTTCGGCCGATGACCGTGGCGGAGCACACCCAGTTGCCGCCGTTCAGCGAGAAGAACAGCTTGCCGTGGACGCTCCTCGGGTAGGGCGTGTAGCTGCCCTGCATCGTCCACCGCTGGAAGGGCCCGTACGGCCCGGCGAGCGGATTGGTGGGCGCCGTGCCGAACGCTTGCGGCGATGCGAACCCGGGCTCCTCCCCGCGAGCAAAGGTCTGGCGCTGCTCGACGTACGGACCGCTGCCGGGCGCCCAGCCATTGACCAGCCCCGGGTCGCCGGAGGCCATCGGTTTGGCCGTCAGCGCGATGCCCTCGGTCGGCACGCCGGGTGTGGGGACGGGCATCGCCGACGCCATCCGTTCCGGCGTCCAGTACTCGAGAACGGCGTCCCCGGTCGAGCCCGGCGGGCTCTGAGCAGGGCCTTGCTCCTGCTGGGCAGCCACGGTGCCGCCCGCGAGCGCCAGTCCCAGACTGGCGACGACGCTCAAAACGATTCTTCGACCATGCATTAGAGGCCTCCTGGAGTGTCCCGGCGTGCTGCCGAGACGCCGAGTGTAACGCGGATTCCCGTTTGTTCGATGAGCTTGGGAGCAAACCAGGTGCCCGGGGCCTGGAGGCCGACGGGCGCTGAAACCCCGTGTGGAACCGTGCAGAACGGGGGCTCCGAGCCGCTGCGGTGCGTCTGGGAAACGCACTATCCGCCGACAAGAGTCATCTGGGGGGGAGAATGGGGAGCGATGCCAGCATCGAGGCCCGCCATCCGGGGTCGTCGACCGGACGGCGGAGCCCGACGCTCGCATTGCTCAATCTGACTGAGACTACGGGTTGTTGTTCGCGTGAGCCAGGCAGATGGCGAAGATGTCCTCGGAGTCGTTGTTGTCGTTGGCATCGAGCCTGAACCGCGGCGAGGTCATCTCCTGCCAGAAGACCCCCGCGACATTGTTCGGCGGCGACGCGCAGGAGCCGCCGGCGCACCGCTTGTGGCTGTTGACGCCGTTGATGAACGGCCCGTTGTTCGCACCGGCCGGATCGGTGGCGTTGCTGCCGTCGGTGTCGGCCACTTCGGCGCCTGGTGCGCGCCAGCTCAGGAACCAGCCGCCGCCGCTCGCCCCCGGGGTCAGGTCACTGCCAATCACCTTGGAGGCCGGGCCACCCGGCGTGAAGTCCACGTTGTACCAGTCGACGCTGGCGGTCTGCTGGATGGTGTTCCCGGCAAAGGGCGCCGCCTGCGGGTATCCGAACGTCATTTCCGGCACATCGTTCCAGTTCCAGGCCCGTCCCGCCCAGCCGGTGACGTTGCCAATCTTGTCGGCGACGATCGTTCCCGTGTTTCTCGTCACGATGCACGCATAGTCGTAGTCGGGGTCGCCCGCGTTGTGCCAGGGGTTCGACGTGACAACGGAGCTCCAGCCCCAGCAGCCCCGGGTCGGGCTCGCCCCGACCTGGGAGTACGAGGGACAGAACATGAAGTTGGAGGCGAAGGTCGCGCTCCCATCGGAGACGCAGTGACCCGCGGTGGCGACGGTGCTTCGGCCGATGACCGTGCCGGAGCACACGTAGTTGAGGCCGTTCAAGGTGAAGAACAGCTTGCCGTGGATGCTCCTCGGGTAAGGCGTGTAGCTGCCCTGCATCGTCCACCGCTGGAAGGGCCCGTACGGTCCGCTGAGTGGATTGGCCGGCGCCACGCCGAACACCTGCGGTGCAGCCAACGCTTCCTTGTCTCCGCCAGGGAACGTCTGGCGGTGCTCGACGAACGGACCGCTGCCGGGCATCCAGCCATTGACCAGCCCCGGGTCGCCGGACGCCGTCGGTTTGGCCGTCAGCGCGATGCCCTCGGTCGGAACGCCCGGAAACGGGGCCGGAATGGCCGACGCCATCTGTTCCGGTGTCCAGTAGTCGAAGACTGACTCCCCGGCCGGGGCGGGCACGCTCCGAACAGGGCCTTGCTGAGCATTGACGGTGCCGCCCGCGAGCGCCAGCCCGAGGCTCGTGATCACACCCAAGACGATTCGTCGACCGCGCATAAAGACCTCCTGAAACTCCCAGGCCTGTTGCCGGGATGCCGAGGGAACACCGCCTTGGCGTTCGTGGCTTCTGCGCGTCTAGTGTTGGGAACTCCTGGGGCGTATCACCCTTCGAAAGCCGGGCTGGCAGGTCGAGGCCGAACTCGTCGCCGGGCGCTTGATGAAACAGGGTTACCTGTTGACCGTCGGCTCTCTCATCTCAGAATCGACACCTCGACCCGGGACGCCTGCTTCGCCGACCGATACACGCGATTGGTCGCCGCGCGGAAGTCCGCGTCGGTCGCCTTGCCGATGTCGACGAACGTCTGCGGGTTGCGATCCACCAGCGGGAACCAACTGCTCTGCACCTGAATCATGATCCGGTGACCGCGCCGGAACGTGTGGAACACGTCTGGTATCACGTAGTCGACCGCGGTCGGCGCATCGGGCTGGAACGCCTCGGGTTTCTCGAAGCTGTTTCTGAACCGTCCGCGCATCACCTCGCCCCGCACCAGTTGCTGATACCCGCCCATCGTGACCGACGGTTCGGTGGACGGCGCGTCGGGCGTGACCAGCGCGGCCGGGTACGTGTCGGGATAGACGTCGATCAGCTTGACGACGAAATCCGAGTCGGTTCCGCTGGTCGAAACCACGAGGCGCGGATGAAGGGGGCCGGCGACGGTGACATCCTCCGCCAGCACGTCCGAGGCGTAGGTCAGCACGTCGGGACGCGTGGATGCGAAGCGCTGGTCGGCCACCATGTGCTCGCGCGTCATGTTCTGCACGATGTCGCCGGCGAACGGTACCGGCTTCATCGGATCGCTCACATACTCGTCATAGCCGCGCGCGGCGCCGGCGCCCGGCGGGTCGAAGGAGAGGCGCCCTCCGGGCTGCAGGTAGATCGAACGGCTCGTGACCTCTGCGGGCGGCCAGGCGTCGAAGGTCCGCCATTCATCGCGTCCGGTGTCGAAGACGTACGCATCGGGCAGCGCCGGATCGGGCCGATCCTTCAACAGGCCGGCAAAGAACGGGAACTCGATCTTCTCGCGATAGAACTCGCTGGTTCTCGACCCGAAGCGGACCGAACCCAGTCCTTCGCCTGAACTCCTCGCCCATCCGCCGTGGAACCATGGTCCCATCACGAGGCGGTTGCTCGCGCCCGGGTTCTGCTTCTCGACGGCCTTGTATGTCGCGAGCGCGCCGTACAGATCTTCGGCATCGAACCAGCCGCCGACCGTCAGGACCGCCGGCGTCACCTTGTTCAGATGGCGGCGGACGTCGCGGGCCTGCCAGAACGCATCGTAGTTGGGATGCTCGAGCAGGTCGTTCCAGAACGCGATCCGATTGTGAAAGTACTTCTCGTTGACGTTGGCGAGCGGGCCGAGGTCGAGGTAGAAGCGATAGCCGTCGGGCGTGGAGGTCGAGAAGTCGACGAGCCCGGGACGGGGCAGGCTCGTGGGCTCCGGCCGAGGCGTACCGAAGCCGCTGAAGAACCGGAATGCGTGCGCGAGGTAGAGCGCGCCGTTGTGGTGGAAGTCGTCCCCCATGAACCACTCGGTGACCGGCGCCTGCGGCGATGCGGCCTTCAGCGCCGGATGGGCGGCAATCATGCCCGCTGACGTGTAGTACCCCGGGTACGAGATGCCCCACATCCCCACGCGACCGTTGTTGTAGGGGACGTGGGCGATCAGCCAGTCGATCGTGTCGTAGGTGTCCGTGCTCTCGTCGATACAGCGTGCGCCGGCCGCCGGCTCGTCCGCGCACAGGGGGCGGATGTCGGCGTAGGTCCCCTCGGACATCCAGGCGCCACGGACGTCCTGGTAGACGAACGTGAACTCGTCCTTCATGAAGATGTCGGACGGTCCCAGGTTCGTCCTGTACGTGTCGGGGCCGTACGGCGCGACGCTGTAGGGCGTCCGCGTCAGCATGATCGGGTAGGTCTCGGACCGATCCTTCGGCACGTAGACGGAGGTGAACAGCTTCACGCCGTCGCGCATGGGCACTTCGAACTCGTACTTCGTGTAATGGACGCGGACGTAATCGGCGTCCTGCGGCAACAGCACGACCGACGCCGCGACCACCAGGCAGAGCGCCAGACCGAGCCGTCTTGCGGGAATGAACATGGACTTGCCTCCGTGCGCAGGTTGTTGGTGCGAGTCTAGCAGACCATCCGCTGGGGCCTCGATCGTCCACGCCGACGCGAAGTACTTCTCCACGACCGCGCGAAACACGGTATGTTCTGGTGGATCCATGCCGTTGGGCACCGACAGGTGGCTCGAGGCGCGGCTGCTGAATGCTTCAGGGTCGGCCAGGAGCGGCGGAGGCCTCATTTCCGGCGTCGCCAAGGGCACCCAGAGCGGCGTACTGCCGGGCGTCACGGTTACGCTCCGCAACCAGGCCAGCGGCGTCACGCGGACGACGGTGGGCGAAGGCGACGGGAGCTACCGTTTCCCGGCGCTGAACCCGGGCCGGTACACTGTGACCGCGGAACTGTCGGGGTTCTCGACGGTCGAGGTCACCAACATCGAGATGACGATCGGTCTCGCGACATGACAACCCGTATCACCCGTGCGATGTTCGCCGCCGGCGTGCTGGCGGCCCTCGCGGCTACACCTCTCAGAGTGGCCGCGCAAGAGACCGGGCTGCAGTCCACTGACATCTATCGCCTGCGCACCGTGGGCGACGTGCAGATTTCACCGGACGGCAAGACCGCCGTCTACGCGGTGAGCAACAACGATCGGCCGGGCCGGCCGTACTCGCAGGTGTGGCTGCTCGATGTCGCCAACGGCACCAGCCGCCGGCTCGGCGGCGACGGCGACACCGCGAGCGAGCCCACGTTCTCGCCCGACGGCAGGCGTCTCGCGTTCGTCGGCCGCATCGCGGCCGGCTCCGGACTGATCGTCGCCAACGCCGACGGCTCCGGCCCGCAGATCATCGCCCCGGTCGAAGGCACCAATCACCCCCTGCCTTCGTCGGGCGTACGGCTGGCCTGGTCGCCCGACGGCACCCGGCTCGCGTTCATCTCGGCCACGCCGGGACCCGAGGCTGACGCCAACGGTGACCCGATGGTCATCACGCGGTATCTCTACAAGCCCACCGCCTCCGAGGGCGGCACCCGTGCCAACGACAACCGGCGGCTGCACATCTTCATCGCCGACGTCGCGTCGCGCCAGGTGACGCAGTTGACCGACGGCGACTACTACGAGCATTCGATCGACTGGTCGCCGAAGGGCGATGAGATTCTCTTCATCTCCAATCGCGGACCGGATCCCGATCGCTTCTTCAACTACGACATCTTCGCCATCAACGTGGTTTCCCGGAACGCACGCCGCCTGAGCGACACCAAGGGCGCGGAGTACTACCCGCGCTGGTCGCCCGACGGCCGCATGGTCGCGTTCAGCGGCACCACGCGTCCCCTCACCTCGTCCGAAACGACGATGGAAGACACGCACGTGTGGGTGATGAATGCCGACGGCAGCGGCCGGCGCGAAGTGGGCACGGTCGACAATCGCCAGGGCGCGCCCGAGTGGTCGCACGACGGCCGGCATCTCTACGTCACGCTGCAGGAGCGCGGCGAGGTGCGGCTGATCCGCCTGCCGCAAGAGGGCGGCGCACCGGAACGCCTCGTCACCGACCGCGGCAGTGTCGGCCAGTGGGCGCTCTCGCACGACGGCACGCTCATCTACGCCTTCACGACGCCGTCACGTCCGGCCGAGCTCTACGTGCGCCCGGCCGCGGGTCAGGCGCGCGCCGTCACCACGCTCAATCAGCAGGCGCTCAGCGGACGGACCATCGCGGACGTCGAAGCGGTCACCTTCGCCAGCTTCGACGGCCTCGAGGTCCAGGCGTACCTCACCAAGCCGATCGACCTCGCGGCCGGCCAGAAGGCGCCGCTCGTCGCGATGATCCACGGTGGTCCCCATGGGCAGCAGGGTCCCGCCTTCAATCAGAAGGCGCAGATCTATGCCGCCAACGGTATCGCGTCGCTGATGGTCAACTACCGCGGCTCGACTGGCTACGGTCAGAAGCACGCCGATGCGATCTTCCAGGATCAGAACGGCGGCGAGGCCAAGGACGTGCTCGCAGGCGTCGACGCCGCGCTGGCGAAGTTCCCGTGGCTCGATGGCAACCGTCTCGGCGTCGAGGGCGGCAGCTACGGCGGGCAGCTCACCGACTGGCTGATTACCCAGACCGATCGTTTCAAGGCGGCGATCCCATCAGCCGGCATCTCGAACCTGGTGAGCTTCAACTACATGGCCTACTACCACGACTACCTGGCCGTGGAGTTCGGCGGCTTCCCGCACGAGAGGTTCGAGCCGGTCGACGCCACGATCTGGCCGCGCGCGACGCAACCCCGCACCATCATGGACGCCCTGTGGGAGCGGTCTCCGATCCGCTACGTGTCGAAGGTCAAGACGCCGACGATGTTCCTGCACGGCGAGAACGACAACGACGTGCCGATTGCCGAAGCGGAGCAGTTCTACATCGCCATCCGTGACGTCGGCACCGATGCCGTGCTGGTGCGCTACCCGCGCGAAGGCCACGGCATCCGCGAGACCAAACACATCGAAGACACGATCACCCGCAGCCTGGCCTGGTACCGGAAGCACTTCGGCAACGGTGCCACCAGCCGCGATTAGCTGATGCGCAACGCACGAAGGAGGTGGGCATATGATGCCTGTTCCTGCCCACGGAGCCACATGACGCGCGGAGTGCCGGTTTTCGTCCTTGCCCTCGTCCTGCTCGCCCCGCCGAGCCTGCCGGCCCAGTCGGGGCAGGCCGGCGCGCCCGTCGCCGACCCGCCCATCACGTGCGGCGCCTGCGACGAGTGGAACGCGCCGCGCCAGCCCTTCAAGGTCTTCGGGAATACGTACTTCGTCGGGTCGGCCGGCCTGTCGAGCGTGCTCATCACGAGCGATCAGGGGCACATCCTCATCGACGTGGCCCTGCCCCAGAGCGTCCCGGTCATCGATGCCAACATCCGCGCCCTGGGCTTCAAGACGAGCGACATCCGGCTGATCCTGACCTCGCACGGCCACTTCGACCACCTGGGCGGCGTGCGGGCGATGCAGCGCTTCACCGGGGCCACCGTCGGCGCCAGCACGCGCACCGCGGAGGCCCTGGCGCTCGGGCACGCCACACCCGACGACCCGCAATACGGCGGGCCCTCGGCGGACACCTTCCCGGCCGTCACCACCGGCGTCCGCGTGGTGCAGGACGGCGAAACGGTGAAAGCGGGCCCGCTGGCCATCACAGCGCGCTACACCCCGGGACACACGCCGGGCGCAACCACCTGGACCTGGCAGTCGTGCGAAGGGGCACGATGCCTCTCCATCGCCTACGTGGACAGCCTGACCGCCGTGTCGAACCCCGGCTTCCGCTTCACGGGCGATGGCACCCGTCCGAGCATCGTCGACTCGTTCCGCCGCAGCCTCGACACGGTGAGAGCCCTGCCGTGCGACGTGCTCCTGACGACGCACCCGTCGGCATCGGGGATGGACGAGAAGCTGAAGCACCGCACCGCCGAGCCGCTGGTCGATGCCGGCGCCTGCCGAGCGCTGGCCGAGTCGTCGCTGGCGGCGCTCGAGGCGCGCATCGGGCAGGAGCAACCGCGCTAGGTTCGCAGTGGCGTCGCGCGTCGCGCGCGCTCACCGCACGAGCGTGTCCAGCGTGACCGACGCCAGCGTCGCCACGATCCCTTCGTCCACCTCGTCGAAGAGGCGCCGGAGCGCCGCCGCCTGTGGCGTGGCCGGCTGGCCATTGGTCCGGGCATTCAGCAGGTCGGCGCCGGGCGTGCGGGGCGGGTCGAAGACCGAGACGACCTCCAGCACCGTGATGTCGCCGCGCGGCCGCGCCAACCGGTAGCCGCCGCCGATGCCGCGCGTGCCCACCGCCATCCCGGCGCGCACCAGTTGCTGGAACACCTTCGCCAGCGCCGCGGCCGGGATCCCGTGCGGGCCCGCCACCTGCGCGACCGTCACGGGCTCGTCGCCCGCCTTGGCCATCTCGATGGCCGCGTAGAGCGCGTAGCGCGAGGACTTGCGGAGCGTCATCGGTCGGCCCGCGCACGCGCGGCCTGCAGATCCAGGTCCAGGCAGAGGCGCTGCGCCATCACGAAGCCTTCGTGGCGGAAGAACCCCAGCAGGTCCTGGTCGTCCCACCCCACCTCGGTCCGCAGGATCGCGATGCCCAGGCCCAGCAGGTTCGTCCTGAGCTGCGCCAGCAAAGACGAGGCCACGTGCTGGTAACGGAAGTCGGGGTGCACGTCGATCACATCCATCACCGCCACACGCTCGGTCACGCCGAACTCGCCGTAGAACACACGCGCCAGCAGGAAGCCGGCGAACAGGCCATCGAACTCCGCCGCCAGCGAGACCGTGATCCCGGTGTCCGAGAGCGCTTGCTCGAGCTTCAGCCTGAAGAACTCATCGCGGCGGCGGCCGACGTTCTTCGCGTCGAGCGCGATGACCGCCTCCAGGTCCGACGGCTGCAGGTTGCGTACCTCGACGTTGCTGACGAGGGGATCGAAGGTGTCCATGGCGTCTCCCGATTATCGTTACGCCCGTCTGGCGTCAGGGCTTCGCCCGGTGCGATCACCCGATCAACTGCCCTCCGTCCACGCGCAGCACCTGTCCCGTGATGTGCCGGCTCTCGTCCGAGCACAGGAACAGCACCGCCCCCGCCACCTCGTCTGGCCGGCCGAGGCGGCCGAGTGCGGTATCCGCGAGCGCGCGCGCGCGCAGTTGGTCCGGGAGCCCGGCGGTCATGGGCGTCTCGGTCCACCCGGGCGAGACGACGTTCACGCGAACGTGATGTCGGCCCCACTCACGTGCCGTCGTCCGGCCGAGCGCGATGAGCCCGGCCTTGCTGGCCGCGTAGTTGGCCTGGCCCGCCTTGCCCCGCTCGCCGTTGATGGACGATACCAGCACGACGGCGCCGGCCCCCGTCGCGCGCAGGAGCGGCCCGGTGCTTCGCAGCAGGTAGAAGGCCGAGTCCAGGTTCGCCGCCATCACCGCGCGCCAGTCGTCGTCGCTCATCCGGACGAGCGGGCCGTCGCGCGTGATGCCCGCGCAGTGGACGACGATGTCGATGCGGCCGGTGCGGTGGTGCGCGGCCGCGACGGCGGCGGCCACCTCCGCGCTGTCGGTCAGGTCGCAGACAACTGCCCCGGCCCCGTTCGGCGGACGACAATCGTCGCGATCGATCGACACGACCTGCGCGCCCGACTCCAGCAGGCGCGCGCAGACCGCCTGGCCGATGCCGCCGCCGCCGCCAGCCACGATGGCACCGCGGCCCTGCAGGGGAAGGGGCGTCATGCGGCGCTCGCGGGCAGTCCCCGCCCGAGGCCGGCCAGTCGACGCGCGCGGAAGGCGCCCCAGAGCGCCGCACCGATCGCGCCGGCCAGGACCGACTGCGGGTGGCTGCGGACCTCCACCGGCGCCTTCTGCTCGACGGCCGCCTCGGTGAGCGCCGCCATCAGCCCCTCGTCTGCCGCCAGACCGCCGGTGGTGAGGACGACGTCGCGGACCCCGGCCGAGACGACCAGCTTGAGATAGCGTCCGGCCATGGACTGGTGGATGCCGCGCAGGATGTTCGGGATCGCGATGCCGCGCGAGACCATGTTGATGACGTCGGTCTCGGCCAGCACCGCGCAGATGGACGAACAGGCCTCGGGCTGGTCGCCCGTCTTCGACAGCCGCCCAATCTCCTCGAGCGTGACGCCGAGGTAGCGCGCGATGTTCTCGAGGAACTGGCCCGAGCCCGACGCGCACTGGCTGGTCATGCGGTAGCCCAGCACCCTGGCGCGCTCGTCCATGCGGACCGCGCGGGCGTGGAGCGCGCCGATGTCGATGATGCCGCGGGCGGCAGGCTCCAGGAACAGGCCCCCGCGCGCGTGGGTGGTCATGCCGTAGAAGTGGCCCGTGCGGAACGGTACCGCTTCGCCCTCGCCGGTGGTGGCCACGTAGGTGACGTCGCCCGGAGCGGCGGCGGCCTGATCCAAGGCGGCTTCGTACACCGCGTGCACCACGGCCATCGCGTCTCGGCGGCGGACCCGCTCGGTGACGCCGACCAGCAGGCGCTCGCTCCCCTCGTCGCCGGTCTCCACGACGGCCACCTTGACGGCCGCCGATCCCACGTCGATGCCCGCGGTAATCATGAACTGCCTCCTACGCGGCCCTCGCGCTCCGCAGTGCGAAGAGCGCCGCGCCCAGCGCGCCGGTGTAGATGGAGTCCTCCGAGATGTTCACGGAGCGGCTGCCGTAGTTCTCCTCCACCAGCTTCACGAGCGCTGCCACGGCCGCCTGGTTGCGCGCCACGCCGCCCGTGAACGTGAACTCGTCCTTCACGCCGCCCGAACGTGCCAGCAGCGACATCGCGCGCAGCACGATCGCCCGGTGCAGGCCGGCGAGAATGTCCTCGCGCTTCTCGCCGAGCGACAGTCGCTCGCGCAGCTCCGCGCCCGCGAACACCGTGCACGTGGAGTTGATGCGCACCGGCGCGGACGACTGGCACGCAATGGGCCCCAGCTCGTGCAGGCCCAGACTCATCTCGTCGGCGATGTAGCCCAGGTAGCGGCCACACCCCGCCGCGCAGCGGTCGTTCATCTGGAACGACGTGACGATGCCCTGCTCGTCCACCTGGATGGCCTTGGTGTCCTGGCCGCCGATGTCGAGCACGGTGCGGGTCCGGGGATACATCGCGTGTGCGCCCAGGCCGTGGCACAGGATTTCGGACCGGATGCGTCCTTCGGGGAAGGGCAGGCGCGCTCGCCCGTAGCCGGTGCCGACGCTGCCCACCTGCTCCAGCCGCAGGGCCGACACGCGCGCGACCGCCGCCGCCAGGCCGGGATCGGTCCCCGGCATTCCGCCCAGGGCGGCCGCCGCGTGGTCCTCGAACTCTCCGGCGGCCTCGGCCGAGTTCTCCACGTCGAGGATGGCCTTGTCGAACAGACCCGCCAGCAGGTCGAAGCCCATGCCCGTGGCGCGCGATTCGGTTTCGGCCAGCGCCAGGTACCGGCTGCCGGCCAGATCGCGGAAGAAGTCGCTCTTGCGCCGGACGCCATCGGCATAGAGCGCGTCCACCTCGTCGTGCATCTGGCCGAGGATCCGATCGAGGATGCCTGACGCGGCCGGAGGCCGCGTCAGCAGCCGCGAGAGGAAGCGGCGCAGCTCGGCGTCGAGGACCCGGAGCTGGGACCGGTACTGCTCGGCGCGGAACCGGCGCTCCAACCCGGCCAGGAGGGACGGCGCCCGCTCGCGGTCGCGTGCCACCGAGCGGAGCTCACCGGCTATGAGCGAGAAGCGCGTGTTGATGAGCGCCTCGCTCAGAGCCACCTGGCAGGCCACGTCGTAGTTGCTACGCGAGTTGGTGATGCCGCGGCCCAGCACCGTGCCGTCCGCGTCCAGCACCACGGCCTTGGTGGTGGTGGACCCGAGGTCGATGCCCACGGTGTAGTTCATGACACCGCCCCCACCCGCTTCTGCTCGAGCATCTGGAAGTACGACTCGAGCCGGTTCTTGATGTTGGCCGCCGAGAAGTAGCGCGGGTCCACCAGATCGCTCTCGACGAACCCGCCCGGCCGGCCGGAGCGGGCCTCGACCTCGCGCAGGATGTGCAGCTGCCCGGCGCTGAAGGAGTTGCAGCTCTTCACCGAGTTGATGAGGAACCCGTCGGCGCGGTACTCGGCCACATAGCGCGTGAGCAGATCGATGCGCGTGGGCAGGCTCAGGTTGGTGTAGCAACCCAGGCAGTACTCCGCGAGCGTCTCGAGCGGGCGGTCGGGGTCGTGGCGGAACCCGAAATCGTAGACGCCGCCGACCTTCGAGTAGGTGGACGCCACCGCCACCGCCCCCTCGTCGGCGAACATCTTCCAGAAGGCCCGGAAGTGCGTCCAGCTGGGCGGGCCCTCGACGACCACGCGGAAGCGCTCGTGCGCCACCTCGCCTTCGGGCGTCACCGGCCCCTTGCCCTCGCGCATGCGCTCGGCAATCTCCTCGCGCAGTGAGCGGTAGTACTCCACGGCCTCCTCGGTGCCGCGGAACGCGCTGAAGATGGGGCCCACGTAGTAGACCGCGCCGAAGTAGGCGTCGATGGGCGAGGGGACGTTCTTGGCCGACTGGAGTACCCACACGAGATCGTCTTCTGCCAGGGCCGAACGCGCCAGCAGCGCCTTGAGCCTGTCTTCGTCGTACCGGCGGCCGGTGACGGCCTCCAGCTTCGGGATGACGGCCGTCTTCAGCTGGTCGACGACGTAGGCGCGCATGGAGTCGGTGATGCGCCCGTCGGCCTGGTAGGGCACGTGGAGCATCGCCACCGGCGCCTGGTATTCCTCGCGCAGCAGCTCGAACCACTTCATGAACGTGAAGCAGCCCGTGTAGGAGAGCAGCAGCAGGTCGGGGCTCGGCAGGCGCTGGCCGGTTGGTCCCACGTTGCCGGACTTCATCATCCCGATGTCGCTCTTGACGTACGTGCAGACGTCCTCGGAGTGGCCGAGCTTCTCGGCGACGGCGATGTACTCCGCCGTCTTGCCCCGCATGGCCGACTGCAAGGCGTTGATCTCGGGCAGCACCGGCAGCAGGTCGAAGCTGAGGAGCAGCTCGGTAAGGTTGCCGGGCACGAACGTATAGGCGCAACGGGCACCGGTCTCGGGCGCTGCCGCCAGGCGGTCGAAGTGGCGCGCAATCATCGCCTTCTGCCGGACCTGGCTGCTGTCCTTCTGCGCGGATGCGACGACGGCGGGTGCGGGGCTCATGTGGCACTCCAGAGTTTGATGGAATCCGAGAAGGTGCCCGCCTGCTCGCGGATCACCTGGAACTGTCCGCTGTTCTCGGCGTACTTGAAGGCCGTCCACGGGATCGCCGCGCGCTCGGCGGCTCGCACGGCCATCGGCTGATCGAGCAGCGCCGGATCGCAGAAGCTGGGCGCGCAGAAGAGGACGCCCTCGGCGCCGCTCTCGGCGATGCGCCGCTCCAGGTCCGCGCCCTTCACCTCGTCCGCGATGTAGCGCGTGGGGCTGGCAACGGCATCGGTCAGGAACGCGTCGACGAGCCGCTGCAGCGGATCCCCGTCCACGGGGATGTCGGACCGGATGAAGCGGTGCACCTGGACGAAGTCGTCGTCCACGATGTAGCAACCGGCGCGCTCCAGCGTCTTGATGAGCGCCAGCGGCGGCTGCTCGCAGAACGATCCGGCCACCAGCACCCGCGCCTGGTCCTGCGGCCGCCGCGACCCGTCTGCCGAGACCAGCGCGAGATACTCCGCGAACATCGGCGTGGACTCCTCCACCGGGACGAGCAGCGCCGCCCGGAGGACCACGTAGAGCTCGTGCGTGGGAACCTTCCAGGGCTCGCGCCGGCGCAGGTCGTAGAGTTCGCGCACCAGCCGTCGGTTCTCGTTGTAGAGCGCGATGGACCGGCTGAGGGCCTCGCCCGTCAGGGGGCGGGCGCCACGCGCCTCGAGCGCGGCGGCGAGCGCCTCCAGGTCACGCCGGTAGAACGTGCCGCCGATCGCGGGGTCGAAATTCTGCGGCACGTCCAGGTAGTGCACCAGCACGTCCGGAAAGAGCATCTGCCACATGCCGGAGAGGTTGCGGATGACGTCGCAGATGGCCGGGAAGATCAGGCCGTCGAGGGGCGCGTAGGCGCCGTTGAGGCCGAGCTCGATGGTGCTGCGCGGCAGGTGGCAGATGTAGGACTGGTAGTAGGCATCGCCCTTGATGATCTCGAGCTCGGGGCGGCCGCCCATCACGCCCACGGGCAGCACGCCCTGCGCGTGCAGCAGTTCGCGCGGGACGTAGATAGGGAGGAAGCCGACGGCGAGGCCTCCGGTTCGCGCCTTCCAGTCGGCGACGGAGGCGAGCGCCTGATCGCGGAACAGGTCGTCCGCGCGTTGGACGAGCGCATCGAGGCGAGGCTCCTGGCTCATGCGTCCCTCCAGACCGCGGGCCGCCGCTCGACGAACGCGGTGAGGCCCTCGACGGCATCGGCGGTGGACATCAGGCCGTCCAGGTACAGCCGCTCCAGAGCCGGTAGTTCCGCGGCCAGGCGCGCCCGCAGGGCCGCGCGCGATCCGCGCACGGCGTAGCGCAGGCTGGCGGCTGATTTCGGCAGCAGGTGCGTACGCGCCCACGCCAGCGCCGCCGCCGCCGGATCCTCGTCGGTCACCTCGTCGACCAGCCGCAGGACCAGCGCCTCGTCGGCCGCCACCGAGCGACCCGAGAGCAGCAGGTCGTCCCCGGCGCCGCGGCCCACGCGTTCGGGCAGCACGAGGGACGCCACCGGTGCGAAGACCCCCAGCACGATCTCGGGCTGGCCCAGCCGGGCATCGCGCGAGGCGAACACGCGGTGGCAGAGCAGGACCATCTCCAGGCCTCCGCCCAGGCATTGCCCCCGCACCCCCGCCAGCACCGGCACGGCGCAGTCGAGCATCGCGAGCAGCATGCCGTGGAAGCGGGCCAGCATCGGCCCCGCGTGCGGCGGCAGGTGCTCCTGAACGCTCGCACCGAACGAGAAGTGCGGGCCCTGGCCTTCGAGGCACACGGCCTTCAGGTGCGGAGCGGCGCCAGCGCGCTGGAAGACCTCGTCCAGCGCGTCCATGACGGCCGCGTCCAGCACGTTGCCCTTCGAGCCGCCCATCGCGACGCGCCAGATGGCATCGCCGTCGATCCGCTCCACGGTCACCGGGCTCGCCGTCATCGTCGTCCTCCTGGGTCCGAGGCGCGCAGGAGCCGTTCGGGGGGATCCGCGGCCTGGGACAGGTCCATCTCCAGCTGCGTGAAGCTGCCGCCGACGAACCCGTTGGACCGGAAGAACGCCAGCATCGAGACATCGGTACGCCCCACCATCGTCCGCACCGTGGCGACTCTGGCCGACCGAAAACGCCGCGCGGCCTCGGCGACCAGGGCAGACCCGATGCCGTGGTGCGCCTGATCGGGGTCTACGCCCACGGCGAAGATCCATCCGCAGGGAGGCGACCCGAACTCGAACGCGCGGACTTCCCCCAGCAGATACCCGTGAAGATGCCCCAGGACGTGGCGCGCGGCCAGTCCGAGCCGGCCCCGCGGACGTCCGGTCGTGACAAACTCCGTGAAGCGCGCCTTCCAGTACGCGGGCTTGTACTGCCCGGTGAGACGCCCGTCGAGCTGGAGCACGGCGTCGAGATCCGAGCGGCGCAGGGGACCGATCGCGATCCCGGCGTCCCGAGCGCGAGCGGAGCCGGGCAACTGTCGCGCGGCGGACGTGCCGGCTGTCGCCGGCGGCTGGGCGATCATCGGCGTTGATCCTGCTGGTGCGCGCGCGCCAGGATTTCCTCGACCAGCGGCTCCGACCACTCGGCGCCCTCCGCCAGGCGCCGACGCAGCAGCAGCATGTCTGCCTCGCGACACGTCTTGCTGCCCTCGTTGAAGGCGCGGAAGCCGGCGCGCGCCTCGGTCATCATGTTCAGGCCGAGCCAGGCGCGGTTGGTCTCCTTGTTGCGATCCCAGTGCTCCAGCTTGTGCTTGCGCACGCTCTCGATGGTCTTGGCGAGGCACCCCGGGAAGGTATCGGCGAGCTTGTAGACGAGCCGGTCCACCTCCGCGTCGAGCCGAGACAGGTCCACCTCGCCTCGGGCCAGCAGGGCCTTCGCCTCGTCTCGCGCGACGCCGCTCTTCATCTCGCCGTAGACGATGCGGCCCTCGTCCAGCCAGCGATCGGTGATCACGAACGGGTTGGTTACGAACCTCCCGTCGACCTTGAGTGCCGGTACCACCGCGGTCAGCAGTCCCAGCCGGTGCGCCTTGTAGGCGCTCCAGTGCTCGCAGAGCGTGCAGCTCTCCATGGCGACCTCGATCCCGACGAAGAGCGGAAGGAAGTCGGTGCTGCCGCCGTCGGGCGCCGAGCCGTGTCGGGGGCCCGCCTGGCCGAACACCGCCATGTCCTGGGCGACCGAGAAATCGCAGGCCATCCCGATTTCCTGGCCGCCGGCAACACGCAGGCCGTTCACGCGGCACACGACCGGCTTGTCGCACATCAGGATGGCGCTGACCATGTCGTTGAAGAGCCGCATGTACTGCCGGTACTCCTCGGGGCGTCCGGCATAGTACTCCGCGTACTCCTTGGTATTGCCGCCCGTGCAGAACGCCCGCGTGCCGCTCCCGGTGAACACCACGGCCACCGCGGCGCGGTCGTTGCTGGCGCGGCGCAGGCCGAGGATGACGCCCTTGACCATCTCGGTCGTGTAGGAGTTGAGCTGATCGGGGTTGTCGAGGGTGATGCGGACGACATGGAGGCCGCGCACCTCGGCGCCGGCGGGGTCTCGCAGGGGGACCTCTTCGTATCGGGCGCCCGGTATCGCGGCCGGGGCGGTGAGGTCATGGTCCTTGAACATCGTGGTCAACATGGTCAGCTCTCGGGAATGAGGACGAGCCGGCGGCTCACGCCCCCCGCGTGCAGTTCGGCGAAGACGTCGTTGATGGTGGCAAGCGGCCGGCGCTCGACGAAGGGCGCCAGGGCAACGCGCCCTCCCAAGACGAGGTCGACCACGGCCGGGTAGTGCTCGGGCAGGCAGCCCCAGTTGCCCTGGACGGTGGCGTCGAAGGCCATGAGGTTCGAGAAGCGCAGCTCCACGGCTTTGGGCGTGTAGCCGACGACCGAGAGGTAGCCGCCGTGGCCGAGCAGCGCGAACGCCGTCGCCTGGCCCGCCGGCGTGCCAGAGGTTTCGAAGATCTTCGTGCGCCAGGTCGGGATGCCGTGCGAGTCGGCGAACGCCTTGACCTGCCGGCGCAGTTCCTTGAGCTCGAGGCAGGACGGATCGATCGTCAGCGCCGCGCCGTGCCCGGCCATCTGCGCCAGCCGGCCGGGATTGACGTCGAGGGCCACCACGGTAGCGCCCATGGCCGCCGCCAACTGGATGCCGAACCCGCCCACACCGCCCGCGCCGACGAAGATCGCCAGGTCGCTGGCACCCAGCCCACTGCGCACGATGGCCTGGTACGGCGTGGAGATGGCGTCGGCCACGACGGAAAGGTCGGGCAATGCTACACCGCCGGGGTTCACGGCCCGGTCGGAAAGATCGGGCACCGGGCACAGCCCTCTCGCGGGCAGGCACACATGGGTGGCGAAGCCGCCATGGACGTCGCTGCCCGGGAAGATTTGCTTCGGGCAGACCTGGCCACGGCCCGCCCGGCACGCCGCGCATTCGCCGCACGGCATCACAGCGGGCACGACGACGGCGCGGCCCAGCCACGACTCGGCGCCGGGCCCCGCCTCCACGACCGTGCCGCTGATTTCGTGACCGAGGGTGAGGGGGAATGGACGACGCGTGGGGACGCCGTCGTAGAAGAACCCGAGGTCGGTGTGACAGACGCCACAGCCGGCCACTCGCACGATGACCTCGCCAGGCCCCGGAGATTGGTCGCGCGATTCGCGCGTCATCGGGAGGTCGGGCGACCGGGCGACCCAGGACGACACCTGCATGATGGCGGGCTCTCCGGTCCGCCCGGGGACCGGGGGCGGGCCTAAATAGGTATTACGGTTCTTGTTTGCCTATTTACACCCGACCCGATCGGGAGTCAAGCGTCGATTCACGGCGGATTCACGGTATCTTCTTGTGCGATCCTCGTCGGATCTACTTTGGGGTCACACGGAACAACCCGCCGGGATTGGAGTCCTCGAGCAGCCACAGTGCGCCGTCGGGACCGACCTCCACGTCACGAATGCGGTGACCGACGTTCCAGCGTTCTGCCGGCTCGGCGCCGCCCTTGCCGTCGAAGGTGATGCGATTGAGCGTTTGTGTCTGCAGGCCGCCGACGAAGGCCGAGCCCTTCCACTGCGGGAACAGGGCGCCGTCGTAGAAGGTGAGGTTGCCCGGCGCGATGATGGGCGTCCAGTAGATCACGGGCTTGGCCAGGTCGGGCCGGGTGTCGGGACTGGGAATGGGCACACCGTTGTAGTTCGTGGCGTAGGACACGAGCGGCCAGCCGTAATTCCTGCCGGGCTCGATCAGATTCAGTTCGTCGCCGCCCCTGGGGCCGTGCTCGATTTCCCACAGGCGCCCGTCGGGCGCGAACGCAAGGCCGTAAGGGGTGCGATGGCCGCTGCTCCAGGTTTCCGATGGTGCGAGGTTCGGTTCAGGGAACGTGTAGGTGCTCACGACGGGCGCGCTCTTGGCCACCTCCGTATCGCGCGGCGGGTCGATCAGCGGCACGCTCGCCGCTCCCGTCGTCCCGGCCTTTGGATTGCCAGGCGCCGGTTTGCCGTCCAGCGTCAGGCGCAGGATCTTGCCCAGCGCCTGATCCGGATCCTGCGCCGGCGTCATGCGTTGACGCTCGCCAACGGCGAGGAAGAGGTATTGGCCATCGGGAGAGAAGGCAATCTGAGCGCCGAACTGCCCTCCCCGGCCCTTGGGCATCTGGCGCCACAGCACCTCGAGTCCTTCCAGGCTCGCCGCACCCTCACCCGTCACCAGTCGGGCTCGTGCCAGGGTGAGCCCGGAGCCGCCCTCACCCGGCTCCGAGTACGTGAGGTAGACGCTGTGGTCGGCCGCATAGTGCGGTGACAGGAACACGCCGAGCATGCCGCCCTGGCCCTGGTGCAGGACAGCCGGAACGTTGTCGACGGGAGTCTTCTGCCCCTGCTGGGTCACGAGCCAGAGCCGGCCGACCTTTTCCGTGACGATCATCCGCCCGTCGGGCAGGAACGCCAGGCGCCAGGGCAATTGGAACGTCGCGACCTCCGTCATCGTGAACGGAAGGCTGGGTTCCTCTTGGAGGTTGCCGGCGTTGATTTGGGCCAGCGCACTCGCCGGCGCCAGCGCCAGCAGCAGCGCCGCATTCAGAAGCGTCTTCATGGTGGCTCCTTCTTTGAAGTGTCTTCTGTCCAAGGATAGCCGGACGCGGAGGCCGCGTGGCGATCGGCCCGCCATGACGTCCGGCGGAGCTTGTGTTGCCGGCTCGTCCGGAGCGGCCCGGGACCCGTGCCACAATGGGCCGGCCGGGTGGACTCCGTTCATGCCGCGATGAGCAGCGCCTTCAAGAACTACATCACGCCTGGGGGCCAGCGCCGGTTGCTCGAAGAACTGACGCGCCTCTGGAAAGTCGAGCGGCCGGCCATGGTTTCCACCGTCGCCTGGGCGGCCGGCAACGACGACCGCTCGGAAAACGGCGACTACATCTACGGCAAGAAACGGCTGCGTGAGATCGACCGTCGCCTGCGCTACCTGTCGAAAAGCCTCGACAGCGCCGTGATCGTGGACAACACCGGCAAAGCGCACGAGCGCATATTTTTTGGTGCGACCGTCACCTACCAGCGCCAGGGCGGTGAGGCGCGCGAGGTGTCCATTGTCGGCATCGACGAACTCGACAGCGGCAGCACGCGTGTCTCATGGCGGTCCCCGCTCGCGACAGCGCTGCTGAAGGCCCGAGTGGGCGACCTGGTCACGCTGCGGACGCCCCAGGGATCGGAGCGCCTCGAAATTCTCGACATCCGCTACGACCCGCTTGAGTAGGCGCCGATTCGCGCGGCGCCGGCGACCGCGGAGGCTCGGCTTCGGGGTATCGTAATGCCCGCGCATGCCTTGCGGCCGATCGAAGGTCCCACGACTCCCTGCTGCAACCCTCGCGGTCGTTCTCGCCGTGGCCTCCGCCACGAGCGCGCAGTCCGCGCCGCCCGTGATCGCGCCGCCACTGACGCTCGTGTCGGCGCTGGTCGGCCGGTCGGCGCCCGACGATGTGACGGTGCGCGCGGTACGCCTGGACGCGCCACTGGTTCTCGACGGCCGGCTCGAGGAACCGTCGTACGCGGCGGTGCTGCCGCTCACCGACTTCATCCAGCAGGAGCCGCAGGAGGGGCAGCCCGCCACCGAGAAGACCGAGGCCTGGATCTTCTTCGACGACACGACGCTCTATGTCGCCGCGCGGCTGTGGGACAGCCATCCCGAGCGCGAAGTGGCCAACGAGTTGCGCCGCGACAACGGCAACATCCTCGGCAACGAGAACCTGACCTTCGTAATCGATCCATTGCACGATCGGCGTAACGGCTACCTGTTCCAGACCAATCCGCTTGGCGCGCTGCGCGACATGACCGTGACCGACGATCGGCAGAACTCGGCGTGGAACGGGATCTGGTACGTGAAGACGGCTCGGTTCGACCAGGGGTGGACCGTCGAGGTGGCCATCCCGTTCAAGACACTCCGCTATCGCGCGAGCGGGGCCCAGACCTGGGGCATCAACCTCCGTAGGCTCGTGAAGTGGAAGAACGAGTTCTCGTACCTCTCGCTGGTGCCGGCGGCGCTCGGCGCCAGCGGCGTCAGTCGCATGGCCTCGACCGCCACGCTCGTCGGCATTCAGACGCCGGCCGAGTCCAAGAACGTCGAGCTGAAGCCGTACGCCGTGTCGTCCGTCTCGACCAACCACGCCACGGCGGCGCCCTTCGACCACCGGCTGGACGCCGACGCCGGCCTCGACTTCAAGTACGGCCTCACGCGCAGCCTCATCGCCGACGCCACGTGGCGCACCGACTTCGCCCAGGTGGAGGAGGACCTGCAGCAGGTGAACCTGACCCGCTTCAGCCTGTTCTTCCCCGAGAAGCGCGACTTCTTCATCGAGGGGCAGGGCATCTTCGATTTCGGCGGCGTCCAGGCCGGCAACAGCCCTGGCGACGTGCCGCTGCTCTTCTACAGCCGGCAGATCGGCGTGTACGAGGGCCAGCCCGTACCCGTGATTGGCGGCGCCCGGCTCACGGGACGCGCCGGGGCCTACAGCATCGGCGCGCTGGACATCCAGACCGACGACAAGCCCGAAGCCGGCGCGGTGTCCACCAACTTCTCGGCGCTGCGGCTCAAGCGTAACGTGCTGAGGCGCAGCAACGTCGGCGTCATGGCGACGCGCCGTGGCTCCGCCTCCGGGATCGTGGGAGCGCCGACCGGGAAGCCGAGCTATTCGGCCGGCGTGGACGCCACGATGCTGTTCCTCACGAGCATCAACCTGACCGGCTACTACGCGCGCACGCAATCGCCGTCGCCGTCCGGCGACGACGCCGACGGCACGAGCTATCGCGGCCGCGTCGACTACACCACCGACCGCTACGGCGCGGTCGCCGAGCACATGCTGATCGACCGCGCCTTCAACCCCGAAGCGGGTTTCGTGCGACGCCGGGACGTCCGGCGGAGCTTCGGCCAACTGCGGTTCAGCCCGCGTCCGGCGCGAAGCAGCCGCATCCGCAAGCTGACCTGGCAGGCCAGCCTGGACTATCTCACCGATGCGCGCGCCCTGGCCGTGCAGAGCCGTGAAGCCGCGGGCCTGTTTCGAATCGACCTCCAGTCCAGCGACCAGGCGTCGCTGGAGTACTCGCGCGAGTACGAGTTGTTGCCGGCACCGTTCCGGATCGCGCCCGGCGTGGTCGTGCCCGCAGGCGGCTACACCTACGCCACCACCCGCGCCGGATACACCCTCGGCCAGCAGCGTCCGGTATCGGGCCGGCTGTCGGCGGCGGCAGGCACCCTGTACGGCGGCACCCGGCAGGACGCCGGGTTCAGTGGCCGCTGGGGCGTGACGCCCCGGTTGTCGGTCGAGCCGGCGGTCACGCTCAACTGGGTACAGCTTCCCTACGGCGAGTTCACGGCGCACCTGGTCAGCACCCGCGTCACCGTGACGCCGAGCGCGCGCATGCTGATCAGCAGCCTGGTTCAGTGGAACCCGGGCGCCGGGACGCTCACCGCGAGCGCGCGCCTCCGGTGGGAGTACACCGGCGGCTCCGAGCTCTTCATCGTCTACACCGACGGCCGCGATACCCGGACTGCGGCGGCGGCGCCGCTGCTGAACCAGGCGGTCGCCATCAAGGTGACGCGGCTCATCAGGTTCTGAACGAGCCCGGCGACGCCAATAGCCATTTTGCCGGCAGCATGAGCCAGAACGTCGCCAGGAAGAACAACATCTCGGGGACATCTCGACGTCGCGGGGCCTGGAGATGTATCTCCCGCTTTGGGCACGGCTATGGGGCGCTCTCAAGACGCCGATGTTCTCGGTGCGCGTCGTTCGCTGCCCAATCATTTCGTGCGACGGGGGAGGCGCAAGCGATTCAACCAGTGCCTTAGTACGCGGTTCCAGTACATGATCCCTCCCGTGATCGCGAGCAGCGGAAGCACCAATCCGGCAATGGCCCACATCACCTTAATGGCCAGACCCCATGAGGTGCCAAAGTGCAGCGGGATCTGTAACCAGATGAACCAATCTCCCACGCTCTCGTTTACGCCGTATCGCCAGGTCGCGAGATGCTCGCCGGTGTACGGATTGAAGTACACCGTGTCCTCGTATTCACGGCCGTGCCCGCCAGCGCGACGCATGATGATTTCAAGCGGAGCCCGCACGCTAAAGGGAAAGAAGATCCCGCTCCATGTCGTCCCGGGATCGATCACGGACGCGCGCGCGACTAGATCGTCCAAGTCAGGTTCCGGAACGTTCTCACTTGGTATCGCGACGACAGCCGGAGGGCGCGCCGAAATGACTGGTGACCATGAATTAACGACGTCGAACACCTGACGTGTCCAGGCGAAGTAGATTCCGCTGACCGCCCAAGATGCCACCAGCAGGAGGGCCCAGAAACCGGCCGCCCTGTGCAGATCGAAATTGATCCGGCGCCAGCCGAATTGGAAGCCCACTTTGAGCGCCTGCCGCCAGTTAAGTACGCCCGGCCACCAGTTCACCAGCCCGGTCGCCGCAAGCAACAGGAGCAAGGCCGCTCCAACCCCATTCCAGGTCCGGCCCCTCCCGCGAATCAACAACGTTTCGTGCAATCTGCGTACGAAGGTCAGCCACGCTTCCGGTGGCGGCACCAACCCCAACACCTCTCCCGTCGTGGGATCGCACGCGACGACCGCGCGTCCTCGCCCACCAAGTGTTGCGACGAAGGTGGGATTGAGTGAAGTCGGCGCCTCGAGCGAAATAATTCTCACCGCCGGATATGCCGCATTGAGAAGCGCGATGACCGTGCCGGCATCGGCTGGCGTTGATGTTCTCGGTTCACGCCACTGCCTGGGAAGGCGAAGCGAGTCCAACTCCGGACGAAAGACCAGGATCGATCCGGTCACCCCCATGATGGAAACGTAAAGCCCGATACCGATGCCCACACAGAGATGTATTTGGAAGAACC